>Ga0302319_10009256_pt1 | contig 18984 bp, 18 predicted proteins | sample Bog_T0_2_FD_203319 | JGI IMG/M metagenome (GOLD analysis project Ga0302319, IMG submission 203319) | Peat permafrost microbial communities from Stordalen Mire near Abisko, Sweden - Bog_T0_2 | ecosystem: Environmental > Terrestrial > Soil > Wetlands > Peat | place: Sweden: Abisko, Stordalen Mire... | reverse complement strand
TGCTGCTGAAGCTGCTTCCGAGTGGATTCATCCAGCGAAATGGACGGGGCAACACGCATATCAGGCCTCCTCATCATAAGATGAGGCTCGCCTATTACTGGATGCTATATGTGACGCACTACACTAGGTAGACTTGTGCGGAGGCTTCCTACAGCCTTCCCTTCATCCTCCGGTAGCGACGCCACGAGAAAAAGACAGGCACGCCGAGAATCGCCAGCCAGATCAGCAGAACCGGGCCGGATTCCTCGACAAACAGCACCAATCCAAGCAGCGTCTCGGCCGCGCTGCGCAGGCCGGCTACGAAGGCGTTGTGGATGCGGTTGGAGACCGAGGCGGAGGGCGGGTTTAACGCGGCTTTGTACTCCTCCGCCAGTTGCAGATCGACGGTAGCAAAGTCCACGCGGTGTTCGAGGGCCTGCTGCTCGGCTTCCATGCTCTCAATCTCGCCACGCACCCGGGCGATCTCCTCTTCGACTTGAAGAACGTCTTCGATCTTTCCGGTGCGCTGCTCAAGGATGGCGCGCATCCGTTCCTCGGTTTCGCGGGAGTTTTGGATGCGCGCAGCCAGATCGGTGTGCTGCTGGGTGACCTCGTCGCCGGATTGAGTTTCGCTCTCGACACGGCCAAGCGCCTTGAGTTCGGCCAGAGCGGCGGCGAGTTCCGGCGCGGGAATGCGCAGAGAGGCCTGAAGGGTGCGTGGAGCGTTCTCCTGGGTCGTTGCGCTGAGTTGCGCGGCATAGCCGCGATGGCGCAAAAGGATCGAGTCGAGAGACGCGCGAGCCGCAGCGAAGTCTTTCACGGCGATGGAAAGAGATACGGTGCGGGCGATCATGGAGCCGGGCGCAGCCAGAGCCTCGGCTGGAGCTCCGCCACCTCCACCTGCGTGCGCCACACCAAAGGACTTGCCGGCCTGAGCGCGCGCCGGGGATATTAGTGCCCCTGCGCTCATGGCCATCTGGTTCTTCTCCTCGACTGTGGATGAGCTGGGTGCTGGTGACAGGCTGTTCATCAGTTGGTCCCGTTCCCGAGGAGCTGACATTTGCGCCATCGAGAGAACAGATTCTCTGTGGTTCAAGACGTTGGAACGAGTCACAAAATGAGCCACCAAGATCAGCAGGGCGGTTGCCATACCTCCTGCGCCGACAGCCCACATCCGCCAATTCCAAAAGCTGAGTTGCACGGTGCGCCCCGGCTTGGCCAGCTCAAGGCTGGCTGCGGCTTTGGCTGACAGTTCCTCTACCGACTCAAACAAACTCGACGAAACAGGCGGGACGGTCCAGTCCGAGAGCGAATGGGACGTGGAGCGGAACTGCGCGGCGAGACCGGCGCATTCGGCGCACTGGTCCAGATGGATAGAGACAGCCTGGGCTTCGGCGCTCATTAGTTCGCCGTCAAGAAAGGCCATGACCTCTTCGGGGGCAACGGGATGGGCAGCGGTGTTCATAGACGCTCCTTGAACTGAGCGGACTCGTGGGCGGAGGAATGGGGCGTTGGTGCGGCGAGCAGGCTGTGCAGAGCCAGGCGCGCTCGGAAGAGCCGCGAGCGAACGGTGTTGAGCGGCAGGCTGAGCAGCTCGGCAATCTCCGCATAGCTCAACTGCTCGAATTCGCGCAGCAGCAGAACCTCGCGGTCCAACGGGTCGAGCTTCCAGACCGCGTTGCGCATCAGCACCTGCGCTTCAAGGGTGGATTGCGTTGCAGGCTCAAAACCGGCAGGCTTTTCGCCCAGAAACGTGGCCCGAAACGCGGCCTTGCGGCGATGAGCGCGCAGGATTTTGAAGCCGATGGCATAGAGCCAAGTGCGAAACAGGGCGGTCTGCTGGTAGCGGGCCGCTGCGCGCAGCACGGCGATGAAGGTCTCCTGCGTCAGCTCCTCGGCCTGGGCGGGATCGGCGACACGGCGGCGAAAGAATCCGAAAAGCGGCTGCTTATAGCGCAAAAAGAGCGTGCTGAATGCTTCGGCAGCTCCGTGCGAAAACGCAGCCATCAGCTCTTCATCGCTCTCAGCGGCTTCGGAACTGTCCGCCTCGGGATATCTGGGCATTTCGTTCATAAGTGGCCTTATCGCCTCCGAGTGTAGAACGAACGCCGGGAATGCGTCTTCCATGATCTGCCGCCTAAGCCTTACACAACTGGTAATGCCACGGCGCGGCGGAAAGTTCCCTGGCAGTTTGACAGGATTTTCGGATTCATCCATGATGATGATTGTGTACGGTATATCAACGTACAATTATGGAGGCTCATCTCATGGCTCTTGCTCTGCGCACGGAACGAACGGAGGCGCGCTTGCTTCCGGAACAAAAGAAGCGCATCGAACGGGCCGCAAGCCTTAAAGGGCTCTCGCTCTCCGATTTCATCGTGCAACATGCGGATGAAGCTGCAATCCGGACGATTCAGTTGCATACCAGTTGGACGCTCGAAGACCGGGACCGCGATGTGTTTGTCCAGGCTCTGCTCAATCCGCCTGCGCCAAGCGCCCGCATGAAGGCCGCTGTCAAACGCTATCGGAAACTCGCGGGCGAATAGTGGCCCCGAAGACCAGGCCAGCCGGATACAGAATTGAGCCGCTCGCACCAAGTCATGACCGAGCGGTGTTTTGCAGCGGAGTTTCCGAACTGGATGCCTATCTTCAGCGTCAGGCAGCCCAGGATCTGAAGCGCAACCGTGCAGCCGTCTTCGTACTCACCTCGGACAGCAAGGCTATCGCAGGTTTCTACACTCTCTCCGCGCATTCGATCCAGGCTGCTGAGCTGCCGCAGGATCTATCCAGGAAACTGCCGCGATTCCCGTTGCCCGTTACCCTGCTCGGGCGCATGGCAGTCGCTCAATCTCTGCAAGGCCAGGGTTGGGGTGAATTTCTTCTGCTGCATGCCCTGGAGCGCGCTTTGAGGGGCTCCCAACAGGTCGCTTCCTGGGCTGCGGTCGTTGATGCCAAGGCGGGAGCAAGGGACTTCTACGTCAAGCACGACTTCATTCCGTCCGCGACCCAGCCCAATCGGCTCTTCCTGCCGATGAGGTCGATCGAGAAGATGTTTGAAGCGTGAGCTTTCACCCTCTGCAACGTTTCCCGCTCAGGATCATCGGATAGAGTGAGACCTTCTCCAGTCTCGCGCGATCCTTTCGTCGGCGAGCTCGCCCAAACGGTCCCAATTCCCCCGCAAGCTAAGAAAGGTTCCAATCCATGGCATTGCCGGAACACATTCTGCTGACGTATGGCTACCTGTTGCTCTTCGCTTGGGTGTTAGTGGAGCAGTTGGGTATCCCGCTGCCCGCTACGCCGATCTTGCTGGCTGCCGGCGCGCTCTCTGCCCAGAACGAACTCAGCTTCCCGCTGGCGCTGGCGGCAGGGCTGGCCGCTGCGCTCGCGGCCGATAGCGCTTGGTTCCTTATTGGCCGCAAGTATGGGCACTTGGTGCTGCGTTTTCTCTGCAAGATGTCGCTGGAACCAACAATCTGTGTCCGCCGCACACAAGACTCCTTTGGCCGCCGCCGCGACCTGACGCTGGTCATTGCCAAGTTTGTGCCGGGGCTGGCCACACTGGCTCCGCCGGTGGCAGGGCAGAACGGCATGGGCTTCGGGCGTTTTCTACTCTTTGACGGCATCGGCGCCACGCTGTGGCTGGTCGTTCTGCTGACAGTAGGCCGCTTCTTCGGCGACCTGATTCGGCGCAATCCTAGCCTCCTGGACTGGGCTGGCCGCTTCTCGGGCGCGCTGCTGGTGCTCGGTATCATTGGATTCTTCGTGGGCCGCGTCATCCGCCGCCGCATGGTGATCAAGAAGCTCGTGGCCGCGCGGCTGGAGCCTGAGGAACTGAAGCAGCAGCTCGATGCTGGCGAGTCGGTCTATATCGTCGATCTGCGCCATCCTTTGGAGTTGCTTCCCGACCCGTTTACGCTGCCGGGCGCGGTCCACTTCTCGCCCGAATCACTCGCCGCGCGTCACAAGGAGATTCCCCGCGACCGCGACATTGTCCTCTTCTGCACCTGCCCCAGCGAGGCCACGGCCGCCAAGACGGCCATGACCCTGCACAAGCTGGGCATTGAGCGCGTGCGCCCCTTGCGTGGCGGATTCGACGAGTGGAAGCGGCTGGGATTTCCCCTGGATGCGGTTGCCGCTGTGGTTCCCAGCGGACATTGAGCCCTATGAATTGGGTGCGGTCACAAACAGCCCGGCAATGCTGACTCCGATCGGAGATCCGATGCCGCTGCATGCGTCGGGTCCGGGCGCTGCATTGTAGAATCCGTTGCCTCCCACGGTGATGTCGTTAAATGCTGCCGTGCTTGCCCAGAGCTTCGGCGTTATAAAACCGAGCTTGGTTCCAAAGGAGGCAAATAGCCCCGCATAGAGCGGCGCTACCGCGCTGGTTCCTCCCACCACCGTGGACGAGCCGTGGACAACCACCGTGTAGCCGGTGTTGGGGTCGGCGTCCGCCGTAACATCGGGCACCATTCTGCCGCTGCCATACTGCGTGTTAGCTGGTGCCGGCGGCGCGGCAATCTGAAACGCCTGCGCAGGAAAGACCGTCGAATAGCCGCCGCCCGTTCCCTCGCCATTGGTCTGGCCGGGGTTGTCGTTCCATACCGTCTCAGTGGCAGACGTCTTGTTGGTCCCTCCGCAGGCCACCACTTGCGGACACGAAGAAGGGCAATCCACGTTGGCGGGGGTCTGCCCGCCGTCGCCGGAGTCGTTGTCTCCCGCGGCGGCAAAAACCACCGTGCCCGCCGCGGTTGCGGCCTGGGCGGCCGCTTCCATCTGCTCCGCGGCGGCGGTGCCCCAGTTGGCCTCGTCAGAGCCCCAGGAGATGGAGCAGACGTCGCATCCATCGTCAGCCGCCTTCTGCACAGCCGAGGGGATGTCCTGCGACCAGTAGACGCGGATGGTGGCGGCTTTGCCCGTGGCCGCGTAGTAGGCTGCGCCGGCTACCTCGATATCCAGCGCCACCTCATAGTCCGGATCGTTGGGAGAGCCGATGTTCTGGTTGGGGCTGTTTTGCGTGCCGTCTACCGAGACATCGGTAATCTGCGGCGAGGGCTGGTTGATGGACTGGAAAAACGCATCGATGTCGGACTGCACCCAGCCGCCTCCCAGCTCGACAATGGCGATTACGCCGCCGCCTACCAAGCCTGTTGGCCAGTCGTAGGCAGCGCAAAGAGCAGGCAGGATCCACGGGCCAGCAATAGGCGCATCTCCAACGGCGGCATGGGCAGTGAGGGCGGCATGGGCAGCGATCGAGGAAGTGTTCCTCAGCTTGAAATAGGGCCTGACCTGATACCTGGGGGAAGGTGACATGGGAAGCTCCTGTTTGAATGCAACCAGAGTGTGAGAAAAAGCGTGCCACAATCATGGGAGGTAAACAAGAGAATTTTCAATGAATTGCTTTCGGGCCAGGATTTTGCTGGCGCAGCCGCCCGTTGAGGGTAAGCGCCTCTTGCAAGTCATAAGGCTGACGGAAAGCCTTAGTATGAGTGGAAGAAGAGTTTGTATTTCCCTGGAGCGTCCCCATGGCCTACGATGACTTGCGCGATTGGATCAAAGCACTGGAAAAAGCCGGCGAACTCAAGCGCATCCGCGAAGAAGTCTCGCCGGAACTGGAAATTACCGAGATCACCGATCGCGCTTCTAAAATCGGCACACGCGGCGCAGGGCAGGGAAGCTCGACAACGGCGAAATACGCTCCCGGTGGCCCGGCGCTGCTTTTTGAGAACGTCAAAGGCCATCCCGGCCACAAGGTCCTCATCAACCAGTTTGGCAGCCAGCGGCGCATGGCCCTGGCTCTGGGCGTCGAGCGGCTGGACGAGATCGCCGAGCGCATCAAAAGCCTGATGAACATGAAGGCCCCCGAGGGCTTCTTTGACAAGCTCAAGATGCTGCCGCAACTGGGCGCGCTCACCAGCGCCTTCCCCAAGACCGTCAGCGCCAAAGACGCCGCCTGCAAAGAAATCATTCGCCGCGACAACTTCGACCTGAATTATTTCCCGATCCTCAAATGCTGGCCGCACGACGGCGGCCGGTTCATCACGCTGCCCTGCGTGCATACCCGCGACCCAGGAAGAGGAGGGGGCACCGGCAAGCGCAATATCGGCATGTACCGCATGCAGGTCTACGACGGCCAGACCACCGGCATGCACTGGCAGCGACAAAAGGTAGCCGCCGAGCACTATCGCGAAGCGCTGCGGGCGGCGGCGTCATCCGCTTCGGATGCCGATCCAAGCACAGCCCGCGTAGCAGCCATGGCCGAGTCGGCCGGCGGCGCAGTCAGCATCCCTGACGGCCCCATCGGCGGCCTGCCGCAAGTGGCCATGGGCAATCTGAAAGGCTCGCGCCTCGAAGTCGCGGTGGCAATCGGCACCGATCCCGCGACGACCTTCGCCGCCATCGTCCCCGCGCCTCCCGATGTCGAAGAGTTCCTCATCGCCGGCTTCCTCCGCGGCAAGCCGGTCGAGATCGTCCAATGCGAAACCGTCGATCTCCAAGTTCCCGCCCACGCCGAGATTATCCTCGAGGGCTACGTAGAGCTGGGCGAACTGCGCGCCGAAGGCCCCTTCGGCGACCACACCGGCTTCTATACCCTCACCGACCCGTACCCGGTCTTTCACCTCACCTGCATCACCCACCGCAAAGACCCCATCTACGCCGCCACCATCGTCGGCAAGCCGCCCATGGAAGACGCATGGATGGGCAAGGCCGTCGAGCGCATCTTCCTGCCTGCCATGCGCATCACCATCCCCGAAATCGTGGACATTCATCTCCCCGTCGAGGGCGTCTTTCATAACCTGATGTTAGTGTCCATTCGCAAGAGTTATCCCGGTCAGGCGCGCAAGGTCATGAGCGCCATCTGGGGACTGGGCCAGGCCATGTTTACCAAGTGCATTGTCGTGGTGGACGAGGACTGCGACGTACAGAACCTTGGCGAAGTGACGCTGCGCGTGGCCAACAACATTGACCCCGAACGCGACATCCAGTTCACGCTAGGGCCGGTTGATTCGCTCGACCACGCCTCGCGCCTGCCCAACTACGGGTCCAAAATGGGCATTGACGCCACGCGCAAGTGGAAGGCCGAAGGCTTCGACCGCCCGTGGCCAACGATGATCGAGATGGACCGCGCCACCAAAGCCAGGGTGGATGCGCTGTGGGCGAAGCTGGGGCTGTGACAGCAGTGGACCGACCGCTTCCCGAGCTCTCTGCGTGCGGCCTGTGCCGAGAAGCAGCTTCCGGTTTACCGTGCCGGATGGAATTTTGGCGAGGCATAACAGGTTCTCTATCTTCGATGCATAAATAATGCAATGAGAAGGCGCAAAAAAAAGCAGTTCACACTGCCCGTTGCTGCCCTGCGCTTTTCGGCCAGAGCTACGAATACCCTTGATGGAACGGAGGATGATGACAATGGATGGATTTGCCCCCGCAAAGCCAGGGTCATTACCACGTTGGAAATCAGAAGGAACCCCGATTCATCGGCAAAGACGAAATCGGAAACCAACCACGCGACGTCTTCTTCTGCGGCGAGTCCCCTTGCTTCCGGCGTTTGATCTGTTCTTCATTTTGCTCCGGCGCAGACCGTAGCGGCTTTTCAGGGCTCCATCCCAGGCTGTGCATCAGCCGGCCGGCATGAGCCGGGTGATAGCGGACTCCGAATTCGCGCTCGATCACGTCGGCAATGCGAGCCGTGGTCCACTGATTCGCATGGAAACCAAGCGCCATCGGTCCATCAACCAGCAGGCCAACCAATCGTTCTCTTTGTGTCGGATTCAACTTCCAGGGACGCCCAGGAGCGCGGCGTACTGCAAATGCTCTGGCTCCGCCCCGCCAACGGGCATTGCGCCACCGCATCACTGAACTTGGATTGCATCCAATCTGGCGCCCGACTTCGCCAAGAGATTGCCCAGCATCCAAGAGCGCCAAGGCTCGCCTGCGGCGGTCTTCCAACAGATCGGCACTTCCCTTTGGCCTGGACACGGCTTTTCCGCTCCTGGACACGTTCGACCGCGTTGCGCACGCCGGCGAGCGTGTCTATCTCTGCTCAGTCACTCATAAAGGATCAATCTACCCCTATTGCGACAGCACGATCCCGAACTTTGATCATGCGCTTCAGCAGGTGAGTACTTGGGCTGTAATCCAAAACAATCTCTTTGAGGGCGACGACCAGGCGGCCAGTGTCGCGGTCCTCGCAAATCTTGTGAAGAATATCGAGCCAGCCCTGGATGTCTCCCTCCGGCAAAGCATCGCCCATGAAGATGCGGATCTTTTCGTGTTCGGTAGGAACAGTATCTTCAAGGAGCGTGCTGAGCTCTTCGTAGAGCTTCTCACCGGGCCGCATGCCGGTGAATTCAATCTTGATCTGCTCGTCTGGCTTGAGACCCGACAGCAGAATCAGGTTCTTTGCCAAGTCGACGATCTTGACCGGCTGGCCCATATCCAGGACGCAGATCTGCCCGCCTTTGCCAATTGCCGAGGCCTGTAGAACAAGCTGGCAGGCTTCGGGAATCGTCATGAAGAAGCGGCGCATTTCGGGATGCGTCACGGTGACCGGCCCCCCCGCTGCGATTTGCTTCTTGAAGATGGGTATGACGCTGCCGTTGGATCCGAGCACGTTGCCGAAGCGAACGGCGACATACTTGGTGCGGCCATTCTGCAAAGCAAGAAGGATCAGTTCCGCGATGCGCTTGGTGGCGCCCATGACGTTGGTCGGGCGCACTGCCTTGTCCGACGAGATCATGAGAAAGTCCTGGACCCCATTCTCAGCGGCGGAGACAGCCACATTATATGTCCCGAATACATTGTTCTCGATCGCTTCGAAGACGTGCGCTTCCATGAGAGGAACATGCTTGTAGGCTGCCGCATGGTAGACCACCGATGGCCTGTACTGCTGCATCACTTCGTCCAGGCGCGCGCGATTCTGAATGCTTCCTATCTCGGGATGGAAGGGAACCTGTGGATACTTCAGGCGCATTTCGCGATCGATTTCAAAAAGCGGTGACTCGGCGATCTCGAATCCGACGATCCCGGCTGGGTGAAAACGCGTGATTTGCCGGCAGAGTTCTGAGCCGATCGAGCCCGCCGCGCCGGTGACCAGAACGACCTGGCCTTCAAGCGCAGCGCGTATCTGTTTTTCCTCCAGGTGTACCGGCGTCCGCCCTAGAAGGTCCTCGACAGCCACCTCTCGAATCTGCCCGGCGAGACCCTGACCATCAATGACCTCAGCAAGCCCCGGCACAGTCTTGCATTCGGCTCCAGCGTCCTGGCAAAGACTCAGTATCCTGGTCATCTCGGCTCCGCTGGCCGAAGGGATCGCAATCAGTATTGTCTCAACATTGTGCTTGATTACCAGTGACTCTGCTTGCTCGCCGCCTCCAAGCACGGGCACGCCGCCTAGTCGCAGGCCTTTCTTATCGGGCCGGTCATCCAGAAACCCCACAACGCAGTAGAGCAGCCGCGGATTGTTCCGAATCTCCCGGAGCAGTGTGATCCCCGCGTCGCCTGCCCCGTAAATCAGCGTCCGCTTTTCCACGTCGTTGGCGTTCCCTACCTGCGAGGTGACTTCCATCATGGTGCGCAGCAACAGCCGGAAGCCGGCTGTGGCAAGGAAGCAGATCATCAAATCGAGCACGTAGATGGACCGCGGGAATCCAGGCGGAGCGATGAGGCGGATCAGAACGCAACTCACAACCGAGCCGATCAGGTTGCCTATTGCAATCCGCACCAAATCTGCTACGGAGAGGTAGCGCCACAACCCTCGATCCAGCTTTGCCAAATAAAACACGAAAAACTTGATAAGAATCCAGATCGGCAATGCATAAAACAGGTGGCGGCGATAGCCCAGCGGCAGGTTCAAATCAAATCGCAGCAGGAATGCCCCTACCCCTGAGAGCGCAAATATGCCTAAATGCGCCGCCCACACGAAGACCCGGCGGATTGCACTGAAACGATCTATAAGTTTCTGAGCCTTACGCATCTTCTTTCTCCTTACCCTGCCAAATCAGAGTGCCCGGCTTCAGCGAGGCAGTCTGGTTCGACCATCTGAAGCAACGCGTCCGCACCGGCTGTCCTTTTTGCGCGATCAATGACTTCTGACTCATCGTCCTAGAACTAGCCGGTCTGACTTGTTTAACTTAAGCAGTGCGTCTTGGGTAGACGCACTGCTCAGCAGTACCAAGGTTCATAGCAAGTAACTCTCTTTAGAAAGCCGCGAGCGCTGCCCAACGGGTTTTTGCGCTTTGGCACCAAGGGCCTGCGCACTAATGATGCACACCTTCCTGGTGTAGAACCTTGCCGATTGTCCGGCAAACAATAGTAAGGTCGAACTTAAGAGAACGCCGCTGCAGATACTCATAATCGAACTGGACCTTGACCGGGATCGGAAGTTCGTCGCGGCCATTCACCTGAGCCCAGCCGGTTAGCCCAGGCACCAAAGTGTGAATTCCTCGCTCAGTCCGGAGCGCAACAAGATCATCCTGATTGAACAGGGCGGGGCGCGGCCCAACAAAGCTCAAGTCACCAACCAGGATGCTCCACAACTGAGGCAGCTCGTCTATGCTCGACCGGCGGAGAAGACTGCCGATGGGGGTTAGGTACACCGTCGAATCCGACAAAAGGTGGGTAGCAACCTGAGGAGTGTCAATCCGCATGCTGCGAAACTTCGGCATGCGGAATATCTGGTTCTCTCTACCCACTCGGTTAGACCAGTAGATGACTGGTCCTTCCGAAGTGACCTTGATAAGCAGCGCTATGGCAATCAGCAGCGGTAGAAAAAGCAAGAAGAGCGTCAGAGCAACCATGACATCGAGAACTCGCTTCGTACGAGGCACTTCGTCACTCCGGGATTTAAGAAGGATTGTTGAATTCAAACGTTACCGCGTGACAATTCCACTCACGCAGGCTGCTTAAGCGATTCGAGAAACCAGTTGGCAGTGGCTTCCAGCCCGCTGCCGAGTGCCACTGGAGGCTCCCATTCCAGTGTTCGCCTTACCTTAATCGAGTCAATTTCAAGCGAACCCAAGAGTCGATCGGCAGCAGCCTGCTTCCCGGCGAGCCGCGCAACGAGACGCAAGGCGCGCTCCGAAACAGGCAGGAACCTGGCCGACCGTCCGAGGAGCGGGGCCAACCGGGAAACCAGCTCCCGCGTGGATACATCCTCACCATCGCTGACCATGAAAGTATGGTTAGCTGCTTCGGGGTGCGTAACGCAGCGTACCGTGCAATCGGCAAGGTTCTCGACGCCAATCAGGCTCCGCCGGTTCTTCGTGTTGGGCAGGGGCAGGGGCAGCCCGCGCCTTACCAGACCCATCAATCGCAGGAAGTTCGCTCGCACTCCAGGACCGTAAACGAGCGGCGGCCGGATGATTGCGACCTCGATACCGCTCTCCGCGGAAATGCGGCGCAACGCTTCTTCAGCCTCCCACTTCGAAACAGCATAGGGATCTTGCGGAGCGGGCACGTCTCCTTCGGCGAACGGTCTCCCTGTGGTTGACTCGCCATTTACCTTTACTGAGCTGACAAAGACGAACCGTCGCACGCCCTGGGCGGCAGCTGCGCGAGCCAGGGCCTCAGTCCCCCCGACGTTTACGCGCCGGAATTCGCTGAGCGGATCGAGGGCTTTGTCTTTCATGATGTGAACCCGCGCCGCCAGATGTACAACCGCCGAAACATCTCTGAGCGCTGAACTTAGGTCAGGATTCGCACCCAGGTCGCCGATTGCTGCAAACTCGTGCAGTCCAGGCACAGCCGCCTGTAATACCGGCCACGAGCTGGCACTCCAAAGTCCAGCGCGCGGAGTCAAGCCGGCTTCGACCAGCCTGCGGCACGCCGCTCTGCCAACAAAGCCATCCGCTCCGGTGACGAAAACTCTCTTCAAATTGGCCTCTGCGCCTTCCATTTCAGGGGACTCTCAAATGCAGCGATAAAGCGAATAGGCGGGGAAAGAAGCCGAGGATCAAGCCAATCTAGGATTCACTTCCGCACTCCCGCTGTGTGTCTCTCTCGCCGCTTGCATACGCACTGGGTCTTTCTAGTGCTGTCTTACAGGGCAAAGAACGGTCCGCCCATCAAATAGGCACGCGACCAAGTCGCAAACGGCATCAACGAACGGGTTCGCTCCGGTTGCATTAGTTCATCAATGAATTAGACTATCCAGTCCGATTCATGCCCGTGGAGAGATTCAAAAGGAGGACGTCAGCTCTCTCTGGGCAAGTCGCTCATAACATTCTTGAAAGCAGTGAGATACTCCGCAGTTACGAAATCCCAATCATAATTGGACACTACCCTCTCGTAGCCCTTCGACGCAAACTTGTTGACGATTTCAGTATTATCTGAAATCGTGCGCCATTTATTCACCAGATCCTCGGCTTCCCCGTCGAAATATAAGACGCCATCTCCCCCGGTCTCGATGTTCTCCGGGATTCCGCGCACAAGGCAGCAGACACGTGCTCCCATTGCGGCCAAGAGTGAGGGTGATGTCCCTTCAAGCTTTGAAGCCGTTACATACGCGCGAGCATTAGACAGTAAGCTTTCGTACTCTTCGCCGTAGCGATAGCCAAGAAACTTAACATTACCATCCGCTTTGCGACGTAACATCGCCACATACTCAGCGTCAAGTTCATTGTCGCCGACAATTACTAAAGGCATATTGGACCCCAGCATAGAATAGGCATCAAGTAGAATATCTACGCCTTTCTCGGGCACTAGGCGCCCAATAAATATGAAGTACTCATTTCGCACCAGGCCGAAGCGCAGATAGCCGCTTGAAGCGTTCTCGATATACTTGGCGCCATAAGGGATAACCTGAACATCGGTGCCGAAGCGCTTGTCGAATATTTTCTTAACCACCTTGGAATCGCAAATGACGGTGTTGGGAACTCGTACCGCGAGCCAGTACGACACCTTCAACACCAGCCTTGCAATCCAGCCCCACGCATCTCTTTCCCAGTCCACGCCGTCGAGCGTTATGACTAAGGGCTTACCGGCCAACCTAACAAGAATCCCGCCAAAGACGCTGGCCGCATTGTACATATGAACGACATCTACGTCTCGCCGGTGAAATGCTACATGAAAGCCAACCGCAATCGAATGGAAGATTGTCTCCAGGCTGCTAAAAGGGACAACCCTCAGATGCACCAATCTGATCCCTGCATACTCCGAGTGGCCATGCTCTCCTTTTTTTGCACGGCAATATACTGTTACCTGGTGACCAAGTTGCTGCATTCTCCTTGCCGTTTCATCGACCGCCGTTTCATAGCCTCCATAATTTGCCGGAAGCCCGCGTACTCCACCGATTGCAATTCTCATCCGTTCAAATCCGCCTTGAATTCCTGTGCATAGTCGGCCAGCGCCTCTTTCCAATGCGGCATGAAGTCAATACCTCGTGCTCGCAACTTGAGGTTTTCAAGCTTCTCGGACTTAGGCCTGGGCGCAAAATACTCTTTCTCGAATTTGTCTGATCCCACTTTAACTAACTCAATCTTGTTCTCCAATCCCAACAGGCGGACAAACTCCTCGGCGACATCGTAGCGGCTGCCGCCGCCTGAGCACACCTGGTTATAGACGCCATAGAGGTTCGTTTCGGCTACCGCATAGATAGCTTTGGCAAAACTCCTTGTATAGGTCGGCGTTCCCAGCTTATCGTCTACAACAAAGAGCGTCTTTGCACCCGCCTTGATTTGTTTGTAGATCTTGTTGATGAACTTCTTGTCGATGGCAGGGCCGCCGCCCATCATCCATCCGGCACGGAATACGAAATGCTGGCGTGCCATCGTCTGCACTGCTATTTCGCCGGCGTACTTTGACTTGCCATAGACAGAGAGAGGGCTATGCGTACCAAAGTCGTTGTATATCTCCTGCGACCCATCGACGATTCCGGCAGTGGAGATATACACGAGCGGCACATCGAGCCGGCTGGCAATTAAAGCAATATTCTCCGCACCCAGAGCGTTCGTTAACCAGGCATTCTCTTGATTCCGCTCACAGTATTCCAGATCGGTCAGGGCTGCCAAGTTCAGGATAAAGTCTGGATTAAACTCACTCATTGAATTATTGATAGAGCTATAGTCTCGTACGTCCGCATACGAGAGCCAATGAATATTCAAATCGATATCTGTGGCCTTCACTGTAGTTCTTTCGTTGAAGTACTCGTAAACTGCTCGCCCAAGCATACCGCCGCAACCAGCGATATAGACGCGCGTTTCCTTCTCAAACTTCATCACCTTCTCCTCAGCTTGACGGTACTTTGTACCGCTTCTTAGATTTGTTCCACAGGAGTGCAACCGGCCACATCTGCATAGATATCGAGCAGAGCTGAAAGTCTTTGCTTCTGGCTGAAACGCTGCTCCATAAGGCTTCGGGCGCTTCTTCCCATCTTGCTCAGTTCGTCGCGATCTGCCCACATTGCGCTTGCGGCCGCGGCTAACTCATCAGCGCTGCCGGATGCGAACAAGCGGCCCGTTTCTCCATCGGCGACCAGTTCGGAATTGCCGCCGATATTGGCGGCGAGCACCGGCTTGCCAAAGGCGAACGACTCAAGGATGGACATCGAGGCATTCTCGTACCACTCCGATGGGACGGCGGTGAATGCTGAGTTTCTGTACAATTCAGCCAATCGTTCGCCTTTACAATAACCTTCCATTGTGACGGCTAGCTTGCGTTCCTCGATCAAGCCGCGGATCTCCGCCTCAAGAGGCCCTGTGCCGGCGATGCGCAGCGGAATCTTTGCTTGCTCCAAAGCGTCCAATAGGGTCAGGATGCCTTTTTCCGCCGACAGCCTGCCTGCATACAAGACATAATCGCCCGGCTCAAATTGCGGCGTGTAGCTATCAAGCGGAAGCGCATTGGGGTGATACGCCGTCCGAGCCTCCGCAATTCCTGAATCAACCAGAGACCGCTGCATGAAGCGGCTCGGGCAGAGAAACCTCGAAACGCCATCATACTTGCCGGCAAAGCGATTGAAGTAGGACTCGACGGCATACACCAACGATGCGGCGCGGCTCTGCTTGTGGCATTTCCATCGCACGCAGCGCCAATACCCGCCATCCTGGCATAACTGGCAGGGCTGGCCCTGGCGCAAGCCAAGATAGGCGGGGCAAACCAGCTTCAAATCATGCACCGTCATCACCACGGGGATGCGCCGCCGCTTTGCCGCGTCCAGAATGGCGGTCGTCAGCCTGCCATAGATGTTATGGCAGTGAACCACGTCCGGGTGAAAGTCATCCAGAAATCGTTCAAAAGCACGGCCCACAGCGGGTGAATACACCAGATCGATGGCGGCTTTCACTTGCCCGGCACCGCGGGCTCCCATATAGTCCGTCACCTGCGGGAAAAAGGCTGCGGAACTCGCGGCATTGTTTCGTTCATCTTTTGGAGCGAAAGGCCGAACCTCGTGCCCCGCCGCTTCGAGAGCCTCCTGGTCGCCAAACAGAACCCGCTCGCTGCCCCCAAGAAGGTAGTAGTAGTTGTTTGCGAGGGCAATCTTCATTGCGACAGGGCTTCGGGAAGAATGACGCGCGACTTCTGGCCGACAACTGTCGCTCCGTCTGGCACGTCGAAGGTGACCACTGCATTTGCGCCTATGGTCACATCGTCGCCAATGCGCAGCGGCCCTATGATGCTTGCGCCTGTGCCGGCATAAAGCCTGTCGCCGATCACCACCGGCCCAGGCTTGGCGTGGCCAATGGTGACTTTGTGAAAGATGATTGCGTCCTCGCCGATCTTCACGTCGTGGCCAATCACGACGCCAAAGCCCCCATGAGGCAGATCGAGCCTGAGGCCAATCTGCGCGGGACTGTCGATGTACGCCCGAAACAGCGCGATATTGAGATATTTTGGAACGAGCGAAAGGCGTCTGAAGCCCCGCTTCCAAAGCCTGTGACTCAGGTAATAGAGAGCCTCGGCGCCCCACTGTGCATGAGGCCAATAGCGCTTGTTCCTAGATTCCATCATTCAACCTGTCAAGCTTGCCGCAGGCAGCGGGCCCGCGTATATTGGGAAGCGGCGTCCGGAGGTTCTGCGAACAGCCTTGCGTGCCGGGTATTTTGCATACGCCAACATTGTCGCAGCTATAACGGAAAACCACACCGTATTCATTGAATCAGACAGAACGCAATATAAGCCGGTAGAGATAAACACTGCCGTGGCAGCGCAAAACACGCTTGCTGCGCCTGATCGATTTCGCACTAATTGGTAGCAAGTTCTCAGCATCGCACAACACACTCCAATGAACAGCAATGCTCCGAGAAGCCCAAAGCATTGAAGCTGCTCTAAGAAATCGTTATGCGCGAACTTGGCTGTGGTACCGACTACGTTTTGCACTGATAATGGCCCAAACCCGAAGATCTTAGTGAACAAGTCGGAATTCACCCAGTTATTCGTTATTTCACTCCAAAAGGTGAGCCGTCCGGAGCCTGCCGTTTTTGAATTGGAAAGATCCAGCCACCGTGCAAGGATTCTATCTGCACTCATCCACATCGTAATGCCGACCACTGCCAAGCTTGAAAACGACCAAATCAAGATACGCTTTCGATGGCGTGGTACGAGATAGGCCTGGATTGTTGCGTAAACGAGAAGCCCCACTAATAGGGAAATGAGTGTGCCGCGCTCCAGCGTCAGCACGACGGCGATCATGCTTGTGACGGCAACCATGCCGCCTACCAGGCCAATGGGTGCAGCCAACTGCATAAGAGTAAACCACAGCAAGATGTATCCCTGGTCAGTAACCCTTCCATTCAGGTTGAGGTTCAACACGGGGCTTCCGATCCATACGCCGCTGAAAATAAAGAGAAGGACGCGTGAAGACATAAGAGCATTCATCAGCGTCCCCACAACAGCGACTTGTTTGACGTTCAGTCGGCCACAGTCCACCATGCAATACACTGTCCAAAAAACTACAATCCAAAACGTGTAATAGGCGACGTATAGAGCTTGAGGGCGGTCAAAATCCGGCTGAAACAGTAAGCGCCCGATCATAACTAGAAGCCAGACAGCTTGAAATCGAACTATATTGAGGCGAAATAATCTGGCCAAGTGGGAAGAGGTGTATCCACACATGACCGCAATAAAAGCCAAACGGATTGTCTGAGGCCAAAACCGCAGTCCAGGGTTTTCTGGATCGACGGCGAACCAGAGGTCGCTCAGCAAACCCGCTGCGAGGCCTACAAGCAACAGTGTGCCGGGGATGACTGAACGACGTAAGAGTCGTGGCTTGAGAGGCATTCGTGGAGCTATGAGGGGAAAGGAGGTAGCTGTCAAGTTCGAACCCCTAAGCAGCGTGGCGTCCAAGCCACACCGCGGCTGAAAGCGCATGAGACAAGTTCAGGCTGCATTTCGAGCAATCTCGCGAAGGAGGTCAACGATTCTGTCTGCCATGGCCGTCTCGGAAAACTGTGATTCGGTTGCAATGCGAGCGGCACGCCCTACACGCTCGATGGTCTCATTTTCTGAAAGAAGCGATCGGAGCTTGCTGCCTAAATCCTGTTCGCTATCCACGTCGTAGAGAAAGCCAGTCTCGCCGTCGCGAATGTAGTCGCTTACGGCAGCAATCTTTGGAAGGAGAACGGTTTTCCCCATCGCCATGGACTGCAAGAATGTTTGTTGCCCGGTGCAGAAATCAACTTTTGCAATGGGGAGGACGACAAACTTCGCCCTTCTAACTCGCCTTCGCATCTCTTCGATACTGACCCTCGGCACGCATTCCACTCCTGGATGCGCTATATACTCGCTGCTCGGAATTCCCAGCAGCACGAGGCGCGTTGCTGTATGTAGACCGGCATAGGCCCGGACCAGTTTCTGCCAGTCCCGAAATGCATATCCAACACTGATGATTTCATCCTCCTGGGCGCATGGCTCAGGACGGAACTCCTCTGTATTGACTCCGAGAGGAATGAAGCGCGCGACCTTTGCTACTTCCGGATACCGGTCGCGGTAAAACTCCAACTGCTGCGAACTGTGGCAGATTGCGCCGGCAAGCGATCTTGTGGCAAGCCTGCAACCGGCGGTAACCATTCGATTGGATGAGCCGCTGTAGCCACCGCTGATTGCGCCCACATCGAACAGGACGTGGGGCGGCTGCGACTTGCTGGGGAAGAGCGACTGGAGAAGGCCGATCACCAACCCCATCTGCCCACCGTGGGATAGAACCAGGTCGTAACGCCGTGAGCGCACCCATGCGAGAAGGCCTTTGGACGGGTAGGAGCGCGCCAACTTTCGCTCAACGCGATCAAACCCCAGAAACGAGCGGCAGTCCAGCACGTCCACTTCGATGCCGGAGTGTCCGTGCTTGAAGAACCAGTAGGGCTGACCGGGAATCCGGTAATCCGGGCTGAAGCGGGCGGGGTCCGCCTCGACAAGACGATCAACCCGCCAGTTCACGCAAAAGAGGATACGCAGGGGCCGTTCGTCGCTTACCTGCGAGCGCGGAGCCTCTCGATTCGGTAGGGTTCCCGAAGCGGCTGGTAGTTCCGTGATGATCATTTGGGATGCTTTTTGAGAAAGATAAAGAGCTCACGATAGCGCCGGCGGACGAAGCCATGCCTTTGGGTTGCGGCATGGACCGCGGCATATGCCTCGGGGGAATGAATTTCCATCGTGATGCATCGAGTCCGGCTAAGCCAAGGGTCTGGATTCTCACTGAAGACCTGTAACTCGGCTCCCTCGATGTCCACCTTGAGGATATCGATTTCTGCCGCGCCGGATTGCTCCAGGATTCCGTTCAAGGAGAAAGCAGGGCAACCGGAGCTTCCACTGGATCTCTGATCGGTCACAGAGTTACCGGTTGGCGTTAGCGGATCGAAAACAAGATCGAGTTCGCCGTCCTCGAACCAAAGAGCACCATTGATGACCCTGGCTCTCTGCCCATAGGGCGCGCAGTTTGTTTGCAACATCGCAAAGCCTCGGTGATCACCTAAAAACCGGCCACTTGTGGTCACTTCAAAACCGGCCACTTTGGATGGTCTGAGACATGATTGTTTTACCTTGTCGCCGGGTGTTTGGGCAAGGTGTGGTTTGAGT
>Ga0302319_10009255_pt1 | contig 18985 bp, 13 predicted proteins | sample Bog_T0_2_FD_203319 | JGI IMG/M metagenome (GOLD analysis project Ga0302319, IMG submission 203319) | Peat permafrost microbial communities from Stordalen Mire near Abisko, Sweden - Bog_T0_2 | ecosystem: Environmental > Terrestrial > Soil > Wetlands > Peat | place: Sweden: Abisko, Stordalen Mire... | reverse complement strand
CCTGGGCGTCCAAGCTAATGGGTCATTGCCATGAGGCCAGGACCGAGCGGCAAGGCCGCCGGGTCCTGGGCAATCTGGCGGAGGAACTCTGCCGCCTCCTGGCGCCGCTGCTTTAGGCCTGGGCCTGGGCCAGCTTGTACTCCACCGCTTCCTGCAGGGCCTCCCAGCTGGCATCGATGATATTGTCGCTCACGCCGACCGTGACCCAGATGGATTTGCCGTCGCCGCTTTCGATCAGGACCCGGGTGCGGGCCGCCGCTCCCTGGCTGCTGTCCAGAATCCGGACCTTGTAGTCGCGCAGGGACATCTCGCGCAGTTGGGGAAAATAACGGTCCAAGGCCAGGCGCAGCGCCCGGTCAAGGGCTCCGACCGGGCCGTTCGATTCGGCCACCGTATGGACGGTCTCGCCCTGGATCTTAATCTTCACCGTCGCCTCGGCCCAGAGCTGGCCGGCATGGCGCTCGATGATGACGCGGTAGCCCTCGACTTCGAAAAACGCCTGCTTCTGCCCGATCCATTTTGCGACCAGCAGCTTGAAGGAGGCGTTGGCCGCCTCGTACTCGTAGCCGCGAAATTCCCGCTCCTTCAGTTCCTCAATCAGGCCCTTCATCTCCGGGCGCTTCTCGTCCAGCTCGAGGCCGAGTTCCCGGGCTTTGACCGCCAGGCTGGTCCGTCCGGCCATGTCCGAAACCAGAACCCGGGTGTGGTTGCCGACCAGGGCGGGATCGATGTGCTCATAGCTGCGGGCGACCTTTTGCGCGGCATTGGCATGCAGGCCGCCCTTGTGGGCAAAAGCCGACTGGCCGACAAAGGGCGCCTTGGGGTCGGGCCGAAGGTTGGCCAGCTCGTCGAAGAAGAGCGAGAGGTCGCGCAATTCCCCCAGATGCGGGGCGCAGGCGGCGGTCCGCCCCATTTTGAGCAGGAGATTGGGCAGAATGGTGATGAGGTTGGCATTGCCCACCCGCTCGCCGTAGCCGTTCATCGTGCCCTGGACCAGGGTGGCCCCGGCCTGGACGCCGGCCAGGGTGACCGCCACCCCCAGGCCGCAGTCGTTGTGGCAGTGGACGCCAATCTTGTCGGCGCCAAATCGGGCGACGGCGGCCGCGGTGATGCGTTCGACTTCGGCGACCTGCTTGCCGCCGTTGGTCTCGCACAGGCTCAGGTTGGCTGCCCCGCCCTTGGCCGCCGCCGCCAGGCAGCGCAGCGCGTAGTCCGGGTTGGCCAGGTAGCCGTCGTAGAAATGCTCGGCGTCGTAGATCACCTCGCGGCCCTGGGCCACGAGGTAGCGGATCGAGTCCTCGATCATGGCCAGGTTCTCTTCCGGGGTCGTGCGCAGGATCTCCGTCACATGCAAAAGCCAGGTCTTGCCCACCAGGGTCAGGACCGGCACCCCGGTCTCAAGCAGACTCTGCAGCTGGGGGTCCTCCTCGGCCCGCCCGCCCGCCCGGCGGGTCGAGCCGAAGGCGGCCAGCCGGGCATGGCGCAGCTTGAGTTTTTTCGCCTCGGCGAAAAAGGCCGAGTCGCGGGGGTTGGAGCCGGGAAAGCCGCCCTCGATGTAGTCGATCCCGAACTGGTCAAGCCGATCCACAATCAGGAGCTTGTCTGCGACGGAAAAGCTGATGCCCTCCCCCTGCGTGCCATCGCGGAGGGTGGTGTCGTAGATTTTGACGGTGTTCGTGCTCATAAAAGAAAAAACCCGGGCAGCGGAAGGCCCGGGTAGCGGAGGAAGTGGCGTCGGTGGCAGCGAGTCTACGCCAAAGCTTCGTCCCCGGGGGAACGGGAAATAATCAGGGGGCTAATGCTGCTGCCGGAAAAGATCATGACGGAATCGGGAGCAGAAAGCCAAGCGCAGGACGCCGGGTTTGTCCAACCTGATTTTTCCGCGCTCACTTGGCCTCCGCCGCCGCCCGAACCAGTTCGATGAAGGAGCGGCTCTCCAGGCTCGCCCCGCCGATCAGGCCGCCGTCGATGTCCTTTTGCCCGAGCAGCTCCGCGGCATTGGTCGGCTTCATCGAACCGCCGTAGAGAATCCGGCCCTTGCGCGCGACCGCTTCGGTGAAAAGCTTGCTCAGGATCCCGCGGATGAAGCCGTGCACTTCCTGCGCCTGTTCGGCGGTGGCAACCTTGCCGGTGCCGATCGCCCAGACCGGCTCGTAAGCGATGATGATGCTGGGATAAAGTTCCTTGCTCACGCCTTCCAGGGCGGACTCGAGCTGGGTCTGGACCACCCGCAGCGTCGCTCCGCCATCCCGCTCGGCCAGGGTCTCCCCGACGCAGAGAATGGGGCGCAGCTGATGCTTGAGGGCGGTGAGCAGCTTCTGGTTGATGAATTTGTCGGTCTCGGCGAAATGGATCCGCCGCTCGCTGTGGCCGAGGATCACGTGGGTGACGAAGAGGGCCCGCAGCATCGGGGCCGAAATCTCTCCGGTCATGGCGCCATGGGTCTCCGGGTGCATGTTCTGCGCCCCGAGCCTGATCACCGAACCCTCCAAGGCCTTGCCCACCCCTTCCAAGGCGGTGAACGGCGGGCAGACCACGATGTCGACGTCGTTTTGCTGGCCGATCAGCCCGACCAAGTCCTGGACCAAGCCGACCGCATCCGCCGTCGTCTTGTTCATCTTCCAATTGCCGGCGATGAGTTTTCTCAGGTGCATGGCGAAGCGAACAGAGGATGTAGCCTAGCTCTCCAGAAAAGCAACGCCGGGCAGCGTCTTGCCCTCGAGATATTCCAGGCTGGCGCCGCCGCCGGTCGAGCAATGGGTGACCTGGTCGACCACGCCGAATTTTTTCGCCGCCGTGGCGGTGTCGCCGCCGCCGATCACGGTGGTGGCGCCGGCCTTGGTCGCTTCCGCCATAGCGGCCGCCATGGCGCGGGTCGCCCCGGAGAAGGCCTCAAACTCGAAGACCCCCGGCGGGCCGTTCCAGATGATCGTCTGGGCCCGGAGGATGGCGGCGCGATACCGCTCCCGCGACTGCGGCCCGTCGTCCAGGCCCATCCAGCCGTCCGGCACGCCCTCGGCCTGGGTGACCACGCGGGTGGCGGCGTCGGCCGCAAACTTGTCCCCGCAGACAAAATCGACCGGCAGGATCAGCTCGACCCCGCGAGCCTTGGCCTTGGCCTCCAGTTCGGGCACGATCTTGGCCCCCTCCGCATCGAAGAGGCTGGAGCCGATCGCCATGCCCTCGCTCACCTTCTTGAAGGTGAAGGCCATGCCGCCGCTGATGATCAGGGCGTCCGCCTTTTCGAGCAGATGATTGATCAGCTGGATCTTGTCGGCGATCTTGGCGCCGCCGAGAATGGCGAGGAGCGGCCGGCGGGGATGCTCCAGGACGGCGGCAAAAGCCTTCAATTCTGCCTCCATCAGGAAGCCCGCCGCCTTCACCGGCAGCGCGATGCCGACCATGGAAGAATGCGCCCGATGGGCGGTGCCGAAGGCGTCGTTGACGTAGACATCGCCGAGGCGGGACAGGCTGGCCCGGAAGGCGGCGACCGCGGCCGGGTCGGCCTTGCGCGAACTGCCGTCCTCCCGCTTCACCTTCCCCTCCTCCTCGATGTGAAAGCGGAGGTTTTCCAGGAGCACGACCGAGCCGGGAGCGAGCCGGGCGCAGGCGGCTTCGACCGCCGGCCCGACGCAGTCGTCGAGAAAAGTGACAGGGCGCCCCAGGAGCTTCTCCAGCTCCGCCGCCACCGGCCGGAGCGAATACTTTTCCGCCCGCTGGCCGTCCGGCCGACCCAAATGGCTCATCAGGACCAGGGCGGCACCCTGGTCGAGCGCGTAGCGCAGGGTCGGCAGGGCCGCCACGATGCGCTGGTTGTTGGTGATCGCCCCGGTCTTCTTGTCCTGGGGGACGTTGAAATCCACCCGGAGCAGGACCCGTTTCCCGGCCAGGGCGAGGTCGCGGATGGTCTTAAACTTGGCCATCTACAAGCTACCGGCGACTTTCTTGAGCAAGTCGACGCAGCGGTTGCTGTAGCCCCACTCGTTGTCGTACCAGGAGACGAGCTTGAAGAATTTGGAATTGAGCTCGATCCCGGAGCCGGCGTCAAAAATCGACGACGCCTGATCGTGGATGAAGTCGCTCGAGACCACCTCCTCATCGGTATAAACCAGGAGGCCCTTCAGGTAGGTTTCGCTCGCCCGCTTCATCGCGGCACAAATTTCCTTGTAGGAGGTTTCCTTGACCGTCCGGACGGTCAGGTCGACGACCGAGACGGTGGGAGTCGGCACGCGGAAGGACATGCCGGTCAATTTTCCCTTCACTTCCGGGCAGACCAGGCCGACCGCGCGGGCCGCGCCGGTGGTGGCCGGAATGATGTTCGCGGCGGCCGAGCGCCCGCCCTTCCAATCCTTCTTGGAAGGGCCGTCCACCGTCTTCTGCGTGGCGGTGTAGGAGTGGATCGTCGTCATCAGGCCCTCATCGATCCCGAAGCCCTCTTTGAGGAGGACGTGGACGAGGGGCGCCAGGCAGTTGGTCGTGCAGGAGGCGTTGGAGATGATGTGGTGGGCGGCGGGATTGTACTTCTCGTCGTTCACGCCCATGACGAGCGTGATGTCCTCGCCCTTGGCCGGGGCGGAGATGATCACCTTCTTGGCCCCGGCCGCCAGATGGCCCTTGGCCTTTTCCGCCTCGGTGAAGAGGCCGGTCGATTCGACCACGAGGGCCACGCCGAGCTTGGCCCAGGGCAGTTCGGCCGGGGTCTTGGCGCTGACGACCAAGATGTCGCGGCCGTTGACGACCAGAACGTCGTCCTCGGCTTTGTCCGGGCTCGATTTCTTCGAGGTGACCGTGCCCTTGAAGCGGCCCTGGGTCGTGTCGAACTTGAGCAGGTAGGCGAGGTTGTCCGCCGGCACGATGTCGCCGACCGCGACCACATCCAAGGTGGAGCCGAGGAGGCCCTGTTCGACCAGAGCGCGGAAGACGAGGCGGCCGATGCGGCCAAAACCGTTAATTGCAACTTTTACAGCCATAGGTGTGGTGGGTGACAGCGACAGTTTTCTTGCCGATTGCGCCTCGAAGCGAGGAAGGGGGAATCAAAATCCGAGCCCGGGAATTAGCAAGGCCGATCCCTCGGCCGCCGCCGTTCAATTCCCGGATTCTAGCAGAAGAATGAGCGCACCTGTCACCGAACCGTAACCCTATTCCTGGACCCAAAGCCCGCAGCTTAGCCCCGGCAAAAACAACTCCGCTTCCACCGGCCAGCGCGACCCGACGTCGTCTCCCGGCGGATAGAAGCGCTCCTGGTCGGCCCATTGCCGCCATGGGCCGGTGGCGAGTTCCGCCCCCAAGGGCAAAACGATGTCATCCACCAGCGGATTGAGGGCGAAGAGCAGCCGATCCGAACCCTGGGACCGATCGGCATTCACCACCACGGTCAGGGCTTTGCCCTCCCCGCCGCGAATGAAGGTGAAAAAGTTTTCGCTCGGCCGGGCAAACTGCCGGAGGAGGCGGCCGTGGTGGCCGCGACGGAAGCGGATCCAGTCGGCAAAATAGACGTGGGTTCCGAGAAACCGGCGCAGGCGCCGGTAATCCAAGGCATTGAGGTCGCCGCGCAGGTAGGTGTTGTTCACCCCCTGCTTCGTGCCCAGGAAGTCCTGGCCGGAGGCGAACATGGGTATCCCGAGGGACATGCAGAGAATCGCCGCCATCAGGCGGGTGCGGCGCTGGTCGTTCGCCGTCGGGACCGAGCCGTCCTGGCCGGGGTTTTCCGTGATGGTGTCGAGCCAGGCCCGATCGTCGTGCGACTGGGTGTAATTGACCGTCTGGGCCGGCCACTTCGCAAAATACCAGGGCGAGCCGCGCAGGAAGTACTCCAAGCGGTCGGCGCCGCCCCGGCCGAGGACGTACTCGCGCACGAAATCGCGGTAGCCGTCGTTCCAAGAGGCCCAGCCGGTGTCGCGCAGCGCTCCGGCGATATGGCCGCGGAAACTCCAGGGCTCGGCGATCAGGACCACGTCCGGCTTGACCCGCTTGAGCGCGCGCTCGATGTCGCGCAGCACGTCGACCCCGAGCAGTTCCGCCAGATCGAAGCGAAAGCCGTCGAAACCGTAGACCTCGATCAGATGGATGCAGGCGTCGATGATCAGGCGCTTGGCCATGCCGGCATCCGCCCGCAGGTCGTTGCCGACGCCGCTCCAGTTGCTCAGGCGCCCCTCGTGGTCCTCCTCGAAATAATAGAAGCGGTCGATCGCCATCAAATGCGCCGGCATGCCCACATGGTTGAAGACCACATCGGCCAGGACGGCGATGCCCCGGCGGTGAAAGGCGGCGACTAAGTCCTGGAGTTCGCGCACGCCCGAGGCGGTGGCCGGAGCCAGCGAGTAAGAGGCCTCGGGCGAGAAGAAGTTGGTCGTCATGTAGCCCCACCCATAGGTCTCGGGCGCGACCGTGTCCGACTGCTGGATGGGCTGGAGCTCGACGCAGTTGACGCCCAAGGCGTGCAAATAGAACTCCGGGCTTTCCACCCAGTGGCGCAGGCCGGTGAAGCCCAGGCGCTCCGCCGGGCCCGCCCTCACCGGCGCCCGCGCCGTCAGGTCGCGCACGTGCGCTTCGGCGATGACCAGGTCCTGCCAGGCGGGGGTGCGGAACTGCCGGTCAGCCCGGCCCAGCCACTGCCGGGAGAGGATGATGCCCGGACCCGCCGGGCCCACCGCGGCGCAGGCGTACGGATCGAGCACCCTCCAGTCGGAATGAAAGCCGTCGGGACCGCTTTCCACGCCATCGAGCGTATACCAATAGTACCAGCCGTGCCGCTCGCCCTCGACGGTCAGCTCCCATATTCCCTTCGCGCCCTCGGCGTCCGCGCGGCGAACCAGCGCGGCGGCCGAGGCCTGGTTCTGGTCGCCCAAATCCTCGCAAAGGTGGAGGGTGACGGTCAAAGCTCGGGGGGCGAAGAGCCGGAATTCCGTCCGGCCCGCTTCCACCCGCGCGCCCAGGGGCAGGTCCGTCTCCAAGTCTTGGAAGAAAAAGCCCAGGCCGATCGGAAACGGCGGGCCGGCCGGGGCTCCCGCCAGGCTGATGGTGAAAGGCTGGGCCAGGTCAAGCGGTTGGGCCGAGATGAAACGCCAGAGGTGCCGGCCGGTGCGGGCCGGGTCGACCAGGCGATTGATGTTCCCGTCCTCGCTCGTCACCGCGTTGGGCGCGTCGTTGGGCACCCGCAGCCAGAGATTCTCGCCCGTGACGAATTTGAAGCGCGCCGGACCCTTGCCCAGCACCTGGCTCAGCGGGCCGCGCCAGATCAGGACGCGCTCGCCGCCCAGTTCGCCCGGAACCATCTCCCACTCCACCTGCCCCACCGCCTCCTGCCAGCCGTTGAAGTCGCCCGCGACAAAGACCCGGTCCTTGAGCGGATCGATGTCACAGGCCCGTCCCAGGGACAGCACGAAGGCCAGCTCCGCCGGACCGATCAGGCAATAGCCGTAAAACCGCCCGGTGATGATGGGCGGGGCCGGCTCGACCACGGCGAGCGGCAGGGCCCCCGGACCCAGGATCAGCCGCGGGGCGCTCCGTTCCGGCCAGTTCCGGTCGAGCTCGACCACACCGGAGGAGAGGGAGATCAGCCGGGAGAAGACGATGTGGGGCGCGGGATCGGGCATGGCGGGGAACCGAGCATGATTCATTTTTTTGCGGAGAGGGCGAACGCAAAGAAAATCATCCGTGTCAATCGGCCGATTCCGTGGTTGATTGCCGGCCATGTCCGCCCGCGAAAAGATCCTCGTCGCCCTTTCCGGCGGCGTCGACAGTTCGGTCGCCGCCCTGCTGCTGCAGGAGCAGGGCTACGACGTCTCGGCCGCGTACATGAAGAACTGGATCAATGAGGACGGCGTGATCGGCGACTGCCCCTGGCAGCAGGACATCGAGGACGCCAGCAGCGTCGCCGGGCAATTGGGCATCCCCTTCCAGGTCGTCAACCTCATGCGCGACTACCGGGAGCGGGTGGTCCGCTATCTCCTGGACGGCTACGCCCAGGGACTGACCCCGAATCCCGACATCATGTGCAACCGCGAGATCAAGTTCGGGGTCTTCCGCGCCTGGGCGGAGGAGCAGGGCTTCGCCGCCATCGCCACCGGGCACTACGCCCGGCGCGGGCCGGGCGACAGCCTCTACGAGGGCGCGGACCGGAACAAGGACCAGTCCTATTTCCTCGCGCTCATGAATCGGGAGCAGATTCATGCCGCGCGGTTCCCCCTGGGCGAACTGACCAAGCCCGAGGTGCGCGCGCTCGCCCGGAAAGCCGGGCTCGCCACCGCGGCCAAGAAGGACAGCCAGGGCATCTGCTTCATCGGCGAAGTGAAGATGGCGGATTTTCTGCGCACCTACGTGCCGGATGAGCCCGGGCCGATACTGCGGGCCGACGATGAGCGCGAGCTGGGCCGGCACCGCGGGCTGCATTACTACACCCTGGGACAGCGCAAGGGCATCGGCGTCCCCTCGAACACGGACCACGAGCGCTACGTCGTCGTGGGCAAGCGCGCGTCCGACCGGGCCCTCCTCGTGGCCTTCGACCGGCCCGAGGCCCCCGGCCTCTTCCAGAGCGAGGCCCGCGTGCACAGTCTGAGCTGGACCGGGGCTCCGCTCACGGCGGCCGCGGCCGTGGAGGGCCGCGTCCGCTACCGCGATCCCCGGGTCGCCCTGGAGTTTGTGCCCGAGGCCGGCGGCACGGCCCGGGTTCGCTTCCGCGAGCCCCAACGCGCCCTGGCCAGCGGCCAGATTCTCGCCCTCTACGATGGCGCCCGGCTCCTCGGCGGGGGCGTCTACGCGTGAACAGCCCGCTCCGGCACTTCCACCGCCTGCGCGAGCGCGAGTCGCTGCGTCCGGATCTGGGGCGGGGAGTGCGCTGCACGGTCGCCTTCATGGTGCCCCTGGGCCTGGCCTTCGCGGGCAAGCTGCCCGTCGACGTGCTCTTTGCCGCCCTCACCGCGCAAAACATCGCCTTGGTTGACGTCCGGGGCAGCTACGCCCTGCGCTTTACATTGCTGGCGGCCATGACCGCGGTCCTGGTCGGAGCGGCGGCACTCGGCTCCCTCGCCACCCATCCCCTCGGGGCGGCCCTGGCCGCCACCCTCCTGATTGCCCTCGCCAGCGGCCTTTGGCGGCACCTCAGCAGCGACTACGGCCCCTCGCTGGCCACCGCCTCCTCCCTCATCTGCTTCATCGCCCTGGCGATCCCGGCCAGCCACGGCACCGTCACGGGCCATGCGCTCGCCGCTTTGATCGGCGGCTCCTGGGGGGTCATCCTGCAGGTCGCGATGTGGCCCATCCGGCCCCAGCATCCGCTTCGCGTCACGATCGCCGATAGCTGGCTGGCCGCGGCCGAGGTCTATTCGGCGCTGGCCGACCCCGCGCCGATGACCCAGGAAGCCCGGCACGCGCTGCTGGGCGAGCGGGAAGGAGCCTTCCGGGCCAGCCTGGACAAGGCCTACGCGACCTTGGCCACGGTGCCGCGCACCCGGCCGCTCGTCGGGCGCCTGGACGAACTCAACCGCGCCGCCGCCCGCCTGACCATGCGGGTCACGGCCCTCAACTCCGCCCGCGAGGCCCTGGCGGCCGAGCCGGGCTTCGCCGCCCTGGCGCCGTCCTTCCAGCCCATCCTCATTTCCCTCGGCAACAATGCCCGCTCGATCGCCGTCACGGTGGTGTCGCGCCAGCCCGGCCATCTCGCCGCTTCCAATGTGCGGCGGGAGCGCCTGGGCCACCTGCTCCGGGCGCTGCGCACCCGGTTGCAGGCCCAGGCCGGCGTCTCGCCCGCCTGGGGACAGGTCATCGAAATCCTCCAGCAGATCGAGGACTACCTTCCGGCCGTCGGCGCCGCCCTGCAGGCCACGGTCGAACGGGCGGGCGAGCGGGCGGCTTTCTCCCTGGAGCTGCCCGACCTCTCGGCCGTCACGTTGCGGCCGCTGGCCTCGGCCCTCCACCTCACCTGGTCGGTCGACTGGGCGCTGATCCGCTACACCGGGCGCATTGCCGTCCTCACCCTGGCAGCCGTGGCCTTCATGAAAACCCACCATCTGGCCCATGGCTACTGGCTGCCCTTCACCATCGTGGTGGTGCTCCAGCCCGACTACGGCTCGACCCGCCGCAAGGCCGCGCAACGCCTCGTCGGCACCCTGGCCGGCAGCATCCTCGCGAGCCTGACCCTGTGGATGCATTTGCCCTTCGCCAGCATCATGGCGGCCGTGGCCGTCACCAGTTTCGCCTTCGGCTACTACCTGAAACGAAACTACGGGCTCGCGGTCGTCTTCATCACGCTCTTTGTCGTCCTCCTGACCGAGGCGAACGGTCCGGCCACCCTGGCCCTGACCGCCGAGCGGATGGGCAGCACGGCCGCCGGCGGCGCCCTTGCCCTCCTCGCGGCCCTGGTCTTCTGGCCGGTCTGGGAGCGCGACCGTTTCCGGCCGATCCTGGCCGCGAGCCTGCGGGCCAACATCCCCTATCTGCAGCTGATCGCCGGCCGGCTCGCCTCCGGCGGACCCTATGATCGCGAGGTCAGCGCCGCCAAGCGACGGGCAGAGGTCGCCAACGCCCAGACGTTCTCATCGCTCGAGCGGATGGGTGGGGACCCGAAGAACCGCCAGGATCTGCTCCAGCAGGCAGCCGCCCTGGCCAACGGCAATCAGCGGTTGACCCGGTCCCTGAGCCTGCTGGCCCTCCATCTCAAGCCCGGAGCCACCGTGCCCCAGCCAGAGCTGCCGGAATTCGCCGCCCGGGCGGCGGCCGCCCTGGGGGCCATGGCCGATGCGATTGAGGACCCCGCGGCAGTTACGGGGTCGCTCGAGGCCGGCCGGGCCGCTCTCGACCGCCTGCGCCTGCCCCAGGCGGAGGGGCCCGAATCGGGCGACGGCCCGGGACCGGTCCACCACCGGTGGGTTTTCGATCAATGTGCCCGGGCTATGACCGAGCTCAGCGCCATGCTCCTGGCGGTGGGAACCCTCCCCCGCCCCAGCTTGGCAAAGAGCCCATCCTCTGTATCCTAGGCCAATGTTTGTCGATGAATGTGTCATAAAAGCCTCGGCGGGCGATGGCGGCCGGGGTTGCATCTCGTTTCGGCGGGAAAAATACGAGCCTTGGGGCGGACCCAACGGCGGCGACGGCGGCCGCGGGGGCGATGTCATTCTCATCGGGGACGACAACATTAACAACCTGGTGGACTTCAAGTTCCAGTCCCACTGGCGCGGCGAGCGCGGCGAGCACGGCCTGGGCAAGGACTGTCACGGCCGGGAGGGAAAGCCCGCCATCCTCCGGCTCCCCCTGGGAACGGTCGTGATCGACCAGGCCTCGGGCCAGCCCATCGTGGAAATCGTGGCCAGCGGCCAGACCGTCGTCCTTTGCAAGGGCGGCAATGGCGGCTGGGGCAACACCCGCTTCAAGACCTCGACCAACCGCGCGCCCAAACGGGCGAATCCCGGCCAGGAGGGCGAGCACGGCGTCTACAAGCTCGACCTCAAGAGCATCGCCGACGTCGGCTTGGTCGGCTTCCCCAATGCCGGCAAATCCTCCCTCACTTCCGCCATCACCCACGCCCGGCCCAAGACCGCGGCCTACCCCTTCACCACCCTCCACCCGCAAATCGGCGTGGTCGACCTGCCGGACGATCGCAACGGCAGCCGCCGCCTGATCCTGGCCGACATCCCCGGACTGATCGAAGGGGCGAGCGAAAACAAGGGGCTGGGCCATCGCTTTCTGCGCCACATCGAGCGCTGCGCTCTCCTCGTCATCCTGGTCGACATGGCGGGGGCGGACAACCGCGACCCGCGTGACGACTACAAGCACCTGCTCAAGGAATTGGAGCTCTACGACAAGTCCCTCCTGAAGAAGCCGCGCCTGGTCGCCGCCAACAAATCCGATCTGCCCGATTTCAAGGCCAACCTGGCCAAGTTCAAGAAGCGTAACCCCGTCGACATCGTCGAAATCTCCTGCCTGACCGGGGCCGGCCTGGACAAGCTGAAGAACGAGCTGTGGAAGCGCGTCGGCTCTTTCCGCAAGCTCGAGGCCAAGGAAGCGAAAGTGGCGGCGAAGAAGAAAGAGCGGGCCGACGCCTAGCTAGAGGACGATCTTGATTCCCTTGCGCAGGTAGGTCGGGACGTCGAGGTCCTGGCCATCGAACAGATTGCGGTCGGATTTTTCGAAGTGGCCGCGACTCTCCACTTCGCCAAAGCCGAACTCCTCCTGGTTGATCAGCTTCGATTCGTGCTTCTCCTTGGCCGCGGCGGGGGCGCTCGTCGTCGCCGCCCCGGCCAGAGCGGGAATTTCCGCCGGCGGGCCGCTCTCCGTCCGGACCGAAAGGATCGCGGCGGAAGCCGGAGCGGGCATGGCGGCGGGGATCCGCACCCGGGCCGCCGCCGGACGGCGGTTCAGGGCCCCGCGGCCGCCCATGTCGCTCGTGCCCAAGACACAGACTTCGACGCGGTTCTGCAGCTCCTCGTCGATCACCGCCCCCATGATAATGTGGGACTCCCGGCCGAACTGCTCGGTCACTGCCGACATGATCTCATTGACCTTGGGCAGCGTCAGGTCCGTGCCGCCGATGATATTGACCAGCAGCCGGTCCGCCTTGCGGGAAAATTCCGGCGTATGCAACAGCGGGCACATCTTCAGGCTGGAGATCGCGTCGGCGACGCTGTTCTCGCCCTGGCCCAGGCCGAGGCTGAAGAGAGTCTTGCCGCCGCGCTGCTGGAAAGCCTGGCGCAGGGCCGCGAAATCCAGATTGATCAGACCGGTCTTGAAGAGCATCGACCAGATCGACTTGACCCCGCGGCCGACCCACTCGTCCGCCCGGGCGAAGGAATCGAGGACCGCCTCGTTCTCCGCCGCCTCCTGCAGCAGCACGTCGTTGGGCAGCGGGATGACCGCATCGCACTGCTGGCGGAGGGCCCGCAGGGCCTCTTCGGCCTGCTTCAGGCGCCGGCCCCCTTCGAAACTGAAGGGCATGGAGACGAAGGCGATCACGAGGGCCCCCTGCTCGGCCGCGATTTCCGCCACGATCGGGGCGGCCCCGCTCCCGGTGCCGCCGCCCATCCCGGCCAAAAGGAAGATCAAGTCGCAGTCTTTCACCACCGCCGTGATTTTTTCGCGGTCGGCTTCGGCCGCCTCGCGGCCCAACTCGGGATCGCCGCCGGTGCCGAGGCCGCGGGTGACGCCCATGCCGATCAGGACTTTGTCCTGCACCGGGGAGCTCGCCAGCGCCTGGTAGTCGGTGTTGATCACCGCCAGCTGCAGCCGGTCGAGGTTTTCCATCTTCAGGCGGTCGACCGCGTTCGAGCCGCCGCCGCCCACGCCGATCAGCTTGATCGCGACGTTGCGGTCGGTGAGCAGGTTCTGCTCGAGGGGGAGTTCGTTGAGATTCATGCGAGAAAGCGAAAAAAGGATCGGATTTAGGCGCCGGCAAAGATCCGGCTCACGCCGCGGAGGAAGCCGCCGCCCTTGCGGCGGGGGGAGGCGCCTTCGCTCTGGCGGCTGACGCAATAGTAGAGCAGGCCGAGGGCAGTGTGCTGGCCGGGCTCGCGCAAGTGATCGGCGATGGAGGTGGGAGCCTCGCCCAGGTGGGCGGGCAGCCCGAAAACCTTGGCGGCGCATTCGGTGATGGCGGGCAGGCGGGCGGTCCCGCCGGTGAGGACGACGCCGGTGGCGCAGGTCTCGGGCGAGAAGCTGTTGCCCAATTTCTTCTTCACCACCTCGAACAGCTCCCATATGCGGGCCGAGGTGATCTGCTCGATCGCCTGGCGGGGAAACTGCCGGTCGCCGATCGCAAAATTGCCGTCGAGCCAGACCTTGTCCGCCTTGTCCCGGGCCTGGACGATGGCCCGACCGAAGCGGAGCTTGAGCTTTTCCGCCTGGGGCTCGGTCAGTCGCAGGCCGATGCTCAAGTCGTTCGTCACATGGGTGCCGCCGATCGGAAGGACCCCGGTGGTGTGGGGGACGCCGTCACGGTACAGGACGTAGTCGGTCGTGCCGCCGCCGATGTCGATGGCGAGGACGCCGTTTTGCCGCTCCTCCGGGGTCGTGACCATGAAGCCGGAGGCGAGGCTCGAAAGGACCAGCTCGCGCACCTCGAGATTGCAGCCGCGGATGACGTGGATCGTGTCCGCCAAGCGCTGCTCCTGGCCGTGCACCGTCCAATAGCCGACCTCGAGGCGCTGGCCGACCAGGTTCTCCGGCGAGGTTGGGACCAGGCGCCCGTCCACCCGGAAGGGGCGGCGGATGTGATGCACCACCATCCGCCCGGCCGGCAGCTCCTTGGCTTGGGCCAGTTCACAGACGGTCCGGATGTCATTGCGGTCGATCATGTTGTCGGCCGATTTCACGTTCACGACCGCTTCGTTGTAGAAGCCGTCGAGGTGTCCGCCAGTCTGGGCGAGATAGACGTAGTCGATCCGCTCTCCCGCCATTTTTTCCGCCTGCTCGAGGGCGGCGTGGGTGCAGTCGCTCGCCGCCTTGAAGTCGGCGATCGCCCCTTTGACCACGCCCCGCGACGGGCACTCACCGTAGCCGATGATGGTCAGATCACGGCCAGTGTATTCGCCGACCAGGGCAGTGACTTTGGAGGTGCCGATTTCAACGGCGCCGATGAAGGTATGGTGGGAGCTCACGGGAATTAGGGAACTTGGATGCGGGGAATGGTGGCGAGAGCAGAGGGCGGGGAAACGGGCAAGGGCGCCGGGGCCGGAGCGGGGGCCGCTATCAGGCGGACCGGCACCTGGTTGCCGAGGGAAAGGTCGATCTCGCCCACCGTCGGCTGGCCGGGATGGGCCGAGGCGGCGGTGTCGAGGATGTAGTCGAGCTTGGCCAGCTGCCCGAAAAAGTCGTCCTTGGCGCTGAAGATGATGCTCGTGCCGCTGCGCAGCCGGACGCCGATCTGCCCGTCGCTCTCCAGGCGGGCGAGGGAGACGGCGTGCCAGTCCCGGTAGAGCCAGTCGGCTTCGAGCTTGGCCCGGCCGAGCAGGTCGGCGACCGCGTCCATGCCGACGATGGGGGCATAGCCGCCGGCTTGCGGCGTCAGCTTGATCCCATCGAGCCAGGGCAGCGACTCGATCAGGTCGCGGTCATAGCCCACGCCGGGGTAGACGGCGCCGTCGCGGGCGACCAACAGGGCGGAGCGCTCGCCGCCGGCGGCTTCGGCCATGACCCGGGCGATCGGCATGCGCTCGGTCAGCCGAACCGACAGGGTGGCGGGAAACTTGCGGACCAAGGCGGCGGTGGCGACCTGGCCGTGCACGAGGAGGCGGGCCTTCAGCTTCGTCAGGTCCAAGTCCATCAAGGTCGCCTTCTTCGGCAGAGCCAGGGTCGCGGCCAGCCAGGCTTGGTCGAGCACTCCGTCGGTCTGGAGGAGGAGGTTCTTGCCGATGGGCTTGGCCTCGGCCGCGTCCGGAAGGTGGCGCGAGCCATTGTCCCAGACCTGGGCCACCTGCCAGCTGGCCCAGCCGGCGGCCACGAGCGTCGCGACCGCCCCCAGGAGCCGGCAGGCGCGGAGCAAAAAGCGGCGGCGGCCTTCGCGCGACATGGCGCGCGGTTTCACCGCCTGGGGAATGTCCCGCCAGCTGCGCGTGAGAGGAAGTTCGAGGGTCTCCTTGGACATTTAGGAGGCGCGAAGCGCGGGAGCGGCGGCCGCTTCCGCCGCGTGAAAGCGGGCGACGGCGGGTTCCGCCATGGCCCGGACCAGGCCGATGAAATCCAAGCCGGCGCAGCGGGCGCTCATGGGCAGGAGGCTCGTTTCCTTCATGCCGGGGAGCGGATTGACTTCGAGCAGCCAGGGCACGCCGTCGGAGGTGAGAATGAAATCGGCCCGGGCATAGTCGCGACCCCCGCAGGCGGCCAAGGCGGCGACGGCGGCGGCCTGGACCGCGGCGGTCACGGCCGGATCGAGCGGGGCGGGCGCAAAATAGTCGGTCATGCCCTTGGTGTACTTGCTGGTGTAATCGTAGACGCCGCCGTGGGGGCGGATCTCCACCACCCCCAGGGCCCGGCCGGCCAGCAGGCCCACCGACAATTCCCGGCCGCGGATGCGCCGCTCCGCCAGCCAATGGCCCGAGCGGATGCCGGCGAGAACGGCGGTCAGTTCCGCCCGATCCCGGGGCAGGCTGAGACCGACGCTGCTGCCTTCGTTGTTGGGCTTGATCACCACCTCAGGGCCCAGGCGGGCGATGATCTCGTCCGCCGATGGCTTTTGCTCGGCGGCAAAGAAAATGCCCTCGGCGACCCGCAGGCCGAGGGCGGCGGCAATTTTTTTCGTGCCCGCCTTGTCCATGGCGATGCGGCAGGCGGCGGCGGTGAAGCCGCAGTAGGCGACCCCGGCTTGCTCGAGCAGGGACTGCATGCCGCCGTCCTCCCCGAAGGTGCCGTGCAGCATGGAAAAGACGACATGGCGCTCCGGATCCAGACCGGCCGGCAGCGCGTTGGCGTCGATGGGGAAAAGTTCGGTCGGGAAGGATCGGGCCAGGGCCAGGGCGCAGGCCCGGGCCGAACCGAGGGAGACGGCGCGTTCGGCGGAGGTGCCGCCGGCGAATACGGCGAGGACGGGAGAAGTCACAGCACGTCCTCCCACTGTTCGCCGTAGAGTAAGACCTCGGGCTGGAGATCGACGCCCTGAGTCTGGCGCACCCGGGTGCGCACCCGGCGGATGAGCGCCAGGACATCGGCGCTGGTGGCGTCGCCGCGGTTGACGATGAAATTGGCGTGGACTTTGGACACCTCCGCATCCCCCACCCGCTCGCCCTTCAGGCCGCTGGCGTCGATCAGCCGGCCGGCGGAGTCGCCCGGGGGATTCTTGAAGATGCAGCCGGCACTGGGTTCGCGCGGCTGCGATTCCTGCCGCTTGCGGCGGTAGGTGTCGATCTGCCGGCTCACGGCATCGCCCGCGACCGCCGCGGCGGGCCGCAGGAGGGCTCCAAGCGCAAACGCCTGCTGGAGTTCGGCGCAATGCCGGTATTCGACGTGCATCTCCGCCTTGCGCAGGGTGACCACCTCGCCGTCGGGCCGCATCAGCTCGACTTCCTCCACCACATCAAAGATCCATCCGCCCATCGCCCCGGCGTTCATGCGCAAGGCGCCCCCGACCGTGCCGGGGATGCCCTCGAGAAATTCGAATCCGGCCAGGCCGGCCTTCGCAGCCAGGCCGCAGAGGTTCTTCAGGCGCAAGCCGGCGCCCGCCCAGACTTTGCCGCCGGGCCGCGGTTCGAAGCGCGCCCAGCCCTCCTGCGCGAGGGAAATTACCAGGCCCTCGACGCCGGCATCGGGCACGATCAAGTTTGAGCCCCGCCCGAGCATGTAGATGGGGATGGCGGCCGCCGCGGCGGCGCCCACGAGTTGACGGAGGTCATTCACGCTCGCCGGCTCCGCATAGAGGCGGGCCGGGCCGCCGACGCCCAAGGTCGTCTTGCGCGCCAGCGATTCGTCGCGCCGGAGCTTGGCGGCGGCCGATAGCCGGGGCCGGATCGCGGAGGCAAATTCGTCCCAGCGCCGGGCCGCTTCGGCCTCGCGGCCCAATTCATCCCGCCACGCCCGCGCCTGGCGGTCGATGTCCCCCGCCCCGACAAAGGCGACCACGTCGCCGCGGCGCGCCTCCCGGGTCAGGGTGCGGAAGAGGTCGGGTCCGCCCCCGGGCAGGTAGTCGACCGGCAGGGCCCCGGAGCTGCGCTTGATCTCGGCGTAGATGTCCGCCGTCGTGCCCCCGGCCAGCGGGGCTTCTCCCGCCGGGTAGACATCGAGGAGGTGCACGCGATCGGCCAAGGCCAGGGCGGCCGCGAATTCCGTCTTGAATTGGGCGGTGCGGCTGAAGCGGTGCGGCTGGAAAACCACGATGAGGCGGCCGGCCGGGGCCACGCGGCGGCGCAGGCTGCCGAGGAGCGCGCGAATCTCGGTCGGATGATGGGCGTAATCCTCGATCAGGGTGGGGCCGTCCGGCCCGGACAGGACGACCTGGCGGCGGCGCACGCCCGGGTAATCCGCCAGGGCAGCGCCGTCTACGGCCAGCCCCATCAACTGGGCGGCGGCCAGGGCGGCCGTGGCATTGGCGGCGTTGAATTCGCCCGCGGCGAGAACGGCGGCCTCGCCCCGGGCAAACTTGCCGCCCAGGTGCAGGCTCATCCGCCCGGCTTTCTCCTCGCGGATCTCTCCTGAAAAATCGCCGCTGCGCCCGAAGGTGAAGGTGGCCGCCGCCCGGGGGCTGGCGGCGAGCGCGAGGGAGCGGGCGCAGGCATCGCTGACCAGAACGGCCGCCGCCGTGCGCGCAAAGAGGGCGGCGAACACCGCCTCGAATTCCGCCGGCTGGCGATAGAAGTCGGGATGGTCCCAGTCGAGATTCACCGCCACCGTGATCTCGGGGCTGAACCGGCTGATCGTGCCGTCGCTCTCGTCGATCTCGGCCACGACCCAGTCGTTGGAGCCGACCCGGGCCGGCGGGGTGCCGTCGTTAAAGAGCCCGCCCAGCAAGTAGCCCGCGGGAAAATGCGCCCGGCGCAGGGCCGTGATCAGCATCGCGGTCGTCGTGGTCTTGCCGTGCGCGCCGCAGATGGCCACCAATTTGCAGCCGCGCAGCACCTCGGCCAGCATTTCGCCTCGCCGGACGAGCGGGAGCTGGCGCCGGACGGCGGCGGCGTAAACCGGGTGAGCCGGCGTGATCGCAGAGGAATGGACAATGAGTTCGCAGTCGCCGGGCAGGGCGGTCACGGCCACGCCCGCCTGGGCCAGGAAGGCGGCGACCTCGGGCGCCAAGTCGTCGTCCTCGCCGGTCACGGCATAGCCGGAGCCGGCGAGATAGAGGGCGAGCGGCGCCATGCCCGCCCCGCCCACCCCGAGACAATGGATCTGCCGCGTGGCGCGGCCAAACAGAGGGGCGGGGACGGGCGGTCTCATTTCGCTTGGGCGCGGCCGGCGATTTCCTCCAGGTCGGCCAGCATCAAATCGAGGGAATTGGCGCGGTCCATCCGCCGGAGGTTGCCGCGGAATTTGCGCAGCAGCCAATCGTTGAACATCACATCCAGGACCTCGGCCG
>Ga0302319_10009254_pt1 | contig 18986 bp, 15 predicted proteins | sample Bog_T0_2_FD_203319 | JGI IMG/M metagenome (GOLD analysis project Ga0302319, IMG submission 203319) | Peat permafrost microbial communities from Stordalen Mire near Abisko, Sweden - Bog_T0_2 | ecosystem: Environmental > Terrestrial > Soil > Wetlands > Peat | place: Sweden: Abisko, Stordalen Mire... | reverse complement strand
TGTCGCGCACAATACAGAACCCAAGCCCTTTATCTGGACTGCCTCCGCCTCGGACATCCTCGAGAAAGTTAAGCGCGGTCGAAAGAAGCTTCATAATATGCAGTCTGCTTGACGGACTACACTAGATGCGTGGCGATGGGCTACAGAATTAAATAGAAATGAAGCCGATCCATTGCAGTTTAAGAAGATACTTCTAAATGATCGCGCTAAAGCTGGTGCGTGGCTTCTGCAGTTCGTTCAAACAGATCAAAAAAAACTTTGGCTTGGCTTGGGAGAACGGGACTCAGAGTTCCTGCCAAAGCTATGGAGACTCATTTTTAAGGAAAATACCAGCAAGTCGGCATTGCAATCGATTTTCTTTTGGACGCAAAATCCTCCGTTTACTTATGTTAAGGAAATATCACCGCTGATTTGGAATATTCACGAAGGTTCCAAAATCTTATACTATCTTCCAACACCCAGCAATGAATGGTGTGTTGTTGAATCGGAAGAGAAATAGAAACGTCCGTTCAAAGTACTGGAAGAATTATGTTTAATATAGAACCTACAGGACTTCCGCTTTACCAAGGAAGGTAGTTGGAGTGGTTCTCGAGCTTGGATTTGTTGTCGACGCCTGAATTCCTAGGCTGGGGTTGAGGTGGCCCTCTTTGGAGTGAGTGAATATTGCTGGCAGGAATTCTTGAAAACAGGGCACTCTAAGGACTTGCCCTCGGGGGCTTCTGCTGCGAGATTCCCCGCCTTTCCAAATAAATGCTTACTATATCCCAGGTCAGTAAATCTTTCGGCGGGCGGCTTCTTTTTGAGGAGGCTTCGATGCAGGTGAATCGTGGCGATCGCGTGGGGCTGGTAGGGCCGAATGGGGCTGGGAAGTCGACTCTGTTTTCGCTCATACTCGGTGAGGCTTCGCCGGATGAGGGGAAGGTGTCGATCGAGCGGTCGGCGGTGGTGGGGTTCCTGCCGCAGGAGAGTGCGCCGGCGGGGGATGAGACGGTGCTGGAGCTGGCCTGTGCGGTGTCGCCGGAGATCTCGGAGGCGATCCGGATAATGAAGACGACGCCGGATGACTCGGAGGAGCATCATGCGGCGCTGGCGACTTTTGACGAGCATGGGGGGTGGCAACTGGAGCCGAAGGCGAAGCGGATCCTGGCGGGGCTGGCGTTCCGGGAATCGGATTTTGAGCGGCCTGCGAAGGCGCTGAGCGGGGGGTGGGTGATGCGGGCGCACCTGGCGCGGCTGCTGGTGCAGGAGCCGGACCTGCTGCTGCTGGATGAGCCGACGAACCACCTGGACCTGGAGTCGCTGGTGTGGTTCCAGAATTACCTGCTGGATTACCCGGGGGCGATCCTGATGATTTCGCATGACCGTGAATTTTTGAATGCGCTGGTGGGGTCGATCGTGGAGATCGCGCACCGGCGGCTGAACCGCTACCGGGGGAACTGGGACCGGTATGTGCTGGAGAAGGCGGCGCGGGAGGAGCAGCAACTGGCGGCGTATAAAAACCAGCAGCGGGAGATTGCGTCGCTCCAGGAGTTTGCGGACAGGTTCCGGGCGAAGGCGAGCAAGGCTTCGCAGGCGCAGAGCAAGCTGAAGCAGATCGACCGGATGGAGAAGATCGAGGCGCCGCAGTCGCGGGAGCGGTCGGTGCATTTCCGGTTCCCGCAGCCGCAGCGGAGCGGGTCGCGTGTGATTACCTTGAAGAATGTGGACCATGCGTATGGGGACCTGACGGTTTACAAGGGGCTGAATTTCGAGGCGGAGCGGGGTCAGCGGACGGTGCTGGTGGGGCCGAACGGGGCTGGCAAATCGACGCTGCTGAAGTTGCTCGGCGGTTCGCTGCCGGTGCAGAGCGGCGAGCGTGAGCTGGGGCACAATGTGAAGGTGGGCTATTTCTCGCAATACCGGGTGGAGATGCTGAACTCGAAGCACACGGTGCTGGAGAGTGTGCAGGATATGCCGAACCCGGCGTCGGAACAGACGGCGCGGACGGTGCTGGGTTCGTTCCTGTTCCGCGGGGACGATGTCTTCAAGCATGTGGCGGTGCTGAGCGGCGGGGAGAAGACGCGGCTGGCGCTGGTGAAGCTGTTGCTCGATCCGCCGAATCTGCTGCTGATGGATGAGCCGACGACGCACCTGGATGTGGGGAGCATCGATGCGCTGATCGGGGCGCTGACGCAGTACGAGGGGACGTTGATTTTCATCAGCCACGATGTGCATTTCATCCGGGCGATGGCGAAGAGCGTGCTGCACATCAGCTCCGGGACGCTGACGCCGTATGCGGGGGATTACCAATATTACCTGGACAAGTCGAAGGCGACGTCGGCGCGGGCGGCATTGACGGCGGGGGACAAGCTGACGAATGACCAGCCGGTGAATGCGCCGGGGGCGGTTGCACCTGGATCTTCGACCGGCTCGCCGCCGATGGGAATGAAGGAGATGCGCGAGAAGAAGCGTGCGGAGCAGGAGGCGCGCAAGGCTGAGGCGAAGATCAAGCGGGACCGCGAGCAGCAGGTGGCGCGGCTGGAGATGCATCTTGCGACGCTGGAGGGGAAGAAGAAGGATTTGACGGAGAAGCTGGAGGCGCCGGAGTCTTATGCGGCGGGGGGAGCGGCGGTGCAACTCAATCGCGAATTGAGTTCTGTGACGTCTGATATTGAGCGGACGACGGCGGAGTGGGAACGGCTTACGGCGGTTTCTAGTTCCTAGTTTCTGGTTTCTTGTCGGGGCGCTCGCGTTGTTTGCTGCGGACGCTGGTGGTTGGGTCGAGCTCGCTTTTTAAGAAGCTACGCGGACACGGACACGACAAAGCGTGTCCCTCCAGGGGGCGCGTCGTTTGGAGGGACACGCTTTGTCGTGTCCGTGTTTCAAGTGGTGATTCACCTGAACAGGGGAATTGACATGAGAGTCTGGACTCAAGAAATTCGGGGATGGATTCGGGAAGAAAGCATCCTGTTCATCATGCGCCTCACGAACGGCACAACCAGCCGGTAATTGTTTTTGTGACGGTGTGCAGCAAAGACCGGAAGAAGATTTTTGCGACCCGGCAAGTTCATGAGCTTCTTCTCGATTGCTGGTCACGGACTGATACGTGGCTGGTCGGCCGTTATGTGGTGATGCCCGATCATATTCATTTGTTTTGCGCGCCGGGGAATTCGTCGCGGAGTGTGTCGTTGCAGAGGTGGGTGACTTACTGGAAGGCGCTGGCGACGCTTGCGTGGCCGGTGCCGGGGGATGAGCCGGTGTGGCAGCGGCATTTTTGGGATAGTCAGTTGCGGCGCGATGAGAGTTATGACGCGAAGTGGGATTACGTGGTGCAGAATCCGGTGCGTGCGGGGTTGGTTGAGGGGGTTGGGGATTGGGGGTACCAGGGGGAGTGCAATGTTCTGCGGTGGTAGTTGGATCGAGCTCGCTTTTTAAGAAGCATCGCTGATGAGGACACGATTGCCGCCCTCGCCCCTCGGCCTCTCCAAGAGTCGAGTAAGCGTGTCCCTCCAGGGGGCCTTTCGGCGAGCAGCAGTCGTGGTTGTTCAAGGCGAAAGCTTGGCTAATATCGACGCTACGGCGGGGTCCAGCTTTAGCATGGCGGCGTCGACGGCGCGCTGGTGAGCGGTCATTTTTTCCGTGAGGTCGTCCCATTGCGACTGCAGGTCGGGGTCGGCTTGCATGGCGCGGGACTGCGCCTGGCGAATCTCGTGGCTCTCGGCCTGGGTGAGGGGGCTGCCGGACATCTTTGCGAGGGCCGGCGCGACTGCGGGATCGGTTTTGACCATGGCGGCTTTGAGCGCGGTCTGGTATGCGGTCATTTTGGCGGCGAGGGCGTCTCCTTCCGCATCGAGGGAGGAACTGGACTGCAGCGCGGCGGTGTAGACTTGCTGCAGTTTTGTTTTTTCTTCGTTTGTGAGGGGCGAGATCACGGCGCGGGGCGGCTGGCCGGCGAAGAATTTGTAGGAGGTGGCACGGGGGTTGGGCTGGATGAGGATTTGCGCGGAACACAACGGGGCGGGGAGTAGTAGTAACGCGAGAAGGAGAAGCCGCATGATGCGGGGAGTTGTACGGCAGGGTGGGGGTTGCGGGCAATATGCAATTCCGGGGTGAGTGGCGGTCCGGGCTTGACTGTAGGGCGGAGGGATGAGGGCGGAGGGCGGAAAGGGGAGACGTATTTTGTTGAGGTTTTGCGCTGGGTGCTGCTGACGCTTACGAGGCTGGAGCCTCGGGGACAATTGCGTTACCAGGCTGGAGCCTCGTAACGAGGAGAGGTACTCTGCTGGAGCGGCCTACAAATTCACCAGGAACTGGTTGGTGCGTTTTTCGATGCCTATTTTGGTGGCGGGGCCGTGGCCGGAGAGGATGGTGACGTCGTCGCCGAGGGGGAGGACTTTGTTTTTGATGCCGGAGATGAGGAGGTCGAAGTCGCCTCCGGGGAGGTCCCAGCGGCCGATGGCGCCGGCAAATAAAACGTCTCCTCCGAACAAAATGCGCTTTTCCTTGTCAAAGAAACAAAGACTGCCGGGACAATGCCCCGGGACCAACAATATTTGAAAATCCATTTCCTCAATTTTTTGCGACGCTGTCTCGCCGATGATCAGGTCCGCCCCCACAGGCTCGACCTCGAAGGCAAAGCCGAACCTTTTGAAGAAATCGGGGTCGGTGAGCATTTGCACGGTAGCCTGATGGCAGCCGAGCTTGCACCCGTGCTCGCGCTTGATGCGGGCGGCGTCGAGGACGTGGTCCACATGGCCGTGGGTGAGGAGCAGGGTTTTCACCTTCAACCCCTCCTCCTGCAGCCAGTCCGCGGAAGTCTGCGGGGCGTCGATGAGGATGCCGTGTTCCTCGATAAAAAAGCAATTTGTGTCGAAAATGCCGCCTGTGTAGGTTTTAATGCTCATTTGCAGGCGCAACTGAACCTTATTCTCCTGATGGCGCAAGCCGCTTTTTGCAAAGCCGGGGCATATTTCCGGCGTGGAATGTGCTATAATGAGGAGCGCGCATTTGATTTATTTCCCAAACCTGTCAGCTTGTTTAACTTTTAACCTTCAATGAAGCCGTACCGATACCTCGCAATCCCACTCATCCTGGTCCTTTCACTGCTGCAGACGCCCGTCGCCCGCGCGGAGGCGGACCCGGGGCAGATCAGCATTTCCGTCGGGCGTCTGCTCGAGCAGGGACATTACACGCGGCGCAAGCTCGACCCGGACATGTCGAAGCTGTTCCTGAAGGATTACCTCGAGGCGCTCGACTACAACCACCTCTTTTTTACGCAGAAGGACATCGACGCGTTCCAGGAAAAATACAGCGCTGCGCTGGCGGATGACATCCTGCTCGGCAACCCGAATGCCGCATTTGAAATCTGGGATGTCTATACGAAGCGCGTGGAGGACCGCGTGGCGAAGATCAAGGAATTACTGAAACAGACCTACGACTTCAAGAGCGACCGCACGATCGAGCTGAACCGCCAGAAAGCCCCGTGGCCGAAGGATGAGGCGGAGGCCGACGCGCTGTGGCGCGACAGGATCGAGGGTGAACTTTTGCAGGAAAAACTGATCGAGCATCCCGTGGAACCGGCGCTGAAGGCCGTGACCCGCCGCTACAACCAGGTGCTGCGCAATATTCACGAGACCACGCGCGAGGATGTGATCAAGACCTTCCTGAGCGAGCTGGCGCAGACGTATGACCCGCATTCCGAATATCTCAGCAAGTCCGACCTGGAAAGTTTCAACATCCAGATGCGCCTCTCGCTGGTGGGCATCGGCGCGGTGCTGAGTTCCGAGGAAGGCTACGCAAAGATCATGGACCTGGTGCCGGGCGGCCCGGCGGCGATGAGCGGGCACTTGAAGGTGGGCGACCGGATCGGCGCAGTGGCGCAGGGTAACGACGAATTTGCGGACGTGATCGACATGAAGCTGGACAAGGTCGTGGAATTGATCCGCGGCAAAAAGGGAACGACGGTGCGCCTGAAGGTGGTGCCCGCGCATTCCAGCGAGCCCAAGGTGGTGGAGATCGTGCGCGACGAAGTGAAGCTGAAGGAGCAGGAGGCCAAGGCCGAATTGATCGAGCAGGATGACGCGAACGGGCAGCCCCGCCGCCTCGGCTGGATCAGGCTCCCCTCCTTCTACGCGGACATGGAACACAGCGGCTCGAAGACTGCGAAAAGCACGACGAAGGACGTGCTGGCGCTGTTGAACCGTCTGAAAGCGGAAAACATCAGCGGCCTCGTGATCGATCTCCGGAACAACGGAGGCGGCTCGCTCGAGGAAGCGATCAACCTCACGGGATTATTTGTAAGGCAGGGTCCCGTGGTCCAGACGAAGGACAGCAACGGCAACCTGCGCCCCTCGCGCATCGCAAGGGGATCCAAGGAAGTCTATGACGGCCCTCTCGTCATCCTCTGCAACCGGCTGAGCGCCTCGGCCAGCGAGATTTTTGCAGCGGCGCTGCAGGATTACGGCCGCGCCGTGATCGTGGGCGACACCACCACATTCGGCAAAGGCACGGTGCAGACCATGCTGGAGATCGGGCAGTTCATCCCGATACTCGGCGGCGATTCGCACGACGCCGGCGCGCTGAAATTGACCATCCAGAAGTTCTACCGCATCGCGGGCGGATCGACGCAGTTGCACGGCGTGACTTCCGATATCCACATCCCCTCGACCTACGACTACGAAGTGTTTGGCGAGAGCTCGCTGAAGAACCCGCTCCCTTACGATATCGTCGAGCCGGCGCAGTATGACAAGATCACCGACCACCCGCTCTTCCTGCCCGAGTTGCGGCAGCGTTCCGAGGCCCGCGTGGGGGCAAGCCCTGAGTTTGCATATGTGACCGAGGACCTCGATTACATCAAAAAGAAAATCGCCGACAACACCACCTCGTTGAACGAAAAGATCCGCCGTCAGGAAATCGCCGATGCGAAAGCCAAGACGGACAAGCGCACCGCCGAGCGGGCAAAACTCAAGAAGCCCGACGAGAAGGTTTTTGAGATCACGCTGGACAATGTCGACAAACCCGACCTCCAGCCGGTGAAGAATGACGTGAAAAAAGCGGCAGCAGCCGATCCCGACGCAGCAGCCCCTGATGATGCCGATGACGACGACGTCGCAGCAAAGAAAGCTCCCGTGGTTGATCCGCAAAAAACGGAATCCCTCAATATCGTCAACGACCTGATCGACCTCTCCGGCGCGCCAAAAACCGCGAGCACGGTGAAGTAATGCCGGGAGGGTTGAGGTTTTCGCGGGAGCGTCGAAGCTATTGCGCTTCCCGCAAACCGGACGATTGTAGTGGTCACTTATAAAAATATGAGCGCCACCATCCCTTACACCGATCTGACCCAGCGCCCTCCCCGCAGCCCACATATCCGCCTCGGCGGCCTCGCGATCCTCCCCCGCATACTCGACAAAGGGCGGGCAACGCTCGCCGGCAAAAACGGCGAATATGTTTACAACGCACCCACGGACCAGCACCTCACCAAATTCCTCGGGCTGGATGCCGACGCGTTGCTAAAAGAGCTCGCCACCGGAAAAGGCGACGGCGAAATCCTCGCATGGGTGATGGCGAACGCCAAAAACCCGCGCACGCCGTGGGAGATCGAGGCATGGTCCGCATTCTTCGACAGACGCGGCCCCGACGGCGACGTGGAGACATTGACCTACTTTGCGGAAAAAATCAGCGGGCTCAACAAAACCCGCGAAGACATCAAAACCTGGTTCGCAGCCATCGATCTCGACGATTACGTGAGCTTCGGCGGCAAGGCGTAGCGCGGAAAATTCGCGAGAAGACCGCAGTCAGGTCGTTTTCACCGGCGGCAGGGGTCTCTGCTGCTGCGCGGTCTTCACCAGCCCGCGGATATACAGCACCGCCTGGCCCGGCGTCACCCCGGAGGAGTAGGCAACATCGGCGGCGACCTTTTTCATGTCCTCGCCGGCATTCAACCGGGTGATGATCTGCTGCGCCTGGGGATGGAGCGCCGTCATGACCTGGTCCGTGAGTTCCGGCGGCCGGGCCATCGGAGGCACCGGCGGCATGCCCACGCAACGCAGATAATTCACGACATTGATCACGATGAAAATGGGCGTCACGATCAGCGAGATCACTCCCCACCATCCGACCGTGAGTGTGATCAGCGTCATCTTCCAAAAGTTCTTAGAGGGCGTCTAAAAAGTCCAAGTGGCGCGTGTGCTGATCGATGCAAACTACCGAAAATTAGGAGTGCAAGCTTGCAGCTTGAGAGCGTTCGACGGCAAGCCGGAGGCTTGCGCTACTTTAAATCGGACTTTTTAGACGCCCTCTTATGCACACACGATTTGCATAATTGCCCTTTGATCGTCCGGTGAAAGCGCATGATGAGCGCTCCGATGTTCTGGCGAAACTCCACCTGTTTTGTGGGTGCCTCTACTCCGCATGCCTGGCAGATCATTGTTGTGCTCCTGGTTGGGGGTTGCGTCGGGCCCGGCAAGCCGTTGCCTGATGTGGCGCATTCAGTCACGCCCGTTTCCCGATGTCAATCGCGAACCGGAAATGCCGGCGGAGTTACTCCGGCCAGCCGTAAACACTGCGCGTTTGCTTCCAGACCGCATCATCCGCCGAGAGCGGCGGCAGCCAGGTACCGACCAACTCGCGTTCCCACCATGCACCCGTGGGATTGCCGCGCGGCGCGAAGCGGTAGCGGTAAAGCTGCGCCCGGATCATGCGCGGCGGCTGGCCGGGGAAGGGATTATTCGCGAGCAGGCTCAGCGTCCCGGCGTCGTTGTGCAGCAGCTTCCAGACGAAACGCAGCGTCCACGGATATTCGCCGGGAGTGGACATCGCAGCGAACCAGATCGCCCAGTCGAGCCGCGGTTGATACGGCGCGACCACGCCGGGGCGCCGCATGGGATCGCCCGGCTTGAACGGGAACTCGTACGCGCGCCAGACCGTGCCGGGCCCGACGGTGGCATCGCTCGTTCCCTCGAAGATGATCTCATCCCTCTCGCGCCCCACCGAGCCGAACGCCCCGTAGGTATTCACGAGGTGCAGCGTGTCGAACGAGCTGTTCATGAGCTGGTTGCCCGAGAGGAGATTCAACGTTGGCGCGATGCTCAGCAGCAACACGACGGCTGCGAACGCGACTGACAAAACCTCCGGCGCACGCCTCAGCGTTTTGTTCTCCGCGGCGGCGTGCAGGGCGCGGTTCACCAGGAATTTCGGCAGTACTTTCGCGAGCACGGAATCGTCGAAGCACGCGAGGATCGGGACGATCGTGAGATAGTTCAGGAACGAAAGGTTCCCGCTCAAAATCAAAATAATCTGGAAGCTGCCAAGCAACACCCCGGCGATATGCCGCGCGCGCCGCGGGCCGAATGCGAACCACGGCACGACCAGTTCGATGAGGTGATTCCACAGCACCTCGAATTTCAAGAGCCAGTGCGGCTGGAAATGGAAGAAGCGGCTGAGCGGATTCGGGATCGGCTGCGTCTCGTAGTAGGTGTAGAGGCATGTCAGGTCGCGCCAGCAGGGATCGCCGCGCAGCTTGATCAACCCCGCGCCGAGCATGATGCGGAAAATCAACCACCGGAAGAGCCAGATGATGAGCACCGGCGGCGGTTGTTTCGGAAACGGGCGCGCATCCAGCAGCGGGCAGAGGAACATCGCGATGAACCCCGTTTCCAGGAGCTGGATCTCCCAGCCGTACGAATACCAATCCTGCCCGATATTGACGAACGAGGTGTAAAGCACCCACAGCGCCGCCATCACCAGCGCATTCGCGTAACCCAGCATCACCACCACAGACAATGCCGCGCCGGCCCATGCCAGCGCCGTCAGCGCATGATCAGATATGCCCATCCAGAAAATGCCCGGCAGCACAAGAAAGCCCCCCGTTGCCGATCCGAAATGCGCCTGCACCCGCGAAAGAAAATCCTGCGCAGGCAGCAGCCCGTGCGACCCGATCAACGGCAGCGCCTGGCAGGCCAGCGAGACAAACGCCGCGAGATAAACAGCCCCCAACAGCCGCAGGATGATGAATCGTGTAAGCCAGTAGGAATTCGCCGCCTGGAGCTGCCGCAGGAGGCCAAAAGGCTTAAAGTCGCTGACGTCGCCGTCCATACATATCTTCGTCCACCAGCCTCAAGCAGATGTCAAACACAGTCGCGTCCTACGGAATCACGCAATCTTCCTTCGCCCAGTTCCATTGGTTGTCGAAGCAGCCATGCGCGGTGGTGGTGAAGACGGGTTTGCCATCCATGGTGTCGGCGTGGCCGAGGAGATAGTCGTCGCCCGGGCCGCGTTCGCGGGCGGCCCACACGCCGTAGCCCTCTTCGTCATTGGCACTCACAATCACGACGTAGCGCTCCAACGAAAGCGGGTTGGGGTGAATAAAGCACGCACCCGTTCCGGCTCCCGCCGCCTGCGCGTCGCCGAGCGAAAAGCCGTCGGCGGTCCATTTCATTGGGAGCGCGTCCTTCATTTTCGCCATGACAACATTGTTGTCGGGCGTGCCGATGAGGATGAGGCTGCTCTGCTGCATGTCCTCCGGTGTCACGTCGTGATCCGCTTTAATTTCGAACGCGCTGCCGAGTCCCCAGTCCGAAATCCGCTTGCCCACCTTCGCGAGCAGGGCGTTCGCTTTCTCGTCGCCCTGCGTGCCATAGACGACGAGGAACCGGTCGAATTGGAAGTCGTCGATGGGACCGGAGACGCCATGCCGTTTGCCCGGGGATTTGAGACTGTCGCATTTCCAGCCGCCATCGCCGCCGCGCACAAAGGAGAGCGCGCCCTCTTTTCCGGCCTTGGCGGTGAGAGTTGCCTGACCGTCGATGATGACACTCCACCCATCATCGCCTGCTCCCTTAGGAGAAAGCGTGAACGCACCGACCCCGCTGGTCTTCACATCAATCTTCCCACCGTCGAGCGTCGCATCGATCCGCCCGAGATCGGCGGGCGAACTCAACTGGTCCACCCGCACCCACCACGCCGCATTGTAGCGCAGGCCGTTCGCAGTGAACCGCACATGCGCGGGAACGGGCGGGCGCCGCTGCGCGAGCAGCCACCGGTAAAAATCAGGCGATGCCAGCTCCTCCGCGACCGCCCCGTGCCCGGCTCCGGGCACTTCGTGCGTGGCAAGCGGCGCGCCGAGCGCGATGAAACGGTCCATCATCGCGAGGCGCTCGGCGGCGGTATCCGGGCTCTCCTCGCCGTAGGAACTCCGCAGCGGCATGGCGATGAGATTCCCCACGCGCGACGCGAGGCTGGCCTGCTCCAGCAGCTTTTTTTCCAGCGGCGAAGTGAAGGGCTTCGGCGCGTCCGCCTTGTGGTAGAGCGTGTAGGTCACGTGGAAATCATTCGCCTGGTCGAGATACTGCGGATAGAGCCGCACGGCATCCCACTTCGGCCCGGTGTCCGCCCCGCTGAGCAACGGCGCGCACGCAGCCCACAAGTCGGGCCGTCCCTCGCCCATCTGCCACACACCCCGGCCCCCGATGGCATGCCCGATGAGATAAACGCGATCCGCATCGATCTTGTATTGCTTCATCACCTCGTCCAGCCCAGCCCACGATTCCGCTGCGCTGATGCCGCCCCAATCCAGCGGCCGGTAAGCCGGCGCCTGGCAGACGATCGACCCGAGATCGCGCAACCGTCCCGCCATCAGCGAAAGCTGCCGCTCATCCGCAAAAATGCCGTGCAGGAGAAAAATCAGCGGCCACTGCTTTCCCTCCTTAGCGTCGTAGTCTTTCGGAATCAGGAGCCCGAGCGGACGCGCCTTGCCCGTGACCGGCGAAACATACGCCTTGATGAACGATCCCGTCATGCCGTCGTAGGGATTTCCGCCCGCCTCGCACTTTGTCACCGCCGCATCCAGCGCGTTCATCTCTTCCACGAGTTGGTCCAGTAATCTGCGGCTGGCCGATTCCGGCCGCGCCTCGTTGGCAATGAACCCATTGCACCGCGCCATCCAGAACGCCAGCCCCTGCCGCACCATGGGATCGATGGCGGGATTCTGCGCGAGCGCGTCAAGACGCTTCGGAAGTTGCGCGGCGAGCTCCTTGATCCGCGCGAACGGCCGCGCCGACATCTCCGCCTGAAAGCTGCCCGTCGCCAGCACCGCCTCCTGCGCATCCGTCACTGCAACATCGAAATTGCACAGCCCGTCGAGATCATCGATACCCGTGAGCGCCCCATCCGCAATCGCCACCCGCGGCCCGATCGCCTCCAGCGGCAGCGTAAGCGAGGGAATGGAAGCCGCCGCCCGCAGCGAGATCACCGCATTCTTCGCCCCCGGCACATCAGCCAGCACGCTCACAGCAATTTTCTTCGGATCGCCCACGCACCACGTGTTCGGCCCCGCCACCACACGCGGCAATGCCGTGTCGCCCCGATACGCCAGCCGCACCGTATTCATGTGCGTCGGTTGCGAATAGGTGATCCCGCTCGGATACCAGATCTGCTGCGACTTGCGGCCCTTCGTGTCGCGGTCATCCAGCATGATTTGCAGGCCGAGATCATGATCGATACCAGGCGTGAAACCGGTCAGGTTTTTCCACGGGATACGGCACTCCAGCGTGTAGCCGCCGGGATAAACCTTCGCCTGCCCCTCCACCCCTTCAAATTCCTTCTGCGCCCCCACCACGCGCAATTTCTCCCCTTCCTTCAGCGGCGGCGCAATCGCCAGTTGCCAGAACCCATCCGTCCGGTACTGGCCGGGAAAAATGTTGAAGAAAAGCTCGATCGAATCCCCCTGGTAAATCTCCGCCGTGCTAGTCACCTGCACCAGCTTGTCATCGCAAACATCCGCCGCGAGATACAGCGCATCGTCATCCCACGCCAGCCGCACCACCGCGCTCGCATCGCGCGTCCCCGTCCAGTTGAAATGCCGCCGCACGGTGTTCTTCTCCGACCCAAGCATGATGCCCGTCGCATCCGCCGGCCAGTCATCCAGATTCCCATCCAGCACCGGCGGCTTCACCATCCGCCCGATGGACACCGTTTCCGGCTTCGCTTGCCCTTCCACGATTTCATCTTGCGCGGGCGCGATCTCGATGAACAACGATAACAACGCGGCCATTGCGAGAAATTTCAAGACGGGGGGAAATGGGGATGTGCGCATATTGGAGAGGGGAAAACGGACGCAGCCAGTTTGCCGTGGATTGCTCGCGGGGGCAAGGAGCGAACCATCCGGCACGCGGCATCCGATTCAACTCGACAGAGCAACAGCCGCGATGAATTCCAACGAACCCGCCAAATCAAATTTTCCCGCCGGAGTTGTGGAAACGCAAGTTCCCGCCCGCCTCGACCGGCTTCCGTGGAGCACATGGCACTGGATGATCGTGATCGCGCTCGGCGTGACATGGATTCTCGACGGCCTGGAAGTGACCCTCGCCAGCGCAATGGGCGCGACGCTGAAGAACCCTGCCGCGCTCGGCCTCACCGATGCCCAGGTCGGCGGCACGGCCACTGCCTACCTGGCCGGCGCGGTGTTGGGCGCGCTCTTCTTCGGTTACCTGACCGACCGCCTCGGTCGCAAACGGCTTTTCTTCATCACGCTCGGCCTTTACCTCGTCGCGACGGCCCTCTCCGGCGTGGCGTGGAATTACTGGAGCTTCCTCGTTTTTCGCGCGCTTACCGGCGCGGGCATCGGAGGCGAATATGCCGCCATCAATTCCGCCATCGACGAGCTCATACCCGCGCGCCTCCGCGGCCAGGTGGACCTCGCGATCAACGCCACCTACTGGATCGGCGCCGCCATGGGCTCCGTACTCACCCTGTATCTGCTCGATCCGAAAATCGTCCCGATCTGGCTGGGATGGCGCCTCGTCTTCGGCATGGGCGCGATGCTGGGGTTCGTGATTCTTTTTTTCCGGCTCTGGGTGCCGGAGAGCCCGCGCTGGCTCATGGTCCACGGGCGGCTCGACGAGGCGGAAAAAATCGTCTCCGGCGTCGAGGAAACGGTCCTCGCGCATTCCGGAAAACTGCCCGACCCCGGCTCCGAGATCGCCCGCATCCGCATGCGCCATCACACGCCATGGCGGGAAATCTGGCGCACCGTCGCCCATGTGCATCGCAGGCGCTCCGTGCTCGGCTTCGTCCTCATGGCGTCGCAGGCATTTTTCTACAACGCGATCTTCTTCACCTACGGACTCGTGCTGGCGAAGTTTTACGCCGTCCCGGCGGAACGCGTCAGCTACTACCTGCTCCCGCTCGCTCTCGGCAATGCGCTGGGCCCCATCCTCATCGGCCGTCTCTTCGACGTCGTCGGCCGCAAGCCGATGATCACCTTCACCTATATCGCCAGCGGCCTGCTTCTCGCCCTGAGCGGATGGCTTTTTGAAAAACAGATGCTCACCGCGCAGACGCAAGCCCTGCTCTGGAGCGTCATATTTTTCATCGCCTCCGCCGCCGCCAGCTCCGCGTACCTCACCGTCAGCGAGATTTTCCCGCTCGAGATTCGCGGCATGGCCATCGCGATCTTTTACGCCATCGGCACTCTCATCGGCGGAGTCGCCGCCCCGGTGATCTTCGGTTACCTCATCGGCACCGGTTCAAGGTCATCCCTGTGCGCAGGGTACCTCACCGGCGCCGCGCTCATGATCGGCGCCGGCCTCGTGGAAGCATGCATCGGCGTCAAAGCCGAGCGCCAATCCCTCGAAAGCATCGCCAGCCCTCTCTCCGCGCAGGATCCGGACTCCGCATAGAAGACAACTATCCCACACTGGCGGTTTAAATGGCGCTATGGGGTGTTCACCCCATTGCAACCCGTGCGGTTTCTGCTCTTGTAAGGTATGAAATTGAGGCAGGTTTGAATATTTTGGTGGTCGACGATGAACTGTCTGTCACGGTTTCCATTCGTCTCACCCTTAAATCCAGGGGTCATTCGGTCGATAGTTTGGATCGCGCCCCGGAAGCTCTGGAAAGGCTCAAGCAATATCCCGACCACTATCACATCCTCATCACGGATCACCTCATGCCCGGAATGACCGGCCTCGAATTATTGACTCAACTGAAACAAACCGCCTTCAAGGGAAAGATCATCGTGATTTCCGCGTATTTGACCGCCGCATTGGAAGGTCAATACAAGGCACTTGGCGCGGACATGATCATGCAAAAGCCTTTTGTCCTCGATGAATTACGCATGGCGGTTGAAGAACTCAGACCGCTGGCAGTCACCTGAAGTGTCTCCCGGTCCGGTTGAAAAGGCGCAAGCCAGCCCCATGCTCACAAACTCCCCCGGATTTGACATCCCTGCCCCGTTTCGCCATCCTCGAAAAGCTACCTCCCCCATGTTCCTCAGTCCCCCATGAGCACACTCACGAATCGAATGTATGGCGTGAACCCACTTTCAGCCAGCCCACGGAGGATTTATTTCCTGTTCGTGAGCATGGGATTCATCGCAACGCTTTGCGCCTGCGCCACGGCGGCACTCCCGGTCTCCAAGCCCCCGGCAAGCAGCCAGATCAACTGGCAACATCCCCTCGCGGAAGGCTTGGTTTCTTTAGTGCCGCTCAATGAAGGCACCGGCAACACGTTTCACGATGCCGTGACGAAACAGACCTACACCGCCAGCACCCTCGCCGGCACGCCCAAGGGCGGCCAGCCCCCGGCCTGGATCATCCCGCCCATGACGCCCGATTACCCGTGGATCGGGCCGGCGATCAGCAACAACAAAGCCACCGCCCAGGCGATCAACAGCGCATTGAAAAACGCGCAGTTCATCGGGAACGTGAAGACCGGCTATTCCTATGCCGTCCTGGTCCAGCCGCTGGACGAGACGACCTTCGGCCGCATTATGGATGGCACCGGCGCGGCGGTGATCACCCTCTATCTGAACATCCCTCGTCGCTACCCCGGGTTTGTGGCCACCACCTGGCGCAACGCGGCCAACGGCCCCATCGTCCCCACCGTCAAATTCAAACCCGGCGAGTGGATTCTGGTGCTCTGCACGGTTCAGCAGGGTCTGGGGGTGATGTATATCAACGGGAAGGAAGTGGCGCGGGATACGCATGTGGACCTCGCCAAATCCTGGGGCAATCAAACAGGCCAGCTCTCTTACAACACCACCGGCAATGGCGCCATGCTGCCCAACGCCAATTTCTCATCCTGGTGGGTATGGAACAACCGTGTCCTGACCGCCCAGGAAGCCTCCCAACTCTATGCCAACCCCTGGGCCATGTTCGATCAGGGAAGCATTACACACTAGAAATGGAAGAAGGAGCGACGAACATCTCTTCGTTTTATCCTTTATACTTTCTTCCTCCTCCCCCTTGGTGTCTTGGCGCCTTGGTGGTGAAAATCCGCTTTCTTCCATCCAGAATCCGCCTCCCTTCACCGCATAAAAAGTAGCGTTCCCCCGGCCTTTTTCAGACCGGGGGAACGTCTTCGCAGGAAAAATCCCCATTTCTCCTTTGTCGTCGCCAGTCCCACGCAGGTGCCCCCCGGCACCGGCATCAGGAAACCAGCGCCGGAAATCCGTGCGGATCCGTCTTCGGCTTCACGAGGTTCAGCAGTTCTTCCATCCGCTTCAACCCCGATTCCGTCTCCCGTATCACATCGGCAAATTGCTCCGGATTCAGCCCCAGCACATGCATCGCCTGCATCGTCCCCGGTGCCAGGGTCGGAGTGAGATCGTTCTCGCTGTCCACTTGGTGCGCCACCACGTTCGCCACCTCCATGGCCGCCGCGATCTTTTTGAATTGCGCCGGTGCGTGCGCCGGGCGGTGATGATACCTCACCCCTTTCTGCACGTTCACAGGCAGTCCCCAGCGCTCCAGCAGCCGTGCCCCCACGGCCGCGTGTGTCATCCCCAGCTCCGAGCGTTCCATCTCGATCAGCATCGCGCCGTGGCTCCCCACATGGCCCACGATGCTCTCGTAAATCACCGGCTCGGCCGATGCAAAAATCAGTTTGCCCACATCGTGCAGCAACCCCGCCGTAAAACATTCCGCCTCATTCAGCCCCACCCGCTTCGCCAGCGTCCCCGCGGCCACCGCCGAGATCACTGAGTGCCGCCACAGCGAGCCCGCATCGATCGCACCCCCCTCTTCCGCCAGCGCCATCGTCCTCGAGGAGATCATCGACACCACGATGCAGTAGATTTCATAAAATCCCAGCCGCGCCACTGCCGACGCCACATCCGCCACCTTCTCCCGGCCCCGGAAAAACGCGCTGTTGCACCGCCTCAGCACCTGCACCGTCAGCGACGGGTCATACGTGATCAACTCCACGATCCGCTCGGAATTGCCTGTCTCGTTCTTGAAAAGCACCAGCAGCTCCGTCGCCACACTCGGCGCGGGCGGCAGATTTTCGATACTGTCTATATAGGAGTCGGTTCGATTCATAATGATTCCGGATTAAGCCACTGCTGGCGTGCAAAAAGTTCCTACCCCATTTAATCGGCCGAACCCGCAAGCACTTTAACCCCAAATCTTACTTTTTTTAAAAACGCCTTCAGGAGCGGTTTTTTAAGAAATGCGGGCCGCAAACTCTTAGAGGGCGTCTAAAAAGTCCAAGTGGCGCGTGTGCTGATCGATGCAAACTACCGAAAATTAGGAGTGCAAGCTTGCAGCTTGAGAGCGTTCGACGGCAAGCCGGAGGCTTGCGCTACTTTAAATCGGACTTTTTAGACGCCCTCTTAATTTCCACTCTCATCCCTCCGCCCTTTCTTCATTTAGCCTTTCTTCCTCCTCCCCCTTGGTGTCTTGGTGCCTTGGTGGTGAAAATCCGCTTTCTTCCATCCAGTATCCAGCATCCCACCACTCAATCATCAAGGCCCCGCCGGCTTCATATACTTCGTAAGAAATTCCCTCGTGAGTTCCGACACATGCGGATCCCGCAAAATACCAAGCCCATGCCCGGCCCCCTTGACGGCGTAAAACGTAACGGGCACCCCGGCTTTTTGCAGGGCGGCGGTGAGCAATTCACTTTGATTAAACGGCACCGCCTTGTCGGCATCGCCATGCACGATCAGGAACGGCGGCGCATCCTTGGTGATATAGGTGACCGGGCTCGCCTGGTTTGCCTTCCCGGGGTTGTCCTTCAGCGCGCCGCCGATCAGGTTCGACTCGGGCGAGCCGGGGCCTGTGTGTCCCATCATCCGCAGGAGATCCGCCGGACCGAAATAATCAACCACCGCCTGCACCCTGCTCGACACGACTAAATTTTCACCCACATCGAACTCCTTCACGTTGCCCGTCGTCCCCAGCATGGCCACGAGGTGCCCGCCCGCGGAGGGGCCCCAGGCGGCAAAGCGGTCCGGGTCGAGACTGTATTTCCCGGCGTTTGCCCGCAGCCAGCGCACAGCCGCCTTGCAATCCTCGATCTGCGCGGGAAAGAGGGCGTCCTGGCTGAACCGGTATTCGACCGAAGCCACCGCGTAGCCGTCGCGAAGATACCCCAGCGGAACCTGCACTTCCTGGGTCTTGCTTCCCACCGTCCACGCGCCGCCGTGGATCCAGATGATCAGCGGCAGATTCCTGCCCTCCTTCGGGAGGTAGAGATCGAGTTTCTGCTTTGCATGCCCATTGGTCACGTAAGGGATGTCCCGCTCGACAGTCGCTCCCTCGGGCAGGCGCGGCATCGGATTTTGCGGGGGTGTTTGTGCACTGGCCATGCTTGCAAGCGACGCTGCGAGGATGAGGCTAAGGCTCCTTAACCGGGATTTCCTATTCGGTTTCAGGCCCGCAGTCATCGCGGGTTGGGTTTCATCATTTTCATTTTGTTTCATGGCATGTGCGGAAGCCTGAAGATAAATCTTCTTATAACTGCATCATGCAGTCGTAATGCCGGGGCTTCCATCCTCTTTCCCATGCCCTATAGGATAGGCGGGGCTGCCTTTTTTGCGATAAAAAGGGAATGCCCTCCTTCTCCTTCGGGAATAAAGTGCTCAGCAAGGATGACAAAGTGATGTTGATTAAGCCAATTCCTGTATGTCTCAACATCAGCGTGACTCCAATACATCTCGGCTCCTTTCCAGTCAGCTTCTGTGCCTGTCCAGGCGCGATGACCCAAAGTGGCCATGAGATAGGCCAAGT
>Ga0302319_10009253_pt1 | contig 18987 bp, 16 predicted proteins | sample Bog_T0_2_FD_203319 | JGI IMG/M metagenome (GOLD analysis project Ga0302319, IMG submission 203319) | Peat permafrost microbial communities from Stordalen Mire near Abisko, Sweden - Bog_T0_2 | ecosystem: Environmental > Terrestrial > Soil > Wetlands > Peat | place: Sweden: Abisko, Stordalen Mire... | reverse complement strand
AGGCCGAGCACGTACGCAATCAGCCGGTCATGTTCGTCGAGGCCCATCACGGCCCGTTCGGCCATGGTCGATGCGAACAATTCCTGGGCCTGGGCGAGCGCCGGTGCACAGCCGAGATCGATGAAAATGACATGCCGTCCCGACAGCAATTCGGTGTTGGGGCCGAACATCGGGTGCACCGAGGTCACGCGGCATCCGGCCTGCACGAGGGCGTGCAAGCCACCCCGCAGCGGCGTCTTGAGCGAGCCCAGGTCGAAGATCAATCCGGCGGGACGCGCCCGGGCGAGCGTGAAGAGCACGTCGGGGGTGGCGGACAGCGGAGTCGCAATGACGATCAAGTCTTGGTCGAGCGGGTCCCGCGACCAATCCGCGACGTAGCCGAAGCCTTCCAGTGCGCCGGCGGGATCCGCAATGAACACGCGAAACCCCTGCGATGCCAGGAAATCCGCGAACCATCCGCCCATCTTTCCATGACCGCCGATCACCAGCGCACGCTTCCCGGTGCCGAGCGCCTGCGCCGCGACGCGTGCCTGCTCCTGGGTTGCGAGCGAGGACTGGATGAGTTGGCGCAGCAGCGATTCGGCCAGGTCGGGCGACACGCCGAGTTGCGCGGCAGCGCTGCGCCCGCGCACGATCACCTCGCGCTCACGCGCAAAATCGCGGGTCGGACGGCCGGTGGCGCGCTTGACCGCGGCGACTTGTTCGGAAAGCGCCTGACGGCGGGCAATGATCCGCACCAATTCGCCATCGAGTTCCGTCAGTGCGGTTCGCAATTCCTCCAGATCCATGGCTTTCGCAAGTCCTCGTCGTCGCTTCGTGCCCATCCTTTTACTGGCCGCGCCGATCGACCGCAAGTTCGGAGTCGCAGGGCCCATCAGATGACGGCGGAGCGCGACACGGCTACCATCGCCTGCATGAGTACGACTGTCCGTTCGATCCCCGTCCAATGCCTGCCGGAAATCCTGCCGCCCGACCCGCTGGTGCTTGCCGCGCAGTGGCTCGCCGAAGCGCGCGCCGACGCCGACCAGCCGAATTCCAACTCGATGGTGCTCGCCACAGTCGATGCGCGCGGCCGGCCGTCCGCACGGGTCGTGCTGTGCAAGGAAATCAGCGTGGACACCGGATCGATCGTCTTCTACACGAACTACGATTCACGCAAGGGGCGCGACCTCGCCGTCAATCCGCATGCGGCGGTCGTGTTCCACTGGGATCATCGCCACCGCCAGGTGCGTGCCGAAGGCGCGGCGCAGCCGCTGTCGGATGCGGAGAACGACGCCTATTTCAGCTCCCGCCCATGGCAGAGCCGGCTGGGTGCTTGGGCAAGCCGGCAGAGCGAACCGGTGGCCTCGCGCGATGTGCTGATCAAACAGCTCAACGACGCGTACCGGCGCTTCGGGATTCCACGGGGAGGTCCGGGCGACGCCGAGCCGGAGCGCATCGACGTGCCGTTGCCCCGGCCGCCGCATTGGGGCGGCTATCGAATCGTGGTCGACGTGGCCGAGTTGTGGGTGGAGGGCGAGTACCGCATTCATGACAGGGCACGGTGGACCCGGCTGCCGCCGACGTCAGGCGCGGGTGCGCACGCCGCCTGGAATGCCACACGGCTCCAGCCGTAGGAGCCTGTCTCGGTGAATTCCCTGCAGGGTCATGACGTCACCTGCCCCCACTGCTGGGAAACGATCACGCTGACACTCGATCTCTCGGAGCCGGAGCAATCGTACGTCGAGGACTGCCCGGTGTGCTGCAGGTCCATGCTCGTCTCGTACCGCTCGGCGGAAGGCGAGCTGACGGAATTGAACGTCGACACTTCCGATTGATCAGGAACGTCCGCATCGCGCTGCTGACGTTCGTGCTGGTCATGGTCGCCAGCCAGACGTGGCTCGAACGCTGGCGCAGTACTCGATGGTCCGAACCGCTGTTCGTCTCCGTGTATCCCATCGCCGCGGATGACAGCCCCGTGACGCAGCGCTACGTTGCCGGTCTCGATGCCGGACGTTTCGCGCCGATCGACGCGTTCTTCGGCCGTGAGGCCGCGCGCCACGGCATCCGGCTCGATGAGCCGGTGAAGACGCGGCTGCGCGCCCCGCTCGACCGCCTGCCGCCGCAGCGCTCCCCCGACGACGGAGTTTTGCGCACCATCTTGTGGAGTCTGCAACTACGCTACTGGGCCTGGAAAGAGAGCGGACGGGTGCACGAACCGGAGGACATCCGCCTGTTCGTGCTGTATCACGACCCCGCCCTGACAGCCACGGTGCCGCACTCGCTCGGCATGCGCGAAGGCCTGATCGGCGTCGTCTATGCGTTTGCCGAGCCGTCGATGTCCGCCGCCAACGATGTAGTCATCGCGCACGAACTGCTGCACACCCTCGGCGCGACCGACAAGTACGACCCCGTCGACAACGCTCCGCGGTTTCCCGATGGATTCGGCGACCCAGGGCAGGTCCCCCGCTACCCTCAGCGGACCGCGGAGTTGATGGCCGGGCGGCGGATGCTCGATGCCAACCATTGGGAACAACCGCGGAGCCTCGACGAGGTCGTCATCGGCCCGGCGACGGCGGCCGAGATACACTGGCCGCCGGTCCGCTAAGAGCCGCGCGGCAGAAGCGATTTCGTATCATGGCGGCGGAAGATATCGACGTTGAGGAATCGGGGGCCGATGGGCCAGGCCACCGGCGCCCGGGAGAACTGCGGGGGCAAGAAAACCGCAGGCCGCTGCCCGAGAACCAATCGATGATCCCATCGATACCGGCTAGCCAAGCGCCGCCAGCACCGGTGCGTGCAGCGGGCCGTTGGTCGCAAGCACCGTCGTCGATTCGAGGCCGATCGGCCCCCCATCGAGTTCCGTGAAGCATCCGCCCGCCTCCGTGACGATCGCCACGAGCGCGGCAATGTCGAGAATGTTCACGTCGGTCTCGATGACCACGTCGATCTTGCCGGCGGCGAGCAGATGGTAGTGAAGGAAGTCCCCATAGCCGCGGATGCGCGCGACCCGCGCGATCATGGCGCCGTACCGCCCCCACTGCGAGCCGGTCGCGAGGCTCTTGATGTTGCCCGCCGACACCGCGGCGTCCTCGAGCGTCGCCACGCCGCTCACGGCCATCGCCCTGCCATTGAGGTAGGCGCCCGCGCCGCGTTCGGCGTACGCCAGTTCGCCATACACCGGGGCGCTCGACACGCCGAGGATCAGTGCACCGCGGCGCATGAGCGCGATTTGAGTGGAGAACATGGCGTATTCCCGCACGAAAGCCTTGGTGCCGTCGATCGGGTCGACGAGCCACACGTTTTCCGCATCGGCGCGGTGCGAGCCCGTCTCCTCGCCCTGGAAGCCATATGCGGGGAACCGCGCCTCGAGGATTTCGCGGATCGCCGTCTCGCATTGCACGTCCGCATCCGTCACCGGCGTCTTGTCCGCCTTGAGGCGCACCGTCAGATTGCGTTGGAACAGCGAGCGGGCAATGACTGCGGCTTGTTGCGCGGCGTCAAGGGCCGCCTGCAGTTCGGGGGACGGATTCACGGCACGAGTGTAGCCTGACTGCCTTGACATGGACATCGCGCGCCGCCTACCGTCTCAATCCCGCACGTCACGAGTGATCGACTGATGGCCAACCGGCTCACGAAGATCTACACACGCACCGGCGATGATGGCACGACCGGTCTCGGCGACGGCTCGCGAGTGCCGAAGGACTGTCTGCGCGTCGAGGCGTTCGGCACCGTCGACGAGACGAACAGCCACGTCGGGGTGGTGTTGGCGGTGGCTTCTGTTCCCGAGGCGGTGCGCGCCTGCCTGACCCAGGTGCAACACGATCTCTTCGACCTCGGCGGCGAATTGTCGATTCCCGGCACGAGGGCCATGACGACCACGCACATCGAGCGGCTGGAACAGGCCCTCGACGTCTTCAATGAAACCTTGCCGAGCCTCAAGGAGTTCGTGCTGCCGGGCGGCGGCCCCGCCGCCGCGGCCTGCCATGTGGCGCGCACCGTGTGCCGGCGGGCCGAGCGCCACTGCTGGACGCTGTCGCGCAGCGAGGTGGTGGAACCGGACGCGCTGCGCTATTTGAACCGGCTGTCCGACCTGCTGTTCGTCATCGCCCGCGTGCTGGCGCGGCACGAGAACGGCAGCGAGGTGCTTTGGAAGCGGGTTTAGTCAAACCCGTCACGCAACCACACTCGAGGCCGGCTGGCGCATATGGAGCCAGTCCACGTGCCATCTCTCGAGGGCATCGATCGGCAGCGGCTTGCAGAACAGGAACCCCTGTGCCTGGGAAGCCTCGTGTGCCCGAAGATACTGCCACTGCGATTCCGTCTCCACGCCTTCCGCGACGGTGGTGAGGCCGAGGCTTCTCGCCATGGCGATGATGGCATCGACGAGCGGCGCGTTGCCGGCCGTGCGCGAGACGATTTCCCGCACGAAGAGTCGGTCGATCTTCAATATGTCGATGGGGAAGTGGCGCAGATACGATAGCGAGGAATAACCGATGCCAAAGTCGTCGATGGCGATGGACAGACCGAGATCCTTCAGCGCGCGGACCGCCTTGCCGACGACGCTCGAATGCTCGATCAGCGCGCTTTCCGTGAATTCGAGTTCGACCATGTGCGCATCGATGCCCGCCGCATCGATCGCCCCGGACACCCGCTGTACCAGGCTTCCATCGCGAAATTGGACGCCGGACACATTGACGGCCATTTGCCAGTCCGGGCCGCCTTGGGTACGCCAGCGGCGCACCTGGGCACACGCTTCGTGCAGCACCCACTCGCCCATCTCCACGATCTGGCCGCTCTGTTCCGCGACGGGGATGAATTCGTCGGGCGCCACGAGACCGCGCATCGGGTGACGCCATCGCAGCAGCGCCTCGACCGCTTCGACGCGCAGGTCCTTCATGCCGAGGCGCGGCTGATAGACCAGGCTGAATTCGCCCCGGTCGAGCGCCTTGCGCATGTCGGTCTCCAATGATAGGTGCTTCGCTGCGCGGGCGCTGATCGACTGTTTGAAGAATTCGATGCCGCCCTGGCCGGCCTTCTTGCTGTGATGCATGGCGGCGTCGGCGTTCTTGATGAGCGATTCCGCGTCCGTCGCATCGCCGGGCAACAGGGACAGACCGATGGTCGCGGAGACCGGGATATCCTGCCCGGCCACGATGAAAGGACGCGACAGCGCCTTTTGGACGCGCTGGGCGACACAGTAGGCCGCGTCGGCGGACGACACGCCGGCGAGCGCCAGGACGAACTCGTCCCCGCCGGTGCGCGCGAGCCAGTCATGCGGCACGCTCGCGGCGTCGTCGGTTGCATCGTCCATTGGCCGGTGGGGATCCCGCATGCAGTATTTGAGGCGTTGGGCGACGTCCTTCAGGAGCACGTCGCCGAGCGCATGGCCGATCGTGTCGTTGATCCGCGAAAAGTTGTCCAAATCCAGCATGAGGATCGCGATGCTGCGGTGTCGCGGCGACACGCACGCCACCATCTGCTCGGCGATCTGCGCCAGTCGCCGGCGGTTTGGCAGCCGGGTGAGCGGATCGAAGTAGGCGAGATAGCGCACCCGCGCCTCGCTGTCGCGCAGCTGATCCTGCGTCTGTTTGGCGCGCACCAGGAACTTCACGCGCTGCGCGAGCAGCGTGGGATTCATTCCTTTGGCGGCGAAATCGGAAGCGCCCGCCGTGTAGGCACGCTTCACGGATTCCATGTCGTCGAGACTCGTCTGCATCAGGATGGGCGTATGCAGGCATCCCGGCATGCCGCGCATCGCCTCACAGACCGCGAAGCCGTCCAATCCCGGCATGACCACGTCGAGAACCACGCAATCGGGCGGTTCCTCGCGGAATGCCGCCAACGCCGCGTCGCCGTCCGCCGCGGTGCGCACCCGGATGCCGAGCACGGCGAGCGCGTTGCTGACGAGCAGACGCGAGGCCGGATCATCGTCGACGACGAGCACGTTCGCCGCGACAAGCAACTCGGAATTTCCCGCACTCATGCCTCGAAGTGTCGGCCGGGGCGGGCCGATCTGGCGGGCACTTCACGTGACTCGGTTCACAAAGCATCCGAAGCAGGGATTGGATTAGGAGGGTGCGACCGCCCGCGCAATCAGCCGGTGGACCAGCGGCCAGTCGAAAGACGGTCCCGGGTCGGTCTTGCGCCCCGGGGCGATGTCGCAATGGCCGACCAGCCGCTCCGGGGAGAGGCCCGGATAGGCGCGGCAGAGCGCCGCCACGATGCCCGCCAGGGCCAGGTATTGCGCGGACTCGTAGTCAACGCTGTCGGCGCCCTCGAGTTCCACTCCGATCGAGAAATCGTTGCACGCCTCGCGGCCCTCGAAGCGGGACTGCCCCGCGTGCCAGGCTCGATCCCCGAACTTGACATACTGCGTCACCGAACCATCGCGGCTCACCACCAAGTGGGCCGAGACGCGCAGCGAGGCCACGTCGGCGAAATAAGGATGCGCCTCAGGCGGCAGGGTGCCGGTGAACAGCCGCTCGATCCAAGGGCCGCCGAACTCGCCCGGAGGCAGGCTGATGCCATGCACGACGATCAGGTCCGGCTCGACCCCCACCGGGCGCGCATCGCGGTTCGGCGAGGCGATCTGGCGCACGGCGCGCAGCTCGCCGCTTGCGGCATCCACTTCAAAGAGCGGGGCGCGAGAATCGCTCTGCTGCATCGCCATCACCCAACGACCGACCCCAATGACCGGGCCCAAACGACCGACGAGTAGCATATGCGACAATGGAGGGCTCATGCGACTGACCCGTGTTTTCGTCGATTGCGCTCTCACGCCCGGCTCGCTCGTGGAGCTGCCCCCGGAGCCGGCGGCGCACCTCGCCAGGGTCCTGCGGGCGCGCAGCGGCGATGAACTCACGCTGTTCAACGGCGATGGCCGCGAATTCGCGGGTGCGGTCGAGGCCGTTCGCGGCTCGCGCGTGAGCGCGAGCGTCGGGGCGGCGCTTTGTGCTGAAAGGGAATCGCCGCTGGCGCTCACGCTGCTGCAGTGCCTGCCCCGTGGCGATCGCATGGACCTCATCGTCCAGAAGTCGACGGAACTCGGCGTGTCGCGCATCCAGCCCGTTCTCTCCCGGCGCAGCGTGGTCCGGCTCGATGCGAAGCAGGCCGGATCGAAAACCCAGCATTGGCGCGCGATCGCCATCTCCGCCTGTGAACAATGCGGCCGGAACCGGCTGCCCGTGATCGATCCGCCGCTGGAGCTGATCGATCACCTGTCGGCAGCGGAGGGTTCGCGGGCCGCCGCTCCCGGCCTGCGGCTCGTGCTCGAGCCCGGGATGTCTGAAGCATTGCCGCACGACCCAGGCGGCGGCATCGAGCTTGCCATCGGCCCGGAGGGAGGCTTCGCCGCCGAGGAACTCGAGGCCATGCGTCTCGCCGGATTTCAGCGAGTGGCATTGGGTCCGCGCATCCTGCGCAGCGAGACGGCCGCCATCGCCGCGATCGCCTGGCTGCAGACCCGCTACGGGGACATGCGCGAGGAGCCCCTCTACTAGATCAGGCTTTCCTAGATCAGTACGGAAGTCTCCTCCGCGATCATCTGCTCGAGACGCTGCAGATCCGGGATCAACGGCGTCTCGTTCACCATGCGCACCTGGCAGATGACCGGGGATCGATCGGGGAAGCTGCGCGATGGATCGGGTCGGATGACATCGGCATTCACGCGCACCAGCTGCGGGAACCCTTGGGTCAGCATCCCGAAATAGCCGCACTGCAACTTGCCGCCCGGTGCATGGAACACGACGATGCGCGTGCGGCTCGAAACGGTCGGCAGCGTCTGTCCGAAGGCACCCTCGAAGGAGACCACCGGAACGCTCCTCCCGCTCCAGCTGACCACACCGGCATACCAGGGCGGCGCGTTCGTCATTTCCGTCGGCGCCTGGTAGCCGATCACCTCCGCCACACAGGCGCGCGGGACGATCAACCGCTCGCCGGCGAGCGGCACCAGCAGGCTGTAAAGTTCTTCGCGCAGGTCGGACAAAGCGGCGCCCAGACTCCTGAATTAACGCGCGATCGCGCTTCTGCCGTGGATCAATGGTTCGATGGCGTCGAGCAATTGGGCCTCCTGATATGGCTTGCCGAGGTAGTCATCGACGCCGAGTTCGATCGCGCGCGCCCGGTGCTTTTCACTGACGCGCGAGGTGATCATGACGATGGGGATCGACTTCAGGCGCGGGTCCGCGCGCACGTGCGCGGCGACCTCGTAGCCGTCCATGCGCGGCATTTCGACATCGAGCAGGATGATGTCCGGGACGTTCGTCTGCAGCAATGATACCGCGTCGACTCCATCCTTGGCCGTGAGCACACGCATGCCGTTGCGCTCCAGCAATCGCTGGGTGACCCGCCGCACGGTGATCGAGTCATCCACCACCAGCGCAAAGGTGCGCCGATCGCGCGGGTCGAGCACTGCCGTATCGGTCGGACGCGTACGCCATTCGGCGCGCACCAGGGAGCCCATGTCCAGAATCACGACGATGCGCCCGTCGCCGAGGATGGTCGCCCCGGCGATGCCGCGAATCCCCGATATCTGCGGCCCGAGCGACTTCACGACGATCTCCCGGCTCCCGACCAGTTCGTCCGTGACCAAGGCCGTGGAGTTCTCGCCCGCGCGAATCAACACGACGGACATCGACACTTCGGATTCCGGCAGCCGCATGGCGCCGAGCCCGACGAACGAGGCAAGCTGCTGGAAGCGGTATTTCTGGCCGCCATACTCAAACGGCGGTGCATCCTTGGCGAGATGGCGCGTGACGATGCTCTTCGGCAAACGCACCACACCTTCCACGGTCGCCAGGGGAAGCGCATAAACCTCCTCGGCGACCCGCACGATCAGCGCCTGGCTGATGGCCAGAGTGAAAGGCAGACGGATCGTGAAGCGTGTGCCCGAGCCGGCGGTCGATTCGATGAACAATCCACCGCCGAGCTTCTTCACCTCGGTTGCGACGACGTCCATGCCCACGCCCCGGCCGGCCGCCTGTGTCACGCGACCGGCAGTGCTGAAACCCGGTTCGAGTATCAGCTGCACGGCCTCCTCGTCGGTGAGCTTCACGTGAGCATCGGTGAGACCCAGCGACAGCGCCTTGTCGCGAATCAATTTGACGTTGATGCCCGCCCCGTCGTCGGCGACCACGATCACGACCTCGGCGCCGTCGCGCTCGAGGCTCACCGAGATGCGGCCGACGTCCGGCTTGCCGCAGGCGATACGGCGTTCCGGCGGCTCGATGCCATGCACCACGGCATTGCGCAGCATGTGCTCGAGCGGCGGCACCATCCGCTCCAAAACCTGCCGGTCCAGCTCCGCCGCGCCTCCCTCCACCGCGAGTTCGGCGCGCTTGCCGGTATCGTTGGCGGCCTGCCGCACGAGCCGGGTGAGGCGCTGCACATGGCGCTGGAAGGGCACCATGCGGGTACGCAACAGGCTGTTCTGCAATTCCGTGATGACGCGCGCTTGCTGCGTGAGGAGGTTCTGCGCCTCCCGCGTCAGCGTTTCGAGCAAGCCCTGGATGCTGCCCACGTCGTTCGAGGTCTCGGCAAGCGCGCGGGAGAATTGCTGTAGAGCGGAATAGCGGTCGAGCTCGAGCGGGTCGAAATCATCGCGCCGCACCTGATCATCGCGATGACGATTGAGCACCTGCGCCTCGGTCTCGATCTCGAGGGAGCGCAGTTGCTCCTTGAGGCGCACGACCGTCCGCGCCAGTTCGGCGAGATTGAAATCGATCGAATTGACCTGCTGATCGAGACGCGCCCGAAAGATGCTCACCTCACCCGCGTTGTTGAGCATGGTGTCGAGCAGTTCAGCGTCCACCCGCGCCATCTCGGCGCGCTCGACCGGTACGCTCTCGCGCCCCGGCAGCACCGGGGCCGCCGCGGCCTCGACGACCGGTTCCTCCGGTTCCTCCGGTTCCTCGGCCGGTACGGCGGCGGCCGGGACGGAGGTTTCCCGTACGGGCTCACGCACCGGCGCAGGCGGCGGCACCAGCGTCAGGACCGGCGGCGAGGGGACGACGGCCGCCGGAGCCACGGGGGGTGGTTCCGGCGGTGGCGCGGCGGTGCGCCGCGCGAACTCCACGACGACGGGAGGCGTGGAGGTTTCCACCGGTGCCGCGGCTGCGATCACTGGCGCCGCGGGTGGCGCCATCGGCGCCATCGGCGCGTGCGCGACCGCCTCGCCGGCCGCCAGCCGCCGCACTTCATCGATGAGCGCCGTGGCGGCCTGCGGCATCGAGCCGCGGCTCACGAGATCCCGCATGCGCGCGAGCTCATCGAGGCTCGCTTGCATCAGGTGATGCGCGGCATCGTCGCCGCTCACCGCGCCATTGTCGATCTGGATCACGAGCGTTTCGAGCTCATGCGCGAGATCACCCATGGCGGTGATGCCCGCCATGCGGGCGCCGCCCTTGAGGGTATGCAGCTGGCGCTGCAATTCCGCCACCCGCTCCTGGTCCTTGCGATTGCGGTTCCACGCCGCGAGCGAGGTCTCCGCCGCCTCCAACAGCTCGGTCGCCTCCTCGCTGTAGATGTTGGCGATCTCATGATCGAACTCGTCCTCGGGCGCCGGATTGGGCGGCAGCGATCTCAGCACGGAGATGCTGCTCTCGTTCACCGTGTTGAGCGCCCGGTCGATTTCGGCGTCGAGATCGCGCAGGCGTTCGACAATCGAAGCTTGGTCGGTGAAATAGGCGCTCGACTCGTTGATGTGCGAGACGACATTTTCGATCGCGGTGACTGCATCCGCGAGCAACGCCAGTCCCCCATCGGACAGCCCGCGGCCGCTGTCGAAAACCTTGCGCATCGTGTGATGCAGCGGTTCGGTGATACGGATGCCATGGCGCGCCTCCGCCATTTTCGAGCTGCCGCTCAACGTATGGATGGCGCGGTACACCCGCTCCGGGAGTTCGTGCGGACCGGGTTGGTCGCGGCGCCGGTCGCAATAGTCGCGGATCTCGGCGATGTGGCTCGCCGTCTCCTTGCTGAAGATTTCGTGCAAGGCCGGATCCATGCCGGCCCCATCCGCCGTCTTGTCCGGCAACGGCCGCGGCGGCGCAGGGGCCTGCGCGGGCGTTGGCGGCACGGGGGCCGCCCTCGGTGGCCCCGCCGCTGCTTCGGTCGCCGCTGCAGCGGACGCCGCGACATTGGCGGCGGCCTCCGTGACGGGCGGCGGCGGCGCGGGTAAAGCGTCGGGGGGCGGCACCGCAGCCGCAGGGAGCGCCTGTCTCGGCGGCGCGGGCGCGGCTACGGATGTTGGCGGCGCGCCCGATGGGGCGCCGCTGGTGGCGGGTCTGGCGGCGTCGGATACCGCAGCAGGCACGGGCATGGGGACCACCTGCGATGCCGTCATCAGCCGGTCCCGGATTCCCGACAAGGTCGTCGAACCAGGTTCCTCCCCGATGGCGCCTTGCCGCTGCTCGACGACGCGGCCTTCAGCGTAGGCATGGGCCCGCGCCAGCAGATCATCGACCGGCAGAGTCGGCGACCGGCCGGATTCGAGCTGTTCAACGAGCTGCGGCAGGGCCGCGACGGCGGCCCGAAGCATGCTCATCATCCCGGGCGTGCGCGTCAAGGTTTTGTCGATCAGCCGGTTCAGCAGGTTTTCCATCGACCAGGAGAACTCACCGATCATGCGCGCGCCGACCATCCGTCCGCTGCCCTTCAACGTGTGAACGCTGCGGCGCACCGTGACCAGCGCCTCGAGATCCATCGGGTTCTGGTCCCACATCGGGAAGCTGCTCTGGATCGAGGCGATCTCTTCTTTCGCCTCCTCGATGAAGAGCTCCACGAATTGCGGGTCGAGCGCGGCGGCATCCGGCGGTACGATGATCGGATGGGTCGAGGTATGGTCCGCAGGCGGGCGCCCGAGCGCGATGGTCTTCTCCGGCTCCCCCCGATTCGCGGCAGCATGAATCTCCGCCACGCTCTCGAGCGCCGGAATCGGCTCCGCGGCATCCTCGGCGAGCGCCTTGATGCAAATCTCGGCGTTGTCGAGCATGTACCAGGGGTCGGTCCGCCCGTTCTGCAAGGTTTCCATGTAGTACTCGATGCTCACGATCGCATCGGCGACTCGTTCGAGGCGCAGCGGGTCGAGCGGCGGTGCACCGGGTTCGACGAGGCGCCGCACGTGTGCCCCGATTCCGTCCATCAACTCCACCGCGCGGCCCTTGCCGAGCATCAACAAGCCCGCCGTGATACCGCGCAGCAGTTGCGGCACGTTGTCGAGTCCCTGCGGGATGAAGTCGCCGGGTTTTTGCACGGCGACGGAAACGGCCTCCTTGATGCGGGCGAGATTCACGATGCACTCGCGCAGCACCGCCTCGCTCACATGGCGAAAATCGACATCCTCCTCATCGTCATTTCCGGCATCGCGGGCGGGTCCCGGCAGGATCAGGCGGACCAGTTGCTCATCGAGGCTGTCCTCCACGGAGAGCAGTACCCCGGCGACCTTCACGAGCGCCTCTTCAGGCGGCGCCTTGCCCTGCGAAAGCAGGTCCGAGAGCTCCGAGATTTCCTGCTGCACGCGTTGCCGCAGTTCGCCGAGGCCGAGCACGCCCAATGTATCGCTGATCTTCTTCAGGAGATCCAGCTGGGGGGCGAGCTCGTCGATGCGGCCCCCGCCGCGGCGCACGAAAATGTCGAGCACGTCCTTCACCTTCGAGAGGTCTTCCTTGATGGCCGCGGCGACCGTGTGCATGAGCTTGACGCTCGGCGAGGACAGGCTCTCGCGCTCCTCCTCGATCGAGTCGTCGACCGGCAGGAGCTCCGCCAGCTTGAACGATGCGCGCACTGCGCCGATGCGCCCGCCCGAGGTGGTCGCGCGTGCGACGTAAAACAGCAGATTATTCACCAGATCGATCGGCGGATTCTCGCAATAGCGGATCTCGCCGGTTTCGTACAAGGATTTGATCTGCCGGTCGGCCTGGCCCAACAGGCGCTTCAATGTGGCCGTGCCCTCCAGGCCATTGCCGCGCAACGCCTCGAGAACCGCGCCGGTCACCCACCAGAACTGGAACACCGGCTGGGTCGTCGCCACCTGCTCGAGCTTTTCGGCGACCTTGGCCATGATCTCGAGATTCTGGCCGATGCGCTCGCCGCGGATGTAGCCGAGCAGTCCGACCTGGAACCGCGGACGCAGGCGCCTCGCCCACTGCGTTGGCGTGACCGGGGCCTCGCCCGACCGTGGCGGCTGCGGCTGCGCCGGCTGGTCCGACTTGAGATTGAGCAGTAATAGCGTGCCTTCGGAGAGCAGCGGGCTGCCGCGCACCGAACGCAGATCGTTCAGCAGCGGCAGCAGCACGAGCGCGAGGTCGCGGCCGCCGGCCATCACCCGCTCGAGATAGGTCGGCAACTGCACCATGGCGCGCATCAGGGCATCGAGGCCTTCGAGCTGGCGCTTTTGGTCGCCGCCCATGTCGAGCAGGTACCGGCTCACATGCTCCATCTCCTCGGCGAGCAGGGCGGCACCATAGATTTCAACCAGCCGCAGCACGCCGTGGGCGATGTGCAGCTGGTCGGCGCACCGCTCCATCGATGCAGGATCCTCGGGCCGTTCCGCGAACACTTCGAGCGCGGCGCGTGCATCGCCCAGGGTGACGGCGAGTTCCTTGGCGACGACGTGGAGCGTCTGTGAGCTGATGTCGGTCATGGGGGAATCGATCCTAGCAGACGCGGGTCGCACGGGCGTCACGCTCCGAAGCCGCTCGCCTTGCGCATCTTGCCCGTGCTGCGTGTGCTGCCCGAACCGGAACTGCCGGTATCGTCGGGATTGCCGATCTCGGGGAGCGAGGGCAGGCGGCTCGAGGTGCCGCCCAGCGCGGCGGTACCGGTGCCGTGATCAGGCAGGCGGAATCCGGCGATCGATTTGCGCAGCTGTGCCGCGAGCGCCGCAAGCTTCGAAATGGAAGTGGCAGTGGCGGTCGAGCTCTCCGCAGTCTGCGAGGAGATCTCGCGCACGACCTGCATGTTCTTCGAGATGTTGCCGGATGCCGCCGCCTGCTGGCGCGCGCTCGCCGAGATGTTCTGCACCAGGCTCGCGATCTGGTTCGACACCTGCTCGATTTCGCCGAGCGCGGCTCCGGCGTTCTCGGCGAGCAGCGCGCCGCCGACGACGTCGGTCGTGCTGCGCTCCATCGACACCACGGCCTCGTTCGTATCGGTCTGAATGGTGCGTACCAGCACTTCGATCTGCTTCGTGGCATTGGCCGCGCGCTCGGCAAGCCGCTGCACTTCGTCGGCAACCACGGCGAAACCGCGGCCCGCCTCGCCCGCCATGGATGCCTGGATCGAGGCGTTCAACGCGAGAATGTTCGTCTGTTCGGCAATGTCGTTGATCAGTTCGACGATGTTGCCGATCTCCTGCGAGCTCTCGCCAAGCCGCTTGATGCGTTTGCTCGTCTCTTGGATGGTTTCACGGATCGCGTTCATCCCGTCGATCGTGCGCCGCACCGCGTCGCCGCCCTTGTGGGCGATGTCCACCGAATGCCGGGCGACGTCCGAGCATCGCTCGGAATTGCCCGAAACCTCCTCGATCGAGGCGGCCATCTCGGCCATCGACTCGCTCGCCGCCGAAATCTGCCGGGATTGCGCGCCGCTCGCCCGCGCCATGTGCGAGGCCGCCGCCTGCGTCTGGCGGGTCGCGCCGTCGAGCTGCACGGCGCTGTCGTTGATGGTGGTCACCAGTTCGCGCAGCGCCTCGATCGCGTAGTTGATCGAATCGGCGATCGCTCCGGTGATGTCCTCCGTCACGGTGGCCTGCACCGTCAGGTCGCCGTCGGCGAGGTTCGACAGCTCGTCGAGCAGGCGCATGATGGCCTGCTGATTGCGCTCATTCTCGCGCACGCGCTGCTCAGCCGTGCGGCGCACGTTCATCGCCTTGAAAAACACCACGGAGAACACCGCGAGGAAGACCAGCGCAGCGGCAAGCGCCGCGAGGATCCAAGGCTCGTAATCGAGGGCGGGCTCGGCCGCCGGCGCTCCCGCCCCGGCGCCCGTCACGAGCGACGCCGCGAGTGTCGGCAGGCCCCGGGCCGCGCCCTGCGCCTTCGAGAGGGGTTCGGCTGCGCCCACGGCCTTGCGCACGGCGGCGGCGAATTGCTGATTGCGCTGAACCACCGCCTTCAGGCGGCCCTCCGCTTCCTGCCCGGAGATCTTCGGGATCGAGAGTCCCGAATCCTCGCCCGACAGGCCGCGCGTCACTTGGTCCAGGAATTCCAAACCGTCGGCGAGCCGCTGCGCGGCCGGAGCGGCCTCGCTCACCCCGGATGACAGCCCGTTCAAATCCTGCTGGATGCGCTGCACCGTGAGCTCGAACCGTTCCAGATACCGGCTGATGCCATCGAGCTTCAGCACCCCGGCGGCGCTCGCCAGGTCGCCGAGGTCGGACAGCAGCTTCGGAGCGAGGTCGCGCGCCTCGTGGTTGGCTTCGTGGATCGTCTGGACGGCGACGCGCGCCTCTTCCACCGAGGCTGCGCCGTCGAAGAAGCGACGCCAGTCGGCATCGCGCTGCAACGAAGCCGCATCCGCTGCGTGCAGCGTCTTCAGGCGGGAAATGCTCCGATCGAGCGCGTCGAATGTACCCGAATCGCCGCGCAGCGCGTTCTGGGCCTCGAACGGCACGCGTTCCGTGACGAACGCGAATTCCTGGGTCGGGACTGCCGGTGCCCCGGCGCGCCATTCCAGCACGGTCAATGCCGCCGCCGCCAGCATGCCGAGCACGCAGAGCGCGAGCAGCACCGGCATCACGCTGGCGCCGAATTTCGAATTGCTATCCTGGGTCATTGCGTTGGCACCCCGAGCGCTCAGCTCGCCGCTTGCATGAAACTCGGGCTCTCGACCAGCGACTTGAGGCTCAGAACGGGCCACACTTCGCCGCCGCGACGGAAAGCTCCGGCGAGATAGCTGTCGCAGCGGACCACCGTCGGCGGCGCCTCCGCATGGAATTCGCGCTCCGCAAAGCGCCTGAATCCCAGCACCTCATCGACGAGGAGACCGGCCGGCACGTCGCGATGATTCACCACGATGATGCGGGTGTTGCGGCCCCCCGCCGTGACGCCGCTGCCGAGGAACTGGCGCAGGTCGAGCATCGGCAGGAGCTGGCCGCGCACGTTGGCGAGGCCCTTCACCCAGCTCTTCGCTCCCGGCACCCGCGTGACCGCGGCAGGGTAGCCCAGAACCTCGCGCGTCTCCTCGCGCGCCACGAGAAAGGTCTCGCCGCCCATGCGAAACGCGACACCAACCCACTCGCGTCCGGCATGCGCGTCGGCCGTGGTGCCGGCTGCAACTCTTCGGCTCCGCCTCTCCAGCTCCTGCAGCAGTTCGAACGGCCGGTCGCGCAACCCGCGCAGACTGCCATCCGGTCCGCTTTCACCGTTCGTCATACGGCCAGCGCGGCCTGTGCCTTTTCGACGAGCGCCCGGGCCGACACCGGTTTCACCAGGTAATCGACCGCCCCCTGGCGCAATCCCCACACGCGGTCGGTTTCCTGGCCCTTGGTGGTCACCATGATGATCGGTATGAGACTCGTCTCCGGATCGCCCATGAGGGCGCGCGTCGCCTGGTAGCCGTTCACGCCCGGCATCACGATGTCCATGAAGATCAGATCAGGCTTCATTTCCTTGGCTTTGCGGATGCCTTCGGCGCCGTTCTCCGCGGCGGCCGTCTTGAAGCCGTGCTTCTCCAGCGCTTTTTGCATGACAAACACCTCGGTGGGTGAATCGTCGATGATGAGGATCAGTGGCATGCGTGGATGCTCCGTCATTTGCCCACGTGGGCTTCAATTGCGCCGAGCAATTCGTCCTTGGTGAACGGCTTCGTCAGATAGTGCTCGGATCCCACGATGCGGCCGCGCGCCCGGTCGAACAGGCCGTCCTTGCTCGAGAGCATGATGACCGGAATCTGCCGGAACACCTTGTTGTGCTTGATCAAAGAGCAGGTCTGGTACCCGTCGAGCCGCGGCATCATGATGTCGACGAACACGATGTCGGGTTGGTGATCGGCGATCTTCGACAGCGCGTCGAACCCATCGACCGCGGTGAACACCTCGCACCCTTCCTTGGTGAGGAGGGTCTCGGCCGTGCGGCGGATGGTCTTGCTGTCGTCGATGACGAGCACCTTGAGGCCCGCAAGCTTGAGTTTGTCGTTTGTGGTCATGGTGTCCATGGGGTCTTTACTCGGATGCCGAATGCGCTTCGCGCGTATGTGCTGGAATCCTGTGGCTTTTTAACATATCCGGTCCATTCAAGCCACGGCGGGACTCCCTCATTTCGCGGCAACGGCACCGAAACGACGGTGGTGCAGTTCACAGTTCTCGGAGCTGGCGGCCCGCACGCGACGTTGCGCTAGACTTGGGTCCCCAAGCACGCGCACGCGCCACAGGAACCCCGACATGTCTTCGCGAGTCCGCCTCGTCGTGATCATGGACCCGATCGAGGCGATCAAACCGGCCAAGGACAGCACCCTCGCGATGCTGCTGGCCGCGCAGGCGCGCGGTTGGGAGCTTTATTACGCGGAACAGAGGCATCTGTGGCTGCGGGACGGCGTGGCGCAAGCGCGCCTCGCGCCGCTCACGGTGCGCGACGACCGGCTGCGGTGGTTCGAGCGAGGCGGCCCGGTCACGGCGGCCCTCGGCGATTTCGACGTCATCCTGATGCGCAAGGATCCGCCCTTCGACACCGAGTACATTTACACCACGTACATCCTCGACCGGGCGCGCGACCAGGGAGCTCTCGTGGTGAACGAGCCACGGGGCCTCCGGGACATGAACGAAAAAGTCTACACGGCGTGGTTTCCGCAATGTTGCGCGCCCACGCTGATCACGCGGGACATGCACGACATGGCCGAGTTTTTGCGGGAGCACGGCAAAGCGGTCTGCAAACCGCTGCACGGCATGGGGGGACGGTCCATCTTCGTACTCGAGGAAGGTGACAAGAACCGCAACGTCGTGTTCGAGACTCTGACCGAATACGGCACCCGCTTCGCCATCGTGCAGCGCTATCTGCCGGAAATCGTCGTCTCGGGCGACTGCCGCATCATCCTGGTCGACGGCAAGCCCGTTCCCTTCGCCCTGCAGCGAATTCCCGACGGCGCCGACAACCGCGGCAATCTCGCGGCCGGAGCCCGGGCCGAGAGCCGGCCGCTCAACGACCGCGACCGCTGGCTCTGCGACCAGATCGGACCGAAGCTGCGCGCCGCCGGGATGCTGTTCGTGGGCCTCGACGTGATCGGCGATTTCGTCACCGAGATCAACGTCACGAGTCCGACGGGCATCCGCGAACTTAACCAGCGCAATGATGTCGACATTGGCGGGTTGTTCATGGACGCCATCGCCGCCGTGCTGCACGCGTGAGTATCGATTCATCCGCCGATCCGGCGGCGGCCCCCCCCGTCGCCGCCCATTTCCCGGCTGGCCTGCCACCCGCCCGCCTGCCGCCGGCAGGCGATCGCATCCTCACGACCTGCTTCCTGGCCGCCCTGCTGCACGGTATCGTGATACTGGGTGTAACGTTCAGCGTCAGCGACAAGAATGCCGCCGGCGGCTCCCCCGGGCTGGAGGTGCTCCTGGTGAACGATGCTGCGCCGATGAGCAAGGAAAATCCGAACGCCCGCTATCTCGCCGAGCGCACCCAGCGCGGCACCGGCAATACGCTGGACCAGGTTCGGGCGCTGATCCCCCGCTCCTCGCCCGCCCCGGCCGAGGGAGCTGGGGTGAACGGCGGCGACGGATTCGCGCAGCCGCCTGCGGCGGCCGAACCTGCGGCCGAACCTGCTCTCTCCTCGCCCCACGCCGCGCCGCGCGTGCTCTATTTCGCACCGCCGGCGGCGACACCATCGGACGCTGCGCCAAGCACCCACGCCGGGCTGCCACTGCTGCTCGAAGAACGTCCCGATGTGCCGATCAGCCCGAACGACGAGGGTGTCGAATTGCGGCTGCGCGGCGAGGGCAAAGCGGAATTGTGGGTGGCTGCGGACACACGGGCTTCGGACGTCGCCGTCTATATCTAAGCTGGCCGCTGA
>Ga0302319_10009251_pt1 | contig 18988 bp, 25 predicted proteins | sample Bog_T0_2_FD_203319 | JGI IMG/M metagenome (GOLD analysis project Ga0302319, IMG submission 203319) | Peat permafrost microbial communities from Stordalen Mire near Abisko, Sweden - Bog_T0_2 | ecosystem: Environmental > Terrestrial > Soil > Wetlands > Peat | place: Sweden: Abisko, Stordalen Mire... | reverse complement strand
TCTTCGCCAGTTCGCACATCTGCTGCCGTAAATCCTTCAATTCGGTGGCCGCTTCCGGAACCGATTTACAAATGCCGGTGCCGATTTCGACCACCGACTGGTGCATCTCCTGCTTCACCGCTTCTTTCATCAGCTTCTTGCCTTCGGAGATGATTTCCGTGTCGATGTGCGAGCGGAGATCCCTGGTTTCGGGATCGATGGTTTGGTACTCTTCCTCGATGCCTAGGTTGAAGCTGGGTGTCGTCATTGTTTTTCCCGATCCTAAAAATTCTATGTAGCGGCGGCCGTAGTCTTTTTCTCCGCCGCGGCTAGAAAACGGCTCCAATGAAGTTCACTACTGGAGTGTTCGTCGCTCACTGCCTTGTCGATCGCCAGTTGTGCCATGTTTTCGACAATCCATTCGAAATTTTCATCGCCCACGGAATGCACGTCCGCGTCCGGCGCGGGATTCAGAAAATCGATCGCATAGGGCACGCCTTTCTCCACGGCGAATTCCACCGTGTTCAGGTCGTAGCCGAGCGCTTGGCACAGTGTCAGCGCGTCTTTCACTACGCGATCATGCAAAGCCTGTGAGCTAGCCACGCCACCCTTCACATAGCGCAAATGGTGCGGCAATTTGGGGTCATACTTCATCACGCGCACTTTCTCCTGCCCAACAACGTAACAGCGAAAATACTCATCGAAGTCCACGGCCGTCTGTAGCGTCATGCACAACGAGCCCGTCTGATCGTAAGCGGTGAAAAACTCTTCCCGCGAATCCACCTTGAAGACATTCTTCCAGCCGCCGCCACTGAACGGTTTGAGAAAAGCCGGGAAACCAATGTAGTCGAAGACTTCATCCCAGTTCAACGGGAACATCAGGTTGCGCATGGACTGCACCGTGGTTCCCGGCGGATGCGATTTATGCGGTAGAATCACCGTCTTCGGCGTAGCCACTCCCAGTTTGCTGGCTATCGCATAATTGAAGAATTTATCGTCGGCGCTCCACCAGAACGGGTTGTTGATCACGATGGTGCCGCCCAGCACGGCATTCTTCAAGTACGCGCGATAAAACTCAATATCGTGCGAGATGCGGTCTATAATCACGTGATAACCGCTCGGCTCAGCCATTTTAATGCCGCCGATATGAATGTGTTCCGCCATCACGCCCGGAACGCTCTTCTGATTAATTCGATCCACCAGGGCTGAAGGAAAGCTATTCTCCATCCCGTAAATAATGCCGATTTTGCGCACCCGTCACCTCAAAAGAATTTTACCGCCATGCGGCGCCACAACGGCCAATCATGTTTCTCGCCGCCGGTCCAAACGTCCAGCCAGTGAGGAATTCCCTTTTTCCCGAGAATCTCCGCCATGCGGAAGTTCTCACCCAGGCAGATGTCATAATCCCCGGCCGCCAGAATAACGTTCATCTGCCGATACCGGTCTAAGAACCAAGGATCTGTGGTGTTCGGAATGTAATCCACCGGATTGTTGAAATAAAAATCGTTATCGTAATAGCCGTTCATGAATTGGCGCATATCAAACGCCCCGCTCAAAGCGATGCAACTGTTCGTGAGGTCGGGGTGTTTGAACGCAAAGTTCAAAGCATGATAAGCGCCAAAGCTGCAGCCCGCTGTTGCAATTTGCTGCCAGCCACTCAGATTTTTCATCAGCGGCGCCACTTCGTGGATGATGTAGCTCTCATACGCGTTGTGGCGCATCACCCGGTCGTGCGGATGAATCCAGCGGTTGTACCAACTCTCCGAATCGACACTATCCACGCAATAAACCTGCAACTGCCCGGCGTCAATCTTACCCGCCAGCTCGTGAATCATGCCGTTGTTTTCGAATTCGAAAAAGCGGCCTTGCGAAGTGGGAAACACCAAGACCGGACGGCCCGAATGCCCATAGGCCAACAACTCCATGTTCCTGTTCAATCGGTGACTGTACCAGTTGTGATATTCGCGTCGCATATGCGGATTACTCCATAGTGGCAGAAATGGATTCTTGAGCACACTTCGAGCATGTGCGGCGTAGAGCGAAGAGTGATGGAGGCGTTTAAGCGGCCATTTTCTGGTCGCCGGGGACGCTTTTGGCGACTTCCGATGCCTCTTTTCTGGTTTGGATCACCGATTTCTTGAATTCAAACTCGTCCCGCTTCAAAATTTGCGCATCTTTCTTCAAATTGAGGGCTTCCGCAGCCCTGGTGTCGGCGGCTTGTTTGAGCTTCTGCGAAACGAAGCCAATTTCGGCTTTAGCCTTTTGTTGTCTCAGACTTTGCAGCTCTTTTAGCGACCGGTGGAAGGCCCGTTCGTGGGTGGTTTGATAGCGAATGAAGAGAGCGAGGTTCTGGACGCCGCGACCGCCGATGGATTCGACACATTCGGCTTGAAGACGGAGCGCGCGGGCCCGCAACCATTCAGATTCGGCCATGTGGCGGACGAGAATTCGCTCCGTTTCACTTTGCGGAACGTGTTCGGCGATGAGGCGGTTCAGGAGTTCGTCAAACTTTGACCGATCTTCATCCGAGAGAAAAGTGAAGCTTTCATGATGATTCACGGCAAGCCCGTGACGCCAGGCGGCGATGCGGGCAGAGGCGTCGAGGCCGGCTTCTGAGGTCGGACCGGTTGAGCGTTCAGAATTGCGCCGGTTGGCGGCGGTTTGTTTGGCGGTAGCCATAGTAAATTTGTCCTTGCTAAGTAAATTGGGAGCGGGCGCGACGGCCAGCTACAGCTCTACCCTCTCAAGGTTGTCAAGGCTCGGATCTCAGTTTTGGCTGGAAGTGATTGAAAAGAAGAGGGCGATTTATTTTCGTCTTGCGTGACTGACTTGCGAGACTCGCTGAGGAGGGGGTTGACCTTGACAAACGGTTAGAGTGTGGCGTAAGAATTTGCGCCGCCATATTCTGGCGATTGTAGCCAACGGAAAGCCAGCCTCGGGCGTTGCTTCTTTCCGGCCTATTCGGTATCGTGAACGCATGGAAGTGCAATTCACAGCCGAGCAGGAAGCCCAACTTGCGCAGCTTGCCCAACATTCTGGGAAGAGCAACGCAGGTGAATTTTTGAAAGACGCCGCGTTGCGGCTTCTCGATGAGGATACCCGTTTTCGTGCCGCGGTGCTGGAAGGCAAAGCCTATGCCGACCGAGGCGAATTTATTGAAGAAGAAGAAATGGACGCTCTTTTTGAAGAAATGCTCCGCTCCTGATGCGCATACGTTGGACGCCGCCCGCCGCCGCAGATTTGAAGATCATTAGTGACTATCTCGGGCAGCACCATCCGCAGTATCGTCAGTCGACCATGCGAAAGCTGTATCAGAAAATCCGCGATTTGAAGAATGCCCCTATGTTGGCCGACCGGGGCGGGTTGAAGGAACGCGGGAACTGCTGTTCATGCCTATGCCGTACATTGCGGTTTATCACGTCACAGAGCAGACCATTGAAGTCTGGCGCGTCTATCACACTTCGCAAGACCGATCTTGAAAGCTTAAAGATTTAAAAAATTAGTTCTAGAATGCCTACTGGCAATCTGTGCGCGTGTCCGTTCCGCACTCGCTAACTAAGGGAGCGAGTGAGCCGCCACCGTGCTAACGCGGCAAAAGGGGCCAGCAGACCGCCATCGCTTTGCAAAAAGGGATAGAATACGGGTGCGCAAATCGACCAAGGAGGAGGTTCGACCTCGTGATTAACAAAGGGTGATGACGCTGAGGCGGCTCCCACAGATCGAGCCTATTGGGAAAAGCGTGCCTCCAAGGAAACAATGGGCCTCCCAGATCAGTTGCTCACCATGCTAAAGGAGTTGGACTCCAGTCTGGAGTTCAACTACAACAGGTTCTATATTGGCCTTTCTAAGGATGGGCTGCCATATAACTTCGTATCACTCAATCCGAAAAGGAAATTCCTCCGCCTTAGCGTTAATTTGCCGCAGTCTGATGAGCTAGACGCGAAGATTGAACAGGCTGGAATAGAAGATCTTGAATACGAAAAGCGACACGGGAATTATCGCCTGCGTCTCACGAGAGACACCATCCAATCTCAAACGCCACTCCTTAAAGAACTTGCTCACGATGCTTATGAACGGCGCTCGTCTTAGCCGGATTGTGGGTGTGTGTCATAAGGGTTAGCTCGAGACAGCCCGTTATTTGTGCGCGAGCGCGGGTTGTTTGAGGCTTTCCGCCAGTTGCTTTTCAAAGCCCGGAATGATGCGATCCAGATTTCCGATCTGGTCTAAATCAACAAGTCTTTTTCTTCGTCAGGCTCTTTGATGCTCGTCAGGTAGTCCCGGTAATGGCGAAGCGCGGCAATCACTGTGGGCCAGTCTTTTTGCAGCGCCTGAAACGTTGGGTTGCTACACGTCATTGCATAATCTCCTCTGGTGACAGTTTCACCGCGATGTTCTGGTTGCAGCCAAATTCTTCGAGGAGGCCCAAAAACTTTTTGAATGGCATCTCCAGTTCAGGCGCCATCATGTAGTGCCCTTCGTCCGTCAAGTCCTTCACCACTACGACACCTTGCGGCAACACGCTCCCTTTCTTCATTTTCCACACATTCTTGCCTTTTCGTTTCACGGCTCCGGTGATTTAGCTGAAAGCCGAGAAGCCGCTGCCATTGCGATCAATGACGCGGCAATCGATAAACAATTGTTCTTCGTTGAAGTTTGGCGATGTTGCGTTGCCCATTCGATACAGATCCTCGTGCAAAGCGTCGAGGTCCATAACATACAAATCCTCCGGGCTTACCATTTCGGAGTTTCCTGCCTTCTTTTGACAAGTGTTAAGCTACAGACTGCAGTCGTATATGAAAATTCGCAGCTTCGCCCATAAGGGCCTAAAACGGCTTTACGAGGACGACAACGCTAAAGGCGTTTCCCCCGACACCGTGGACAAGCTGCGGAAGATGTTTGTGTTTCTGGATGCGATGCAGGACGCCGAAGAATTGCGGTCATTAGCGGCATGGAAGGTTCACACCTTAACCGGCGACCGGAAAGGCGCATGGAGCCTAAGCGTTACCCGCAAGGCGTCTGCCTCTTCGCATTGAGGAACGCGAAATTTGCAACCTGAATTTAGAGGAGTATCACTAACCCTGAGGGAGCAACGATTATGCCCATGAAGAACCCGCCACATCCCGGCGCTTTTATCCGCACTGAGATTGTTGAACCGGCTGGCCTGTCCGTCACCGCCGCTGCCGTCGTGTTGCATGTGTCGCGCCCGGCCCTGTCCAGTCTCCTTAACGGCAAGGCCGACCTCTCCGGCGAGATGGCATTGCGCATCGAAAAGGCCTTCGGCGTCAAGATGGAAACCCTCATGCGCATGCAATCGAATTACGACATCGCTAAAACCCGCAGCCGGGAAAAAGACGTCAAGGGCGTTCGCCGCTTTTATCCCGGCGATGCCCACCCGCACTAACCCGGCCCTCTCATACCGTTTGCGAGACGCGGCCAAGCAAGCACCGCGTCGGCACATGGCAGAATTGTCTAAACGAGGTCACATTGTTCGAGGTCGTTTTCAGAAATTTCAAGCCGCAAGATCGCGAAGCTTTCCGCACGCTCAATGAGCAATGGATCGAGAAATATTTCCAGCTCGAGGAAAAAGATCGCCAGTCGCTGGGCGATCCGGAAGGCCAAATTCTCGCCAAAGGAGGGCACATTTTGGTGGCCGAACGGGACGGACAACTTGTGGGATGCTGTGCGCTTATGGCCATGCCGGAAAACGACCGGTTAGAAGTCGCAAAAATGACAATCGCCGAGAGCGAACGCGTTCAGGGTGTCGGGCGTCGGCTTCTCGAACACGTGATTTGTTTTGCCAAAGAATGCTCCATCAGAACCTTATATTTAGAAACAAACACCAAGCTTGAAAGCGCTGTGCGGCTTTATGAAGCCGTTGGTTTCCGGCATCTGCCGCCGGAACAGGCCAAGCCCTCACCCTACGCACGTGCCAACGTTTTCATGGAGCTGCAACTCCATCCCTTTCTCGCCTCCGAGTCGGCTCTGTGCGAATTCGTTGCCGAGTGGGAAGCGCGCACGCTGCCCAAAGCCCAGTGGACCCATGCTGCGCACGTCGCCGTCTGCGCGTTCTACACAGCCCAGCTTGGTCACACAGAAGCACTCCGCCGCATGCGCGAAGGCATTCCCGTTTACAACCTAGCCGTAGGCGGACAAAACACCGCAGACAGTGGCTATCACGAAACCCTCACCTGTCTTTGGGCCCAAATCATTGCCGATTTTTTGGCCACGCAACAATTCGCCACGCCCTTCGCCGCCGTGGAATCGACAGTCCTCCGCTACGGCCAAGAACGCAAACTCCACGAAACGTTCTACACCTTTGACGTAGTCGCCGACCGCCTCGCCCGCCGCGAGTGGGTGCCCCCCGACAAAACCCCTCTCCCGCAGGACAAATAATTGCCATATAATCCCTCTGGCGGCTATAGCCGCCCTTAGTAGAAAGAGAGAACTGTTATGGATTCAGCTTCCCAGACCGCGAGACAACCGCTCAAAGTCACCACTTTTGCTCCACCACCCAAAGACTTCAACCTTTTAACCGCCACAGACAAGCAGTTGGCTGTCTATGGCATTCCCCGCAAGCCCGACGCGGTCAAAGAACCCGCCCTTCGCCAGATTTGGGATCGGGTCTTTTCGAAACCCGTCACCTTCGTCGAGGCGCAACTCGTCGAAACAAAATCCTGGCGCACGCTGCCGCATGGTTCGCCAAACGTGAGCAAGCCGGGCTTCGGTCTCGCTGGCAATTGGGCCGGCGCCGTTGTCAAAACTTCTTCCCTGGGCCTGAATCCGCCCGAACCCGCCAACAACGTTTTTGCCGAATGGGTTGTGCCCAAAATCAGTACCAGCCCATCCGAATCGGGTACGCAAATCGTTGGCTTTTGGGTCGGCCTTGGTGGTTGGGGCACAAGTCAAGTCCTGCAAGCCGGCACCGCGGCCACAATGAGCGGCAACAGCGTTACGTATTGGGCTTGGACAGAATGGTTCCCAGCCGGCTATCAAATTGCCAACCTCAGCCTGCAAGCCGGAGATACGGTCAGCGTTCTCGTCTGCGCTCCTGAATCCGATCACGGCTACGTCAGCATGATGAATCACCGCACCAATGTGGCCATCAGCGTCGGCGTGTCCGATCCAAACGGCACATCCCCTTACGATGGCTCGAGCGTCGAATGGGTGATTGAAGCGATTGAAACGGAAATGCCGAACTTCGGCAGCGTTACCTTTTCGCAGTTATCCGCCGGCACTCAAAACCACACCATCAATCTGGCCCATGCCTTCACAGCCAATACCGTGAGCAGCGGCAAAACCCTCGCCACCGGCAAAATTCTTGGGTCCGCGAACGAAGTCGAAGTGATCTGGGACGCCGCTATCTAGAAGCGCGCGGCAGGGCACGACAGGCTACCATGGAATGAGCTCATGAGTGCCCTAACTGTTGACCTGAAAAAGACGGTCAACCTTCCCAAAACCGAATTTTCCATGAAGGCGAACCTTCCCACCGCCGAGCCCAAAACGCTCGCCAAATGGGAAGCAGATAAGCTTTATCACGCCATTCGCAAAGCGCGCGCGGGCCGTCAGCAATATGTCTTGCATGACGGTCCGCCCTACGCCAACGGCAACATTCACCTCGGCACCGCGTTCAACAAGATCCTCAAAGATCTCATTGTCAAATCGAAGTCGATGGCCGGCTTTGACTCGCCCTACATCCCCGGTTGGGATTGCCACGGCCTGCCCATCGAAGCCAAGGTCGATAAAGAACTCGGGCCCCGCAAGGCGTTCATGTCCGCTGCGGAAATCCGCGCCGAGTGCCGCGCGTATGCCGCCAAGTTTGTAGATATCCATCGCACTGAATTCAAGCGCTTGGGCATTTTGGGTCGCTGGGAAGATCCCTATCTCACCATGTCGGCGGAATACGAAGCTGTCATCGCGCAAGCCTTCGTCGATTTCTTGCACAACGGCTACGTTTATAAAGGTCTCAAACCCGTTCACTGGTGCATCAAAGACCGCACCGCGCTGGCCGAAGCTGAAGTGGAATATGAAGATCACGCCAGTCCGTCCATCTACGTGCGTTTCAAACTGGCGGGCGATCCCGCCGCGCTTGATCCCGCGCTCGCTGGACGCAATGTTTCGGCACTGATCTGGACCACTACGCCTTGGACCATCCCCGCCAACCTCGCCATTTCCTTCAACCCGAAGTATGAATACGTGGTTGTTGATACGCCTGAAGGCGCCATCATCATCGCCGAAGGTCTACTCAATCAAGTAGCGGAAGCCCTTGGTTTAGAGAAGAAGATACTCGCGCGCTTTCCCGGCACCAAGCTCGATCGCGTCGTATTTCGTCATCCTTTTCTCGATCGCGATTCACTTGGTCTGAACGGCGATCATGTCACTCTCGAACAAGGCACCGGCGCTGTCCACACTGCGCCCGGCCATGGTCAGGAAGATTTTGTCATTTGCCAGCGTTACGGCATTCCTGTTTATTGCCCTGTAGACGCCGCTGGCCGCATGTTCCAAGCCGAAGGCGCATCCGGCAAACTGCCTGACGAACTCCTCGGCAAGACCGTTTGGGAAGCCAATCCCATTGTCATCGAGATCCTCCAGCGGCACGGCGCCCTCGCTGGCCAGGCGAAGGTCGATCACAGCTATCCGCATTGTTGGCGCTGCCACAGTCCGCTCATCTTCCGCGCCACTGAACAATGGTTCATCGGCATGGACCGCGAACATCTGCGTGAGAAAACGCTCGAAGCCATCAAGCATGTCCAGTGGTATCCCACTTGGGGCGAAGAGCGCATGACCAACATGATCGCGCCGCGCCCGGATTGGTGCATCTCGCGCCAACGCGTCTGGGGCGTGCCCATCACGGTCTTCTATTGCGAAAGCTGCACCGAACCGTTCACCGATAAAAAGGTTCTCGATAGCGTGGTCGCGCAGTTTCGCGAACACACTTCCGACGTTTGGTATTCCAAATCGACCGAGGAACTCATGGGGCCCGGTTGCCAGTGCGCCAAATGCGGCGGCGCCTCGTTCCGCAAAGAGACGGATATTCTCGATGTCTGGTTCGATTCCGGCTCCAGTCACCTCGCCGTTCTCAACGCGCAAAACGGCCTTTCTTGGCCGGCCGACATGTATTTGGAAGGCGGCGACCAATTCCGCGGCTGGTTTCAAAGTTCACTGCTCGTGGGCGTGGGCCTCAAAGGCGCATCTCCCTATCGCGAATGTGTCACTCACGGTTGGACGCTCGATGCCAACGGCCGTGCCATGTCGAAGTCGCTCGGCAATATCATCGAACCCGAAAAAATCGTTAAGAAATTCGGTGCCGATCTGCTGCGTCTCTGGGTCGCCTCCGTCGATTTCACCGAAGACGTGAAGCTCTCTGACACCATCACCGATCGCCTCTCCGAGGCCTATCGCAAACTTCGGAACACTTTCCGCTACCTGCTTGGCAATCTCGACGGGTTTGAGCCGGCCACCAGCGTCTTGCCCGCCGAACAATTAGCGGGCTTCGATGTCTGGGTTCTTGTCAAAGCCGAAGACCTCGTCCGCAGGTGCCTCGAATCGTACCGCAAATACGAGTTTCATAAGGTCTATCGCGCCGTCTACGAGTTCGCTTCCAATGAACTCAGCGCCATCTATTTCGACGTTTCAAAAGATCCTCTCTATACCTCCGGCCCCACCTCAGAAACGCGCCGGAGCCGTCAAACCGCTCTACATCGTTTGAATCTCGCTCTCACGCGCTTGCTCGCGCCCATCCTTTCGTTCACCTGCGAAGAAGTCTGGCAGCTCACCAAACACGCCGCTGTCGAAATGCCCAGCATTCACATGGATGTTTTCCCTAAACCGGAGGACCTAACCGCCGGCATCACCGCCGCGCAGCGCGAACAAGCGGCCGATTGGGACAAGCTCATCCCCATGCGCAGCGTAGTATTGAAGGCTCTCGACGTCGCCCGCGACGAGAAAATCATCGGCGCCCCTCTCGAAGCCGCTGTCACGCTAACTGCCGGTAGCGATCTTTATCCGCTCCTCGAAAAAGTTTTGCCCGATCTGCCCGGATTTTTCATCGCTTCGGCCGTGACGCTCAAACCGCAAGCCCCTAAGGCCGATACACTGGAAGTGCAGGTAGACCGCGTAGGCGGAATCAAGTGTGAACGTTGCTGGAAGTACACGAACGATGTAGGCAGCGACAAGGAATTGCCTACCGTCTGTGCCTCTTGCGCTTCCATCGTCAGGAAATATTGGCTCTAGTGGCACAAAAACTCAATCTCTATTCGCGCCTCGCGCCGCTGGTCATCGCCACGGCCGTGGTCGTGGGCGACCGCCTCTCTAAGCTCGAAATTCAAAGCGCTATGACCAGGTACGATTCTGTTCCGGTCATCGCCGGTTGGCTTCGCATCATTCATACCGAGAACCCCGGCGCCGCGTTCGGCATGCTGTCGGAAGGCAATCCTGTTCTGCGCAGCTTGGTGCTCATCGGAGTTTCCGGAGCCGTGCTTTTGTTCGTCGCTTGGGCTCTTTGGAGCGGCCGCAGCACGCTGAATGGCTGGCTCTCCCGTCTCGGCCTGTCCCTCGTGCTCGGCGGCGCCTCCGGCAATTTGTATGACCGCATAGTACACCAGACAGTCACCGATTTCATTGAGGTCTACCACGGCAACTGGTCGTTCCCGGCCTTCAACGTGGCCGACAGCGCCATCACCGTCGGCGCCGTGCTGCTGTTGTTAGACCTTTGGCGTCAGGATCCGAAAACCTACGGCGATAGCGCCCGCATTATGCAACAGTACAGCCCGGCCAAACGGAGATAGCATGCTCCCGAAACTCATCAGTATTGGTTCGTTCTACATTCCAACGTATGGCGTCCTCGTCGCGTTGGGTTTCTTGACTGGACTTTTCGTCATGATGCGCCTCGCCAAGCGCGCCGGCATGAATGCCGATCAGGTCGCCAATCTCGCGTTCTATTGCGCCATCGCCGGCGTGTTAGGAGCCAAGCTTTTCATGTTTCTCTTTGACCTGCCGGAATATCTCCACGATCCAGGCCAAATCTTTACCCTTGAAACGCTCCAGGCCGCCGGCGTCTTTCACGGTGGTTTCATTGTGGCCCTTATCACGGCAGTCGTCGTCATGCGCCGTCATAATATGCCGCTGCTGCCCACCATGGACGTCTTCGCGCCAGGAATTGTCATCGGTCAAGCCATCGGTCGTATCGGCTGTTTCGCCGCCGGTTGTTGTTGGGGCAGGGAATGCGATCTCCCCTGGGGCGTCCGTTTTCGTTCAGATTTTGCCGCGCCTGTGCCGCTCGATAAAACGCTGCATCCAGTCCAGCTCTACGAATCTTTTGCGAATGTAATCGTATTCATCATCCTCTATCGGATGTGTTCCAAAGAACACAAGCCTGGACAGGTCATCGGTTGGTATCTGGTTCTCTACTCAACGGTTCGCTTTTGCGTCGAGTTCTTCCGCGTTCACGAACAATCACTCGTTGGACCCTTTTCGCTCACGCAGTGGATCTCCCTCGCCCTATTAGCCTTGGGCGCGGGAATTCTCGTCCACATTTCCCGCACCACCGCCAACTTCAAACAATCGCGGGCTACGCCGCTGCCTTCTTAGTTGTTTGAGCTGCCGTCGAACTCGACGTGCCGCTGGCGCCACTTGCCGCGTGGGTTTCGCCTCCGCCTTTCGCCGGTGCGTGTCCACCGCCCGCAGGCGTCACCGTCGTCGTGATGCCCAGATAACTGTCTACTTCCGCTGTGGTTAATCCTGCATTCGCAGCGATCTGATTTACCGTCATGCCGTCAGTGTGCATTGCCGCTATCTGCGCCGAGGGCGACAACTGCACACTATCTCCTGTCTGCGCGTTTCCTGACGAAAGCTGCAACCCATAGGTTGATTGATACGCATCGACCGTTATCGACGTGTTGTTGGTGATTTCCATAACGCTTCACCTCCCACTTCTCTTATCGCGCCTCTTTCCCGCGCTTTCACAAAAATGAGACCCTAACCCAACGACAATTACCCACTACCCTCCCAATAACGTAGGCGTTAAAATAACGCATTGCTGTTTTCAGACTTCCCAGAACGGGACTTTTGACCCGCATGACGCGCCGCTAAACGATAATGTCCTTTGTCATTCGTTAAATAACTGGGCCGGATGACCCGGCACAATCCCTCTCGCCAGCTGTCGGCTATTCGGGATCTCCCGGGGGCGCACTTTGATTTTCCTGCGGGTGTGCTGTTCGCGGAAGACTATACAGTAAAACGCGCCGCGCTCATTCCTCATGCCGTCGCGATGGAAAACGCAAGCTTCGTTGAACGGACGAACAGTCACAGATTCCTGCTGCGCGACGAGGTCTGGCGTGCTCAGGGAGTCCGGGATGCCACGATGGAGTTGCGCGGTGTTAACTTTTAGCGACCGGAGACCAGGATGATAGAGACGGCAATTTTCTTAGGCGCAGGAGCATCGAAGGCAGAAGGCGCGCCGTTGCAAGGGCAGCTCTTCTGGGCGTATTTTTCCTCCGCCGCCTTCCGAGAGAGCCGCGAACGAATGGACCAGGAGCTGGCCGACTTCTTCCTGGAAATGTTCGGCATCGATTTAAAACGGCTCGACTTGACCGACGGCGCATTTCCCACATTTGAGGAAGTGCTTGGCCTCACCGACCTTGCCACTATGCGCAAGGAAGCGTTCCGGCATTTTGATATCGAGAACCGAATAGAGAATAGTGGCCGTCTGCGCTTGATCGCACAGTACCTGGTATTTCTCGTCGCAAAAGTGCTCGATGCCAAGCTGCAGGAAAACGCGACATTCCACCGGAAATTGGTCACGAAAATTCGATCGGCTGGGGCGCTGCGCAAGACTGTCTTTGTCTCGACAAATTACGATATCCTCATCGACAATGCGCTAACCGAACAATATAAGCAGGTCGATCTCGACTATGGAGTCGAATTCCGAAACTTCTAGCGGGCCGGCGACTGGGAGCGCCCTGACCGCGAGAGGAGCGTACTTCTTTTCAAGCCACACGGATCTTTGAACTGGTTGTTTTGTCCGACCTGCAATGAACTGGAGATAACGCCCAAGGAAAAGGGGGTCGTGACTCGGCTGATCTCAGAATTTGCCAACAACACTTGCTCTGACTGCTGCGGTGTTTTTTCACCGATGATCGTTCCGCCGACCTTCTACAAAGACCTAAATAATGTTTTTCTAAGCTCAATTTGGAATAGGACGGACATTGCCCTGCGAAAGGTCAATCACATTATTTTTTGCGGGTATTCCTTTCCGGACGCCGACATCCATATCAAGTATTTGCTCAAACGAGCGCAGACAAACCGGGATGGCGAGCTAAGAATCACGGTGATAAACAACCATGAGGGCAAGAAATCTGAAGATGCGAAGGAGGAAAACCAACGCTTCAAGAGGTTTCTGGGCGGGCAGGTTGACTACACGGGCCTGTCATTCGAGGATTTTGCGGTTGACCCGATGGCCGTAATTAGCCCATAGCCAACGAAATTCTAAGCCTCTGAGTCTAGACGCGATAATGTCCTTTATCATTCTATAATCGGATCGGCGAAAACGACGGCCACGAACCGTTGCAGTCCAGAAACGAGAAGCCGGCAACACCTGCGGCACCATTCATCAAAGTTGTCGGCACTGCAATGCTGTGCGTTACCCGTGAGCCACGCGTGATACTATCCACGGGTGAGCACGCGAAGTGATCTTCCGTCGAAAAATAAAATTCCACGTTGCGCAACTGGGGGATTTAGACAGGCCAGTAGTTCAGAATGCTTTGGGTCTAGCAGGACTGGTCCAAGATGCATTTGAGTTTGAGCTTCTGCCAGATAGGATCAATATCCCGGGCCGTCGCTACCAGCTTCAAAATGGCACGTTTGATTTGGATGCTGCGGTTTCGAAGCTTAGTGCGATTGCAAAACTACCGAGGCCGCTGATTCTTTTCACCTCCAAGCCATACGGTGATCTTGCGACTCAGCATGAGGCAGATTATGCCTACTTCTCTGATCTAGCTTTCTCAAAGGGCGTTGGAATCGTTAGTACATACCTTTGGGATCCCACGAGGAACGCCGGGGGATTACAGCCATACGTTTTCATGCAACTGGCCCACGCCATCTTGAGCTATGTAGGCGGCCTTAAACCTCACCCCGAAAACCGACATTGCCTTTTCGACTACTGCGAAGAAACGGAGAATGTCTATCGCATAGCGGAAGGGCCCGGGCTGTGCGAGCCCTGCAGTCGGCTTCTGATGAAACAGATCAACAGCGGGAGCATAACGACTTTTCAGGTGGCGTCTGTAACAAGGCTTTTTGACCGCGCCAAGGGTACTCGGAGGTGCTTCTACGTGACACCGCTGGCACCGTCCTTTCGCAACGTGCACGTTGCGGTCGGACGGGCCGTTACCGACGCCGGATGGCACATTTCTCGCGGAGACCAGATTACGCAACCACGCCGCATCACGGACGCTGTAATTCAAGCTTTGCTTGCTTCAGAATTGGTAGTTGTAGATGCTACCGGCAGCAATGCAAATGTGTTTTATGAGCTCGGCTTTGCTCATGCTGCTGGAAACGATGTCGTGATGCTATGCCAAAAATCCCGTACCCTGCTGCCGTTCGACGTCAATCACGAGCGGACAATCTTTTATAGGCCCACAGTAGCGGGACTTCGAACATTAGAGGCGGAGCTTCGGCAGATGGTCGCTCTCGCCGAATGACCCGAGACCGTTTGGGATGCCCTTTGATACCTACTTTCCCTGAATTCAAGCCACTGGAGATAGCTGACCGACCGGCGTTTGAATCTTATACTTCTGGCTTCGTACCTTACTCAGAATATAACTTCGTTGGGCTCTGGTGCTGGAATATTAACAATAATGTCGCACTCTCTTCGATAGGCCGGAACCTCGTCGTCAAATTTGACAACGGCCCCGTTTCTGGATCGTATCTCTCCTTTCTGGGTCGAGAGAACATCTCCCATACGATCGACCAACTTCTAGTAGCCGCGGAAGAATTATCAACGTCATTGAAATCCGTGCCGGCCTGCTTTGAACTCACAGACGAGCTCAAAAACTTGTATCTGTTTGAGTTTGATAGAAACAATTTCGATTATGTGTTTTCGACTGTCGCACTCTCAACCTTGAATGGCAATCTCTATCGATCACAACGCCGATTGGCCCGTCGATTTGAGAGGGGCCATGATTGCCATGTTTTGCCGCTCGATCTTCGGAGTTCATACGTTCAATCGCGAGTAGTTGAGGTAACAGCCCTTTGGCAGCAACAAAAGGGAACCTCTTCAGTGCTAGATGAAGTTAAAGCAATTCAGAGAGCACTGGAAATTGCCGAGGACGCTAAATTAAGGGGGCTTGGCGTGTGGCTTAAAGACAGACTGCTCGGCTTCGTCATCTTCGAGCTCTTGAGGGACAGGTGGTCGGTCGCCTATTTCGAGAAGACCGACACAACCGTACTCGGAACATCCCAGTTTATGAAACAACGCTTGGGCGGCGCGCTACACGCATTCGGATCTGATCTTGTGAACTTCGAAGAAGATCTGGGGCTGGAAGGCCTACGCAGAGCGAAACTCTCCTATCGTCCGCAATTCTTGTTAGAAAAATATGCCATTCGTCGATGCGCGAGCTACGCAATATCCTATGAGGGTTAGGGTCGCCGCAGCGTGGCCGTCAACGCTCACTGACGGTAATCTCGCTGACCTGGAGATGGCCAGCTGTGTTGCGATCACGGATGGCAGACTTTTGTGTGACTGCTGGTGCCCCGCAAGATACGGCGCAAGCCCTTAGGGAACGCCTTCATCCAGAAATCGTCTTCAAGACGGCTGCATCTGGCTAAGGTGGGCATCCTGGTACGCCAGAAGCTTGCGCAGCGTATCCTTGCCACCGTGAACGCCGGGGAAGCAATCGAGTGTCGCTTCAATGGCCTGATCTTCTGTCATGCCTTCGAGCTCCATAAAGGCCTCAACATTTTCCACGAGGGTATCAGCCGGCAAGCGAGTCAGCTCACCTTTCTCGTTTTTCATGACGGGAACGCCGTGAACCATCTCAGGATCGCGGCCGGTCAATGGGCAACCATCCCAGAAGGCATCGATTTTGTTCGGTTCCATAACCAGATCTTAGCGACCTTTCAGGTGAGCGCAATCGGTTGCGTCTAACGGCTCTACCATAACGGGTATCAAAAAACGCTGTCGATAATATAGAAATTCTTATTATCCTTACGCTGTAATCTGGTAATAAGGACGGCCCTTCATGCCCAGTATTTTCAAAAAGGATAATAAAATCGGGCATCACATCGGACGCAGCGGCAGGTACATTACACAGCCAACCGGTATCACTCGTTGGACCCTTTTCGCCCACTCAGTGGATCTCCCTCGCCCTTCAAGCTGTGATTTTTTCCCTCCCCATTTTCGCACCTTTACCGACGACTACACCGCTGTAATGGTGAAGTCTGGGTCAACGGAACAGTGGTCATGTGTTTAACGTCAACCGTTCCCACCGTCGAGCTTGTCGAGCCGTGTTTTGTGCGATTGGCTGATTAAGAGCAATGCTCCTGTAGCCGTCGCTAGATCGGATGCGACCTTGCGAAGCTCGCCAAGTTCTTTCTGAGAATCGGATGCGATGTTGCGAAGTTCGCCAAGTTCTTTCTGAAACTGAGCGTGTTCGGCATGAAGCTCCTGCATTGAAGCGTGAAGCGATTCGGTTGACTGCAGCAAGAATTGCAATCGAGTGTCGATGTCACCTTGACCTGGGTTCCTGGTGCTCATGGGCCAATTTTAGCAAGTCAATCCCTTTTCGAACCGAACCACGCAATCGTATGCTCGGTGCGAGTTGAGTCTATTGACAACACTATGAACCCATATTGCCGCGTCCAGATCGTTTGGAGATTGGATGTCGATGGGCGACGTGACAAATGGTATCTCCGAAACCTTTTTTGAGACGGGCGACTTCCGAAAACTGTCATATCCAAGGGAAAATCAAAATAATGGGCGGCCTCTGCCACAAGGGCTGGATAGCTCCATCCCCTCGTGGGCAATAATATACAGAAGCGAGGTCAACGTGAAAGAACAAGATTCCAATCCCGGCCGCCGGGATTTTCTAAAAACATCTGGCGCCATTGCAGCCGGCGTCGTCACCGGCTTTCCAGCCATCATTTCCGGCCAAACCGTCACAAACGCCATAAAAGTCGGTTTAGTCGGCTCCGGCGGCCGCGGCACCGGCGCCGCTGCCCAAGCCTTACACGCCGACGATTACGCCGAACTCTGGGCTGTCGCCGACATCGACCAATCGCGTATTGACGCTTCCCTCGCGACACTCGGCAAACAGCCCATTGCCGCCAGGATCAAAGTAGACAAGAGCCGCCAGTACCTCGGTCTCGACGCCTATCAAAAAGTGATCGACTCCGGCGCCGATATCATCATCCTCACCACGCCTCCCGGCTTCCGCCCCGTTCATCTGGCCGCCTGCATCGATGCCAACAAACACGTCTTCTGCGAAAAACCAATCGCCACAGATGCCCCCGGTGTCCGCTCCGTCCTCGCCACCACTGAAAAAGCGCGCGCCAAAAATCTCTCGCTGGTCTCCGGCTTCTGCTGGCGCTATAACGATTCCATCGTCGAAGCGTTCGACAAGATGCATAGCGGCGCCATCGGCAAGCCCATCGCTTACTACGCCACCTACTACACCAGCCCCGTCAAACCCATGCCTCCTGAGAGCGCCCGTCCCGCCGGCATGAGCGACACCGAATGGCAGATCCGCAATTGGTACAACTTCGTTTGGCTTTGCGGCGATAGCATCGTGGAGCAAGCCATTCACAGTGTCGACAAGGTCGCCTGGCTGATGAACGACGAAGCCCCGGTCAGTTGCGTCGCCGTCGGCGGCCGTCAGATTCCCGCCGAAGGTGGCAACATCTACGATCACTTCGCGGTCAATTATCTTTACCCCAACGGCTTCCGCGCTTTCGTCGTCAACCGCCAAGATGTAGGTTGCTACAACGAGAACGCCGACTACATCATGGGCTCCGAAGGCAACTGTAATCTAAAAGGTTCTCTGCCGCCGCGCATCGAAGGGAAGACCACCTGGGTTTGGAGCGGCCCGAAGTACGACATGTATCAACGCGAGCACGACCGCCTGTTCGCCGCCATTCGCAAAAACCAACCCATTAACAACGGCAAGCGCATGGCCACCAGTACTCTGCTTGGCATGATGGGCCGCATGGCCGCCTATACCGGCCAGCAAATTACTTGGGACCAAGCCATGAACTCGCAAGAAGTTCTCGTTCCGGAGCATCTGGATTGGAACGGCAGCCTGCCCGTCAAACCGCGTGCTGAGCCCGGTGTTACGAAGTTTGTCTAACATCCCAATGCGTAAAACTTTCTCCACGGTGGCCGGCAGTTGCTTGCTGGCCGCCGTTGCCTACGGTGCCGTTACCGGCAAGAAAATCGATTTCGCCCGCGATATCGCACCCATCCTCGAACAGCACTGTTTCGAGTGTCACTACCCCGGCACCTCCAGCAGTGGCATTGAACTCAAAGGCCGTCAGGAACTCATCAGCACCGGCACGCTTGTCCCCGGCAAACCGCTGAAAAGCTTTTTCTACAACTGCATGGTGGATGGTTGGATGCCGCCCGCTGGCAAACTTGTCGCAACTGAACTGGCGCTCGTCCACGATTGGGTCGCCCAAGGAGCTCCCTGGCCTGCCGGCATCGTTCTCAAAAAGGCCGAAAAGATCGAGCAACCCGCCGTTCCGCCCTCGGCTGAATTAGACAACGTTCGCCACATCCGCGAACTCATTGTCTCTAAGAAAGCCGATGCCGCCGCGAAACCGTACAAAGTCACCATCCCGAACTCCACTGTCTCCTTCAACATGACGCCCATCCCCGCTGGCGATTTCCAAATGGGCTCCGCCAAACCCGCCGAAGCGCCTCAACACAAAGTCCACGTCGATGCGTTCTGGATGCAGTCTCACGAAGTCACCTGGGACGAATTCCACCTGTTCATGTTCGCCAACGAAGCCAACGAAAAACCCG
>Ga0302319_10009250_pt1 | contig 18989 bp, 16 predicted proteins | sample Bog_T0_2_FD_203319 | JGI IMG/M metagenome (GOLD analysis project Ga0302319, IMG submission 203319) | Peat permafrost microbial communities from Stordalen Mire near Abisko, Sweden - Bog_T0_2 | ecosystem: Environmental > Terrestrial > Soil > Wetlands > Peat | place: Sweden: Abisko, Stordalen Mire... | reverse complement strand
CGCATAATCGAGTTTCGGCGGCTTGAGCCAACCGCGCCGATACATCATATAGAGGAGGCCCAAGATCAAGGCGACGCCCGCCAGATCCAGCACCAACGAGAACACCAAGTAAAACTCGCCGTGCCAGAAGCGGATTCCGAACAACGGCTCGAGAATGTCGTATTCCAGCGTGATGGTCGCGGTGCCCGCGAACAGCAGCAGGAATCCATAGAAAATCAGCCGGTGTGCGGCGCCCGCTGCGCGATCGCGGCGCCGCAGGGTGCGATGGGAAAGCACGGTCGAGAGCATCGTGCCGAAGCGGCTCCAAATGCCTCCCTCGAGCGCCAAGGCCGCGCCGCGCCGGTACTTTCGGACCTGGACATAGAAGCCGTAACAAAATACCGCGATCGCGGCGTAGCCGATCAAGTAGAAGGTCCGCACCTCGGCCGCGCCAAAGGCCTCGAAAAGAATCCGAGTAACGGCGTCGGTGCGGCTCATCAGGTTTTATATTCGAGCTCGAACTTTCCGCCCGGCATATGCGCAGTGCCCCAAACGGCCACCTCGCGCTTATAGGGCAGCGGTAGTTGCGCCTTTTGTTCCTCGATCTCGCGCGCCAGCCGCTGGCCGGTGAACGTTGCATCGGCGATCAGCCGCGGAGCCTCGGCATCGCCAATGATGTACACATCCTTGACGCCGTTCTTCTGCCATTCGGCTTGGCGAGCCTTCAAGTCGGTGTACAGCGTGTTGTGCGAGTGCCGGCCGGTCACCAGCACCAGCGAGTCGAACTCCATCCAACGCTGGCTCTTGTTCACGTCGCGCGGCAATTGGCCGCGGCCGCGATAGCTGCGCTTCGAGCCGTCGCCGAATATGTCGTACACCTCGAGACGTCCCGCTTCGATGCGCGAGGCGAAGGCGTTGTGGACTTCCGTAATGTGCAGCTCGTGCAGCCGGCGCATCATGTTCGGGTACTCGAGCGTGAAGTGCATGTAATTGGCGAGATGCACGCCGGTGACGATGGTGACGTCGTGTCCCGCGACGGCGAGCTTTTCCGCGAGGCTCGGTCCCATGAAGTAGGTATCGGCATTTAAAATCACCACGCGCTTGCCGATCGCCTTCTTGCCCTCGAGCACTTGCTCGGGGCTCAGTTGATCGGCCCTGGACGCATCCGCACCCGGAATGGGGTCGTGGCTCAAGCAATTGGTGCCGTCCGTGTTCCAAGAAGAACCGGTGGCGATGACGATCTTTTCGGCGCCGTAGGTGAGCGCCGTTTCGGCGGTCATCGGCTTTTGGGCGAGCGCAACTTGGCTCTGCTTGTTCTTTTTCACGAGCTTATTGATCTGCAGCTCGCGATAGTCGCGGTGGTAGCCCCATTCGCCGAGTCCGGGCAGCGTCATCACCGAGTTCAAGTGACCGCCGATTTTGGCCGCGGTGTCGTAAAGATGCACGGTATAGCCGCGCTCCATTAGCACGCGGGCGCATTCGGCACCGGAGGGCCCGGCGCCGACCACCAGGATGGAGTCCTCCGAGCCCCGCTTCGGGAATTTCTCCGGATGCCAGCCGCGCCGATATTCCTCGCCAGCGGTGGCATTCTGCGTGCAGATCATCGGCGGTCCGCCGATTTCCCAGCGCGAGATGCACACGTTGCAGCCGATGCAGACGCGAATGTCGTCGTAACGGCCTTCCTCGATTTTCTTCGGCAGCCAAGGATCGGAGATGGACGGGCGCGCGGCACCGATGATGTCGGCGATGCCCTTGGTCACGATCTCCGTCATTTTCTCCGGATCCGTAAAACGGCCGACCCCCAGCACCGGCTTCTTGGCCACTTGCTTGACGAAACGGGTCCAGGGCACCTGATGTCCCTGCTGGTAGAACCGCGACGGACCGGCGTCCTCGCCCCATTCGGCGATGTCGCCGACATCGACGTCCCACAGATCGACCAGCGGGTCCGCGAGGCCGATGAATTTCATGCCGTCATTTTCGACTTCGATGCCGGCCTCGCCGTACAAAGTGTCGACCGCGAAACGGGTGGCGATGGCGCAGTCGTGGCCGACGGCGCGCCGGACTTTTTCTAAGGTTTCGAGCCAAAAGCGCGCGCGATTTTCCAACGGGCCGCCGTAGCTGTCCTTGCGCTTGTTGTAGTAGGGCGAAAGGAATTGCAGCGGCAGATAGGAGTGCGCGCCATACACATAGACGATGTCGAAGCCGGCGTCCCGCGAACGCAGGGCGGCGTCGACGTAATACTGCTGCACGGTGGCGATGTCGTCCAAGTCCATTTCTTTGCAATACGTCAGCGTTTCGAATTCCGAGGCGTACTGGCTCGGTCCGCGCGGCGTGGCGCGCGACTCCATGCAAGGCGCATGCGAAGCGCCGTACCAGAGCTCGACGCCCGCCAAGGAGTTGTAGTGGTGGATGTGATCGGTCATGGCGCGCAGATTGCGCACGTCACCTGCATCCCAAATGCGCGCCGACAAGCGATGCGTATCGTCAGACTCGGGATGGATGGAACAGTATTCGGTATTGATGCCGGCCCAGCCGCCCTCTGCCTTCAGCGATCGGTGCGCCGCCTGGAAGCCCGGCTTGTCGGAACCCGCGCCGATGCAGTGCGGCACTTGATAGAACCGGTTGCGCAGCGTCTTCGGTCCGATCTTGATCGGCTGGAACAGGATGTCGTGTTTGGGGTCGCGCGCCATACTCTTATCCTCTGGCTTGGGTGGAGCGGTTTATTTGGGAAGGGTTCGCCCCTGGAGGCGAGGAACTCGTATCATATTCTCGATCGATTGACGCTGGCCAGGTGGCTGCGGGCGACGCACAAATAGCATGTCAGTTACTGTAGTGCAAATTTATTGCGTGCAGTGTAAATTCAGTTTGGAGCATAGGGAAGCCGCGAGCATTGCGTGACCCAAGACCCGTGAAAAGGCCGCGCGCGGCACGAAATCCCAGGAACTCAAGAGCGGGTGCGGCTGCGCCCGCCAACCCGGCGAACGTCGGTCGGCAATTGGGCGCCGTCGCGCGGCGCGTGCGCGAAAGCCAGGATTTAACCCTCACCGATGTCGCAAATTCCGCCGGGATCAGCGCGGGAATGCTTAGCCGTTTGGAGACCGGCCACGTCACCCCGAGTCTCGAGACCTTGGTGGCGCTTGCCGGCGCGCTCGGCGTGCGGCCGGCGCTGCTGCTGCAGCAATTGGGCGGCGATGAGGAGGGGGCGCAGCGCGTCCCAGCGGGCCAGGGACTCGAGGTGGTTCGGCGCGGCACGCGCCGCGGGCATACCTATCACCTTCTGGCCGCGCAGCGCGGACCCCGAAAATCCTTCGAGCCCTTCCTGGTGACCCTCACCGACAAGAGCGAAGTGTTTCCCGGCTTCCAACACCCCGGTACCGAGTTCATCTATATCCTTGCCGGATCACTGACCTATCGGCACGGCAGCCACAGCTATCCCTTGGCGCCCGGCGACTCCTTGAGTTTCCGCGGCGATGTGCCGCATGGTCCGGAAACCCTCGACAAGGTACCGATTCGCATGCTGTCCATCATCATTTACGACGATGAGTGACGCATCGCGGCCAACTTGGCCTCGATCTTGGCGCCGAAGTAGGCCTGCGGATTCGACGGCGTGATGTGTTCCGCCCGTTCGCGGGCGGCGATCGCGGCCTTGGCGGTTTCGAACGCCTCGCGCAGCGACTTGGCTTCTGGCAGGGCATCGCGGTAGAACGCCTCGCCGAAATAAGTCAGGTCGCGGTCGTTCGAACAGCCGAACGAGGTGCGGTCGGCCGCCGCCGCCGTGATCACGATGGTTTGCGGATCGCGCAGCGCCTCGATGAAGCCGCCGGCGTAGCAGGCCGAAATGATGATGACCCGCCACCTGATACCGGATTCGCGCAGCGCGTCGGCGAGATCCTCGTCAGATACATCGTTGAGCGGCAGATCCGAGTTCTCGACCGCAATCGAGGGGTCTTCCGAGCCATGCGAGGAAATCGACAAGAACAAGACGTCTTGCTCGAGATTCATCAGCGAGCCGAGACCGTGCAGCGCGTACCTCAAGCCCGACAAGCTCGCGAGCGGAGCCGACTCCAAATCGCGCTCGTCGTTGATCAAGGAAAGGCTGCGGTCGCCCACCGCATAGCGTTCCCCGAGCACCCGCGAGGCGAGGCCAATCTCTTGCGCGAACACCTTCTCATCGCCCACTCCGGCGAAGCCCACGAAATACGCTTTCGGGTGCGGTGCTGCATCGTGGCCGACGGCCGCCAAGGATTCGTCGATGCGTCCAGCCTGCGAGAACAACAGGGCCTCGGCATCGGCGCTCGTCGCTGGGTTCTGCGCCTGGGGTTCGGTCGGCGCCCATACGTCGGGAATGACGTCGAGCGCATCGGTGAGCCAGACAAAGCCTGCAATGAAGAGAATCCCCAACAAGGCCGCGGCGCGCTGCCTCGTGCCGGTGATGGCGTGCAATCCGCGGGCGAGGAACAGCAGCGTGTAAATGGCCACCAACACTGCCGCGCCCAAAAACCAGGCTGGGTCGAGAAAAATACCCAAGACGCTCGCCACGGCGAGCGGCAGCGGCACCGCCGCAAGCGTGAGTGCCAGCGTGGGCGCAAACCCGGGAGCGGGCTGCGCGCGCAGGCGCAGCACGGCGGCAAGGGCAAGGATCGCGAGCGCATACCAGGCGATGAGCGGAATATTGGTGGCGAAGAAGTGCGGGTTGGGCTCCGATTGCCAGCGGTCGAGTGCGACCCAGGCCGCCAGCCAGAGAGCACCCATCAGAAATGACGCGCGCAGCGCACTGCCTGGCGGCGGCGCACCGACCGGTCGCAGCAACCAAAGATGCAGCAGTGCGGAAAACCAACCGCGTCGGGGCGACTCGTTGTCCGGCGGCGTGCTTGGATACTCCGGCACCTGGCCGGTCGGCGGGTTCGTCTCAGACATGTTCGGCGCCGATCATAGCAGCACTGTCGGCGTGCCCCGGTTCTGCGGTATGGTCGACGCCAGCGTTGCGGAGGACTCACTGATGAAAGTCGAAGGCCGGTGTCATTGCGGTGCAATCAACTATGAGGCCGAGATCGATCCGGAGGCCGTGCGCATTTGCCATTGCACGGATTGTCAAACCCTGACCGGCTCCGCGTACCGCGTGAACGTGCAGACGCCCGCGGCGAGTTTCGTGCTGCGCTCCGGACAGCCGAAGATTTATATCAAGACCGCCGAGAGCGGCAACAGGCGCGCGCATGCGTTTTGCCCGGATTGCGGCACGCCGATCTACGCCGCCGCGGAGGGACCGAGCCCGCCCAATTTTGCGCTGCGCGTGGGCACGCTTAAGCAACGTCGCGAGCTCAAGCCCACGCGCCAGATCTGGTCGCGCTCGCAATTGCCCTGGGCCGCGGACCTTCGCGACGTGACCACGGTCGATCGACAGTGACGGTCGGGGCGTCCTATGGCGTTGTATAGACTGGGCGAGGTGGCGCCGCTGATCGCGGCGAGTGCCTACGTCGCGCCGAACGCGACCGTCCTCGGCAACGTCGAGCTCGCGGCCGAGAGCAGCGTGTGGTTCGGCGCGACTTTGCGCGGCGACAACGAGAGGATCAGCATCGGCGAGGGCAGTAATGTGCAGGATGGCGTCGTCATGCACACCGACCCCGGATTTCCGCTGCAGGTGGCCGCCCATGTGTCGATCGGCCATCAAGCGATGCTGCACGGCTGCACCGTGGGCGAGGGATCCCTTATCGGGATTCAGTCCGTGGTGCTGAACGCGGCCGTCATCGGCAGAGGGTGTTTGGTCGCCGCCGGCGCAATCATCACGGAACGCAAAGTATTCCCCGACGGCACGCTCATCATGGGCGCACCAGGCAAAGTGGTGCGCGAACTCAATGCCGCGGAGCGTGAGGCTCTATTACAGGTCGCGGCAAACTATGCCGCGCGCGGCGCTTTGTACCGGAATCAACTCAAACGGATCGACAGTTAGCTCAGTTCTTCGCGGTACGCAGATCGAGCGCATCGCGCACCGTAATTTCATCGATGGTGACCTTGACGATGTCGGTGGTGTGCTGGCCTTCAGCGGTGTCGAAATACTGGCGGTCAACCGCAATGGTGCGGCTCGCGAGCGGCGACACGGTGTAATTCACATGCTTCGTTTCCGAGCGCTGCGTGCCGTCGGCGGTCTTCCAATTGACCCGGTAGCGAATCATTCCGCTGCAGCCGGCGTGGCCGCAACCCTCGCCATTGATACCGAAGGCAATGCGGAATTCGTCCTTGTTGAGGCGCATCACCACCGGATCTTGCGTGAGCGAAACCGAACGGCTCGCGGGGGCGGCAATCGTGGCAGCGGCGCTCAAAGCCAAAGCGGCGGCGAGGGACAGCGAAAACATCTTCATCGGCAACTCCAATTGTCTAAGGTATCGATGGACAATAGCGGTGCGCCGGGGTCGGCGACAAACGAGGAAATCTGGCTAAAACCTAGATTTTTCTCATGTGTGGCGGCGGCCCGACAGAAGAGCCCGAGAGCGCCCGACCGATCTTCAATTGACCGGCAGGCCGTCCAATTTGGTGGGATCCAACTTGGCCGGTTTATCGCTTGATTGGTCCGGTTTATCACCTTTGGCGGCGGCTCTGGTTCTCGCCGCACCTTGTTTCGCCGTCGCCGCGACCTGGTTTGCGCCTTCCTGGGCGGATGCGGCGGTGTTCTGGGCCGTTTCCTTGGCCGCCCCAGTGACTCTCGCGGCGCCGTTTTTGGCGGCGACCGCGACCAATTTTGCGTCACGTTTGACCGTTTCGCCCACCGCCTTGGCATCGGCGGATAGCTTGGCAAAAAGACTCGTGGGCGCAGGATCGTCCGCATGCGCAGCGCTGATGAAAAAAGCTGCGCCGAGGGCTGCGATTCGAAGCACATTCGTTGTCATGAGAATTCCCCTAGTTGAATACGCCGCCGTACTTTTCTCGCAGCACGGCCTTTTGCACTTTGCCCGTTCCGCCGACCGGCAGTGAGTCGAGGAACACCACATCATCCGGTACGCAGATCCGCGCGACCTGCTGCGACAGGTAATCGAGAATTTCGTCGCGCTCGAGAGTGCGTCCGGGCTTGCGCACCACGAATAGCAAGGGACGTTCCTGCCACTTGGGGTGCAGCACGCCGATCACGGCCGCCAATGCGACCGCCGGATGACCGATCGCGACATTCTCGAGATCGACCGAGCTGATCCATTCGCCGCCGGTCTTGATCAGATCCTTCACACGATCTCTGATTTGCATCACGCCGTGCGCGTCGATGGTCGCGATGTCGCCGCTCGGAAACCAGCCGTCCGCCAACGGCGATGAGTCCGCTTTGAAATAGCCGCTGACGATCCAATGGCCGCGGACCATCAGCTCGCCTTGCGAGATTCCGTCGCGCGGCAGCGTGCGGCCGGCGTCGTCGACGACTTTGATGTCCACGCCGAAAACGGATTTGCCCTGTTTCGCGATGATCGAATGCTGCTCCTCGGGCGGCAACTCCGTCTGCGCGCCATCGAGCGCCGAGATCGTGGCCACCGCAGTGGTTTCGGTCATTCCCCAACCATGCCGGACATCGAGCCCGTGTCGCTGTTGCATGATCGCGATCAAAGGTTGCGGCAGCGCCGTGCCGCCGGACATGACGCGACGCAGTGTGGGCAGGCGCAAATCGTGCGTCTCTAAGTGCTGCATCAGGCCGAGCCAAACGGTAGGCACGCCCGCACTCACCGTGACGCGTTCGGCTTGCATCAATTCGCAGAGCCCGGCGCCGTCGAGGCGCGGACCCGGCAATACCAGCTTGGCGCCGCCAACCAGCGCCGCGTAGGGGATACACCAGCCGTTGATATGAAACATCGGCACGATGGGCAGAATGGTTTCCGCCGAACAGATCGACATGACTCCGGGCATGCAGATCGTGATGGCATTCAGCACCATCGCGCGATGCGAGTACATCGCGCCTTTGGGATTGCCGGTGGTCCCCGAGGTGTAGCACAGCGCGGCGGCGCTGCGTTCATCGAATTCCGGCCATTCGAATTGCCCGCTCGAGTCCGCGATCAACTCTTCGTAGCACCTCAAATTGGGGATGCCCTCGGCGGCGGGCATGTGCGCCGCATCGCTCAAGCAAATCCAGGTCTCGACTGTCGGACAGTGCGCCGCAATTCCCCTGATGAGCGGCGCGAAGGTGGTGTCGAACAGCAGCACGCGATCTTCGGCATGATTGATGACGTAGATCAATTGTTCCGGATGCAGGCGGGGGTTGATGGTGTGAATCACCATGCCGCTGCCCGACACCGCGTAATAGGCCTCAAGATGTCGATGGTTGTTCCAGGCAAGAGAGCCGATGGCGGTCCCGGCGGCGCAGCCGAGATGCATGAGCGCGTTGGCGAGTTGGCATGCGCGGCGGCCGCAGTCGGCAAAGTCGTAGCGAAATATCGGTCCATGGGTTTCGCGCGACGCGATCACGGTCTGCCCGAACTGCGCTACCGCATGCGTCAGGATGCTGGAAATCAACAAGGGTCGATCCATCATGAGCCCAGGCTGCTGCATCTAAAGTCCCCGTGCATCCAGTTCGCAACGTTCTTCGTATCACCTTGACCTGTCGAATGCGCTGGTGTGTTGCATCCAAACAAACAAGGGGGTTTCAATGAACGCTAAATTGCCGATTCGCTTAGGCGTGCTTGCCGCGGCGATGCTTCCATTATATGCCGGGGCGTCGAGCCACAGAGAGGCGCCGGCCATTGCCGGAGAGCCGCGGGTCGATGGCACCGACTTTTATATGTTCAGAAGCTACGAGCCGGGGCGCAGCGCCTACGTCACCTTCATCGCCAACTACATTCCGCTGCAAGACGCGTACGGCGGCCCGAATTATTTCAATCTCGATCCCAAAGCCGATTATGAAATCCGCATCGACAACAATGGCGAGGGCGTCGGCGATCTGCGCTTTTTGTTCAAATTTACTAATACTTATAAGCACTTGGCAGTGGAAGCGGGCGGCGACAAGATCCCCGTGCCGCTCATTAACATTGGACCGGTTGACCCCACCGGCGCGAATCTCAACCTGATCCAGAGCTACACCGTCGCGGTGTCGCGCAATTTCGGGTCTCCTGAACCCGTCGGCAATGCGACGTCCGGCGGCACCACGTTCTACAAGCCCACCGACAATATCGGCAACAAATCGATCCCCGATTACGCGGGCTATGCCGCTCACTTCATCTATGAAGTGAACATTCCCGGGTGCGCCAAGCCGGGCCGCGTATTCGTCGGCCAACGTAAGGACGGCTTCGTGGTCAACTTGGGCGAGGTGTTCGACTTGGTGAACTTAAACCCCGCCGGCCCGCGCGACGGGCAGCCGAATACCCTGACCGACAAGAATGTCACCTCCATCGCCTTGGAAGTGCCGATCTCCTGCCTGACCTCTGGCAAGGATCCGGTGATCGGGGCGTGGACCACGGCGAGTTTGCCCATCGAGGGTGGCGAGGGCTGGCAGCAAGTGTCGCGACTCGGCATGCCGCTGGTCAATGAACTGGTGATCGGCTTGCCGGACAAGGACAAATTCAACTCGAGCCCGCCACTCTACGACGCTCAGTTCCTGAAATATGTCACCAATCCCTCGCTGCCGGTATTGCTCAACGCCTTGTTCGGGTCTGCGGCGACCGTGCCGGGCACGCCGCGCAACGATTTGGTGGCGGCATTCCTCACCGGCGTCAAGGGCATCAACCAGCCGCTGAAAGTAACGGCGGGGGAAATGTTGCGTTTGAATACCTCGATCGCGCCAACCCCGCCGAAGTCACAGAACGACCTCGGCGTGCTGGGAGGCGACTTGGCCGGATTCCCGAACGGCCGCCGTCCCTACGATGACGTCGTCGACATTACGCTGCGGGTGGCCGAGGGTGCGCTGTGCGGTGCGATCGGTAGCTGCGGCACCGGGACCAGCGATCCGAATCACGGCATTCCGTACACCGACGGCGCACGCGCGGCGGGCCCGGATGCCGCGAATTCGCATGTGACCGGAGCAATCAATGCGACGGATACCTACTCCGATAGCTTCCCGTACTTGATGACCCCGTTGCCCGGATCGCCGAATGGCGTGAACGGCGAACCCAAGTAGCTGCTGGGCGCCGCGGTGTAACCGCCGTGGCGCCCTTTTTTCTACGGAACCTTGAGCGCCTTGTCGAGCAACTCGAAGCCTGCGCGTCGGGTGAACCCGTGGCGCTCATAGAAGTGCCGCGCGCGGCGATTATCGACGCCCAGTTGTAGTTGCAATCGCACCAGGCCGCGCTCGGCGAGATCAAGTTCGGCCCGCGCCAACAGCCGCGAACCCGAACCCATCGAGCGCAACTCGTCGGCGACGAAGAATTCGTCGATTTCCGCCATCAAGCCGCCGTGCTCGAGACTGAACATGAAAACCGCCAGGAGATATCCGCGCACTTGACCGTCTGACTCGACCACCCAGCAGGCGCCGCGCTCCGGTGCGGCCAGGAATTCGGTGAGCAGCATCTCGATGCGTGTTCGAGCAAATCCGCCGATCAATTCAAATTTCCAGTAACGCTCAACCAGCCCGGCAAGCGCCGGCACATCCTTGGATGTGGCAGAGCGCACCGACTCGGATTTCGGCGTCATGATTCAAGGGTGCGCCGTCGCGCCCTGCTGTTGCCGGTAGCCGGCCCAACTCTGGTCGATCAAGTAGGCGTGGATGTTGTCGACATCGGTGTCGCTCAATAGGTCATCGAAACGCTCCATGCCTAAGGGCGCGAGCTGGCCCCTCAATACGATGTCCTTGAATGCCGCATGCAGACCGGCATTGAGTTTGCGAAGATCGGGCGTAATGCTCGGACCGAATTGATGACAGCGCGTGCATTGCTCCGCGAATTTGACTTCGCCGGCATCGATCTGTGCCTGGGTTGCGGTCGGCGCCGGCGGCTTCTCGAACGGCGGATCGACGCGCACGGGCGGCGTCGGCACCGCACCGCCGCCCAATTTGAAGGCGATGATCCGATTCGTGTTCTGATATTTGAGCGCCGCGCTGCTCGGCGGGATGGGACCCACCGTAATCGCGGTGCCGCCGTAACCCGCCTGCACCGCGACGAACTGTTCACCGCCGACCGAATAGGTCATCGGCGCCGCCATCATGTGGCTGCCGGTCTTGATCACTTTGAGTACCTTGCCGCTATCGGCGGCGTAAACCCAGAGTTCCCCGCTGCCGCGCCCCTGGAACACCAGATTTCCCGCGGTCGACATGACGCCGCCGTCGTAGCCGCGGATTCCCGAGGAGGTCTCGTGTTCCCAGACGATTTTCTGAGCCACCGGGTCCCAGGCGCGCAGCAATTCCCGGACTAGGTTGACCTTGCGGGTGGCCCGAAGCGCCTGCAAATCCGGCAGCGGCCCGTACAGACTCTTAAGCGCCGCGGCATCATAGGTGTCGTCGGGATAGATGCCGTTGACGGTGAAGAAGCCTTCGATGTATTTGACCCGGCCGCCGTTGTGTTGCAAATCGACCCACACCGCGGGCTGATCGATGACCGGGATGTAGACCAGGTGCGTCTGCGCGCTCATGGACATCGGATTCCACGTGTGGCCGCCCGACCAAGACGGGTAGACATTCTTCGGCGAGCTGTACCAATCGGCCGCCGCCGTCACCACCGGGCGGCCGGTCGCCATGTCGATATGCGAGGCCCAGTTGACGTAGGTAAAGTTTTTCGCGGCGAGCAGCTTGCCGGTCTTGCGGTCGAGGACATAGAAGAAGCCGTTCTTCGCCGCCTGCATAATGACCGAGCGAGTCGCACCGTCGATCGGAATGTCCGCCAGGATCATTTTCTGGACCGAGTCGAAGTCCCAGCTATCGCGCGGCGTGGTTTGGTAGTACCAGGCCATCCGCCCGCTGCCGGCATCGAGCGCCAGAATCGAGGCGGTGTACAAGCCGTCGAGCTTCGCGGGCCCGAGCTGGCGAAGATCGTAAGGCGCCGCATTGGCGGTGCCGAAGTAGACCAAGTTCAAGGCAGGATCGTAGGCGAAGCCGTCCCACGCCGTCCCGCCGCCGTTGAACTCGGGCTTGCGGCTGGGATCCCAGGTTTTGTCGGCTTGCGCTAATTCCGGATTCTCGTAGGGCTTGCCCACCGCCGGCGGCACCGTATAGAAGCGCCATTTGAATGCGCCCGTGTCCACATCGTAAGCCGCGACATAGCCACGCACCGCGGTGTGGCCCATGTCGGCGCCGCTGTTGCCGATGATGACCACGTTGCCGGCGATTTGCGGCGCGCCTGAGCTTGAATAGGGCAGCTTGTGATCGGTAATGGTGTCGGCTTCCCAGATTTTTTTGCCGGTGGCCGCGTTCAGCGCATGCAGGCGCCCGTCCACCGAGGCGACATACACCTTGCCTTTCCAAACCGCGACCCCGCGGTTGACGAGATCGCAACACGGGTGTCTACCGATGAAGTAATTGGGCTTGGGGTCATAACGCCAGAGTTCTTTGCCCGTGGCCGCATCAACGGCATAGACGTAGCCCCAGGTCCCCGAGGTGTACATGACGCCGTCGATGACGATCGGCGTCGCTTCCTGGCCGCGCATCGGATCGCCCAAATCGTAGGCCCAGGCGAAACCCAATTGCTTGACGTTGCCTGCATCGATGCCGGTCAGCGGAGAAAAATAGCTGCCGTTCTGATCCCGTCCCGCGGTGAACCAGTTTTGGGGTTCCTGGTCGGCCGCCTTGAGCCGCGCGGCGTCGACGTTGCCGGGCATGGTCGGGACGCCAGCGGCGAATACAACACCCGAATAGATCGCCGCGAGGCAGCAGGAGCCGACACGCCTCAGAATCGCGTGGCTGAACAAGATTGATTCTCCTCGAGAACGGAATCAAAGCTTAACGAACATCCCGGGCGAACGGTACCATGCCGCAAACATTCCGAGGTCTCGATGCGTCGTTCGATTGCGTTGTTGCTGTTGGCCGCGGCGTGGTTCGCGGCGGCTGCGCACGCCGGACCGTCTTACACGCTGACCCTGACGCGCGGTTCGCGCCTCATGATCGATGCCAAGATCAACGGGCATCCAATCCGGGCGCTGCTCGACTCCGCAGCCGAAGCGACGCTGCTGGATCGCCGTTTCGCACGGACGCTGAAACTTAACGGCGGAAAATCGGTGGCGGGCCAAGGTTCAGGCCAGGCGGCGTTTGACGCCACGATGATTGACGGCGTTAAGCTCGAGGCGCTGGGCTTGTCCATTCCCGATCAAACCGTGGCGATCACCGATTTGCAGGATGTCGGCCGGCGCCTGTTGGGCCGACGGCTCGACGTCATTCTCGGCCGCGAAATTTTCGACGCTGCCCGTCTGGCGATCGACATCGACGGGCGTCGCATCGAGGTGGTCTCGCGCGACACCGAGCCGCGCGGAGTGCGTCTCGACTTGGTCACCGAGCACGGCGTCGAAACAATACCGGTGCAGGTCGAGTCGGGTGCGCCGCTGCGTGCCACTTTCGATCTCGGCAACGGCTCGCGCGTGTTGATCGGCGGTGAGTTCGCGGCACGGACACACTTGCTCACGGACGGCCGTCCGGTGTCGAGCGCGCGCGGGGGCGGTCTTGGCGGCGAGGCCAATCGTCAGATCATCGTTCTTAGCTCATTGGAAATTGCCGGGCGGCGTTTCGAGGACGTAGCGGCGGCCATTGATCGACAAGCGAGCGCCTCGGATGTCAATGTCGGCGTGTCCATTCTCAGGCGCTTTTGGATCACCACGGACTTCGCCCAACACGCGGTGTGGCTCGCGCCGCGGGACTGAGCGCGCGGGCATTCTCAGATCAGCTGGTCAGTTCAGAAATCGATTTTTTTCTCCTTCAATCCAGGGCACCTACCCGCCCGCGAAAACTCGATCGCCTTCGCCGCGACCTTGTTGTGAGCGGGAAAGCGAACTCATCGTCATCTGCCGGCGCAGTGTTGCGTCGCCAGCGGATCGGCTTGTGGACGATGCAAGATGTCGCTTACCCTGTCTTTACGGCGGCATCACTTCAAGCCCCGGGGGATTAGTTCGCATGAACCGCTCTTGGCCGATCTGGCGCTCGATGTTGTTCGTTCCGGCGCACGTGGAGAAGTTCGTCGCGGCCGCGCACACACGCGGCGCCGATGCCTACATTCTCGACCTCGAAGACAGCGTGCCGCCGGCTGAGAAAGCCGCGGCTCGCGAATCGATCGCCCGGTCCGCTGCGCGTGTCGCGCAGTCGGGCGCCGCGGTGCTGGCGCGCATCAATGGCGACACGGCGTTGCTCGGCGATGATTTACAGGCGACCGTCATCGCCGGCATTCGCGCATTGATGCTGCCTAAAATCAGCAGCGGCGACGACGTGCGGGCCATCGACGCGCAGATTGGCGAGCTCGAAGCGCGGCGCCGCCTAGCGCCAGGTCACACGCTGTTGATTGCCCAAATCGAACACGTGGGCGCTTTGCCGCGCCTGGATGAGATCGCGGCCAGCTCAAACCGGCTGATGGGCATGATATTAGGTTCCGAGGATTTTTCGGTGTCGGCGGGCATGGAGCCGACGCTCGAGGCGCTGTATGGACCGAACCAGCAGATGCTGTTCGCGTGCCGCCGCGCGGGCATCCTACCGTTCGGCTTTCCAGGGTCCATCGGTGTTTTCCGAGATGTGGAGCAACTACGCCTTCTCATCCGCCGTGCGCGGGAGATGGGATTCGTGGGTTCCTATGCGATACACCCAAACCAAGTCATGGTAATGAACGAGCTATTCTTGCCGGCCGCCGACGAAGTCGACCATGCGAGAGAACTGCTTGCCGGCTGGGACACGGCGCTGGCGCAGGGGCAGGGAGCCTTTGAATTCCGCGGCCGCATGGTCGATCCGCCGGTCGTGGCGCGCGCCCAGGAAGTCTTGCGCCGCTTCGCCGCCGCGGCGCGCTGATCCCGGTCAGCGGTTATCATAGGAGACGAAATGAAAGACGCCGTGATTTGCGAACCGTTGAGGACGCCGGTTGGACGCTACGGCGGCGTGTTCCGGGATGTGCCCGCGGTCGAGCTCGCCGAGGTCGTGGTTCGCGAGTTGGTTCGGCGCACGGGGATTGGCCCCGAGCACGTCGATGACGTGATCTTCGGTCAGTGCTACCCGAACGGCGAGGCGCCCGCGATCGGGCGGATCGCGGCCCTCGACGCGGGACTCGGTGTGCGGGTCCCCGGTCTGCAGCTCGATCGGCGCTGCGGCTCCGGCTTACAGGCGGTGATCGACAGCGCCATGCGTGTACAAACCGGTGCCGCGGAACTGGTGATCGCCGGAGGCGCGGAAAGCATGAGCCAGGCCGAGCACTACACACTCGGCGCCCGCTGGGGACTGCGCGGGGATTCAACGCCTTTTTGGGATCGCATCGCCCGCGGGCGTATCACGTCGGGCGGCAAGCACCATCCGGTTGCGGGCGGCATGCTGGAGACGGCGGAGAACCTGCGGCGCGAATTTAAGATCTCGCGCCTCGCCCAGGATGAACTCGCATTCAATTCGCATGCGCGCGCCATCGCAGCTCAGAAGGGCGGCCGTTTCGCCGACGAGATCGTCAAGGTCCCGGTCAAGGGCCGCGGCGGGGTGACCCAAGTCGACACCGACGAGCATCCGCGCGCGGACGTGTCGATGGACGGATTGGCAGCGTTGCGGCCGATCCGTGCGGCGGCTGATCCGGACGCGACGGTGACGGCCGGCAATGCCAGCGGCCAGAACGACGGCGCCGCGGCCTGCATCGTGACCACCCGAGAAAAGGCCGACAGCCTCGGACTGAAACCATTGGCGCGACTCGTGAGTTGGGCTGCGGCCGGGGTCGAGCCGGAACGCATGGGAATCGGTCCGGTTCCGGCCACGATGCTCGCGCTGCGCCGGGCGGGACTCGCGCTCAGGGACATCGATTTGATCGAACTCAACGAAGCCTTTGCCGCCCAGGTGCTCGCCTGTACCGGGTCATGGTCCTTGCAGCCCGCTGATTTCGAGCGGCTGAACGTGAACGGCTCCGGGATTTCCCTCGGCCACCCGGTCGGTATGACCGGCGTGCGCATTCTGGCGACGATGCTCCGCGAGCTCGACCGGCGCGGGGCGCGATATGGCCTCGAGACCATGTGCATCGGCGGCGGCCAGGGTCTCGCCGCGATATTCGAGCGCACTGGGTAGAAGCGAGGATCGTTCGGCGGCCGACGCGGTATTCGCCGGCCGAGTACACGGCTGTGATGCCGTTGCGCAATACGCAAATCATTTGCGCCACAGTAAAATTTTGGGCTTAATACCCGATGATGGTACCCCTCTGCCCAACTGGCGTCGCGCCCAACGATTGGTGCTAACTCCGCATGCCCCATCGACTACTCCGTTTCGGCTTCTCGCGCAGGCACCCCGAACCCCGAATGTTTACGCGGCACGACTCGTTGCGGGCCGGCTATGACGTGGTCATCATCGGTGCCGGAGGGCATGGACTCGCGGCTGCGTACTATCTGGCTCGCGACCACGGCATCCGCAATGTGGCGGTCCTGGAGAAGGGCTACTTGGGCGGCGGCAACACGGGCCGCAATACCACCATCATCCGTTCGAATTACCTGACCCCCGAAGGGGTGAAGTTCTACGACGAGAGCGTGCGGTTGTGGCAGGACTTGTCCGCCGACTTCGACTTGAATCTGTTCTATTCGACGCGCGGCCACTACACCTTGGCACACACCGACGCCGCGATGCGCACCATGCGCTGGCGTGCAGAGGTCAACAAGCACTTTGGCGTTCGCTCGGAAGCCGTCGATGCCGCGTTCGTGAAGCGCGGCATTCCCTCGATCGACATGTCCTGCGGCGGTCACGCTCCGATTTTGGGCGCGTTGTTCCACGAACCGGGAGCCATCGCTCGCCACGACGCGGTGGCCTGGGGTTACGGGCGCGGCGCCGACCGGCGCGGTGTGGAGATTCACCAGCAAACTGAAGTCACCGGCATCCGCGTGGCCGGCGGGCGGGTGGTGGGCGTCGACACCCCACGCGGCTCGATTGCGACCTCGAAAGTGCTGTGCGCCGTGGCGGGATTCACGCCGCGCATTCTCGACATGCTGGATTTGCACACGCCGATCTACGTGCATCCGCTGCAGGCAATGGTATCGGAACCGATAAAGCCCTGGCTCGACCCCATCATCGTGTCGGGTTCGCTGCACGTGTATGTGTCGCAGAGCGCCCGCGGCGAGCTCGTGATGGGCGCCTCGCTCGACCCCTATGAACTGCACACCACGCGCTCGACGCTCGATTTCGTCGAAGGTCTGTCGTCGCACATGCTCGACATGTTTCCATTCTTGAGTGAGGTCAAAGTCAACCGGCAGTGGGCGGGACTTGCGGACATGACGCCGGATTTCGCACCCATCATGGGCGTGACGCCGGTCGAGGGCTTCTTTCTGGACGCGGGCTGGGGCACTTGGGGATTCAAGGCGACGCCGGTCTGCGGCAAGACCATGAGCCACACCGTCGCGACCGGGCGCAATCATCCGCTGATCGAGGGATTCACTTTCGATCGCTTCGCGCGCTACCAGCTCACCGGCGAGAAAGGCGCCGCCTCGGTGGGCCACTGATGAAAATCCTGGTATGCCCGTTGAACGGTCCCCGTCCGATCTCGGAGTTCGTGTATGGCGGCGAAGTTCGCCAAAGCCCTGATCCGGACAAGTGCAGCGACGCCGAGTGGAGCGACTATGTGTTCAACCGCTCGGGTTCGCCGGGTCAAAAGCACGAGTGGTGGTGTCACATCGCATCGGGTTTTTGGTTCGTGGTGTTGCGCGATACGGCCCGCGATGTGGTGATCGACACCCTGACGTCCGAGGACGTGCGGCGCGGGTTGCGGCTGCCCGGCGGTGCCGCATGATGCATCGTCGCGCGGCATCAGCGGGGGAGTGGCTCGACCGCACGCAAGAACTCAAATTCACTTTCGAGGGCCGCGAATACCAGGGCTACGCCGGCGATACGATTTCCTCGGCGCTGGCCGCGGCGGGACCCAAGCTCTTGGCACGAAGTTTTAAATATCATCGAGCGCGCAGCATCCTGTCTTTTGCAAATCATGACAGCAACACCATGTTCCAAGTGGACGGCGTGCCGAATGTGCGCGGCGATGTGACACTGCTGCGCGCCGGGATGCGCGTCGCCGCGCTCAATACCTTCGGCGGATTGGCACACGACCGCGCGCGCCTTCTCGATCGCTTGGCACCGTTCCTGCCGGTGGGTTTCTACTACAAGGCGTTTCATTCCAAGCGGTTGTTTCCACGCTGGGAGCGCCTGTTTCGCAGGCTCACCGGGTTGGGCGCGGTGTCGCTCATGGCAGAGCGCCAGGCGACACCGAAACGCTATGGATTTTGCGATGTGTTGGTCATCGGCGCGGGACCGAGTGGCCTCGCGGCGGCACTGACTGCGGCCGAGAGCGGTGCAGCAGTGTGTCTGGTGGATGAGTCGCTGAAAATTGCCGGCAACGGCGCGCCCGAGGCGCTGGTCCGAGGGGCGCAGAGTTCGGCGGCCATCACGCTCTGTCCGGCGACGGTGGCGGCGGGTTACTACGCCGACCATTGGGTGGCGCTCGCATCGCCCACGCACTTGACGAAAATGCGCGCCAAATCCGTGGTGTTCGCCACCGGCGTGATCGAGCAACCGGCGGTGTTCCGCAACAATGATCTGCCCGGCGTGATGTTGGCGTCCGGTGCGGCGCGGCTGCTGTCGCGCTACGGCGTCGCGCCCGGCATCCGCGTCGTCATGATCGCGGCGAATCTCGAGGCGTATCTCACCTGCATCGAGTTGAGCGCGCGCGGGGTCGCGGTCGCCGCCATCATCGAATTGCGGCCGGTACCGGACAGCACCGCGCCGGTGGCGGACTGCGTCGCGCGCGGCATGACACTGGTCACCGGACATGCACCGTACGAGGCGATCCGCGGTTCCAACGGCTGTGTGGCGGGCCTCAAGGTGGCGCCTTTCGATGCGAATCAGAAAATCGATTTGGGCGCGACGCGCCGATTCGATTGCGATGCCGTGTTGATGAGCGTCGGCTGGGCGGGCGCGACGCAGCTGCTGCTGCAAGCCGGCG
>Ga0302319_10009249_pt1 | contig 18990 bp, 21 predicted proteins | sample Bog_T0_2_FD_203319 | JGI IMG/M metagenome (GOLD analysis project Ga0302319, IMG submission 203319) | Peat permafrost microbial communities from Stordalen Mire near Abisko, Sweden - Bog_T0_2 | ecosystem: Environmental > Terrestrial > Soil > Wetlands > Peat | place: Sweden: Abisko, Stordalen Mire... | reverse complement strand
GCGGCCCGGGCGCCAATATGAACTGTTTTGCGATCGAGTCGCAGATCGACATCATGGCCGCCGCCGCGTCCGAGGACCCGCTCGCCTTCCGGCTGCGCAATCTAAGCGACACACGGTTGCAGCGCGTGCTGCAGACCGCCGCCGATGCCTTCGGCTGGCAGGCCGCGGCCGCTCCGAGCCGCCGCGGCGTGGGCATGGCCTGTTTCATCGATGCGGGAACGTATGTCGCCACCATGGCGCAGGTCCAGGTGGACGCCGCCAGCGGGAAAATACACGTCGTGCGTGTCGTTTGCGCGCTCGACATGGGCGTGGTCGTCAATCCCGAGGGTGCGCGCATGCAGGCTGAAGGGGCAGTTACGATGGGCCTGGGTTACAGCCTGTCGGAGGAGTTGCGCTTTCTGGACGGCGACGTGCTCGATCGCAACTTCGACAGCTACCCTCTCCCGCGGTTTTCCGCGGTGCCGCACATCGAGGTCGTGTTCGTGAGCAACGATGCATTCGCACCCCAGGGCGGCGGCGAACCGCCCATCGTCACGACCGGTGCGGCCATCGCCAACGCGGTTTTCGATGCGACCGGTGCCCGGCTGTTTCGGCTGCCGATGACGCCGGCGCGGGTCACACAGGCGCTCGCCAGGCTGCCCGCCTGAAATCGGCGACCGGCGGCCTTGCCGACCGGCTGATCAGGGCTTCCAAACCGCTGGAGCACCGTCGTTTTTGTCGGTCAATAGATTTCTGACGTGGTTGCTGGTCAGCAAGGGAAGGAAGGCTGTGATGTGCGCCCCCTTCGCAAGCTTTTCGTACTCCTCGAGATAGACTGCCTGTACCGTGGCGATCGCCGTATGCGTTTCGCGCGCCAGGAGTTCGATCTCCCAGCGTTCTCGCTGAAGGATCGGGGTGTTCTGGAAATCATCGTTCATGTTCGGACCTCGATTCGGCGACCCGGAGCAAGCGCAATGCGCAGCGAGTCTGTGCGGGACGATCAACTCGGTCTGTCGGCTGCCCCACACGAATTGTACTCCCCGACGAACGGCCGGCAGGGCGCTCATGAATAGGCCGGGGTTCCTACCTTTCTTCCAAAAAATGGAATGGTGTATCGCGAATTTAGGGTCTAGCCTTGGCGGATGGAAGGTTTTACTGTCTTGTTGGGAGGCGCAGGTCTTTTTGACCGGCCCGAAGGAGCTTTCCATGCCAGTGCCGAGGACTTCGTGGCGATGCAACTCATGAGCTATCCGAGCGACGTCGCCTTCACTCCGGCCGTCAAGGCCGTTCAGGAGCGCAAGGGCTCGCGTCAGAGCTACGCACGCATGGAAGAAGCGGGGTCGTGGAAGACCCGCGTGACGCCGGACCTCAAGGCCTTTATCGAGGAGCAGAGGAGCGTGTTCCTGGCAACGGCGAATGCTCAGGGCCAGCCCTACATCCAGCACCGCGGTGGGCCGCCCGGATTCCTGAAAGTGCTGGACGATCAGACGCTGGGCTTCGTCGATTTTGTCGGCAATCGCCAGTTCATCACGCTCGGCAACCTCGCCGAAAACAACCAGGCCCATCTGTTCCTGATCGACTACGCCCATCGCAAGCGCGTGAAGATCTGGGGGGAAGCGCGGGTCGTCGAAAATGACGCGACGCTGACCGAGCGCCTGCTCCCCTTGGACTATCGGGCGCGGCCCGGCCAGATCATTCTGTTCGCCGTCAAGGCGTGGGACGCGAATTGCCCGCAGCATATTCCGCAGCGCACCGAAGCCGCCGATGTGACTGCAGCACTCGAACAGCGCGATCGACGGATAGCGGAACTCGAGGCAGAACTGGCGAGCCTGCGCGCCCTGAGTCCTCGGCGGGAATGACGCCAGAGACAGGCGAACAGCTAGCCGCGGTTCGTCATGGCCGCATCCAGGTCATTCCAAAGATCCTCTATGTTCTCGATTCCGACGCTCAACCGAAGCAGCGATGGAGGCAGGTGCTGCTGACCGGGAATGCTCGCGCGGCGTTCGATCGTAGACTCCACGGCACCCAGACTCGTCGCGTGTTGAATGAGCCGGACGCGTGAACACACCGCGTCCGCCGCCACGGCGCCGCCGTGAATATCAAACGAGATGATCGTCCCGTAGCCCTTCAACTGAGCGCGTGCGATCGAGTGCGTCGGATGGGTGCGGAGTCCCGGGAAACGCGTGCATGCGACACCAGCATGGGAGGACAGACGTTCCGCGAGAATCATCGCATTGGCCTCTGCACGCTCGAGCCTGAGCGCCATCGTGCGCGCGCCGCGCACGGCGAGGAACGCCTCGAGCGCGCCCGGCGTCGCCCCGTGCAACTCTCGGGACTTGCGCAGAGCGACCAGCAGATCATGACGGCGTACGCTCACCATTCCGGCGAGCAGATCGGAGTGGCCGCCAATGAATTTTGTCGCAGATTGGAAGGACACATCCGCGCCCAGTTCGAGCGGACGTTGGTTGAGCGAGGTGGCGAACGTATTGTCCACCGCCAGGATTGCGGATGCCCTCCGAGGGGCGGCGCAGATTGAACGCAGGTCGGCAACGACCAACAGGGGATTTGACGGCGATTCCAACCAGATCAGATCAGCGTCCGCAGTTGCCTGAATCCATCCGTCGGTGTCGTCGACGGCCAATCGGTGGATGCTCCACCGGCCTTTCTGCGCCCCGAACTCGGCGAGCCCGGCGACGCCTTGATAGCAATCGTCCGGGAGCACGATGCGCGATCCCGCACTCAGTTGATCGAACACCGCGGCAATGCCGGCCATGCCGGACGCGAATGCGACCGAATGGCCTCCATCCAAGACACCGACGATCTCCTCCAAAGCCTCCCACGTCGGCGTACCGTCATCGCGCGCGTAGGCACGCTCCGTGCCGAGGACGAAATTTGATGCCGGCATCGGCGGACGGTTCAGCGGGGACCCCGGGCGGCGATCGCGCCCAGCCGCGACGAGCAGCGACGCAACGGACGCGAGATTTGCGAAATGAGGGTCGGTTTGCTTGTCCATCGCCGCGTATTCTAGGCCATCGGGCGGGACAGGCTGGTTGCCAAATGGCGGCGGAGGCTCGCGTGTACCGCTTGCATTGAATTACACCTTTTAGTGTAATTAAATCCATGGAACAACTGACAGACGTTTTGAGCGCCATCTCTCACCCCACGCGGCGCGCGATCATCAAGAGACTGGCGACCGGACCCGCGCGTTTTTTGGACATCGCCGAGCCGTTCGATGTGGCGCTGAACGCGATCACGAAGCACCTCAAGCTGCTCGAGCGTGCTGGATTGATCGACCGTGAAAAACGCGGCCGGGAGGTCTTCATTTCGCTCCGCCCGGAAGCGCTGCGTCCGGTGGCGGATTGGGTGCACGAGTACGAGCGCTTCTGGACCGAAAGACTCGATGAGTTCCAGGGCTATTTCAAGCAACAGCAGAGGCGTAAGAAGTGAAGATCACCGGTCGGCGTGAACTTTCACGAGCCGACCGCCTGTAACCGGGCCACCCCCGGCTGACGGGTCCCGCCGTCTCCGGCACTAAGGGTTCTCCGCTCACATATGACATTGCGCATCTTTATTCGGTGATTTCGACGCCTTACGTACCTGCATCACGGACCTGCGCGTCTGCGGACCCGACACTCCACCGCGCAATTCAGTCCGGACTGACAGCCGATCTCTGCCGCCGAGTCCCCAAAAACCTTGCATCGCCCAGGAGTTCCTTTCGTGAAACCGCAATTGTTGATGATTTCATTGCTAGCTGTGGCAACCGTCAGTGGATGCGCGACGGCGATGGGCGGCCGGTCCGCCACCAGCATCCCGATCGCCAATTACTCGGCGCCGCTGACCTTTCAAGTGCCGAAAGTGTCGAAGGCGGGCCGATTGAACAGTGAGCGGGATATCGTCGTTGCCCTATTGGATGGCATGCGCCGGGAGATCCCGGATTTGGGCGTACAAGCCAGCACGCCCGGTTTCGGGCCGGATACCAATTCGATCGGGGGCGTTCGTTTCGACTTCGCGCCCCAACTCGGCAGTTTTGAAGCTTCATGGAAATGGGCCCAGGCGCTGAACCACAATTATTTGACGGCGAGCATGCCCTTGATGATTCGCGACAACGGAGCCACCTTTGAAGTGACGCTGCGATGCCCATCCCATCTGAGTTCAGATGTTTCCAACTTTTCCCTCGTCGGCATTCCCCAGTGGCAAAACGACCGCATAGGCGAGAGCCTCACATCGGCGTGTCTGTCGGGACCGGCTGCCGTCAGTTCACTTACCTAGCGAAGAAGTGCCGATCGGAATCGTTTCCTTTGGATGGGGTACTCCGGCTCGTTTCAGACGCGCCGGCGGTCGCGACGCGGCCATGCAATCCGTCCCCCTGTCGACAGACTTTTAACCGGAGATCTAGCGTGATACTGAGTGGAACATTTGCTCGCTGCCTTCTGGCTTCCATGGTGGGTGTGCTTGTGTCGCCGTTCGCAAGTGCGCACGATTCGTCGCCCGATTACTCCAAGGCGGAGATGGACCCCGCGGCCGGATACCGTGTCATCGAAAGATCACAGGGGTCTCCCAATCGACGCGGCATCTTCGTGACGGTTCACTTTGACGGGAGCAGATGGCAACCGGACAACGTGATTCACGACGCTTCGATGCTGCAAAGGACGCCGGGACAGGAAATCCTGTATGTCACCGAGGACAAGCGATTCTGGCGCCTGGCAGTTCCCAGCGACATGGTCAGTTGCCCGAGGGCCGCTCGTGCTGCCGATGCGCCATATACGGTGTGCAACAGTGCGTTCGGACATCTCAGTTCCATTGGAGCCATTGTGTCCGTGATGGGGAGCCTGGGAACCTCCATGCTCGACGCCAAGCCGGTCGTAATGGATGAGAAGCTCTTGAAACAGGCCGTGCTCTCGGTACCGGAGCCCGCACTGTCTCAACTGCTCACGGACGACGCGCAACGCCAGATGCGAGACAGGCAACGCCAGATGGCGGCGCAGGCCGCGATTGCAGCCGATCAGGCCAGTGTGCGCCTGGCCGAACAGAATGCGGAGGCCGCGAGGACGTTGGCGGTGCAAGGCGCTCTGCAGCAGCAGCCGCAGGGGGCCACGTTGTTCTGCCAGACCGATGACAAATGGCCGCGCGCGACCGGTGACTCTTTGGACCGGCAGCGACTGGTGTGCCACCTGGCAGGTCAACCCAACCTGGGACCGATCATGGGAAGTTGGCTGATCAGCAGTGGGTGGGCGATCCAATCGGAGATGCGTCGAATGGATCCATACATCATCGTCGTGCAAATCGGAACCGTCGAAGTCACGACCGCTACGCTCCGGAAGACGGCCTCCTAGCGGCAGCGATCAGGGTGTCCCGAAGTCATGGGCGCTTACGTCCGCATGGACGTAGGCGCTGACCGCCGGCGGAATGGCGGGCGGGCACATTGAGCGAGAAGATCCATTCCAGCCGCAGTCCAATGCCACGTCCGTCAACGACCGCCGTGGTTCGTGCGACATCCGGAACAGCGCCCGCTCGAATCGCGCGGTTGACTCGTTCGACGTAGTCCACGCAGGCGGCGCTCCCGGCATTTCGGTCAGTTCGCAAGATTTGGCAAGCGGCGTCCGCGTTTCTCAGGCATTTTATCACGGCAGGAAATCCACACATCGGAGGCACCCATGAAACGCGTCACGGGCATCGGCGGCATTTTCTTCAAGGCGAAGGACGCTCCTTCACTGCAGCAATGGTACAAGCGGCACCTGGGAATCGATGTCCAGTCCTGGGGTGGGGCTGCCTTCGACTGGACAGATGCCGATGGCAAGCCGGTCGCCGGCACGACGGCGTGGTCGATCAACCCGCAGGAAAGTGACTACTTCGCTCCGAGTTCTGCGCCTTTCATGGTCAACTACCGAGTCGAAGACCTGCACGCCTTGGTCAAGGCCTTGAAGGACGAAGGCTGCCATGTGCTCGAGAAGATTGACGAATCCGAGTTTGGAAAGTTTGCCTGGGTTATTGATCCAGAGGGAAACAAGGTCGAATTGTGGGAACCGCCAAGCTCGGCATGAGTTTGGATGCCTCTGAGCATCCGGGAACTCAACGAATGCTCACGGGCACCTGCTCGGCGCGGACTGGGGTCGACGTCACTCGTCGAACGCGAAAACGCGGGAAGTCGATCCCAAGGCAACTCGCCCGCGACCGAATAGACGATCGTGGCAGCTGCAATATCCGCGATCGAAAAGGCGTCGCCGGCGATAAACGGAGCCGCCGAAGCGAACCGCTCCAGCACACGCGCTCGCGCCTGCGGATCGCCGCGGCCCGGATGCAGTTCCCCGTCTTCATCCCGTAGAGAACGAACGAAGATGAATCTTCCATTTTTGTCTCGCCTTGATCAGAAAGCCCTGGGGAAAAGAAGCCATCCGCGCCGCCGCCGGGTAGAGCGATGGCGATATCGCGGGTCATGACCGGCGACCCGGTTTGGCGTTGGGCAACCGCACCAAGGTCACGATCAAAACCACGTCCGCCTCGGTCAGGCCGTTGCCGAACAGGAACGGTCCGCACCGGCCGGTGTGCTCTTCCAGTTCGTCGAGCATGATGAGCATATCTGCAAACGCCTCTTCGTATGCGATCTGAGTGGTGGCGAAGCCGGCGCAGTAGACGCCGCCTCTAGACGAAGCCGACGGGTGGCGGAGGCAGAACTGCTAGAATTACCGGCCGTCCAGCCGGCTCCCGGTCCGATGAGCACGTGTTGCTGGCTATCCGTAGCGAGTTCTATGTCATGAAGTTTACCGATCTAGCGGTGCCCCCGGAACTCATCGCTGCGCTCGCAAAGCAACAGATATCCGACCCCAGCCCCATTCAAATCGTCGCAATTCCACCGCTCGCGGGCGGGAAGGACGCCTATTTGCGGGCGGAGACGGGTACCGGCAAGACACTGGCTTATCTGCTGCCGCTCTTTTCGCGCATTGATCCTACGCAAGCTGCGACCCAGGTCGTGATTGTTGCGCCAACCCATGAATTGGCCATTCAGATCCATCGTCAAACCTGTGAGCTTGCAGTGAACGCAGCACGCGCCGTCCGCTCCGTGTTGCTCATCGGCGGCACGGCGACCGACCGGCAGATCGACAAGCTCAAGGCCAAGCCGCACATCGTGGTGGGCTCGCCCGGCCGAATCGTGGAACTGATCGAGCGGGGCAAGCTGAAGACGGCGCACATCCGAGCCGTCGTCATCGATGAGGCGGACCGACTCCTGAGCGACGAAAGTCTGAACTGGATTCAGAAAATCGTCGGCGCGGCGCCGCCCGCCCGACAGCTGATTTTCGCATCAGCGACGATCGAACAGCAGACTCGTCAGGTCCTGGAAACACTGGCTCCGGATGTCCTGATGCTTCGCGCGAGTGCGATCGCGGTCAACGAGAACATCGAACATCTGTATCTGATTTGTGAAAGCAGGGACAAGCCGGATCTGTTGCGCAAGTTGCTGCATGCGTTCGATGTGCCGCGCTCCATCGTGTTCTTGCACCGCAACGATGTTGCGGAGCAGGTCGCCTCGAAGTTGACTCATCATAAGCTAGCTGTCGCAGACTTGAATTCCGAGCTATCCAAGATGGACCGGAAACGGGCGATGGATGGAATTCGCAATGGCGCCATCCGCATCATGATCGCATCCGACCTGGCGGCTCGCGGCCTCAACCTGCCCGGCGTCACCCACATCTTCAATCTCGACGTACCGACGATGAGCAAGGCCTATCTGCATAGGGTCGGCCGAACTGCGCGCGCCGGCGCGAAGGGCACTGCCGTGTCGCTGGTCACTGAAAGCGAGGCCCGCCTCATCCGTCGATATGAGCAGGACTTGGGCATTTCCCTGCAATGCATACGAGTCGTTAACGGCGAAATCGTCCCGTCCAGATCCCGCTGACTCGCGTCCTCGGTTTTCGAAAGCAGCGCTTTCATGCCAATTCCGATGAACGCCGCTTACCCTGCGGGCTCTCGACCAACCGCTTGACACTATGGGAAGCGGTGGCTTACCGTTAGTCATGGCTTACCATTATCGGCACACGGAGCGTGATGCTTCGATGGTTGCTCTTGCCGACCCGACCCGTCGGGCGCTGCTTGACCTGTTGCGTCACGAGCCCTTGCCGGTGGGTGAACTGGCGCGCCGGATGCCGGTGAGCCGCCCGGCTGTATCGCAACACCTCAAGATTCTCAAGGAAGCGCGGTTGGTCCGAGAGCACCGCCGCGGCACGCGGCATTATTTTCGCCTCGATCCCGTTGGATTCGCGGGGCTGCGGGAATATGCGGAGTCTATGTGGCAGGAGGCGCTCGACGCCTTTGCCAACTATGTGGCGCGACAGACCGGGGCGGCGAAATCTCGGGGGCGCACTCGACCGGCTAACGAATGATGGGGGATGACCATGGCAACCAAGTCAGTCTCGGTTGAGCCGGTCGTGAAGACTCTGATGGTGGCGTGTACGCCGGAAGAAGCTTTCCGATTTTTCACTGCCGACTTCGGCATGTGGTGGCCCGCCGCTACTCATTCGGTCGTCGCCTACGCCAGTCAGTTCAAAGACAAGCCCGCCGCTGTAATCTTCGAACCGCGTCTCGGTGGGCGCATCTTTGAGCGAACGCAAACCGGGGAGGAACGCGCCTGGGGCAGCGTGCTCGCATGGCAGCCACCGGCCCGCGTGGCGTTCAGCTTTCACCCAGGACGCGATTCCGAAGAAGCTCAAACTGTGGAGATCACATTCGCTGCAGCGTCGGAGGGAACAAGAGTCGTGCTGATACAGAGTGGCTGGGAGAAACTCCGTGCCAACGCGCAGCAAGCCCGCGACAGCTATGACCGGGGATGGGAGGGAGTATTCATGTCCGCCTACCCCGAACACATAGGAAACAGAAAGCGATGACGCCGTTCGTTCTCCTCGAAGATCCAGTTGCCCGCTCAGCGCGGACCAAAGGGATTTCGGCCCGGAGGATTCAGCGGCGTCGTAATCACGCGCATACCGCAGTCAGGATATCGCTGCGTGCTGTCGACGAATCGCCAGATGGAAGTGAACTGTCGTGATCGCGTTGGGCGCGCGGGCTTGAATACGAGTATACGGTGGATTTTTGGGAATGCGACCGGCGCCAATGATCAAGAAAATGATCGATGATGGGACGTTTTCGGAGAAGGAGCCAGTTCGCCTTCTTGCGCTGAACTCATATGACATTCTCGACACCCCTGAAGAAGAGGTATTCGACGAATTCGCGCGCCTGGCGGCATCCATCATCGGGACGCCCGTGGCGCTGGTGAGCCTGGTGGATGGCAATCGCCATTGGTTCAAGGCCAACGTGGGCCTTACAGCCACGGAGACTCCGGCGACGTGGCGTTTTGTGCTCATGCCATCGGGAGCGTCGATGTTTTTGTTGTCCCGGACGCGTTGAAAGATGAACGCTTTGTCCACAATCCGCTGGTCACCGACGGACCCAAGATCCGCTTCTACGCGGGTGCGCCGTTGATCACCTCCGAAGGGCAGGCGCTGGGCACGCTTTGCGTCATCGACTATGTTCCGCGCGAACTCACCCTGGAGCAAAGTAGCGCGCTGCAGATTTTGAGCCGTCACGTCATGGCGCAGCTCGAACTGCGCCGGCGACTTGGCGCATTTACGCGCGGCGACGCGCCACGCCGGGCGGGAATCGCGGCGCTTCGCCATGCCTTCGATGCGGGTGAATTTCGCATTCACTATCAACCGAAGGTGGACATGCGCAACGGAGCGATCGTGGGAGTCGAAGCACTCATCCGCTGGAACCGGCCCGGCCATGGACTCATCGCCCCAGCGAGTTTTGTCCCGCTGCTGGAGGAGTCCGGCCTGATCCTCGAGGTCGGTGCCTGGGTACTGCGTCAAGCGGCGGCCGACCATCGAGACTGGCTGCAAAAGGGGCTGACGGCGCCGCCAATTGCCGTCAACGTCTCACCTTTGCAATTGAGACGCTCCGACTTTATCGCGGTGCTGGAACGGGCCGTGGGTTCCGACGACGAACGCCGCGTTCCACTCGAGATCGAGATTACCGAGAACGTGTTGATGGACAAGACCGACGAGGTCATCCAGACGTTGAGCAGGATTCGGCAAATGGGCGTTAGTGTAGCGATCGATGACTTTGGGACGGGATATTCTTCATTGCGCTACCTGGCACGTTTGCCGATCGATACGCTGAAGATCGATCGCTCGTTCGTCATGGCAATGACCGAGAACGCGGATGATATGGCGATAGTGCCCAGCATCGTCTCCCTCGCACACGGGCTCGATCTCAAGGTCATTGCTGAAGGGGTGGAGACCGGGGAACAACAGAAACTTCTGCGGCTCTTGAGATGCGATCAGATGCAAGGCTATCTCTTCAGCAAACCGGTTGCGAAGGATGAGCTGGAAAATTTGATGAGAACCGAACGAAGCGAAGGCGCTGCTCAACGGTGTGGGTCACCCCCAAACCCCGAGTTTCCCGAACGACGCCTGATCGGACGCGCGCCAGCGACCCGCAAGTGAGTTGACGTTCCCTTAGGACAACGCAGGGAGACGTCAGACAACCAAGAGTGGAGCGGGCGATGGGAATCGAACGCAGCAGCCCGTGCCCCCTCCGCAATGCGCGCAGTGCCATCGATCGCTATTGAAACCGCTGCCGTGCCCTGTACATTGGCGGGGAGAGATTGCTGCGCCGGTGCCAAACGCACGACAACCACCCGAGAGACAGGTCGATGGCGGAAGCGACTTTTCGAATATCATCGGCTGCGCGGTCACACGGCCTGGGTCTTGCCTGTCTTTTGGTCGCCGCAGGTTCCGCCCTTGGCCAGGATGTTGTCCCGTCAACCGGTGACCCTGGCGTGGACGGGCTTCTCGGTCAGATGACGCTGGCTGAAAAGCTCTCGTTGATCCATGACACACGCGAGGATCCCCGTGACTATCAGGGCCAGGCTGGCTTTATCGGCGGCATCGCGCGGCTGGGCATTCGTGGCTTGCGCCTTGCCGACGGCCCACCCGGGGTTCTGACCCGGGTTCCGGCGCAGGCCGAGACGGCGACCATGGGCGTGGCCGCGACTTTCGACGTCGAGATTGCACGCCTGAACGGGGTGGTGATCGGCAGAGACGCTCGAGCACTCGGCATCGACGTTGCGCTTCAACCTTTCATCAATATTGACCGTGATCTGGCGATGCGTCGGCTTTACAACACGTTCGGCGAAGACCCTCTGCTGACGGGCGCGATGGGCGCGGCAACGATCCGCGGCATCCAGTCGCAGGGTGTCATGGCGATGGCCAAGCATTTCATCGCCTTCGACACGGCCGGAACCAACGTGTGGGTCGATCAACAAGCACTGCATGAGATCTATGCGGCGCCCTTCGAAGCCGCGATACAGGCAGGCGTGGCGTCTGTCATGTGTTCCTACAATCACGTGAACGGTCCCTATGCCTGCGGAAACCCGGACACGCTGAATCGATTATTGCGAACTGAACTGGGATTTCGTGGGTTCGTCACCTCCGACTGGGGCGCGACACACTCCGCGCTGTTCATGAATTCAGGGCTCGACGTCGAGATGATCGACGGCCCTGACAGCACGGGGTTCCAGGAACCCGCGTTCCTGGGTGCCGTCGCCGCGGCCTTGACGCCGCCCGCAACCACGGTCTCGGAAGTATCGGGCGACATCTACGGTGGCAGTATTCCCGAGGAACCCGCCTCGGCCAACCCGGACGATACGGACTACGGGGAGACAGTGCCGGCCGTGGCGATCGAGGCGGCCCTCACAAGCGGTACAGTGACGGAGGCTACCGTGACGCGGGCCGCCGGCCGCGTGCTTCTACAGATGCGGCGGTTTGGGATGCTGGGTGGCCGCCGATCGCATCCGGCGACCCGACGGGTCGTAGCCGCCAATGCGAGGATCATTGAGCACACGGCAGAAGAGGCTGCTGTTCTTCTGAAGAACGCCGAGGGCGCGTTGCCATTGGGAACTGAGGATCTGGATTCGGTCGTGCTGATCGGCCCAACCGCCGGCCAGTTGGACGCGATCGGCATCGCCGGTGAGCGCTCTCTGGGATTGCCCCAGCGTCAGGTCAGCCCGCTCGCGGCCCTGCGCAGGCTATCCGGCAACCCGAACATCCGCTATGCCGTCGACGACGACATGACTGGTTCGCCGATTCCTGCGGGCAACTTCAGCCACGATGGCAAGCTCGGCCTCGAACGCCGCGGATCCGGCGGCTTGGTCAGCGATCCGACCGTCGATTTCACCACGCAGGCTGGAACTGCACTTCCGCCCGACACGACTGCAACGTGGGCTGGGAACCTGGAGATCGAGCGCGCAGGACGCTATTGGCTCTACCTGCAGGCGCTCGGCGCAAATGCGCGACTCTCTATAGATGGCAGGCGCGTCGCGCTCACCGGCGTGTTTCAGGGAGACGTCCATGGCGACATACTGCAGGCAAACCAGGACAACGTCGTGCCGACGACGGACGGGCTCGACAACGTTCGACATGAGGTGCAGATGGAAGCCGGCCCGCACGCGATCAGGCTTGAGATCAGCCCCGATACGTCGCACGCTCCAGTGCAGCTCCGACTCAACTGGTACCCGCCGGAGCAGCGTCGCGCAGATCACGACGCCGCCATTGAGGCGGCGCGGCAGGCTCGAACCGCCGTGGTATTCGCGTGGGCGCGACGCTTCCCCGTCTTCGCACTCCCAGGCGACCAGGACCGGCTCATCGAGGAGGTCGCCGCGGTAAATCCACGCACGATTGTGGTGCTGAACACCAGTCAACCGGTGGCGCTACCCTGGGCCGACCGCGTAAAGGCCATCCTCGAAATGTGGTGGCCTGGAGATGAGGGAGGCTGGGCGACGGGGAAGCTGTTACTGGGCAAAGTGAATCCCGCCGGACGTCTCCCGGTGACCTGGGCTCGGCGGCTTCAGGACTACCCCGCGACGGACCCCCGATTCCCGGAACGCTCCGCGGAGGGAATCGATCACAGGACAACTTACAGCGAGGGCGTCAACATAGGCTATCGCTGGTTCGATCACGAGCGCATTGAACCGCTGTTTCCGTTCGGATTCGGGCTGAGCTATACCCGGTTCGAATATTCCGCCCTGCGCGTCGAGCGAGCCAGGAACGGAGAGTTGCACCTTACCTGCACAGTCAGGAATGCCGGTCATCGGTCCGGCGATGAAGTGCCGCAGGCCTATCTCGGAGCGCCGGCACGAGCGCCGCCGGGAGCGGCGTTTCCCACCCGAAAGCTCGTCGCATTTGATCGGATTCATCTCGCCGCGGGTCGGTCGAAGAGAGTGCGACTGATCGTGCCGCCGCGACAACTGCAATACTGGTCAACGATCGAAGGCCAATGGAAGATCGCCGAAGGCAATCGAACCGTTGGCGTAGGCTCGTCTTCCCGGACGCTTCCGTTGGAAGAGCCGGTCCATATAGCAAACTAAACGGTGGCGTGACGCCCGACGGCCTGCTTGATAGCGCGGCAGGCAGTGACGCGAAACGTTACAACTCAACTTCCGATCGAGGAACTGAAAGCAGCGCTCGATTAGGTCTTGCGACTTCCCGCAAGCAGCAAGCCGGCTCCCACGACTATTGAACCGACGGCCGCCCAGATCGGAACGTCCACGGTTTGCTGCTGTTTCATGGTCATCTCGAGCGGACCAATCTTCGCCTCCCGAGAACTCTTGGTATACGTGAAGCCACCGTAGATCAAGCCCAGAATACCGGCCGCAATCAGAGCAAGCGCAACGACCTTGAGTGCATTCATCATTCGTCCCCCCAGTTCAGAGCGTCGACGCCGGGCAGCATTGAGTTCGCCCGACGTACCCGGCAGTCCGCGCGCCTAGGCGCGGCCGCGCACGACCGTGTGGTAGATCGCGAGCACGACGATCGCGCCGACGACCGCGACCAAAATGCTGTAGAGATTCACGCCCGTGACACCGGCCATGCCGAAGGTTTGAAACAGCCATCCGCCCACCACGGACCCTACGATGCCCAAGATGATGTCGAGCAGCACACCCTCGCCCGTCTTGTTGACGATCTTGCTCGCAATGAATCCGGCGATCAGCCCCAGTACAATCCAGGCAATAAACGACATGGTAAGTCCTCGTCTTGGTTTGATATGTTCGGAGTTGGTCGGCACGGACGCCCAAGGTCCTGCGACAAATCTTCGAATTGATGCAGACGAGGTATCTCGTCGCGGGGGCAGCATGCGCCTTGTAGCTGTTAAGTGCAAAGCTCGAGTCTCTTGAGCAATGCCTGAATACCAAGACCATTCGACATTGTGCACCGGAAATCGCGACGCATGTTCTCCACTGGCCACCCGGCACCGCGATTCAGCGGCGATTGGGATGACCGCAACAGGCCGATTGCGCAGGAAAGCTCCCGAAAGGGCTTCGGTAGGTGAGACCAACGATTGCGCATTTCCGCCGACAGGTGGACTGATGATGAAGTCTTGCAACCCACCCGCAATAGTAGGTTGAGTCTTAGAGCAATCGACGCAGTTCAACTGGGCCGCTATCTCTACACTGAGCCGCAGTAAGGGATGCCAACAACAAGTCATGCCTCCTCGCTGGTGTGACTATGACCTTGATAACGACTTTGTTCCCCAACCAGGCGGCGCGGCTGCTCGAATGCTCCGCCGTTGGCATCTGCGAAATCGATGGCGACGGGCGATGCCAGTACCTGAATCCTGCCTGGGCGCAGCTACTCGGCTATGAAGTGCAAGAATTGGTCGGTGCTGCATTACATAAAGTGATTCATCCAGACGGCAAAGCAAGTGTTCCCGTCGAATGTTCGATCTGCCAAACTCTGGAAAACGCGCGAACCCTGGTTGTTGGTGAACCTGGGCATTGGGCTCACGGCTTATTCTTGCATAAGGAAGGTCACACCATTTCAATGTCATACGCCAATCGGCACGTCGTCACGGATGGTATGCCGACAGTCATGGTGATGTCGTTCCACGACGACCGGCAGTTCGTTTATCTGCGGAACGAGATTCGAGAGCGCACCGTCGAGCTTGAAGCGTCCGAGAGACGCAAGACCGAGTTTATTGCCACTCTAGCGCATGAATTGCGCAACCCCTTGGCTCCGATCCGCACTGCCCTTGAATTGATGCGTAAAGCCGGCGACGACGCAGATTCGATGAGGTTCGTGCGGTAGGTCATGGAGAGGCAATTGACGCAGATGATACGCCTCACCAACGATTTGCTGGATATTTCCCGCCTCACGACCTGTCAGATAACGCTAAGATAAGGAACGAATCGCTCTCGGAGACATAATTCGCATGGCCCTCGAGACTTGTGAGCCGCAGATCGCGGGTAATAGGAATGCGCTCATTCTCGAAATTCCCGCCGAATCGATTTACTTGCAAGGCGATGCGACTCGCCTCGCTCAGGTCTTCACCAATCTTCTCAATAACGCGGCACAATATAGTTCCCCCGGCGACCCGATCTCGGTGCGGGTCAAAGCGGATGGCGCCACGGCGGAAATCGATATCGCGGACGCCGGGGCCGGAATCTCCGCTCAAGCCTTGACGAGCATCTTCGAGATGTTCACGCGGGTTGGGCGGAGTGAGCACGGTATGCACGGGGGTCTGGGGATCGGCCTTCACCTCGCACGTCGCCTAGTGGAGATGCACGGCGGTCGCCTCGTCGCATCGAGCGAAGGGCTCGGTAAGGGGAGCCATTTTCTTGTTACCTTGCCGTTGACGGAATCCATCGATGAAGAGCAAATGTGCGAAGATCGTCAGGCATCGGCCGGAGCACCAAGCTCCGCTCGAGTATTGCTCGTCGATGATAATGTGGACGCAGCGGTTTCCTTGAGCCTGTTGCTTCAGTTGGGCGGACACACGACGCAAGTGGCGCATGGTGGTTCAGAAGCGCTCCAGCGAGTCGGCGAGTTCAAGCCCGACCTTGTGCTGCTCGACCTAGGGCTACCCGGTATGAGCGGTTACGAGGTGGCACGCGCGATCCGAGCGAGACCGCAACTCGGGCGGCCACTCTTGGTGGCAGTCACCGGCTGGGGTGCCCCCGATGATCGCTTGAAATCGAAGCAGGCGGGGCTCGATGACCATCTGACAAAGCCCGTTGATATCTCGACGATTGAGCATATGATACGGAGCTGGCCCGTTGGACACGAAGCGAGTCTCGTACGACCCTTTGAATAGGGCGGCAAGATCGATCCATTGAGTCAAGGTTTGTCGGTCAGGGCAACATTTTGCGCGTCAGCTGGAGATGAATTGCAAGACGCCGCCCCTGGGGAACTAGCCGCGTTGGCCGACCATATTGCCGACCGGAGCGAGGAACTGGTGCGTTCATGGCAGCGTGCCGTTCAACGCGATCCGCAACTTACCGAGGGCGATTCTCTGCCCCGGTCCGAGCTCATTGATCACATTCCGGCGCTGCTCGCCGCCTTCGAGCGAAGCGTCCGGCATGCTGAGAGCAAGGGAACGGATCCCGCTCATATTTACGGCGAGGCGGCCGCGGCCGCACACGGACTGCAACGGTGGAAGCAGGGTTACAATTTGCGGGAAGTGGCCCGCGAACTGGGCAAGCTCAACGAAAGTGTCGTCTTGGAACTGAGCACGTATCCCTTGGTCCATGCGGAGTTTTCCATTGCTGGCCTCCGACGCGCCCAGCAAATCTGGACGGTGCTTTACAATACCTGCATTGAGGAGAGCGTGAGCCAGTACTTTGCGATGCAGCAACAAGAGGCTGCGGGTCACGTCAAGGATCTTGAGAGTGCACTGGAGCAGATTCGCGAGTTGGAGCAGCAGCGCGGCGAGGTATGGCAGCAAGCCGCGCATGATCTACGCGGGAACTTGAGCGTCGTCGCCAATGTGACGGTCGGGCTGACGCGTCCCGGGCCGAACGCCGAATACCGCGACGAGTTCGTGCGCATCCTAATGCGCAACGTCACCTCTCTCCATCATTTACTCGACGACGTAACGGGTCTTGCGCGCTTACAGGCCGGGAGCGAGGCACGTCGAATCGAAGCGCTCGATGTCACCACGCTCCTGCAAGCTCTTTGCGAGGGTATCCGACCGCTCGCCGCGGAGCGCGGTCTCTACCTTACGTGTCAAGGACCCGATGGCTTGGCAGCCGATGGGGATGCGGTGAAGATCCGCCGCATCGCCCAAAACCTGATATTGAACGCGGTGAAGTATACGCATCAGGGCGGAATCACCGTGAATTGGGGCGACAGTAGCGTCGAAGATCCGAAACGCTGGATATTAGGCGTCTCGGACACGGGTCCCGGATTTCCTACAGACTCTGGTAAACCCCTTGCGGCCGCGCTCGACGCAGGCTCCGAACCGGCGGCGCCGGTTTCGCCGACGGCGGAAGGCGCGAGCATGGCCGGCACTACGTCGATCATCGCTTCCGAGACGAGTCCGGCGCCCGGTGAGCCCGGCGAAGGGATCGGCCTGTCCATCGTTAAGCGCTTGTGCGAAATGCTCGATGCGACCATCGAGATGCAATCAGTAGTCGGCGTGGGAACGAGCTTTCGCGTTTTCTTCCCACGTCATTACAATGGCTGAAGCCAGTACACTGGCCTGGGATCGCCCCCGGTCAGTCGACGAGAGTGCGACTGATCGTGCCGCCGCGACAACTGCAATACCGGTCAACGATCGAAGGCCAATGGGTGACAAAGGCCGACACGGCGCCCATCCTGGGCGCGGAAAATTCACAGGCCTGGAAATTGCACCATCGGATTCGAGTTCCGGCTCAAAGGCGGCCGGGGAACGGGAGCACGAGGGACTCTCGGCATTGGTGCGGTCGTAGTCGATGCACCCGTCGGGCGTGACCGAACCGGAGCTGCGAGATACGTGCTAAGAGTTGCTTAACTGTGCAATTTTTTGCGACGGCGAACGGGGCATACCCAGTCTGCTGAGATGTTGCGGAATGTTTCGCTTCAACGTGGTTAAACCACGGACGTGCCCCCAGTCTTTTTGTGAGCCTGATGCTCGGAATCGGAACTCCGAAAGTCACCCGCCGACTTCGAGTCACCTCCAGCCGACGGCAATTCACCAAATTGATTCGCGCGGTCTTCTCCGTTGGAGCCATCCACCATGCCACGTGGCGATCCGACCACCGGTCGAGTCACTAGTATCAGCGAGGCACGATGCCAGTCACATCATCGGGGTCGAAGCTGATCCCGGCATCCTTCTTCGGGATGCCGCTCGGACTCAGGCGAAAGCCGGAGGCGACAACGCCCATACTGTATGTTCCCAACATGGCCGGAAGTGTGGTTTTTGCGGGCGCCGCAACAGCCATGGGCCATCCGGAGATCGGTTACGGGTTATCACAAGCCTTCACCATCACTCATTTCGTGCGCGGCCGCTTACTGCCCGGGGCCGTTACTGCGGGGGTGAGCGGACTTTTTTGATAATCTACCTGTCACGACGGCTACGACGACCGGAATCATGCGGCGCAGCGGGACTGAACTAGGTGATCCGTCGCCAGCCGCCCCGGCGATCGCTGCTCGCCTCCGGGCTAGCGTACCAACCGGCCTTGCTCTGCTGTCGCTTTGGGTTTTGGTGCAGCCGCGTCCCGCCTGGGCGCAGGCGCCCTTTTACACGGATGACACCGGCGTCGCCGATCCCGGCATGCTGCACGTGGAAGCATCCGATGAACTCGACGCACTGCAGTCCATGCAATACCCCGACTTGCGCCAGAACACTGCTACTCTGAAGACCAACGTCGGTCTGCCCCATGGCCTGGAACTCGATCTCGATTTCCCGTACATCGCCATCGACCGCGCTGACGTCACATCGAGTTCCCGGGGCATCGGCGACACCAACCTCGGCGTCAAGTGGCGGATTCGCGAAGGTTCCGCTACATCCCACAGTCCTGCACTGGCAGCGAGCTTCTACACGGAGTTTCCCACTGGCGATTCGCGGCAGAACCTTGGATCTGGCCTGATCGACTACTGGCTCAATTTGATTGCACAGGTGCCCGCGTCGGAACGGACCCGCGTCACCGTCAATCTTGGCATTCTGTTCGCTGGCAATACCAGCACCGGCGTCGTCGGTATTGAGACCACG
>Ga0302319_10009247_pt1 | contig 18991 bp, 16 predicted proteins | sample Bog_T0_2_FD_203319 | JGI IMG/M metagenome (GOLD analysis project Ga0302319, IMG submission 203319) | Peat permafrost microbial communities from Stordalen Mire near Abisko, Sweden - Bog_T0_2 | ecosystem: Environmental > Terrestrial > Soil > Wetlands > Peat | place: Sweden: Abisko, Stordalen Mire... | reverse complement strand
TGACTTTCTTGTCCGGAGTAATCTCCGTCACGCCAAACTGGTGTGCGAAGAGCACATTGCCATTGGAAAGCATTACAGCGTCGCTGATTTCGCCTTTACCTGCAGGATCGTCGTAACTCCAAACGATTTTCCCTTGCCGTACAATGAAGATCCTGCGGTCATGTGATTCACCAGCGTACATGAAATCATGCTCGGCCAGTCCCTTCCCAGGAAGGACAGGCGGCGACAAAGCCTGAGTGACGCTACTCTGAGCTTGAGTAATAACCGCGCAGCTGGCCGCGAAAAAACAAGCAAGTGCAAATGCTCTAGACACCATTTCTCAATCCTCCATCGGCTTCACCTTCGGCGAAGCAATCGAAACGGGCTGCGACATAACGCTGGCACGGCCATCGGCCGCCACGGCGACAACTGAATAAGACAACGACTCGCCCCTTTCGGGTGCGGGCTCTGTATAAGTCTCAGCCGTTAAGCCCATTGCGACCATTGTCTCCTCCGGCTGGAGCGTGCTCTTTCGGTAAACGCGATAATATCGTGCTCCGGGGACCGGGTCCCACGTGAGCGTCAAACGCTTGGCTACGACAACTGCCTTGACCGACGAGGGGACCGGTAGTTCCTGTGCATCCTTCGCCGGTATGTTTCCGTATACGCAGAATTGCCCCGTCCCGATGTTTTCTGAGCCAAAACTCGCCAGATATACCCTTCCATTCGCAACGGTCGGGGGCGCCATCTTGGAGTACTCGCCACAATCATCGCGATTCGGGATCTCAAGGGAGTTCCATAGTTCATGGCGTATGTCATCCGCATCGTAGGCATGGAGGATCCCCGGCCGCGACTCGTGCCATGAGTCCCCCGTTGCATGGATCGCCGCCCACAGGATTCCGTCCTTGTTCCCATTTGCCGAAAGCGACAACATCGCACCGGGATGCCCTTCGTTGGCTTCATCCCGCATCATGAATGGTGTCTCTCCGAATTTGTTCCCTAGCAGCTTGTACACCTTCGCTTTGTCCCTTTGCCCCCACACATAAAGGAGGTTGCCGTTCTTCGCACTCTGCCAGTAAACAAGGCTGTGCAAGTGCGACGCAGTCGCTTGAAAGTGCTGCAGTGCATGCTCGTCGCCCAGGTGGCCGAGGTTTCGCGTATCCAATGTGAAGAGCACACCTTCTTTGCCGCCGCCCACGACCAGATGCGTACCGGGAATTAACGTCGCTCCCGAAGAATTCAGATCGGCGTCCGCCTTATCCAGTGCGAAGTGGTTTGTCGGCGTGAACCAATCGATGAGTTTCAGCGTGGGAGTAAGCTTCAGAAAACTCTCGCTGAAGTTTCTTACCCCGTCCCAACTCCCATTACCGGTCACGACGTAGACATTCCCCTCGTCATCCACTGCGGGACCTTGCCCGGATTGCCAGATGCTCGCTTCCGAACCGGTAGGTGACGTGTTCAAGACGCTTACTTGCGTGAGCGTCTGTGCGTCGTACGCCATCAGAAAGCCGTGATAGGGTTCCTTATCGCAGTGAGATGCGTATCCCACATAAACCATGCCATTCGCCAGCATCAGAGCCGGCCGCTGATTCTGCATCAGCGCATCGAATCCAGGGGCGTTGATCACGACCGGACTCACCGGCAAGTCGGCGCCTGTCGCCAGATCGAGTGCGTGAAGCCTCTGGATGAAGCCCGTGCCGGGCCCGGTCAGCTCACCCGCGCGGGTCAGCGCCACCACATAGAGGACTCCGCGGTTCTTATCGATAACCGGCGTACCGATAATCCCCATCTGGCCGTTGATGTCAAGGCACCCAAAATCGGTGCTGTGTACATTTGCCGGAGTTCCAAAGTTGACATGCCAAACTGGCGAGACCGCCTCGCCATCGTTTGCGTCGAAAGCGTACACGCTGTTATTCACGGTCGTCACATAAACGAGGTCTCGAGTCCCTCCGCCAACTTGGACGCCAGTCACCACCAACGGCTGCGTATAGAGTTGATCGTCCAGAATACGTTTGAACAACATTCCAAAATGAGTCTTGTTCACATTCCGGAGTGTTAAGGATCTTTCTAACAAGTTTGTGCCAGTCCGTGCGTTGTCGTTGTGCTGAGTAAGCACATCGACCTTTTGTGCGTTCAAATCGGCGCAAGCTGCGGCAAAGAGGCAGAGGCATGTAATCAGAGCGTTTGCTGTGCGCTTAAGGCTGGCGCGATGAGTGGAATTCCAAGGCATTCGACAACTCTCCGGAACTTGAGCTATTATTTCGTGAGCCGAAAAGTGCAATCATATGACAACGATGTCATGGATGCAAGAAAAGAGTGTCACCGATGATCACGTTTTCTGCGCGCCTGTCCGCATTACGCTTAGTGTTTGCCGCATTGTTATTCGCATCGATCCCGTTACCCGCCGCTGCCCAGCAACCATTTCAGACGCTCCTCGTTGGCGTCGACCGCCGGACAAACGTTACCAGCCTCGACGGAGACTGGCACTACCTCGTTGACTATCCGCCATTCCGGGCTCTCTATACCGCAAACGGCGCCGTCAACGACCGCGGCTATGCCCTGAATTCTCATCCCAATATCACCAGCGGTCCCCACAACGAGGAGTACGATTTCGCCACCGCACCGACCCTGAAAGTTCCCGGTGACTGGAATACCCAGGTTCCCCAACTCTTCGCGTACGAGGGAGTCGTCTTCTACGAGCGTGACTTTGACGCTGACCCCAAACCCGGCACCCGCACCTTCCTTCACATCGGTGCGGTCAACTATCGCTCACATGTCTGGGTCAACCAGAAGCGGGTTTGTGACCACGAAGGCGGCTTCACTCCGTTCGATTGTGAACTCACCGCGGTCCTCCATCCAGGCTCCAACTTCGTCGTCATCGGTGTCGACGCCACCCGCTTGCAGGATGGCATTCCCTCAGTCGGATACGACTGGTACAACTACGGCGGTCTGACCCGCGACGTCTCACTGGTCACTGTGCCCGCGGCCTTTATTGACGATTACGACGTCCACCTTGCCCATGGTCCCACCTGGCAACCCGGCAACACGGAATTAACCGGTTATGTTCACGTGCTCGATGCACCCGCCGGAACACCCGTGATTATCGAAATCCCTGAAGCGGGGGCCAAAACCACCGCCAACACTGATGCCGATGGGAACGCAAAGTTTAGCGTGAAGGCCAGACAACTCACGCTGTGGTCGCCCGAAACCCCGAAGCTTTATAAGGTCAACCTTTCCTCGGGCGCAGACAAACTCACAGACGATATCGGCTTCCGCGACATTCGTGTGGATGGCACGCGTATCCTGCTCAACGGCAAGGCCGTCTTCCTCAAGGGGGTGAACCTGCACGCCGAGGCCCCGATCCGCGGAGGCCGGGCAGACAACGATCAGGATGTCGCCATCATGTTCAGCTACCTCAAAGATCTGAACGCAAACTTCGTCCGCCTCTGCCACTATCCCCACGACGAAAGAATGACCCGCACTGCGGATCGCGAAGGCATCATGGTCTGGTCCGAGATCCCGAACTGGCAGCACATTTCCTTCGACAAGCCCGAGGTTTATGCCAAGGACGTTGTCATGCTGAGGGAAATGATTCGTCGCGACCGCAATAAGGCTTCCATCATTATGTGGTCGATATCGAACGAGACCAGCAATAACCCGATTCGCACAAAATTCCTCACTGACCTCGCCAATGAAGCCCGGCGACTCGATCCTACCCGCCTCATCACGTCTGCTCTCAATACCGCTCGCAGGGCTGGGAATGAGGGAATTCTGGATGATCCGCTCGCCGACGCGCTCGATGTCGTCGGCCTCAACGAGTACATCGGCTGGTACGGAGGCCAACCGGAAGACGCTGACACCATCCATTGGACCCTCCCTCAGAAGCCGGTGATCATGAGCGAATTTGGAGCCGAAGCCAAGATCGGAAACCACGGCCCTGTGACCCAGCGCTGGACCGAGGAGCAGCAGGCTTACGTGTATAAGCATCAACTTGTGATGTTCGCAAAGATCCCTCAACTTCGCGGAACCACGCCCTGGGTGTTGTTGGACTTTCGCTCCACTACCCGCAACATCCCGATCCTGCAGGATGGCTACAACCGCAAAGGTCTTCTCTCAGAAGACGGAAAGAAGAAGCAGGCCTATTTCATCATGCAAAAGGCATACCAAGATAGCACTGTAGGTAAGCCAGAGTAGCTCATGAATCAAAGGCCTCTCATCTCTCATAAAGCCCGCGCACCGCGCAAACGCTGATTTGGGGCGCGGCAAGGATACTGCAGTTGCGGCCGGCGGCCTTGGCGGCGTAAAGGGCGGCATCGACCTCCCTTAGGACTTCCTCAGTTGTGGGATTTCCCCAGTCCCGGGCCGCCAGAACGCCAATGCTGATGGTGACGGGAATTGCGCCGCGCGCCGTTGGAATTGGCGAAGCTTCAATCGCCGCTCGCAACTGATCGGCCCGGGCCAATGCATCCTCCGAGGCGCAGCCGGGCAGCACCGCCAGGAACTCCTCTCCTCCAAAGCGTCCTACCAAATCGTAAGTGCGCACGGTTCCAAGAATCCGGCAAGCGACCTCACGCAAAACCTGGTCCCCAATCGGGTGACCATGCAGGTCGTTGATGTTCTTGAAGTGGTCCAGGTCGCCGAGCATGATTGTGGTACTGCTATTCTCGCGGACACTGCGATCAAGTTCGCGGGAAAGCATATCCATGATTGCCCCGCGGTTCAACAATAAGGTTAGGCAATCATGATCAGCCTTGAATTTCAGCGCTTCCTGAGTTCGCTTGAGTTCAGCTTCCGCCGCCTTTAGGGCGGTGATGTTGCGACCAATCCCGACGATGCCGATCGTTCGGCCCTCTGCATCGAAGAATGGAACCTTTGTGGACAAGAGGTATCGCGTCTGGCCGTTGGACTCCTTGATATGCTCTTCCCTGCTAATTAGAGACTGACCTGAGAGCAGGACCTGGCGTTCATCCTCAAAAAAGCTCGCAGCAAGCTCCTCGGGGAAAAAGTCGAAATCCGTTTTACCCAATAAGTCTGCGCCCATCGCAGCTCCCATATTGTTTGCCGCAGCTTGGTTCGCGAGCAAAAAGCGGCTCTTCAGGTCCTTTACATAGATTGGATCCGGAAGATTGTCAAAGACGGTGCGAAGCATTGCCAGCTCCCTCACTGTAGTTTCGTCGTCTCGCTTGCGAATTCCTGTCTTTTTGCAAAGACGATTCATGGCAGCGCTCGTTGTCGCCGACATACAAGCGAGAACCGTGAGAAAAGTCCAATGAACGTAAATCCAGCTCCAGGCCGGACGAAAGAACGCAATCTCCGCAAAACATTCCCGTCCTGCTGTTCTCACAACGACGGAGAGTCCGAGATGAGCCAAGACATCCATCGCAATCCTAGATACATGCCGCGAGCGGAATCGAGTCGCCAATCGCCTCCCGCATGGCCGGAATGAGCAGATTCCGGTTCCCGCATCTAGAAGGCGACGTTCCTGGACATATGCCGGGACTCACATATCGGCACCTTTCGCGCTGGATTAAATGCCGATGTGTTTATCGACTACAAGTCCCAAAGTGTGAGCTGAAAAGAGTCGATGATCGTCGCTGTGGGAATTTCCTTGTTCTTGCAGCGGAAATTGCGAGGGCGCTCGATCTAAGACGCAGAATTGTTGTTGCAGTCCCAAGTTTTCCACGAATCGGCTGCGGCGAAAATGGGCCGTTTGAATGAGAAGGAAGAGCAGGAGTTGTAGCAAGCGGGGCATTTGCCAGTTCGAGCAAAAGCTCAAGAGAGCCCTGTAGTAGGCGCCTATAAATCTCCGAGGAAGATTTCTCAGAGATTGTGCTGTTCCTCGGCAAAGCGTGCCATGACGGCCGAAGCCGGAGGTAGAGAAGTCACATGCCCAATGGCCTGCGTCTGCAGTCGAAGCGGGGGAGGGACGCCGAGGCGCCCCTCCCCGCGGATAGGCAGGAACGATTAGCGGGAGAGTGTTGCGGATTGTAAGGCGGGCTGAGTAGGCAGGGAGAAACCGTTCTGTTTGAGTGCCTTTTTTACGGTGCGTTCAATATAAGCGTCTTGATCTCGTTGTGATCGGTTGACGAAGGCGGAGGTGGAGGTATGGGTTCGTATGGTATCGCGAATCTCGAACTCGGAGACGCCTCGTTGCAGTCCGTAGGTGGCATAGGAAAGATCAGCTTTGTGGCGTTCGCCTTGAGCGGAAAAGAGATTGGCGAAGTGGGAGTAGTCGAGGAGTTCCGAAGCCGGCCGGGGATATTTCTGATAGCCGATGCGTGCCGCGATCGATCGCCGAACTTTCTGGAGTTGTTCGAGCAGCCGGTCTTCGACCTCGGAGAGCACCTCATGGGTTTTCTCATAGATGACGCCATTGGAAAGGGCGAATTTGAGTTGCGAGTAGGGAAAGAGCCCATTGGGGAGTCTGTACTGGGGTTTTGGGTTAGTGAAGCCGGCGAGGCGGCCGAAGTGCCGCCAGTCGGCTGAGTTGGGGTCTCCTCCGAATTTTTCCGCCAGGATCTTGGCGGCGACGGTGCCTTCCTCTTTGGTGAGGGTCCAGGCGTGTTTGAGCCAGGCCTGGAAGTTGCCTGGTGAGGTTTCGACGACGCAGGCCGGAGTGTAGCCGGTATCGAGGAGCGCGTCGAGGCTTTTGCGGGTCAGATCGTCGATCAGGGTGAGCCGGCTCGGTCCCGAGGGCCGGATATAGATGTGGTGGCCTTGGGCATTCTCGGCGGCGCACCAATCGAGTTTGTCGAATGTCTCACCGATGGTGAGGCCGTCATCGTTTTGCCCGTTGCGCAGTGTCATGTGCGACTCGCCGTCCTCGGCGAGTTCCGTGGGAACCCGGACGCCCAACTCGTAGCGGTCAGCGCCCATGGCATGAAGTTGGAGTTCCACGGCTTTGAGTGCGATTGGGAGCACTTCGTCCTCCTTTTAGGTACGAAAGTTATGCATTGTGAGCCAGCGCCCGTTTTACCGGGCGAGCGGCCCCAAGAAGTCTCTGGACACAGAGTAGCATAAATAATACATTTCTTCTGTCAGTGTGTTATATGATGTATTATTGTGATATGGTTCCAGTAGCGCATTCACTTGGTGTCCGAGGGGCGGGGTAATGGTGGTTCAGGCGGAGAATTTGGAAACTGCAAGGCTCGATGCGGAGAGCGAGAGCGATTTCCGCAAGCGGCATAAGCTGATGACCGAACTGGGTCCGGACATCGTGGATGCGCTGATGAAAGACAGGACCGCCGAGGATGTGGTGGTGAATCCGGACGGGCGAGTTTGGATCATGCGGCAGGGCAAGCCGTTCGAGGTTCTGACCCAGATCCCGCCGCTCCGGGCCGTTGGGGCCACGATGAGCATCGCGGAAGGGTTCGGGTTAGTGGCTACCTACAACAGCCCCGTCGTCAGCGGGAATGTTCCTTATCTGAATTGCCGCGTGGAAGCGCTGGTTGCGCCCGTTGTGCCAATCGGCACAGCTTCGTTGTCGTTCCGCAAGAAGGGCGAGAAGAAGCCTAGCCTCTACGATTACGCCGCGAGCGGAATCCTGACCAATAAGGAAGATCCACTGAACGGACTCCAGAGCATCGACCCGTTCGAGCGGGCGCTTCACAGCGCGGAGAATCACGTCCAAGTGCTTTTTACCGCTATCGAACACCACAAAAACATCCTGGTTGTCGGCGGCACTGGGTCCGGTAAGACAACGCTTCTCGATGCGTTGAATCAGGGCATTGCGGAGCGGACTCCGCATGACCGTGTGCTGATTCTCGAAGATTTGCCGGAGTTGCGCGTAGCCATCGAGAACTACGTCCAGCTCACCGCCTGCAAGGCGGTTCCGATGGACGATCTAATTCGCTCCTGCCTTCGCATGAAACCACACCGTATTTTGGTAGGCGAGGTCCGCGGGACCGAAGCGTTGACCGCGATGGAAGCGTGGAACACGGGTCACCCTGGCGGCTCGATGACGATCCATGCGAACAATGCCATGGAAGGCTTGAACAGGATTGTATTTCTCTGCCAGAAGACGGCGAATCCGTTTCCAACCCACATCCTGGCAAGGATCGTTGCGGAGACGATTCACGTGGTTGTCTACATCGAAGCCGGACGTCAGTTTCCGTATGGACGCAAGGTGAAAGAGGTTTGTTTAGTGAAAGGGCACGACGGGGAACGCTTCGAGATTGAACAGCTTTAGGCGTTAGCTGCCGGCGCATGGCAAAAACATTCAACTGAAGAAAAGGAGATGAGCATGTTGAAGAAGATGCGGAAGATGGCCGGGAAGTTGATCGACCTTGTGACCGGCAGGCAGTTTCTAACGATGGCGGGTTTGGCGTTGGTCTCGAACGCGCTGGCCTATGCGTCAACCAGCACTACGGGCTTGCCGTGGGAAACGCCGTTGCAGACGGTGCAGCAATCGCTCACCGGGCCGGTAGCGGCCGGAATCTCAGTGGTGGGCATCGCCGGCGGCGGGATGGCGCTGGTCTTTGGCGGCGAGCTGTCGGAGTTCGCCAAACGTGCGTGCTATGCGGTGATCGCAACCGGCGCGATTGTCGGCGCGGGCACGCTAATGACCACTTTGTTCTCAAGCTCAAGCGCCGTGATCGGGTAACGCATCCCGAGCGCGATTGTGGGCGCGAGGGTGTACATGGATTTCCGGTGGACTTTGGCCCGTCGTCGGGCAAAGAAAGAAGGAGGAAGCATGTCGAAGAGGATGCGGAGGATGGCCGGGAAGGTGATTCGGATACTTACCGGCCGTCAGTTTCTGACCATGGTGGGGCTGGCGCTTGTTTCGAGCGCCGTCTCGTATGCGTCGAGCACGTCCACGGGATTGCCGTGGGAGACCCCGTTGCAGACGGTGAAGCAGTCGCTCACCGGGCCGGTCGCGGCGGGCATTTCAGTGGTAGGCATCGCCGCTGGCGGTATGGCCCTGGTCTTTGGCGGTGAGTTGTCGGAGTTCGCAAAGCGGGCCTGCTACGCGGTTATTGCAACGGGCGCGATTGTTGGCGCGGGCACGCTGATGAGTACCTTGTTCTCCGCCTCCAGTGCGGTCATTGCGATGACAGGGGGATTTTAATATGCAGGCCCCAAGAGAGACGGTGTTCCATCCGTCGATCAACCGCCCCAATCTTCTCATGGGCGGCGACCGCGAGCTTGTTCTCGGAGCCGCCATGATTTCGGCGTTGTTCATTTTTTCCTTGATGACCTGGTGGAGCATTTTGATTGGCCTTGCGTTTTGGCCTGTGGCCACGTCAACGTTGGCCCGGTTGGCGAAGGTCGATCCGATGATGCGCGATGTGGCAACGCGCAGCCTCCAGTACAAGGCATACTACCCGGCTAAATCCCGGCTTTCGAGCAGGAGTACGACCCAGCGGCAGGCTTGGAAATAAGCGTCGCAGGAAATCAGGAGAGGGCTGAGCAAGATGATCTCGTTTGCGGTGTTTCTACTTGTGGCGTGTGCGGGGGTATTGGCGTGTGTTGTGATTGCCTGGGCAGCCCGCGGTACACGGGCTGAAGAGGGCCGGCGATGGGTTGCCGGACTTCCCGACTTATTGCTCTATGCGTCGATGATCGACGACGGCATCCTGCTGCTTCAGGATGGGGCATTGATGGCGACCTGGCGCTATGCCGGTCCCGATCTCGGTTCCGTCACGCACGAAGAGATGGCCGCTCTTGCGGAACGATTGAATTCCGTCTTGAAGCTCGGCTCGGGATGGTTGGTGCATTGCGATGCCATCCGTTCGGAGGTGAGCGAATACGCGAGGCAGGGAGCCTTCCCGGACCCGGTAACGAGTTTGATCGACGATGAGCGCAGAGCGCAGTTTAAGGCCGAAGGCCGTCACTTCGAGAGCACCTATTACATATCGCTCACCTACCTGCCTCCGATGCGAAGCGAGGAAAAGGTCAAAGGATACCTATTCAAGGGCGGCGAAGAGGACAGCAAAACTGCCGGGGAGACCGCTCTCATCTATTTCAAAGACCGTCTTGGGCTGTTTCACGATGTGTTGAGTTCGCAGGTACGTGTGGAGCGGCTTTGTGGTCACGCTGTCGTCGGAGACGATGGGGCAGAAACGCAGTGGATCAGTTGCGATCTTGCGCGTTACGTGCGGCGCTGCGTGACGGGGGAGGATTATCCGTTCATCCTACCGGCGATTCCTGTGTTTCTGCATGACCTGATCGGCTGTGTCAGCTTCAAGACCGGCATCGAACCGATGGTTGGGAACAAACATATTCAGATCGTCGCGATCGACGGATTCCCGGCGACAAGTTTTCCTGGGATTCTTGCAGCTCTGGACACACTGCCTTTTGAGTACAGGTGGAACACGCGCGCTGTGCTGCTTGATCCCGAAGAGGCGAAGAAGATCATCACCGATGCCTTGAAGAAGTGGACGGCGAAGGCTCGCGGATTCATCGACCAGTTGATGGGCAGGCCGCCCAAGCGTATCGATCCGTTCGCGTTGAAGATGATGGAGGATGCGACCGTTGCCATCGGCGAAGCCTCCAGCGGCGATGTGCAATTCGTTCTTTACTCGGGAAACATCATCCTCATGGATGAGGACAGCGAAGGAGTGAAGGACCGCGCCCGGCAGGTTGCGAAGATCATCAAGAATCTCGGTTTCGGAGCGCGCCTGGAATCGTTCAATGCAGTGGAAGCGTGGCGCGGCACTTTGCCTGGAGACGGGTATCGAAACGTCCGACGCATCATTCTGCACACGCTGAATCTGGCCGACTGTATGCCGATTGCGGCGATCTGGACCGGGGACCGCGTGAACTCCTCGGCATTGATGCCGAAGAACAGCGAGCCCTTGATGTATGCGACGAGCACCGGCTCGACGGTGTTTCGTTTCAACCTGCATGTGGGAGACCTGGCGCACACGCTGGTCGTCGGGCCTCCGGGAGCCGGCAAGAGTACGTTGCTCTGCGGCATCGAGGCGCAGTTCTTCCGTTATCCGAATGCTCAGGTCTTCGTGTTCGACAAAGGATACTCGGCGTGGGCTCTGAATCAGGCTGCTGGGGGAGAGTTCTACAACCTGGGCTCGGAGGACGGTGGAATGAGTTTCGCACCATTCGCGGAACTCGACACGCCGGGAGATATGGCCTGGGCCGCGCAATACATCGAGCAGTTGTGCGCTCTTGCAGGCCACATGGTCGTACCGGCCGAGCGCAAGGAGATATTGAAAGCGCTTCAGCTCCTCGTCCAGTCGAAGACAAGGACCTTCACCGAACTCCTGGTGAACTTGCAGAACCTCTCTCTTCGCGATGCGTTGCGGGTGTACACCCTTGAGGGCTCGCTCGGCGGTTTGCTCGAAGCCAAGGCAAACCAGAGCGTCCTTGGCCGGAGCCGTTTCATGGTGTTCGAGATGGAACACCTAATGGGCATGGGAGAACGGGCTGTAGTCTCGGTACTGCTCTTTCTCTTCCATCAGATCGAGAAGCGTCTCGATGGGTCGCCTACGGCAATTGTTCTCGATGAAGCGTGGGTGTTCCTGAAGCATGAACTCTTCAAGGAGTTCATCCGCGACTGGGCCAAGACTTTGCGAAAGGCGAATGCGGCGTTGATGCTCTCGACGCAGAACTGGTCAGATATTTTTAATTCTTCCCTTAAAGATGTGTTGATCGAGACTTGCCCGAACAAGATCTTCCTTCCCAACCCCGAGGCCACTAGCGAGACGGTGCGCGTGTACTACGAGATGTTGGGAGTCAACGCTCGGGAGATCGAGATGATTTCTCGCGCCATTCCCAAGCGCGAGTATTACCAACGAACGCCCAACGGGCGCCGGCTTTTCAATATCGGCTTCGGGCCTGTTGCTCTCGCATTTGTGGGCGTGAGCGGTCCAGAGGTGCGCGCCCGCATCGGCGAGATCCGCAAAACCCACGGCGGGGGATGGATCTCGGAATGGCTGCGCGTGCGCGGTGTCCCTAACTGGGCGGATTACTTCGAGACGAAGTACGGAGCGAAGCCGTCCGGCCTAAAACTTGTGTCGTGAGGAGGAGTGCATGAAAAGGTTGCTGCTTCGTATCGGTATCGTCATGGCTGGATTCATCTTCACGGTGAGTCTGAAGGTGGATGAAGCACATGCAGGCGTCGTCGCGGGTCTCGCCACGGAGTGGACCCAAATCATGAACAATGTGCAGCTCGTTCTGCAATACGAGCAGCAGGTTCAACAGTACGCAACCCAGCTGCAGCAGGCGCAAACGCAAATCGCGCACCTGGAAGAGGCCTACAAGCAAACTACGGCGATGGTGCAAGGAATTGGCAACGGCAATTTCAATTTCAGCGCTATTGCGAATGATCTGTCGGCGTTAAACGGTGTTGTGCAGTATGGAAACGGCCTGGCCTACTCGATGGCCAATCTGGACGATGAGTTCAATGCGCGCTTCCCCGGCTATGGGAATGCGAACCCGACGAATTACGCGGCCATGTACCGAAATTGGTACAACACAAACCTGGACACGGCTCATTCGGCGCTGAAGGTTGCGGGACTTCAATATTCGCAGCTAAATAACGATGCCGCGTTAGTGCGGACATTGCAGCAGCAGTCGCAGAATTCGACGACGCTGTTGCAGACCCTTCAAGTGGGAAATTCTCTCGCCGCGCAGGAACTGGCAGAGCTCGAGAAACTGCGCCAGTTGATGCTTACCGACATTACATCCAAGGCCACGTATCAGGCACAGCAAGCTGCGTCTGCGCAGGCTGACGGCGACATGAACAATTCGTTTTTTACGGTTCCTACCGGATCGAATACGGATACTCGGACATATGCGCCGGTTCCGCAGCAGTAGCACGGAGCGATGAAGATGAAACTGAGACCCAGGTCGTTGTTGGTATTGAGCGTGTTGGCGATTGCGACGGGGGCTCTTGCCTATGGGCAGAGCACGGCGCCTCAGTCCGGGCCGTCGGATTTACTCGATGTGTACAAGAATGCAACCACGACCTGGGTCTCGACCGCGTTCGGTTATGCGAATAAGCTGTTCGGCCTTCTTGCCTTCATTGATTTCACGTGGGCGATGATCGTTCTGTTCCTAGAAGGGCAGGAATTGCAGGGATGGATTGCGGGCTTCTTGAAGAAGTTCATGACCATCAGCTTTTTCTATGCCTTGCTTATCAATCAATCGACCTGGTTCCCAGCAATCATCAACAGCTTCGTCCAGATCGGCCAACAGGCCGGAGGGGTATCGGGGTAGCCTCGACCGCATTGCTGTTGAGCGCGTTTACCGCTGGAATTGAAATGTCGCAACCACAAACGACCTCGGCGTCCGGCATTTTGTCGCCGAGCGAGGAAGCAACTCAAGCTCTGGGCCAGCAGTTTGGGCAGTTGGGCGTTGAGGTGACGCGGAAGAATCTGAATATCCAACCAACAGTGAAGATTCGTCCAGGCTATCGGTTCAATGTGCGCGTGAATCGCGACATTGCATTCTCTGAACCGTATCCGGATACAGAAGCTGGTGAATAGGGGCCCATCATGAAGATCGTGTATCGCAACGTCCGGTTCAATGAAAAAGTCGACCGATGCCTGAGGCGACGCTGGAAAAGGCACGGCGATCTGTCGATTCGCGTCCGTGAGGCTCTGGATAAGGTGAATCTTCACGATGTGGAATTGCTCGATGTGGATTGCAGCCGGGTCCATGCAATGCAGGTTGGCGTATTCGAATCTGTGTGGGTTGCGGCCCATGAGGCGGCCCGCGCCCGCTGGTGCTCTTTGAACACGTTGGTGAATAGCGCGGTTTGGGCAGCTTTCGGCGCGCGGCATTCGAGTTTGCGTGGCCGGCCTCGCGGCCGAAATCTGCCGGAGGTGCCCGTTTCCGAAGCGTTTTGGGAATCGGCGAATATGGCAACGTCCGAGTATCTGGATAAGGCGGGCCCCGAAAGTTGACCGGCCATTAGCCGACTTGCGGGACGAATCAGCGCTCCAGAATGTCCCTTTGTGGGTTCTGCACCTATTCCTTTGGTCTGGACGAGCAGTAAGACGTATGCTTGTACCAGTACCCGCTGAGAAAAGTCGATGGCGCTAATCGTCAACACCTTTAAGGCTAACCTCAATCCGATTGAGTTCACGCTTCCCTTCGTCGATTACCCCTCCTGGGAGGAGTCCACGAGTGCGAAGGCCCAGAAGTTTCCAGGGCAAATAACTTGCAGATACGCACTCAAGGACCAACCGCGGGGAACAGGTCCAGACAAAGCGCGGATGGTGTTTCTCGGCGACACCCCCCCGTCGGATTTGCCGACCGAGGTCTTTGACGTCAGCTTCCAATGGAGGATCGGAACGCTCCTGATTGAGATAGCCTTGGAGGAACATTTTAGACAGAGGGGCTTCAGAATCGAGAGGACGCGGTTTCAGGTATTTGCCCTGCGTCCGGTCACGGACTCGGGCAGCAGCGCCGTCGAACTGGCGACTGGAATATCATTCGACGCGAAGCATCCATTCAAGGACGAGCCGAATGACTTCGCGGTTACTTTTAACTGGGAGGTCAGGGCACAGTTCCGTGCCTCGCTCGCGGAGAAGACGATGGCGCAGGCTGCCATTGGGATGCCCGTGCTCTATCGGCCGCGGGGCCAGGTAACGGGCAAGCTCGCACCTTTCGAAAACCGATATTTGGGTAAGGTGAGGGACATCGACCGCGGCTACGCCGTGGTGATTTGCCGGGATGACTCCGAGCCTCAGAAGGTCCCGCTGGCTGACCTCCGACTAGAGGCAACTCCCGCCGTGATCAAGCAATTTGAGCAAAGCTCCCAAAGCCGCTTAGGTCCGTCGCCTGTGCTTCGACGTATTCAACAACTCAAGCACAGCTACACTGCGGAAAATCGGCGCAACGTGAACGCCTTTCGGGATCGGCTGGAGGAAATCCGTTCAGTTCTGGGAGTAGCTGGCACATCCCCTAACCAAATCGTCCTACCTCTCGCAACTTCGCAAGAAGGCTCAGTCTCGATCTCCACACAGCCCAGCGAGGCGGCCATGGGAGGGCTCTGGTGAAAGCGCAGATTCTTCCAGCAGTTCAATTTGCTTTCAAAGATGAGCAGAGTCGTGCTGACAAGCTGCGAGGACTAGTTGAGTTCGGGCCGTACAAAGACCTCCCGCGTGCGCCGGTTCTGGGCTTCGTCTTTCCCGATGAGTACCGAGACCAAGCCAACCGCCTCTACCTGTCGCTCAAGAATGGAATCGGATCCTTCAAGGGCGTTGAGACAACCTTCCGTTTCCCACTCTCAAAAGAGCAAGTCTTTAATATCAGTGGATTCTCCATACGCGGGCGAAATCACTCCGAAGCAGCGAAACTGTACGAAGACGCCATTTTGAAGTGGATAGCCTCTGGAAAAGGCCCACGCCCCGACCTGTTTTTCGTACTTCACCCCCAAACACCGCATTCGGAAGCCGACACGCCCTACTACGCTTGCAAGGCGAGGCTTCTAACCGAGGGCATCCTCTCACAAAATGCGACCATAGACCTGATTCGCGATGAGAGCCGTCTCCGCTGGTCCGTCGCAAACATTGCGCTCGGAGCGTTCGTCAAGCTGGGCGGAGTTCCGTGGATCATTTACGGGGAAGAGTTGAGCCAAGAGCTGATCGTCGGGATCGGAAAATCGTACCTATACGATCCTCAGACGCGCCAGACTGTTGGCTTTGTGGGCTTCACCGCATGCTTCTCCGCAAGGGGCCGCTTCGAATTCCTTACACTGGCTGAACTTGCCAGTAATCGGGAGGAATTCCTCCGTTTGTTGGGTGAGGTTATCTCCGCGTCCCTACAGAAGGCAGAGGCTCTAGGGAGAAATGTCTCTTCGCTCACGCTTCATGTTCCCAAGGAGATGGGGCGTCAAGAGATGGAGGCGATCAACCGGGCTGTTGACGCACACAAGAGGCAGAACATAGTTCAGATCTTCGTCACGAAGGTCTCAGAGGAGGAGACCTATTTTGCGTTGGATACGGATCACAAAGACGGGGTTCCGAAGCGCGGCACAGTGATTCGGCTCAGCGATAGGGACTACCTGCTATACACGGAGGGGCGCGAAGAGAAAGAGCCCTGGCTCAATTTCCGCTCTCCCGTCGCCTTGCGTGTCACGCCTTTGTTTCGGACAAACCAATCCGTGACGGTTCAGTCTGTTCTGCGTCAGCTGCATGATCTCAGCCAAGTTAACTGGCGGGGATTCAACGCGCGGTCCAAGCCAATCTCCACCTATTACGGAAGGCTGATAGCGGGGATCCTCTGCCACGTGCCAGCCTCCCGCATGAGAAATCTGAGCACAGAAGCTAAGGACCTCCTCGAAAAGAGGATGTGGTTCATATGAGAGACGACGGCCGGATCGCCCTTCTTGCAGGAGCCGGTTTGAGCTTTGACGCCGATCTTCCTATGTCAGTACAGCTTGCCGCAAATCTGCGCTCCGCGTTGACGGAAATGGCCCAGAATCCAGGAGGAACGACAGAGGCCGTCATCAAGCGAGAAACCGCTAAGAGGTGGCTGTCTCTGTTCAATTTCCTGAACGGCGGGGTCCATTTCCAGGAAGGAGTAATAGGGCGGAATCCCGATGCTCCAGTGAATATCGAGCAGATCGCCATCGCTGCTGAGGAACTCATTGCGCGAACAAGGAATCCACTTGCGCCTTACGCAGCCGGCTGGCACCGCCGGATTGACGAGCTTGAGGCGGAAGACAGGAACATCCTCCGATCATTTGTTGATTTCACATACTCGCGCCTCCGCGAGGAACTCGCCCTGCACGATTCACAGAAGGCGACATATATGGAGCGGCTCAAAGACCTATGTGAAGATAAGCGAGGGCTGGACATTTTCACGCTGAACTATGATCTGTGCATCGAAACGGCTCTGAAAGCCGGGGAGGTCCGGTTCGCCAACGGCTTTAGCAAAGAAGGGCGCTGGTCACCTTCTACATTCGCAGGCCGGACGCGAATCAAACTCTTCAAACTTCATGGGTCACTAGATTGGGTCGATGATCAGGTATATGGACTCTGTTCGCTCCAGTTTCCGAAGCATGAGATCGCCGAGACCATCGAGACAGAACAAACTCGACCGACCCTGATATTTGGCACCGCTCACAAGCTGTCGGCACGAGAGCCATTCCTCACACTCGCATACCATTTCGCTCAGCGAGTCCTCAAGACCGAGATTCTAGCGATTGTCGGATACAGCTTCGGTGATGAACACGTCAATCAGATCATCGAGCAAGGATTAAAGAAGAACGGCCGACTGAGAATCATCGTTGTCTCGCCACACGCTCAGGACAGCATTAGCAAGGAGAAATTCTTGGATAGGAATCCGCGAGTCTTTCCAGTCGACACAGGCGCGAAAATAGCGTTCAACGATTGCCTATTGCGGGACCAGATTAGAAAATGCCTGCAGGACGCAGCCGAAGAGGCTCCGTTTCAGTGAGTTGCTTCTTTGGATCTAGATCCAACCTTGAAATTGCATTTGTGGCGCCAAATTACTCCCCAAACAATATCACCATGCATATTCGGGCAAATAGATCGGACGCTGGTACGAGGGGCGGTGCAGACGTGAACGATTGTAGAATCGAGCGTCGCAGTGCGCTACACGCTGAGGGCCATCTGTTGGACCCCAAATATCAGCTTCCAGAGTCAAAATGAAATTGTGCTTTCCAGCCGGTTTCTTCGCCCAAACGCAAGCACGCCTCGAAGCGCTTGCCCTGTTTAGAAACGAAGCCTTTGAGTACTCCGGTTTTGCCCTTCGTACACAGTGCCTCGATCTGTTTCGGGGTGAGGGTCTTCTTCGCAATGGTCTCGTTGATGCTGAAGTTGCAGCCTTCGCGATAGCGGCTGCAACCGTAGAAGTTCTGACCATTAGGCTTTTTGACGACACCTTGCTTGCATTTGGGGCACACGAGCGATCCGGGCAGCGGGGCAACGGCTGTCCTGGCTGGCGCTGGCCCATTTGACGCCGGGGCAGGTTGCGGAGCGATGTGCAACTGCGCGAGTTCCTGCTTGAGCTTGCCGTCGATGCGGGAAACGACATTCAAATACTGGGCTTTTCCTTCGGCAATATCGTCGAGCTGTTGCTCAAGGGAGCGCGTGTAGTCGTACTCGAGAAAGGCGAAGTGGCCTTTGAGCGCGTCGATGAGCAGGATGCCGAGTTCTGTCGCCCTCAATATCTTCTTTGAATCGTCGATATAGTTGCGGGTGATGATGTTCTTAAGGATGGCCGAGTAGGTGGAGGGCCGGCCGATTCCTTCATGCTCCAGCTTCTTTATGAGACTTGCCTGGGTGTAGCCGTTCGGCGGTCGCGTCTGTTTGTTCAACACACGGGCACTGTCGGCGCGGAGCTGGACGCCCCGCGCAAGGGAAGGGACCTGCCCATTCTCCTCAAATTGGCTCTCCGGGTCCTCTGTGTCGTTCGCATCGGGTTCTTCGGCGGCGTCTTTGGTAGTCAGAGTGCGCCAGCCCGGCTTGATGAGGGTTCGGCCCATCGCCTTGAAGACGAAAGGCTGCGAACCGTCCTGGGCGGCGAGCGTCAGAGTGTTCACGTTGTATTCGGCATCCGCAAGCTGGGAAGCTACAGCTCGGGTCCAGATGAGGTCGTAGAGGCGCTTCTGGTCGTTGTCTGCGCCGGCATGAAGTTGCTCCAAGTGGGTAGGGCGGATTGCTTCGTGTGCCTCTTGGGCGCTCTCCTTGGATTTCCAAGTACGCGGTTTGGACGGTAAGGGCAGGTTGTTGCTGGCCGCGTAGGCACGAATCTCGGCTAGCGCTTCCGCAGAGAAATTCTGGCTGTCGGTGCGGTGGTAGGTTATCAGCCCCTCTTCGAATAGCCTCTGAGCGATTTGGGATGTCTGTTCCGGCTTGTATCCGAGCGTCACGCTCGCTGCCTGAAGCAAAGTAGCGGTTGTAAAGGGTGGCGGCGGGGCTTTGGCCGCTGGCTTCGTCGCCGCGGCAGTGACGGCAAAGAGTCTGCACTTCGCGGCTTCTTCGGTAAGGGAAGCGTTCAGAATGTATTCTTCGCCTTCCTTCAGAAAAGGGGCGGTGTCCCACTGGGCGCGCCATTTTCCATTGTCGAAGATTGCTTC
>Ga0302319_10009246_pt1 | contig 18992 bp, 14 predicted proteins | sample Bog_T0_2_FD_203319 | JGI IMG/M metagenome (GOLD analysis project Ga0302319, IMG submission 203319) | Peat permafrost microbial communities from Stordalen Mire near Abisko, Sweden - Bog_T0_2 | ecosystem: Environmental > Terrestrial > Soil > Wetlands > Peat | place: Sweden: Abisko, Stordalen Mire... | reverse complement strand
CAGTTGTCCGGCCTCCGCCGCCAGCCCCGCACCTCGGTCATCAGGAATCGCATACAGCTTCTCCACAAATGTCGTAGATGCCTTGGCATTCACATTCCACGCCGGCCCGGTCGCCGCCTCGCGCAGCTTCACACCCAGGTCGCGCACCTCGGCCATGGGATCGGAGAGCAGCCGAGCCACCTGCGTCTCGAGCGTTCGCGCGCTCACAATCTGGCCGAGAGAAGTATTTGTCGCCAGCGGCAGCAGGTACCGAGCCACGTCAAATGCGCGAGCCTTCAGCGTGCGCTCGTACGCTTCCGCCTTCATCCCCTCCGCGCACGCTACCCGACGGCGTAGAACCTCCTGCACGACCGCGGTCGTCCGCTGGTAGGCGTCGAATAAATTTCCTATCGTTTGTGTATAAAGCTGAGCAACCCCGGCATCGGCGCCAAACTCGGGCAGATACCAGCCCGACGCAACAAAATTCTGGTACCGTGTTGATCGCTCCTGACCATCCCACCTTTGCTCGTCCACCAGCACAATAGCCGCCAGCAGGCTCAGCCGCTCTACGGCAAAGGCAATGTGCGCCAGGTCCGCAATCGACCTGTGCCCATACTGAAAATAGAAGGTGTTCAGGAATTGCTCTGCCCGCTGCGAGCTGATCTCCGCGAGAGACTCCCGCATCGACAGCGAAGAGCGCGAGTACTTGGCCATGGCAAAGGCCAGCACCTCCGGGTCCGCTCCATGAACGGCAAAGACGTCGGTTTGGTTTCGGGCGGCAGGGGAGTTGAAAGTTTTGCTGGACATTACACTGGTCTCGCGACCAGAATACGTCATAGGGCCGAACTTTCAGTGTTGCAAAACCGGTCGGCATCGGCGTGAACAACATTCGATGTTATCTGCGCGCCGAGCCCCGGAAGGCTGTTCTCAACAGGCTACTGCTACCCGCTTGAGACTCGAACAGCTTGAGACTCGAATGTCTTGAGACTCGATGATCCGGGCCGGAACCGCGCACCACGGCGACTTCCGGCATCGGAGTAGAGGTTGGTCCATGCAGGAATATCGATTTCGCTCTTCCTACCGCCCCCGTCCCCTGCCTGCCGGCCGATGGGCAATGAACCAGCGATGGAACGATCTGCTCCTAGCCCATTGGCCCATTCCAGCCCATTCCCTGGCTCCACTTCTACCGGAATGGCTGAGTATCGATACCTATGACGGTTCGGCCTGGCTCGGAGCTGTTCCGTTCTGGCTGGATCGCATCAAGATTCGAGGCATTCCCACGCTGCCCGGTGTTCGAGGCTTCCCGGACCTCAACCTCCGCACCTACGTTCGCGACCGGTTCACAGGCACTCCCGGCATTTATTCGTTTTCACTCGACTCGAGCAATCTTTTTGCCGTCGCGTTTGAGCGCGCCTTCTACCACCTGCCCTCGCATTGGGCAGAGATGCACCTCGAGCAGAGCTCCGAGCGAGAGTTCACGTTCTACAGTCGCAGGCGTTTTTCCTCCCAATCCGCTCTCTTCGTCGCCCGGTATCGCGGCCTCGGCCCCACTCATAAAACGGCACTGATTCACCCTGGCACTCTCGAGTCGTTTTTTACCGACCGCTCCTGCCTCTTCAGTTCCAACCGCGTCGGCCAGCCCATCCGCGCCGGCATGCATTTTCTTCCCATGCCCCTTGAACAGGCCGAAGCGGAGATCGAGCACAACGAACTTGCCGCTGCCATCGGAATCCAGCTTCCCGCGATCGACCCCATCCTCCACTACTCGCGCCGCCTAGGCGTGTACATCTGGCCATCGGAGCAGCTCCGTCCCGCCATGGCGACACGACCTATCGCCGTTGTCGCATCGCCCACGGGGTAAGGCAGCTTTTAGCTGTTAGCCTTTAGCTTTTTTTCTTGGCACTGCGAGCGGTGCCACAATGCTCCAAGCCCTTCTCCTGCATTTAGCGAATAGCTAAAAGCTGAGAGCTAGAAGCTCGAAGCTCGAAGCTGCTACTCTGTCCAACGGAAGGGCGCAAAGCAAAGCGCACAGGTCAGCATAGTCATGGCAGGTATAGAGGGACGCATTGCCCTGGTCACGGGAGCTTCGCAGGGCATCGGACGAGCGTGTGCCATTGAACTGGCGCGAGCCGGAGCAACGGTAGCGCTTGCCGCGCGCAACGAAGCCAAGCTCGCCGAGGCGGTAGGGGAGATTGAATCCGCCGGCGGCAAGGCAGCCGCCTTCGCCCTCGATGTGGCCAGCGAAGACTCCATCCAGTCCGGAGCCAAAGCCATCCTCGACCACTTCGGAAAAGTCGAAATCCTGGTCAACAACGCTGGCATCACCCGTGACGGCCTCATGCTGCGCATGAAGCGCGCCGCATGGGACGACGTGCTCTCGACCAACCTGACAGGCGCATTCCTTCTTACCCAGGCCTTGCTCAGCGCCATGCTCAAAAACCGCTGGGGGCGCATCATCAATATCTCGAGCGTCGTAGGCCGCACCGGCCAGGCCGGTCAGGTAAACTACTCCGCCTCCAAAGCCGGCCTCATCGGCTTCACGCGGTCGGTGGCCCGCGAGGTCGCGGCTAGAGCAATTACAGTGAACGCCGTCGCCCCCGGCTATATTGAAACCCCCATGACCGCGGTGCTCGACGACAAGCAGCGCGAGTCCATGATGGCGGAGATCCCCCTCGGCCGCGCCGGAACCGACCTTGAAATCGCCCAATGCGTGGCTTTCCTTGCCTCCGATGCCGCCGCGTACATCACCGGACACGTACTCGACGTCAACGGCGGTATGTTCATGGGCGGCTGATGTTGGATCCTCCGCTCCAACTGTCTTAACTACAATCACTTACTCAAGCCCTGGCCCGCTGCTCCGATATAGGAAAGGGAAAGGCATCCATGGGCCTCAAGCTGCACGACCCTGCTATATGCACTGCCTCTTCGCCCGACTTCAGCGAAGCGATCCGTTATGTCGCCCGCCAGCCTATCCTCGACCTCCACGGCCGCGTCTATGGGTATGAGCTCCTCTTTCGCCAGGGGCCCGACAAAAAAGTTTTTCTGGGCGACGGCGACCTTGCTACGCGCATCATGCTCGACAATACCGTGCTCTTCGGCTTCGATCAGCTCACCTCCGGCCTGCCCGCCTTCGTCAACTGCACCCGCGAAGCGCTCATGGAGAATCTGGTAAGCGTCCTGCCGCCCGCCATCACGGTCCTTGAAATTCTGGAAGACATCGATCCTACACCGGAACTGATCGCAGCCTGCCGCGCGCTAAAAGGCGAGGGTTACCGCCTTGCGCTGGACGACTTCACTTGGAAACCCGAATATCAGCCCCTCATCGACATCGCGGACTTCATCAAAGTCGACTTCGCCATCTCCAAGGCCGATGAGCGCAAGCAACTGCTGAGCAGAGTCCAGGGCATGGGCAAGGTCATGCTCGCGGAAAAAATTGAAACCCAGGAAGAGTACGATCAGGCGCGCAAAGAAGGCTTCAAGCTCATCCAGGGCTACTTCTTCTGCCGCCCGGTCATGCTTGAGAACCGCAAGGTACCGGTCAACAAGCTTTCCCAGATTGAAATCCTTCGCGCCCTGCAAGCGCAGGATCTCGATATCCGGAATCTCGCCCGCCTCGTCAAACGCGATGCCTCGCTCACGCACCGCCTGCTGCGCCTCATCAACTCCCCGCTATGCGCCATCAGGCAGGAAGTGCGTTCCGTCCAGTCCGCGATCCTCGCCATCGGGGAAGGCGCGTTTCGCCGCATCGCCACTCTCGCCATCGCCAGCGAGCTCAACTCCAGCCAGCCGTCAGAGCTGCTGCGCATGGCTTTTGTCCGCGGCCGCTTCTGCGAGCTGACAGCCGATCTGTGCTCCCGCGACAGTACCGAGCAATACCTGCTCGGCCTGCTCAGCCTGCTGCCCGCCATGCTCCGCATCCCCATGGAGGAACTTGCCCCCTCGCTGCCCCTGCGCAATGAGATTCGTGAGGCCCTCTGCGGCGAGCCCAACCGCGAGCGCTGCCAGCTCGACTGGCTCATCAGCCACGAACACGGCGATTGGGGAGCCTGCGACCTCATCGCCTCCCAGCACAGCCTGAACCAACAGGAACTCATCAAACGTTACGAAGAAGCTCTCGCTTGGGCCGAGACCGCTCTCCACTTCTCCTGACCCGCGCCCCGAAAGACAGGCAGCGAAAGACTCATCCTGAGTTTTCCTTAGCCTGCTGGACCGTGTTGTGAACTTTCGCGTCGCCTGCGCTTACTCCCGCACGCCGATCCCCAGCGCCTTCAGCTTGCGGTAGAGATGGCTGCGCTCGAGGCCGAGCAGCTCGGCGGCGTGGCTGATGTTGCTGTGCGCTTCTTCGATTTTCTTGAGAATGTATTCGCGCTCGTAGGCATCGCGAGCCTGTTGCAGGCTGGAGAAATTTTCCTGCCCGCGCGCCCCTGTCTTCTGCGTCAGGGGCGGCAGGTGCTTGCGCTCAATGCGCTGCACGCGGGGATTCAGAATCATCACCCGCTCGATCACATTCCGCAGCTCGCGCACATTGCCCGGCCAGCGGTATTCGGCCAGGGTTTCAAGCGCGTCTCCGCCGATCTCAATGCGCGGGCGGCCGTACTGGCGGCCAAACTCGGCCAAAAACACGCGCGCCAAGAGCGGTATATCCTGCTTGCGGTCCCGGAGCGGCGGCACAAAAAATGGAACAACGTTGAGTCGATAAAAAAGATCCTCGCGAAAGTTGCCCTTGGCAATCTCTTCTTCTAGATTCTTGTTGGTGGATGCAATCAGCCGCACGTCGACGCGCAGCGGCTGCGTGCCGCCGACGGGCGTAAACATCTGGTCGTCAAGCGCGCTGAGCACCTTGGCCTGCGTCTTGAGGCTCATGTCGCCCACTTCGTCGAGGAAGAGCGTCCCTCCGTCGGCGCGCTCAAGCGTGCCGCGCTGCTCCGGCGGCCCTCCCGGCTGCGCGGCGTGCCGGTACCCAAACAGCTCCGCCTCAATGTGCGCCTCAGGAATAGCGGCGCAGTTCAGCTCAACAAACACGCGGTCTTTGCGCAGGCTCTCGGCATGAATGGAATGCGCGATGAGCGCCTTGCCCGTGCCCGACTCGCCGTAAACCAAAACGCGGCCATTGGTAGGCGCCATCAGCCGAATCTGCTGGCGCAGCGCCTTTACCGGAACGCTTTCTCCGGTGAGAACGGAGGAAGCGCTGAACTGGCGCTTGAACTCTTCGTTTTCCGCGCGCAGCCGCCGCGCTTCCACGGCATTTTTCAAAACAATCAATGTGCGATCGATGGATAATGGCTTCTCAAGAAAGTCGAATGCGCCAAGTTTGGTAGCTTTGACCGCGGCCTCGATGGTTCCGTGGCCGCTGATGATGACCACCTCCGGCCGCGCCTCCTGGGCCATCTGGCGAATGTCGCCCAGCACATCGAGCCCATCGCGGTCAGGCAGCCAGATGTCGAGCAGCACGACATCGAACGGCACATCTTGAAGCAGAACCGCCGCTTCGCCGGCAGAGGCAGCTCCTGCCACGCTGTAACCTTCCTCGCGAAGAATCTCTTCGAGGGAATTTCGGATTTCTGCCTCGTCGTCCACCACCAGAATGTGGTTCATCGGCGAGCTCCAGTCAGCGGCGCATCTCGATCTATTGGTTGCTGTTCGTTCGCCGGCTGCGCTGGAGCTTCCATCAGCGGCAAGCGCAACAGAAAGCGCGCGCCCTTGGGGCTGTTCAGCTCGGCGCTGATCGATCCGCCGTGCTCCTGAACAATCTTGGCGGCAATGGAAAGGCCCAGCCCGGTGCCGCGATTCTTAGTTGAATAGAAAGGAAGAAACAGCCGTTCGCGTATCTCGTCGGTAAGCCCATGGCCGGTATCGGAGACAGTGATTTCAATGGCCGCGCCGTCCTCGCCAAGAGCGGTGCGAATGCCGAGCACGCGCAACAAGCTGCCCTGCATGGCCTCCGCGGCATTGTCGATCAGGTTAGCCAGAGCGCGGCGAATCGCTTCGGGGTCAGCCATGACCGCCGGCAACTCCGGGTCCAGCGCGCACTCTACGCTGATTCCGTCGAGTCTGCCGGTGAACTGCGCCAAGGCTTCCTGCACGATGGAGTTGATGTCGGAAGGCCGCGGCTGCGAGGCGGGAAACTCCGCCAGCGCCGAGAATTGGTCCACAAGACCGCGCAAGTTTCCCACGCAGCTCAAAATCACCTCCGCGCACTTGCGAATGATCGCCGGCGAGTCTGCATTGCCGCGATCCAAGTGTCTCGCAATGCGCTCGGCGCTGAGGGCGATCGGCGTGAGCGGATTCTTGATCTCGTGCGCCACGCGCTGCGCCACTTCTTTCCACGCCAACTGCCGCTGCGCGCGCAACAGCTCGGTTGTGTCTTCCACCACCAGCACCGTACCCGGCCGGCCAGGGGAAAGTTCGAGCCGCGCGCTGGTCAGCGCCAGGTGGACGATGCGGCCTTGCGTTGATAATGCCATCTCAGTCGATGCCGCGCCCATCCGCTGACCGCGCCGGATGAGCCTGCCGAGGTCGGGCCTGCACTCAGCGGGAAAAAGCGCTTCAATCTTCTGCCCGGCAAGAGCGAGATCATCGGCGCGGCCAAGCAGTTGCGCAAAGGCGCGATTGGCCTGCATTACCGTCTCCGCGCCATCCAAGGTGATAACGCCGCTGGGGATGGTTTCCACGATCGTCTCCAGCTCCCTGCGCCGCTCTTCGATCGCCTGGTTCGCTGCTGTGAGCTGGGCTGACGAACTGTCTGCTAACTGCCGGCTGGCATCGAGATCGGCCGCCATGCGGTTGAAGGACCGCACCAGATACGCCATCTCGCCTGTAGCCAGAGCCGTAACGCGATGCGCATACTTGCCCGCTGCAATCTCGTCCATGGCCACGGCAAGCGCTTCCACCGGGCGGGTAATTTGCTTGGAGAGAAACACCGCCATCCACACGCTGGCGAAGAACACAAAAACGGTGACAAGCAGCAGAAGCAGAAAGTACGTTGTGCGGATGCGATTGCGGGTTCGGAAGAGCTGCCAGTACTCCGCGGCGCCCGCGCGCAGTCGCGCCGTTGTCTGGTTGAGCCCCTGCGGCATGGGTAGCGCCACTACGACGATCTTGCCGGAAGATGTCTTCGATATGCCCAGCGCATACTCATCCTTGCCCAGCTTGAGCGTTGGCACGTCTGTGCGCTGCGCCGCCGGCAGCAGGATTGTGCCCAGCGCCCCGCTCAGCGCCAGCCCCTTTTGGTCTCCATCTTCAAGCCAGGTCAGCAAACTGGCGGGGCTTTGCTCGGGCGGAGCCTGATAGCGAGTGATCACTTCGCGGTCTTTGCCGTAGATCACAAGAAAGCCGCCGTCTAAATCGATACGGTGACGGCTGAGCTCCTGATCGAGCTGCGGCAGATCCCGGTCCAGCGCGCCGGAAGCGGCAATCGACTCTGCCTCCACGCGGGCGTTGTTCGCCACGTACTGCGCGAGTTCGAGAACGACCCGTGTGGAATCGTCACGAAGCTGCGAGGTGTTTGGAGAAAACCAGCGGTCGATGGAGCGGTTCATCAGCGTATAGCTGAAGAAGAACATGCAGACCGCGGGTGCAAGCGCGATGAGCGCCGCGCCCAGCACCATGCGAGTTCTGAGCCGCGCACCCAGGGCGCTGATGGTCGGGTCGGAGTAAAGCTTGAGCAAATTCCTGAGCAGCAGCATCAACAACAACAGCAGCAGCAGGAACACCACGACCGTTATTGCGGTGAAGACGAGCGTCTCTCCGGAGGTGTCCGGGCTGAGGAAGCTTGAGGTGTTGAAGGCCTGCAACGCGCCGAAGATTGCAACGATGAACAACACTCCGCCCGCAAGCAGAGCCACCGAGCGCCGACGGCGATTGCCGAGAAACGACATGCGGCGATTATAGTTCGGCGTGCCGATGCCGGTCAGCGTTTAGTGTCACGCAAGCACGCTTGTCGCCGCGGTCCACGGGCGCTGCTGGCTCTCGGCAACGCCGCGGTGAGTGAGTGTGCCGAGCCATGTATTCAGACCTTCCGCCAATCCGGCATCTTGCCTTAGTGCTTGCTTTGCGCCCTGGTTCGCGATGCGCAGCACGTAAGGAAATGTGGAGTTGGTGAGTGCTAGGGTCGACGTATTCGGCACCGCGCCGGGCATGTTGGTCACGCAGTAGTGAACCACGCCATCGACGGTGTAGCTGGGGTTGGAGTGAGAGGTAGGCCGCGCCGTCTCCACGCATCCGCCCTGATCGATGGCTACATCCACAATCACCGCGCCCTTTTTCATGTGCGATACCATGTCGCGAGTGATTATTTTGGGCGCGGTTGCTCCGGGGATAAGAACGCCGCCGATGACCAGATCAGCCTCGCGCGCAGCCTGGGTGATGTTGTAGCTGTTGGAGGCCAGCGTGTAGACCCGGCCGCCAAAGATGTCGTCGAGTTCGCGCAGGCGGTTCAGGTTCAGATCGATGAGCGTGACCTTGGCGCCGAAGCCCAACGCGATGCGCGCCGCGTTCGTACCCACTACACCACCGCCCAATATGGTCACGTGCGCCGGAGGGACTCCCGGAACGCCGCCGAGCAGTATGCCGCGTCCGCCTTTTTCTTTTTCGAGATAGCTCGCGCCCACCTGCACGCTCATGCGGCCCGCAACTTCGCTCATCGGCGTGAGCAGCGGCAGAGTTCCCTGCCGGTCGCGCACCGTTTCGTACGCGATACCGATGACCTTCGACTCGAGCAGCTTGTCGGTGAGTGCAGGCAATGGCGCGAGATGCAGGTAGGTGAAGAGAACCAGCCCTTCGCGAAAGTAAACGTACTCGCTCTCGATGGGCTCCTTGACCTTGACCACCATGTCGGCGTTGCCCCAAGCGTAGCCCGCGTCGCCAACGATCTCCGCGCCGTGGTTCTGATACTCCTCATCCGGAAAGCCGGAGCCCGTGCCGGCCTGGGTCTCGATGAGCACCTTGTGGCCGGCTTCGGTGAGAGCTCTTGCGCCGGCAGGTGTGATACCTACCCGCGCCTCGTTGTCCTTGATCTCTTTGGGAACGCCGATGATCACGGGTTGCTCCTCGATTGCCTCTGGTTGAGGTCGGATGCATTCAGAATAAAATCGGCACCCTGAATCGAGTATGCGCCCTCGTACCACTTGCTGGGCGTTTATATATTGGTTACCCCACCCCCCTCCCCCCTTTTTGCCAAAATCCTCATATCAATAGGGTTAACAGGGTTAACGAATAGAGGCAGTCTAAAATCCTCATAATGCTGGAGTTATACGCAAAATCCTCTCGGCAAAGGAGTTAGGCGCATTTTACCAGCGGGATGACGGCGGTTTGGAAGCCGCTTGTGACGAGTTCTGTTTGGATTGTGCGCCGGGAGAGGGAGATTTTGTGCAAAACAGGGATCAGGGATCAAGGGTCCGGGGGAACAAGCGAGTTGAGATCGTGCTTTCCCACCCTTGCCGCGATGGAACTGCGACAAGGATGGGGCACTCTACCTTGAGAGATGTTGTTGAAGGCGAACATGTAGTTTGGTCCGCCGGAGATCACCAGGTTTTGGCCGCGCCAAGGTTAGTAGGGAAACAGGGTCCGTCCACGATTCACCACCTGCTTCGGGGCGTTGCCGCTGCTGTTGCCCCATCCTGAGTTTCCGGTGAAGGTGGCGGTGAGGATGTGGCTGCCGACGGCGAGTGCGGTGGTGCTGAAGGAGGCCTTGCCGGAGCTGTTCACCGGCACGCTCGATGCCCAGACTGTCGAGCCTTCGGTGAAGGTCACCTTGCCGGCAGGGGTACCGCTCGTGGATGTCGTGGTCGAGGTAAAGGTGACGGATTGACCGGAGGTCGAGGGATTGGGCGAAGAGGTGGCTGTCGTGGCGGTACTGGTAGCCACGCCGTTTACCAGTTGAGCGGGAGCGGTGCCGCTGCTGTTTCCCCATCCGGAGTTTCCGGTGAAGGTTGCCGTGAGGATGTGGCTGCCGACGGCGAGAGCAGTGGTGCTGAAGGAAGCCTTGCCGGAGCTGTTTACCGGCACGTTCGATGCCCAGACTGTTGTGCCTTCGGTGAAGGTGACCGTGCCGGCAGGCGTACCGCTCGCGGATGTGGTAGTCGAGTTAAAGGTAACCGATTGACCGGCGCTCGACGGGTTGGGCGAAGAAGCGAGCGATGTGGAAGTAGCGGTGTTTGCAACATTGACGGTGACCGCAATCCCCACGGAAGGAATCCCGTTGGCGACAACCTGAATCATGCTCGGGCCAGCGTCAATCAGTGCCGGTACATCGAAGTTTGTGGAAACAATCTCGGTTCCGGTTGCGACGCCCATGGTGCTGTGGCCATGCGTCTTGGCGTAAACCACATGCCCGGTGGTGTTGTTGGTGATCCTTACCAGCGGATAGTTGGTCGCGTTCTGGGATTCGTCGCCGTACGCCGAGCCCTGACTCAGGCCATTGAACTGAGTGCCGCTGATCTGATACGTGGTGGCGTTATCCAGGATCGACGGTACGCTGGTGATGGCCGGAGCCCAGGAGGCGTTGTAAGTCGGCGAGGCTGCGGGTGTATATATTTGGGCAACTTTAGAACCGTCGACAAACATCACCTGTCCGGTGGGCAGCAGAAGCAGGCTGGTGTAATACGTGGCATCGCTCGATGCGCGAGAAGGTGCGGGAACACTGACGAGGCTCAGGCCGTTGAACTCGAAATACTTTAAACCGGTGCCGGAACCGCCGGGACTGCCGCCGAACAGCACATGGCCGCTGGGCAAAATTGCCGCCGGACCATCCTCTACATTCAGGCCGGAAGGCATGGAGGGGCCTATCGCCCAACTCCCAGCAGCGGTGGACCCTGCTGCCGGAGGCGTATAAATCCCCGTGTATCCAGATGCACCAACTGCATAGACGGTGCCATTGGGAAGCAGCAGTTGAGGGCCCATTTCACCGGGCGGATTGTAGGCTGCACAGCCCGGAGCGTTCAGAACCCCTGACGTGGTGGGCGTATGAAGATCCTGCAAACTGTTGCCTGAAGAAACCCAGGTACCCGTTGTCGAACTATTGAGCAGGAAGCGTTCCGAGGCCGGAGCGTTCTTCACATCGACCGTGAAAACACTTCCGTCCGGAAGCAACGTCCAGCCTTCTTCCGAGTTGAATCCGTCAATTTTGCCTGTCTCGGAGATGATGGACCATGTCAACGTTCCCGGATTGAGAGCGGCAAGATCCTGGTACAGCTTGCTTCCTATCATCAGACGGCCGTCGGCTAGAACGGTGGCAGGCGCGTCACCGATGCAGGCCCAGTGATTCGGCGTGCCCGTAGATGGCGGCGGGCTGATCATGGTCCAGGTATTGGCGGCAGGGTCGTAGATGGCGCCCAGGTTAGTGAGGGCAAAGGAGCCGTTGTTGTACTCGCCGCCGACGACTACGAGACGCCCATCGGCGAGCACGGCCGAGGCGAAGTCATCGGCATCGTAGCCGGAGGGCATGGTGGCGGTAGCAGACCAGGCGCCGTTTAGATAGCTGCCCGTGGCGTCGGGTTTGAGCTTGTACCAAGCCGAACCCGACTGGCACATCGCAGTGCCGTCTGTGAGCAGCAGGCACAAGCCAATCCCGGCCGGCGGCTGATTGTTGACGCTTGTCCAGGTCTGCGCAGGGGAGAGCGCCGCGATGAGCAACAGGCACACAGGGACAATAGACGGAAAGAGCGATCTGGTGGGCATAATCTCGATAGTATATCCAGAGTTTGCGCGTCCTGGCACAATTCCATAGTCACTTTGGTTAGGTTACTTCGCGCACCAAGGCAAGGAAGGTATTACCTTATCGGACTTCTTGGCAGGTGTGCTGCATGAAGAGACTGTTGCGCGAAATTAGGTGGAGATGTATTGATTCCCTGGTCTCAAAGGCGAGACCTGGGGCACCCGGCACCGGGCGTCTTACTGCCTTAATCTCTTCGTCCAATAGCCCGGGCGGCGTTTGGCGTGAGCGATGGCTACGATCTGTATTTCGTGGAGGCGCTCACGGTAGACGATGGAATAAGGATAGCGAGAAAGCACAATGCGCTGTGTACCGTGCATGTAGGGCGAGTAGAGTCGCGGCTGGGTGGCGATGCGATTGAGCGCGGGAATCAGCTCCTCATAGAAACCGTCGGCTGCCTGCTGACTCTGGAGCATGTACCAGTTGTGCGCACCGTCGATTTCGGACTCAGCCAGCTGATGGTAATGGAGCGGCTTCATTTATTGAGCCGAGCGCGCGCCTCTGGCGAGAGCCTGCTGAGCATTTTGGCCATTACTTCCTCGCCGGGAATCATCTGCACCGCGCCCGAATCCATCTCATCGAGGCGGCGCTTGATCTCAACTTCCCATGCGGCAGTGATCTCGGCCTCGGTTCCTTCGGGCTCTTCGTGCGAGACACTCTCGTATAGCGAATTGGCCAGTTGGATGCGCTGGTCCTCCGGGAGCGAGTGCGCGATCTGGCTGACTTCTTCGAAGGTGTGTGTCATGGGGAGATTGTATCTCGATTACTAGTGTGAATGTATTGGTTCCCAGTTCACAACGGCTAGACCCGGGTCACCCGGCTCCGCTACGCTTCACGGTTTCGTGGTGACTGGCTGGCCATTCGTGTTGGCGTTATAAAGAAAGCCATTTCTAAGCCTCCATCCCGCGGGTTGCTTTGCGTACAGCAATTTGAATCTTACTCCGCGCTATTGATCCCCGCTACTACCTAATCGAGTAATCAATCTGAGCAGCTTTCCGGTGGTATAGTCGCCGAGGGCCTGGGTCTTCGCAGCGCCAATTGCTGGTTTGCCTGACGACACTGGAGGCCACCAAGACTGCTTCGGCTGCGCTACTTCTGCGAGTCTTCTCCTACGCGGAGGACAGCTAAGAACGCTTCTTGCGGGATGTCGACTTTGCCGATGCGCTTCATGCGCTTCTTGCCTTCTTTTTGTTTTTCGAGCAGCTTGCGTTTGCGGCTGATGTCGCCGCCGTAGCACTTGGCCAGGACGTTCTTGCGCAGAGCGACTACCGTTTCGCGGGAGATGATCTTTGCGCCGATGGCGGCCTGGATGGCTACTTCGAATTGCTGGCGGGGGATGAGCTCGCGCATCTTGGAGACGAGAGCCCGGCCGCGCTCGTAGGCGTGCTCCTTGTGGACGATGATGGAGAGCGCGTCCACTGGTTCTCCGGATACGAGAATGTCCATCTTGACCATGGGTGAGACCCACTCGCCGGCAAGTTGATAATCCAAAGACGCGTAGCCGCGGGAGATGGATTTTAGCCGGTCGTAGAAGTCGAGAACTATTTCGTTGAGCGGCAGCTCGTAGGTGAGCATGACGCGCGTGGGGGTGACGTACTCGAAGTTGACCTGGCGGCCGCGCTTTTCTTCGACGAGCTTGAGGATGCCGCCTACATATTCTTCATTGGTGAGAATCTTGGCCATGATGACTGGCTCGCGGATGGCTTCGATGTTGGTGGTGTCTGGCCAGCGGGAGGGGTTGTCGACTTCGAGTACTGTGCCGTCTGTGAGCGTGATGTGATAGCGCACGCCCGGGGCGGTGGTGATGAGGTCAAGCTCGTACTCGCGCTCCAGGCGCTCCTGAATGATCTCCATGTGCAGCAGGCCGAGGAAGCCGCAGCGGAAGCCGAAGCCCAAGGCAACAGAACTTTCCGGTTCGAAGAAAAAGGATGAGTCGTTGAGACGAAGTTTTTCGAGAGCGTCGCGCAGCAGCGTGTGCTCGTGCGAGTCCACGGTATAGAGGCCGGCGAACACCATGGGCTTGATGTCTTCAAAACCGGGGAGCTGCGCGGTGGCGGGGCGCGCGTCTTCGGTGACGGTATCGCCGATTTTTGTGTCGGCTACATTTTTGATTGTGGCGGCAAAAAAGCCAACTTCGCCTGCGCGGAGTTCGCCGATCTCAACGGGCTTGGGCATGAGCACGCCCATGGAGTCGATTTCGTAAACTTTTCCGTTCGACATGAAGCGGATGCGCTGACCCTTGCGCATGGTTCCCTGCATGACGCGCACCAGCACGATGACGCCGCGATAGGCGTCGAACCAGGAGTCGAAGATGAGCGCCTGGAGCGGAGCTTCGGGGTCGCCAGTCGGCGGAGGCAGGCGCTTGACGATGGCTTCGAGCACTTCGTCGATGCCCTGGCCGGTCTTGGCGCTTACGGGAATGGCGTCGGTGGCATCGAGGCCTACGGCTTGCTCAATGGCTTCCTGGGTGCGTGTGATGTCGGCCGAGGGCAGATCGATTTTGTTGATGACGGGGATAATTTCCAGGCCGTGATTGATGGCGAGATAGGCGTTGGCCAGCGTCTGCGCCTCGACGCCCTGCGAGGCATCGACCACCAAGAGCGCGCCCTCACACGATGCCAAGGATCGCGAGACCTCGTAGCTGAAGTCGACATGGCCGGGCGTGTCGATGAGGTTGAGCTGATAGGTTTGGCCGTCGCGGGCCTTGTACATCATGCGCACGGCGTGGGCCTTGATGGTGATGCCGCGCTCGCGTTCCAGATCCATGTCGTCGAGGATCTGGGCCTGCATCTCGCGGCCGGTGACCGAGCCAGTGAACTCGAGCAGGCGGTCGCTCAGTGTGGACTTGCCGTGGTCAATGTGAGCGATAATGGCGAAGTTTCGAAGGAAGCGGGAATCCATGAGGGCCCTAATAATAAAGGGCTTAGCGCAATTGGCGCGCAGAGCCCTCATGGCATAGCTTATCATCGCTTGGGGGGCGCTTTTCTGTTCGAGGTCGCTGGATAGTGGTTCATTTTCAAAGAACATCCCGCAGGGCCTGAAGGCCTTATTGATTTTGCAACTTTTGCGGCACGACTGAAGTCGTGTCCTTTCAAAACATATCCAAACTGACACACTACCGCTCGCTGAGAGCCGCTCTCTTATCTGAGCATTTGCATAGGAATGAATTTGACCCGGCTGCTTTTTTGTTTATCTCTGTTGATTGTCCTGCCGCTGTCGGGTTGCGTTCCTGTGGATTCCGATGATTCCGACGCAGCTCCCCCGCCGCAGGCCACTGCACCGGCCATCGTGCAGCCAGCTCCCAAGCCGGCGCCAATCCCCGCGCAGCCGCAGCCTACGGTGGCAGCCACTCCGGTTCGCGCGCTCATTGCCCAGGTTGAGGCTGCGTACGAGCGCGGAGAGGCAGATTATCGCCGCGGGCAAGTTGTCGCGGCAAAGACTGAATTTGACCGCGCGATCGACCTGATGCTGGCCAGCGGCATCGACATCAAGGCCGACCAGCAGTTGCATGACGAGTTCGACCGCATCGTGGACAAGGTAAACGGGCTGGAGATGGAGGCCCTGCAGCAGGGCAACGGATTCGCGCCCAAGATTGAGCCTGCGCCAGCGGACGTGGCCGACGATGTGACGTTCGTGGTGGATCCGAAAATTGTGGCCAAGGCCCAGGCCAACCTGGCAACAACCAAGTCCGACCTGCCGCTGGTGGTAAACGACTACGTGGCCAGCTTTATCAACTTTTTTGCCAACACGCAGAAGGGGCACAACACGCTGCTGCACGCATTTCAGCGGTCGGGAAGATACAAAGCGATGATTCAACGCGTAATGGCCGAAGAGGGCGTGCCGCAGGACTTGATCTACCTGGCGGTTGCCGAGTCCGGCTTTCAGCCGAGGGCCCTCAATGGCAAGTCCGGCGCGGGCGGCATGTGGCAGTTTATGCCTCACGGCGACTACGGACTGGCGCGCAATCAATTTGTGGACGAACGATTCGATCCTGAGAAATCGACGCGCGCCTATGCGCGGTATATGAAGTTTATTCACGATCAGTTGGGTGACTGGTACCTCTCCATGGCGGCTTACGACTGGGGCGCGGGCAATGTGCAGAGGGCTGTCGAAAAGACGGGGTACGCGGACTTCTGGGAGCTCTACAAGCGCAACAACCTGCCCGGAGAGACCAAGAATTACGTGCCCGAGATTCTGGCGGCGATTATCATCGCCAACAATCCCACGCAATACGGATTCGACGAGGTCGACCTGGACCCGCCCATGCTTACCGATACGGTTACGGTGAACAACTCGATTCATTTGCGGCTGGTATCGGATCTGGTGGGAGTGCCGCTGGATGAGATTGAAGCCCTCAATCCGAGCCTGCTGCGCCACGTTACGCCTCCGGACACGCAGTTCGATCTGCATTTGCCGGGCGGCACGGCGGAACTGTTCAAGAAGCGCGTTGCGCTGATTCCCGACTCCAAACGCGACTCCTGGCGATTCCACCCGGTGGCGGCGGGCGACACGCTCGAGTCGGTCGCGCACGATTATCACGTTTCGGAGTCGGAGTTGGCCGTAGTGAATCGGCTGCAGCCATCCGCCAGCATCGCCGGGTTGGATGCTGTGGTTATCCCCGCTGAGCCTGAGGCCGCGCCTGCGAGGCAAGCCCGCGTGTATGCCGTACGGCGGGGTGATACGTTGGTCACCATCTCAGACCGGTTCGGCGTTTCCCTGGCCGAGTTGCGGCGCTGGAACAAGATGCCGGTCGGATCAAAGGTCGCGCCGGGCAGGAGGCTGTTTGTTGCCGAGCCTGTCGTTGCGCGCAGCAGGGCTTCCTCGTCGCGCCGCGCGGGCAGAGCGCCTGTTCCCACAGGCGCTGGGGCGATGGCGCATCCTGGGACGCGTCGCAGCGGTAGATCGGCAGCTGCTGCTCCGCGCCAAGGGTCAAAAAGCTCGCCCCAGGCCAAAGCCGGCGCGTCTCATACGACCGCGAACAAGGCAAAGAAGTCTCGCCGGACCTAAAAAAAGTTGCCGGAAACGCATTCCTCTCTTGTCTTTTCCTATTGAATGTGTGCAAGCTATAGCTACAATGGACTTCCGTAAGCGGAGTGTGTTGTCCGCTGCGTGTAAGTGAAACTAAATTCAAGCAGCGGCGCGCCGCTGGAGGCAAACGGATGGATGACGTATTCAAGATGTACGCAATGAGTGACGGCTACCCTTTCGGAGAGCCCGATGAACTGGACTCCGATCTCGGGGATGACTTTGCCGACGAGGACGAAGACGAAGGCGAAATTGCCGGGATTCACACCTCCTCGGACGACGATGTGCAGGTGGATGAAATTGTCGTGATTGAAGTGGTGCCTTTGGCTGCGCCCGTAAAAAAGGCGGCCAAAAAGGCTCCCGCCAAGAAGGCTGCCAAGAAAGCTCCCGCCAAGAAGGCTGCCAAGAAAGCTCCCGCCAAGAAGGCTGCCAAGAAAGCCCCCGCCAAAAAGGCGGCGAAAAAAGTAGTCAAGAAGGCGGCAAAAAAGGCGCAGGCTAAAAAAGCTGTCAAGAAGGCCGGAAAGAAAGTGGCCCCGAAGAAGGTAGAGAAGAAGGCTATCAAGAAGGGCAAGGAGAAGGGCAAGAAAAAGGGCGGAAAGAAGAAGTAACGCCGTCTACGGTCGACGTATTGCACGCAAAAGAGCCCGCGCTTGGCGGGCTCTTTTGTGTATCTGCAAGCGCGGATTGGATTGATCTACTTCGCATCCGGCAGCGCGGCCAGCACGTCGGAGGCAGCAGTTGCCGGGTTCACACCTACCCAAACCTTCGAAATCTTGCCTTTGGGATCGATCAGGAAGGTGTTGCGGTTGGCCATGACCATGCCGTTGCGGCCGCCCAGCGAGCCGTACATGCTCACCACTTTGTGCTCGCTGTCAGAGAGCAGGTGGAAGGTGAGGCCGTCCTTGGCGCAGAACTGCTGGTGGCTGTCTGTGGAGTCCACGCTCACGCCCAGCACTACGGCATGCTTTTTATCGAGATCGGGGAGAGCGTTCTGGAAGTTGTGGGCCTCAATGGTGCAGCCCGTGGTCATGTCTTTGGGGTAGAAGTAAAGCACCACCCACTTGCCCTTGTACTGGTTGAGCGAGATGGGCGATCCATCCTGCGAGGGGAGGGTGAAGGTTGGCGCCGGCTGCCCGGCAGCGGGCACCGCGGCAGCATCGTCGGCGCGAGCGGTTATGAGCGGAGCCGCGGCGATTAGAATCGCGGCAAAGGCGGAGAGTAGAGTCTTCCTCAAGGTGAACCTCCTATTGGCAGGGACAATGGGACTAGGGACTAAGGGACTGGAGAGCGCAGATTCTCTGGCTTGGGCGATCTCAGTTTCCGCGCGGAAGGGCCACAATGGCGATTCCGGACTGACGGGCGCGTTCGAGCAGCGCGCCGCGGTCAAATAAAAGAGTACGCCCAGCCTCGACGGAAAGGCAACTGGCACCGGCGCGAATCATCGCCTCCACGGTCGCCAGGCCGATGACCGGCACGTCGAAGCGCAAGTCCTGATTCGGCTTGGCGACTTTGACCACCGTCAGACGACGTTCTAGTGTTGAAGCGTCTCCTTCCAGCGATTGCATTAGCGCCCCGGCGCGCTCTATGGCTGCATCGGTACCCTCCATGGCTTCGACGGCCAGACATGCCTGAGCAGCGACCACAACCGTTTGGCCAATGTCGAACCCGGCTACGGATTGAGCTACCTTCAAGCCATACTCGATGTTGCGGCGTTCACCTTCGTTGGGCGCGCGCTCGGTGAGCACACCCTCCTGGGCCAACAGCGGCTCCAGAAACGAAGTGGAGCTGATCAGTTCAATTCCTTCGTCGCCCAGCACCTTGGCGACAGCGCCGAGCAGCATATCGGTATTGCGCGTGCGCAGGTTGAGCAGCAGCTTGGCCAGCCGCCAATCGGGCCGGATGCTGCTGAAAATCTGCTTGTGCTTTACCTGCCCGGCCATGATGGCTTGGGAAACGCCTGCATTCTGGAAGGTTTCGATGAGCTTCGACAGCTCGCCCAGCGAGAGCCAATGGACGGTAATGCCGGGGTCCGATTTGGCGCGCTCGTCGATCTCCGGGTCGGTCTCTTCGCGAATAGCGGCGACGACAACCTCGCGCCCCTCCGCCCGCGCCGCATCAAGCAGCAAAAACGGAAACCGCCCGTTGCCGGCAATGAGGCCGAGGGTCATGGTTATTTGATCACCCCGCGCTCGGAGCGTTCGATGAAGGCCGCGAGGAGGGCAACGTCGTCGCCATCTGCGAAATCGTCTTTCAGTTCGCGAATTTTTTCGAGGGCCTG
>Ga0302319_10009245_pt1 | contig 18993 bp, 22 predicted proteins | sample Bog_T0_2_FD_203319 | JGI IMG/M metagenome (GOLD analysis project Ga0302319, IMG submission 203319) | Peat permafrost microbial communities from Stordalen Mire near Abisko, Sweden - Bog_T0_2 | ecosystem: Environmental > Terrestrial > Soil > Wetlands > Peat | place: Sweden: Abisko, Stordalen Mire... | reverse complement strand
GACCTTGCCTACAGAACACGAGTCTCTTGACGGGCCGGGTTTTGAGGGAAAATAGTTATCCTCGCCGTCGTGGCCTTACTTTGTTGCCGCCAACTTGCATGCGGCGATCTTCACCGTAGCAAAGGCCTTCGCTAACGCAGGATTCACGAATGATCCGGGCTGGGCTTCGCTTCCTGGATGGACAAAGCGATATTCAGATTGAAGGCTCTCCGGCCCATGAACTACTGGGAGAGGCCGCACTCTGGCGCGCTGAAGCGGGCGCAGATCCAAGCGCAGTATCCCCGCGTCAACCGATCTGGACGACAGGATCGGTTAAATGGCGCGCATGGGTACACATCATGCTTTTGGGGTTCCTACAGCATCCCGACCGTACAGACTCAAGGCTTGTTGGCCTCTGATAGGATTGGAAAGATATCCGGACGAAGGCAACTAGCTGGATATTCCTATTGAGGTTGCAAACGAACATGAAGATCCCAATTCAAGTGTCAAATGGCTTGGAAACAAGGATTTTGTAATTGGTCGAAGGGGGAAGCAGGCGCAGATGATCCAGCCAATGTCACTCGATGTGGTTCTTCGGGAATTCTCTGAGGAATATAAGGTTTGGGTGATACAGGCCATTAATGGAAAATATCTCGCGGTTCCGGACAATCGTTTTCCTGGCCGGAGACCAATCGTGTTCTTCAAGAGCAGATATGATGCTTCGCGGCTCTTAGATGCAATTCTTAGAGTGAAGCCAGGGTTAGAAACTCAGAGGCTCATTGAAGTTGAAGTGCGCCTCCTCGAAACTCTACGCGGGGTCGCAGCCGATAGAAGCCGAGCTCAAGCCGACAGCTTTGTCATCGTTTCCCCGAACGAAGTGTCCGATCTTATCAGTCAGTTCAAACCAAAGAAAAGCAGCTAAGACTTTGGTGATATTGGACGGTTGTATCGCAATACCGACAGAATGCGAGTTACCGAAACAGCGAGCGCACCAATTTGAAAACCAGGGCAGGAAAGAGAAGCAGGAACACACCGCGTCCCTGATTCGAGCTTGATCACTTTTGGCAGTTCAGAGCCGAATCAGCCCATACCACTGCCTCCGCATAACACCAAGTCATCCTTTCCACGTTCAATCCGTTGGCATGGACGATAGCATCGCACTCTTCCCAATCTCCGCGTTCGTGAGATTCCGCCCAACGCAATAAGCTGCTTTCGCGGCTCACCGTGCCCATCAACGCTGCACGAATCTCTTGCCGTAAGGGCAGGTCTGGCGCCAGGTTGCTCATGGGAATGCGCAGCATTGCCGGCAGCAGGCTGAACATCCCGAGCAGGTACTGCTCCCCTCGCCCCAACCCGCAAAGGCAGGAGGCCAATTCGCAGAACCTGCCCCGTACAAACGCCATCCGAAGGATCTCAGGGGGCTGTTGGGCGCTTAATTCGCTGGTGATGGCAAGGGTGGTTATACGGCGGACCGCATCGTCGCCAACTAGTAACAGTGCCGACATAATCGAGCTGATCTTCTGGCGCATTGCGAACATCGGCGAGTTGACCAGCCGCAGAAATCTATAGGCAAGAGAAGTGTCCCGCTTCACAAGCTGGCTCAACTGATTCAGATCCAGCGGGTCCTTTTGCAATAACTTCAGCATCTGGATATGTGAAACCCGGTTGGCCGGAATTTTTCGGCATTGCATGAGCAGCGGACGGCAGAAATAGTACCCCTGAAACAGGGTGAAACCCTCCTTGCAGGCTTGCTTGTATTCCTCCAATGTTTCCACTTTTTCCGCAACCAGAACCGCAGGGGTGCCACGCAACCGATTGAACAACTCCTGCCGTTCTGCCTCGTCCGTCTGGAGAAAATCTACCTTGATGTAGTCTGCCAGCTTCACCATGGAAGTGAACTTCGGGTGCCAAGTGAAATCGTCGAGTGCGATCCGGTAACCCAAGGACTTGAGTTTGAGGCATAAGGCAACCAGCTCGGGTATGGGCTCAAGCGTTTCCAATATCTCCAGCACCGTCAAACTGGGAGGTAATACGTCCACAAGCCGCTCGGTCAAAGACTCCAACGTGCAATTTACAAACGCCGGCAAGCCTACGGTGAGCTTGTCGAGCCCAAATATCACCGTATTGTCAAGCATGGTACGCGTGGCAAAGTCGCCATCTCCGCGAAAGGCCGCTTCTGGGCCGGCCCTGAAGAGCAGCTCGTAGCCATGCACCTTGCCTTGCAGGTCGAGGATTGGCTGCCGCGCCACAAAACGAAGCACACTGTTCGACTCAAGTTCTGCGTTGTCGAGCGTATTAGCAATTGCAGCCATGTGAACCTTTCAATCTGAACTATCGGGTCTGCGCACACAATGTTTCAATATGTGCCACGACGGCGATGAATCACTCCCGCCGGCATGAGCCGGCAACAACCATATCGGATAAAGATGGAAAGAACCTTGATACAAGTCGAATCCGAGATGTTGTGCAGTCTCCCGGATCGAAAAGGGCCGCCTCCTGGCAGCTCAGTACACGCCGTGCTCGTTCAGCCGTGGTCTATACGACTGGTCTTCGCTTTGAATGTGGTTCTTGAGCCAGTTGGAAAGGAAGTCGGCCAGTTCAACGGTATGCTGATTGTCGATCGGTTCTACCCCGAATGAAAGACCGCCGGTCCAGGTTACGAGGGCCATTCGAATACTCCTGCCGGAAACAGCCGGTATTAGGTATATCGGTCAAGAGAACCATGGATTTCAATGAACTGGGATGGCACAGAGGCTGCATATTGGCACTGGCTAGACCCTGCGAATGCTAGCTTTAGCGGCCTCCCGCAGCAAGTCCGGAGGGCAGGGCCAATATCCACCGTTCTATTCTTTGCTCGTCGCCTCGGTGACTGGCCTCAGAGTGTTCCTCGCGTCTCGACTTTAGCTAAGCCGGTAAATCGTAAATGAGGGTGTACTGGCAGCGTCACGGTAGGGAGAAAAACTATGTTGCTTGAAATCCGATACCCACTGTTGGCCGTCGTACATTTCAATGTGGCCGTATGGGTGTTGTCCTGTCTTGTCAAATACGACTACATCGCCAACTTGCGGAACGTAGGACTCCGGTGGCACGGTTTGCGCTCCGTGCCTTAGTAAGAAGGGACCGTAGTCTCCGGCGTCACCCGACCGAGGACGATCCCCTGTGTCAAGGCCGGCGGCCTCCATGCCCATTCGACAATACATCGCACAATGGTGACTGGAACGAGAAAGAGCGTGAGCATCCATCCAACCAGAGAGCTGGTTCTTGTTCAATACTCCGGTGGAGTTCGCCAATGGTGCAAAATCGACATCTGGCCCTGTTGGCGGTCTAGGATTACCATTTTGCAGCACACTCGTTTCTGCGGCTGCCGACTGGGTTCCTGCGCCATGCGATGGCACAGTACCGACTTGAACCTGACTGCCTTGGGAGATGAACTGGCCCATGCTGCTGCCGGGGTAGCGCGCTCCGAAGTAGCCCAGATTGGCTTCGGAATCGCGGCCTTTGCCTGTGAATTGAAGTGCGTCTTTGCCCATGTTGATTCCGGTGAGTTGTCTGTTTGACTCGTACGGGTCAAGCAGGCTGCCATTGGCATCGGCGCCGCGCCAATTGTCAGACACATCGGTCTGAGAACATTGCTCTTCGGAAAGTCCAAGGATCGTTTCGTAAATAAGCGCGAAGGCGGCTTCGGTGTCTTCGCCGGAGGCGAAGATGTTCCGTGCCGCCTGTTGGCCGGTAGCGTCGAGTGGACCGGTCCAATTCACTTGTGCACCAAACATCATGCTCTTTCTCGCCACAATTGGCGCAAACTTCTAGTTACTGCTGAAGCGGCAAAGCCGAGATTGACAGATCCGCTTATCGTTCGAGGATGTCACGCGAGAGCATCCAATTTGATATTGAGATTGTTCTCTGCCGACTCTACGCTAGATCCACTCGCGCTTGCTCCCGGCGGGTTCGGAACGGAGGCTATGTATACTCCTCCGGATTCTTCGACGCTTCCTGGGTAGTTCTTGCCTGCTACAGTCGCGGAATAGGACGCGGCGACCGTGGCCACACGGACACTGCTCGCGGCATTCTGAATCTTGGCTATGGAGGAGGAAGTCCCGATGGGCGGAGAGGAGATCGGCGAGGATGTGCGCGATGTTTGCTGAACGGTGGCGGAGGGCGATGAGGTTGCTGGGTTAGACAGGCGTGCTGCCGCGGCCCAATCCGCTGTGGGCGTGGCAATCTTTGAGATGCTGATTATCTCCATGATTCTCCGATTCGATTTCAAGGTGATTCGGCGTCATATCTCTTATCGGCATGTATTCTCGATCTGTTCAAGTGAGTTTTAGCAGCTGTGCATCTTGAAGGCACAGCCGCCGGGTCGATCGAGGAGAGAACCTCGGGAGAACGTTGATCCCGAAGCCGATTGTACACAAACACACCGGCCTGAACTCCGATGCGGGCGCAACTGCCAAAATCCTTTCGAAGCCTTGAATCAGGTTATCGAGCGGATGCGCATTTTCTTCGATTTTCCGGCGGCTGCACAGAGGATATCCAGAGAAGAAGTCCAGCTCTCCTGGGACTCTTTCACCCCTTTGTGACAAGCACCGTGACCCAGAAGTGGCCCTCGGCGCATTGAAAGGCAACCCTTTCCAGAATCTGGGACCCGCAGATCCGCATGTCGTAATCGCGGCCTTCCATTACAGTGGGCATGGAAAGTTGAACCCCTGTCGGCATGCAACACTTCATGTTTCCGCCGACCATGTTGGCCAATTCGCCGAGAACGTCGCGAACGTCGTCGTCCACAATGTCGGGTGGGTCCATGGAGAGAATCCGGCCAGCGAATTGGCAGGCCTGGCGGGGATTGCAATCGAGCAGCACCGCGCCGTTCCAATCGCCAGTCAGATGAACGAATGAGGTCAATCGGTCCCCACTGGGGTTCCAGGATGCATCGCAGGGAGATACATCAAGGCTCATCATCGTCATAAACACGGACTCCACAATTTGCGTGATCTGTTCCGTACTTGTTTCGAGCTGCATAAGTTTCCTTTCATCGTGCAACGTAGACGGTTATGTTTCCCACTGTCTTTCGCTCAAACCACTCATCGAGGCCGAAAGCCGATTCGGCGCCGCCAAGCAGCAGCCATCCGCCACGAAACAATGTGCTATGGAGCTCTTTCATGATGTTCCGCTTTGTTGTGTTGTCAAAATAGATCATGACATTGCGGCAAAAAACCAAGTCGAAAGGTCCCATGGTGCGCATGCTATTGCGCAGGTCAATCGTCTCAAAGCGGGCCATTCGGCGCACCGGCTCACTCAACTGCCAGTTCAGGCCGGAACGGCGGAAATGGTTGAGCAGGAGAGCTGCCGGCAATCCCCGGTTCACCTCAAGCTGCTGGTAATTGGCGGCCTGGGCGCGTTCCACGACCTTCGAAGAAAAGTCGGTGCCGAGGATCTTAATGTCCCAGTCCTTAAACCCTTCCTCCAGGAGCAGCATGGCCAGGCTGTATGCTTCCTGCCCAGTGGACGATGCAGCTGACCAGAAGCGCATTTTCCTTGTAACCTGCCGCTCTTCCTTCAGTCTCGGTAAAAGGACCGTTCGTATGGCTTCATATTGGGCTGGATCGCGGAAGAAATAAGTCTCATTCGTTGTCATGGCCTCTACGACTTGCTGGCCGATCTCTGGATTGCGCTTAGCCAGGATGAGTTCGCATAAATCGTTGATGGAGCCGAGACTGAATTGCTTGACGATAGGCGCGAGGCGGCTTTCAAAGAGATAATTCTTGTTATTTTCAAGCACGATACCTACCTGGGAATAGATATGCGCCTGAAGAAACCTGTAGTTCTCCGGGAGGATCTCCGCAATTGTCGTTTGGCTTCCCATCATTTCCCTCCTAATTCCTGCCCGTCATGCGAAGAATCTCGGGCACAACCTCATCGAGAGGTAATACGCGGTCCGCAAGACCCGCACTCACAACAGCGCCGGGCATTCCCCATACAACGCTGGACGCCTCATCCTGTGCAATGACGCTGGCTCCCTGCGCCTTGAGAATCTCCACGCCGTGCAAGCCGTCCTGCCCCATACCAGTCAGAATGACTGCCAGCACCGCGCCGCCATACACCTCACCTGTGGAAGCAAAAAGCGCATCGACCGCGGGGCGGCACGAATTCTGCCGCGGAGACTGATCCAGAAAAACGCGTATGTCGCCTCCATTGGAGGCTAACTTCATGTGAAAATCTCCGGGCGCAATCAAAATCTTGCCGGGCGCAACCAAGTCGTCCTGGGTCGCTTCCGCGACCGGCAACTGGCATGTGGCGTTGAGACGATCTGCGAGCAACCGGGTGAAAAGAGGCGGCATGTGCTGCACAATCATAATCGGTAGCGGAAACCCGGCAGGGAACGCCGGCATGATGGCGCCTAGCGCGGTCGGCCCTCCCGTTGAGACTCCTATTGCGACCACTTGGGGCCGCATCCTCATACTCTTCAAGGCTGGCACACCCGGCCTTGCTGGCTGCTCCGTCGGGGCATGTGCAAGAATTGGCCGGGCCGCAATCCGGCTCTGATCCGGCAGATGGAAGAACTGCTTGATCTTCGGGATCATTTCTTCCCGCAGCCGAGCCATTGAGCGATCGAGAGATCCCTCGTTGGAAACTTTCGCGACGTAGTCGTCGGCCCCAAGAGTCAAGGCCTCCAGTGTTTTCGCCGCGCCACGCTCGGTGAGCGTACTGAACATGATGACTCGCAGCAGCGGATATTCGCGTCGAATGCGCCGCAACATCTCCAGGCCGTCCATGTCCGGCATCTCGATATCCAATGTGATGACATCGGGATTGAACTGCGGAATCCGTTGCAGTCCGATGGCGCCATTCGATGCGGTTCCAACTACCTGAAGGATTGGATCCTGTTCAAGCGCTTGAGTGACCAGCCGCCGGATGACAACCGAGTCGTCCACCACCATTACGCGAATTCGCTCGCCGGGCTGTAAAAAACGCTGGTTCACTACGGCCATGACTATACCCTTGCCAATGCTGGCATTCCAACAAGTTCGAGCTTTTCAAGGAGAATATCTTTTGTAAATGGCTTCATGACGTACTCATTGGCCCCGGCCTGCAAGGCATATGCCATTTGGCCCATCTCCGTTTCGGTGGTAACCATCAGCACCTTCAACGAAGCAAACTCGGGATTCTGGCGCAAGTACTTGACTAACTCCAAGCCATTCATCTCCGGCATGTTCCAGTCCGCCAGAACCAACTTCACCGCTGGCTTTTCCGTTTCGAGCACCTTCAGCGCTTCTATGCCGTTGGCCGCTTCGCAGACCTCGTACCCGAGTTCTATCAATATCCTGCGGATGATGATGCGAATTGTCCTGGAGTCGTCCACAACCAGTGCTTTGCTCATTCTGCTACGTCCTTTGTCGATCAATGTGTGGCCCGGCGGCTGGTGACCCACCCGCCGGGCGGCAATTAACATCATTCATCCGGTTAGAAGGTGAACTTTGCCACGGAAGCCTGAAGCGTGGCTGCCATCTTGCTCAACTCCAACGATGCGGTCTTGGTATCGTTCGCTCCCTGAGTGGTGTTCTTCGCCGATGTTGCAACGCCGGCGATGTTCTTGGAGATGTCGTTGACTCCCTGGGCTGCTTCGGTTACGCTGCGACCGATCTCATTGGTGGTCACCGTTTGCTCTTCCACCGCCGAAGCGATGCTGTTGGAGATGTCGTTGATCTGGTTGATGATTGTGCCAATCTCCTCGATCGCCGTGACGGCTCCCTTGGTAACTCCCTGGATAGCTTCGATCTTCTGGCTGATCTCCTCGGTCGCCTTGGCAGTCTGCTTGGCTAGTTCCTTCACTTCATTGGCTACAACCGCAAAGCCCTTGCCCGCCTCACCGGCGCGTGCGGCCTCGATGGTTGCATTCAGCGCCAGCAGGTTGGTCTGCTGCGCAATCGAGGTAATCACCTTGATCACGTTGCCGATTTCCTGACTGGATTGACCAAGCTTTTTCATGGTTTCGTTGGTCGAATGGGCCACGGTGACCGCATTCTTGGCCACTCGCGCCGAGTCGTTGGCGTTCTTCGAGATTTCGCGAATCGAAGCTTGCATTTCTTCAGAGGCCGTAGCTACCGAGGCGACATTCCTTGAGACCTGTTCGCTCGCCGCCGACACAACGTTGGCTTGGACCGCAGTCTCTTCCGCTGTGCTCGCCATAACCTGGCTGACCGCTGTGAGTTCTTCAGAGGAAGAAGCTAGCGTGCTTGCGTTCTCAGCCGTAGCCTTGAGTGGCGCAACAATCGCCTCCAGGGTTTGATTCACGCCCTGGACAATCTTGCGATAATCTCCCAAATGTTTGCTGGCGTCGATGCGCGTACCCACTCGGCCTTCAGCGGCCGCTTTGGCAAGCATGTCAGTGTCGTTGATCAGCGCGTGGATGTTCGTCCTCAGCAATAGCAACCACTCGTGAATCTGGTCTTGATCTGAAGCCTTCGCAACGGATGCGTTCAGATCTCCATTGGCGATCTTGGTGATAAACGTGACCAGATCACTCAGCCAGCCATGAACACCGTTGATGGCGTTCTTCATCTTCTCGTGATCGCCCTTGCAAGCAATCTCAACTTTCTCTCTCAAGTTGCCGCCGCGGATTTGAAGGAGGACCCGATTGCCTTCGCCGATGGGCATCAGGATCGCATCCAGCATTTCGTTGACATTCGTCATAATTCCCGCAAAAGCGCCCTGAAACTGTTCGGGCTTTCCGCGTTCCGAGAGCAGCCCTTCACGGGATGCCACGGTCAGCCTGTTCACTTCCTTCTGTAACCCTTGCAGAACGCCAGCCACGTTATTAACCGCCAGCTTCATTTTCTCGTGGTCGCCGCTGTAGGTCTGCGCGATCACTTCGTCGATCTGGCCGGCGCTGATCTGCGCCAGAATGCGGTTACCCTCGCCAATTGGCAGCAGGATGGCGTCCAAAATTCGGTTCACTCCCTCAACGACTTTGCGGTTGCTCCCCTCAAACTGGTCTGCCCTTCCGCGCTCAGTCAGGCGGCCGTCATTGGAAGCCTGAACCAATCGAGCTATCTCTTCTTGAAGCCGATCGTCATCATGGCGGGTTGACTCATCAAATTCTGGACGGTCCAAAACGGCGGCGCCGCTGGACGAATTCCGGCCGGACGGTACCTGCCGAATGCTGCTTGTTTGCCTTGCCATTTTGATTGCTCCTCGAATTTCCTATTGCTTTGCTATGCCGTTGCCGGCGCTGATTCTCTTGCTGATCTTGCTTTGCGAGGGCCAGTGGCTCTCGCGGAATGTCCCGTGCTAACTACGTAGCTTCCGGTGTTCGGTGCCCCGTTAGCGGCACTACGCCGCCTTCCCAACGGTGAGATCCACCGTTCTCTCTTCATCGAGAACCAGCAGCAGCCGGTCCTTCAGCTTGTAAACGCCGCGGATCAGTTCTCTTGCAGCGGGATCGAGATTCTGCGGGGACCGTTCGTAGGTGGCTGAATCCATATCCAGCACGTCTCCGATTTCGTCGACCAGCAAGCTGACTGCTCCGTCCACGGTGCGGACCACAATATTCATCGGCTCCTGGTCTCCGGCGCGTTGTGGCAGGCCAAGCCGGCGCCGCATATCGATTGCAGTGACAATCTGGCCGCGCAGGTTGATCAAGCCCTCAATGACCCCGGGGGCTTGTGGCACTGAAGTCATTTGCTGAGAGCGCAAGACTTCCTGGACGTGGAGAACATCTACGCCAAAGAAAAGGTCCGCCACGAAGAACGTTGAGAACTGTCCACTTGTCTGCGACACTTCCGTTTTCGCTGTTGTCATATCGATCGCCATTGGTTATCCCTTTTCTCCCACACATTCAAGCACCAAGCCGCCTGCATTTGCCGCCGAAACAAGTTGTGCCAGCGATTCGAGGATGGCCGCGGAGTCAATCTTCGATTGGCAGTCCTGAAAACCCGCCGATCGAACGGCTGATGCAAGCACATGATCGCCTGCGTCAACGACAGCCAGGACCGGAATCTTTTCCCACTCCGGCCTGCGGCGGATAGCCGCAAGCAGAGCGGAACTGCCATTGGGCGGAAAATCCAGGGCAGCCACGACCGCATCCGGCGGTTGCTTCTCGAACACGCGAATCGCCTCGTCCAGATTCGCGGCCTCAAGAACTATGTAGCCCGCCATGTCCAGGCCGCTCCGAATGATACTCCGCGAAAATGGCGAAGAGTCTGCTACAAGGATTCTCTTGCAGTTCCCTTGCCCGTCCGCGTTCTTATTCCAGTTCCCTTCAGACGCGCGAATGACTTCGTTGAGATCGAGAAAATCCGTGACGCGCTTGCCAACTACCGCTGAGCCCAGCAGGCCTTTGCGGTTCGACTTCTGTCGCACGGTGACCGCTTCCTCGGCGACATCCAGGATCTGGTCGACCACCATGCCCACACTGCGATCGCCATCGTTGAAGACAACAACTTGCACCGGATCGGCCAACTGACTCTCGCTGGGAGCGCCCGGTTCCAGCACTGCCCGGAGCGACACAAGAGGAAGAATGCGGTTCCGATATTGCACCACCAGACCACCACCCGCATGCTCGATGGCAGACCGCGGAAACTCTTCAAGCCTGGCGACGAGTGAGAGTGGAACAGCCAAACGATCGAAGGAACCGGCGCCGAATAGCAACAGCCGCTGCTGCTCGATTTCCGCTAGCGCCTTAGGTTTGTCTGCCGCACGCGCCTGTTCACGCGATTCCGCAAACACGCCGGAACGCTGGCCGATACCGAGCACGTCGAGGATCAGGGCCACACGGCCATCCCCCATGATCGTTGCGCCAGCGTACAAGGTGAGCCCCTTCAATTGCTTGCCCAGCGGCTTGACCACAATCTCCTGTGTATCGTTGATGCCATCCACGACTAGCCCAAATTGCTGGTCTTCAGCCTGAAGGACCACCATGCTGACAGCCTCGGCCTTTTCGTCCGATTTCAGCCCCAGCACCTGATTCAGGTAAGTGATGGGAAGTAAACTTCCGCGCCGGCGATATACCGGCGTTCCATGCACATACTCAATGTGCTTTCCCGATGAATCTCCCTCGAGGCGAATCAGTTCCAGCAGGCTTACTTGCGGAATCACGAATCGTTCTCCGCCGCTGATGATGACCAAACCTGGAATGATTGCGAGCGTGAGAGGAATCCTGATCTTGACTGTGGTACCTTCGCCAAGCCGGCTGGAGACATCGACGACACCGCCGATTTTCTCGATGTGGGATTTCACCACGTCCATGCCAACGCCGCGACCGGAAATATTGGTCACGGTTTTCGCCATCGAGAGTCCCGGCTCAAAGATTAGACCGAGCGCTTCCCGGTCACTTATCTTGTCCGCCTGCTCGGGCCTCAAAATCCCGTTCTCTACAGCCTTCTGCTTGACCCGCGCTACGTCAATCCCTGCCCCATCGTCTCCGATTTCGATGTTGACCTGGCCGCCTTCGTGATAGGCGCGCATGGTCAGGAGTCCTTGAACCGGCTTACCCGCGCGCGCTCGCATTTCTGGCGATTCAATGCCGTGGTCGCAAGAATTGCGCACGAGGTGCATCAGCGGATCCTTGATGGCTTCAATAATCGTCCGGTCGAGTTCCGTCTCTGCTCCGTCCATTTCCAACTGGATCTTCTTGCCAAGAGTAACTGCCATATCGCGCACAACGCGCGGCAGCTTGTTCCACACCACTCCGATGGGCTGCATGCGCGTCTTCATCACGCCTTCTTGCAACTCGGTAGTAATCAGGTTCAGTCGCTGCGATGTCGCGTTGAGAGCGGCGTCCTCTCGCTCGGTGTTAAATTGGAGGATCTGGTTGCGGGTAAGCACCAGTTCCCCCACAAGATCCATGAGTTTGTCGAGCAACCCGACTCCGACCCGAATGTTCGCATCCGCCGCAGCCGAAGACCGTTCCGCTTCTTCATCCCTCGGCGCACCCTGTTTCCTTCTTTCTGTTCCGTCCCAGTTCTCTTCTGGGTTCTTCGGGTCTCCGACATGCTTCGCCTTCACCTGTTGCGCGCATTCTTGAGAAGCAGGAGAGTTCTTGTCGCCTTCGGGTTCCGGTGTGCCTTCGGGAGCCATGCTCACACAAGGCGGGTTCTGGCTCTCAAGATCGACCTTCAACTCAGCCGCTGTGCGCAAGCGTTCGGTCAAGTCCGCAAATGTAAGAGAGCCTTCCGTCCCGCTCGCTTCAATTGTTCCCAGCACTTTACGGGTTGCGTCAACCGTCTCCAAAATGAGGGACACGAGCGCAGGAGTAAGGCTTCGCTTGCCGTCGCGCAACTGACTTAGGAGACTCTCGGCCTGATGTGTGATACTTTCCAGAGTCGAAAATGCCAAAAATCCGCATGCACCCTTGATGGTGTGAATCGTGCGGAAAATGTTGCCAAGGAGAGCCACGTCTTCAGGGCGCTTCTCGAGCTCAACGAGATCCTGATCCAGACGCGACAGGTTTTCATGACTTTCGACCAGAAACTCTCGAATTGTCTCCTGATCTTCCAAGCACTTGTTTTCCATGATCCCTTTCCTACTCCCCGATGCCGGGTTGTTCTTAACCCAGATTCCTGAGACTATGGCGGCGGTGTCCGTCCGATGTTGTTCTATCGGCACATCCATTCGATTAGTTCAAATAAGCGAGTGGAACGCCGCGCTAATTGGCCGTTCCGGTTAGAATGACAACGGACTATCGGCGATCTGCATTGCTTTTGCAGCAGAAAGAGCTTAATCTTATCCTTCCTCTGACCGCTTTGGCCCAATGTGCCGATAGAGATCAGAACGGCGTGGAATCTCCCACTCATTGCGCGGATTGTCGCAACCAGTGAGGTTTATAAGGCGGTCACATGGATATTCTTTTAGTGGATGACAGCAGGACGATGCGCATGATCTTACAGCGGGCGATCCGGCAAGCTGGTTATCGCGCCCTTACGGTTGGCGAAGCAGAAAACGGGGCACAGGCTTTGGAAAAGCTTAGAGGAGAAAAGCCTTTGCTCATTCTCTCGGACTGGAACATGCCAGAGATGTCAGGGATCGATTTTCTCAAGCAGGTAAGGGCGGCCCAGAACGAAGTCCCTTTCGGTTTCATCACTTCAGAGACGTCCCCCGGCATCAAGGAAATCGCTATGAACTCGGGGGCCACGTTCCTGATCAGTAAGCCGTTTAGCCCAGAAGACGTGCAAGATGCCCTGACTCCAATTCTAGGCAGGTGCTAACAGATGTCAGAACCGACTCCATACGGTCTTTCGCGGTGCTTTTCGCAGCTAACCGGCCGCAAAGTGACTTTTGCCCAGTCGACGTTTGCGTTGGATGCGAAGATCAGGCAGATGTACGGCATCTACACCCTTCTGCCGCATGAGACAGCGATCGTCGTGAAAGCCGATCTCCCGCTTCTGGGGTCTTTTGCGGGAGCGCTTGTGGGACTGCCTGATCAGGCTGTAAAGGAGCACCTCCGGGCAAGCCCGGTGGAAGAACTTCTGCGCGACGCAATTTACGAGGTATTTAACATTGCGTCTGCCGCGATTACTACAGAAGGCCGGGCGGTCTTCACCAAGTTGGTGGCCGACCCAGCTGCAATCGATGGTGCCGCCGGTAAGGTATTGAAGAAGCCAGACCACAGGAGCTACTTTACGGTCTCAATTGATGGTTATCAGGGCGGTCGCTTTACTATACTTTCCCAATTCGTTCCAGTTAGAACTGTGTCCCCTTGAAGACCAGGCGCTGCAAAGTTCTCGCAAGAAATGAAAAATAACTGCATCCCAAGACCGGCGTAACCAGACCGCTGGACTTCTGTCATGCAGACACGCATGTCATCGTGCTCAATCGGCGTTTTCATTCCGAGATGTAACCCTCGGTTGATCCGCACCAGCGATGAGCTAAGGAGTATTCGCCTCAGGGGACTTGAAAACAGACACAACGACAATATCCACTCGCCGGTTAGCTTTGCGACCTTCTGGAGTATCGTTGCTCGCGACCGGGTGATATTGCGCGTAGCCTGCAATTGATATCCGCTTTGGATCAACGCCGGACTCATCGATCAGCATCGTCGCCACGGCCATGGCACGGGCAGTGGATAGATCCCAATTTGAAGCGAATGTAGCGTTGTGGATTGGCACATTGTCGGAGTGACCTTCCACCCGCATATCGAGGCCGTATTGCGTCAGTACGGCCGCAATACGCTTGATCTTATCACCAGCCCCAGGCCGTAACTTGGCTTCTCCACTGTCAAAGAATCCAAGCTCGTGAAGGCTGATCACAAAACCCTCCGGTGTCATTCGCAGGCCCACCTCTTGACGCTCAATCTCCTTGCCGAGCACCAGGTTGAGTTTTCTATGCAACTCGTTCATGTCGATGCCGGAGTCTCCGTATACCGGGTCTAGCTTCTTTGGCTCCTTCTCAGTCGAACTCAGCGAGACGCCGCCTTCCGAAATACTCGAAGGCGATCCTTCTTGCGTGCCATTGCTGGCCGAAGGGATCCCCATATCCTGAAATCCATTCTTGACTGCGGCAGATACCCTCTGAATCTCTTTTTTGTCATGATAAGAGGAGGCAAAAAGCACCACAAAAAGTGCGAACATGAGCGTCATGAAATCCGCAAATGACACCAACCAGCGCTCTGGATGGGTATCCTCTTCACTTTTTACGCGCCTTCTCATCTCGCCACCTGTGCCTCTTCAGCTAGCGCAATTCTCTCGCGCGCTATTGGCGCAGGCCGGGTTAAGTAGACGGCGAGTTTCTCTTCAAGAGCCCTCGGACTTGTTCCATTCACAATGCCAAGCACTCCATCAAGAATCAGTTCTCGCAGGACCTGCTTTCGCCGCATCAGGATCTTGATCCTGCCGGCGCATGGAAGGAAGAGAATGTTCGCCGATCCAACGCCGTAAATAGTTGCAACAAAAGCGACCGCGATTCCTTTGCCGACTTCGTTTATGTTATCTAGCCGCTGCATAACCTGGATGAGGCCAATAACAGCCCCGAGAATTCCGATGGTTGGGGCGAACCCGCCCGCAGCTTCAAAGACCTTGGGGATCATATCCTCGCTGTCGGCTTCCATGTCCATATCGAGTTCCATCGTCTGGCGCAACTCTCGCGACTGAGTGCCATCAACTGCAAGTGTGAGGCTCTTTCTCAGAAATGGATCTTCTATCATATCGATCTCCGATTCAAGTGACATCAAGCCATTCCGGCGCGCTCTCGCGGTGTACTGCTTCATGTCTTCAATCAGTTGGGATGCAGGGTCATCGATACTCATAAAGATCTCTTTCAACTGGCGTGCCGCCTGCATCACGACTGAGAAGGGGAACTGTACCATTACCGCGCCAAGAGTGCCTCCAAAAACAATCATGGCAGCTGTGGGCTGCAACATCTGGCCAACCTTGCCGTTCTCTAAGATCAGGCCAACGGCTATCCCGGAGAAAGCAATCCCAATTCCACTTATGATTCCTTTATTCACCTTGAGCTCCATTCGCAGGCTTTAACGCCATGAACATCCCTGCGATGCGTGCTCGATTTATCTCAAAGTGAATGTATAGCACGGCATTCCGCAACTGGATTCTCGGAGCAATGCGGCCGGCACTCACTTTAGAGGGTAGGAGAACCTCGCGGGCGTTCATTCGTTCACTCCTCTTAGGTCAGCTTGCGGATCGCCCTCGTCGGGCTTCAACTTGGGCGCTCCCGGCTAACAACGTTTGGAACACTTCTATCTGTATACTATCGGCATGAAAGACAAGGCCTATCACAGCAGCTTCGCTATTGCCATGTAAACCCCGCCTTTGCCAGCTTCTCATCGATCTGCCGAGAGGTGAAGGGCTTAATTAAGTAGTCATCAGCTCCAGCCAGGAGAGCTCGAAGGAGTGTCGGCATTCCCGGTTCGACAGATGAAAATAAAATCACCGTCGTATTGTGAGCAGTCTGTTGCCGCAACTGAGCTATATACTCAAGGCTGCTTATCTCGTTCAGGCTCCAATCTAGAAGAACAATATCTGGAACGTCCATGCCGTGAAGGACCTCCAAAGCTTGTTCTCCATTGTCAGCCTCTGACACCTCAAACCCTCGCATGCAAAGTAAGCGGCGAAAGACCGACCTCATCGTGTTCGAACTCTCCACCACCAGCGCCTTCATCACACCCTCGCTTAGCCGCCTTTGCGATCACTCCGGCTAGAGCACGCCATTGCTGACCTCTCATTGCCTGGATGCCACACTTAGAGCAGTCACTCAAACAACTTTCAGGGTTCGCATCTGTCAACGTGAGGTGCGAAGAGCCGGGAAGAACCTGTCTTGCTATGGCACGTTGAAACGGCGCGATTGCCGCATCGAGAGAGCGCTTGCTCCTTTCCGCATCAGACGAGCTGCGAAAAGGACACTCTGTCGAACTCTGCTCCGGAAGCCGCCGAGTAAATCGAACTCGTCTGCGGAGTCATGGCTTTCCCTGGCACTTCCGCTGCCTGCGGAGGTAAGGTGTCGAGCTGCTGCCAGGCGCTCCGCACATGGAGGATCATCTCTATCTGCGTCTCGATCAGGCTCGCAGACTTAGTTGCACCCGCCTCCGTCATTTTTGCTCGGAGATATGCATAGAATCTGGTTAGAGTTTCAGCTGAATCACCTCCGTTCTTCAGATCGATCCAGCTCTCCAATTGGCCGAGGACAAGCGCAGCGTGATTCAACTCTTTGCATCGCGTTTCGATGTCGTTCTTGCGAAGAGCCGTGCTCGCCCGGCGAAGGTCGCCGGCTAGAGTGTCAAAAAGGGCAATCATTAGGCCAATGGAACTGGCGCCGGCGATGGCGGACCTACGATAAGACAGTTCTGTGGTCATCAGGGTCACCCGCTTTTTCCTGTTGAAGTGAGTCCCAACTCGGCATTGAGTTGAGCCATTTGTTGGGGTAGCTGCTGCAGCGCGATCTCAGCCTGGCTGAATTCGGCGGTAAGAATCTTTTGCTGGCTCGCAATATAGCCTGTCTCGAAATCGTTGATTTGCGAGGTCAGAGAGGCATAGGTGGCGGCATTGCTGCTCAGGTCCACCTTAAAGGCGCCATTGGCCGGACTGGTGAAGGAATTCAAAGCGCTATACATTGAATTCGCGAAACCGTTAAGCGATGCGCCTTCAAAAAAATTCTGAACGGCGGAAGCGTTATTGGTGAGCGCGCCATTCAAGGTGGCTGTATCGACCGAGAGGGTACCGTCATTGCCGACGGTAACGCCCAAGTCGCTCAGAGTCGCAACTGCTGGGGGAGTACCCGTCGGCGGGATAATCGAATAGCTGAGCGCTTGCTCGAGCGCACCCTGCAAGGCGACGACGGTGGGGTCGGATGCGAGCACCCCTTGGCCACCCGCACTGCTGTTGAAGGAGAACTGCGAATTCACAAGCCCAATTGCCGTGTTGTAATCAGTTACAAACTGGTTGATCGCATTTGAGACTTGCGTTGCGTCTGAAGCGACTGTCAAACCAATTTGGGTTCCGGGAGCTGCACCCAGCAAATTCAGCGTGACGCCACTTATGGCTCCAGTGACGGTGTTGCTCGCATAGTGAGTAGGAACCCCGTCGACTGACAGTGAGGCGTCAGCTCCTTGAATAGCCTGCGTAAAACCAAGGCTCGTACCGCTCGAACTCGGTTCGTTAATGCTAAAAGGGGGCGCGCTGCCGACGCTAACAAGTGTCAAAGTTGAGTTACCATTCCCGTCGACGCTGGCCGTCGCCTTGACATACGCGCCCGTCGTAGTCACTGGAGGCGTTGCAGTCGAAGTCGTTGTATTGAGCGCCAGAGTGTTAATGGAAGTAGCCAGGTCAGCATAGCTTTCGCCAGAGGTTGTCGTAACCGTTACGGGGGTTCCGTTGATGGTTAGCGCAATACTGTTGGCGCCAAGCGTGTCGCCCGAAGGCATTGGCGGGGCTGTCCACGAAGTAAAGGGCTCGGTTATCGAAAAATCCGTAGCTGCGCCTGAAGTGTTTGAGGTAATCGCTAGCCGTGATCCGGCCGAGTCGCTCACGATGGTTGCACTCAGACCAAGTGGGACTTTAGTAATGAGGCCCGTGGCTGGATCAGTGACGCTCACCGTGGCAGTCTTGACGGCGGAGGCAAGGTCATTCAGATTGTTGATTCCGGTGCCAGTGCCAATTTGGAAGTTCTTCGAAAGGCCGCTCGCGGTCGTCAGGGTGAAGGAAGATGGGAGCAATTGGGTTGTGGGAAGCGCTTCGGCGTTCGAATACCATGCCGCTGTACTCGCAAGGCTGTTGACCACGACAGTATGGGTGCCTGTTACAGTGCCCGTGGCCGCCGTTGCTGTCAGGTCATTGCTATTGGAGGAGGTGACTGTTCTTGCCGCCAGTGGGCCGGTCAAGGTATTCAGCGATTGCATATCGGTGGCGAGAGCTTCGGTCGCAGTTTGAATCGAGGTCAAAGCTGTCGTCTGGCTGGTGAGAGTCGTCTGGTCAGCCTGCCACGCTCGCTCAGGCGCGCGGTCAGCGTAAATGGCTGCCGCCACTGCTGCAGTGACGTCGATTCCAGGAGAACTTTGGCCTGCGCTCGCGGCGAGGATGGAACTGATACTTACTGCTGGCGTTGTTGTTGCAGTACCCGATAACAGTGTATTGACAGCGGAAACGGAGCTCATGATGTCTACCTGCTTCTGTGAGGGCGCCAACCTCTGGATCCATATCGCTTACTCGAAATCCTGAGAGTTGGCGAAAACAGATCGGAAACAACTCAGGAACAGGCTTATCTTGAATGAAGCGGAGGCGGCGCCTTGCGGCGCCTCCTCCGGTGGTGCGCTGGTTGTTGCGTTAGACTACTGTACCAGCTTCAATACCGCCTGCTGAGCCTGGTTGGACTGTTGCAGGGCTGCCATGCCGGTGGACTGCAGGACGTTGTATTGCGTCATGTTGGCCACGGTTTTGCCGATGTCGGCATTCTGAATGCTGTTGGTTGCGCTCTGGAGGTTCGTGACTTCAGAGCTCATGTCGCCGCTGGCCGCCGTGAGCCGGTTAACAGAAGCGCCGATGACACCGCGCTGTGCGGAAACCGCTGTGATCG
>Ga0302319_10009242_pt1 | contig 18999 bp, 11 predicted proteins | sample Bog_T0_2_FD_203319 | JGI IMG/M metagenome (GOLD analysis project Ga0302319, IMG submission 203319) | Peat permafrost microbial communities from Stordalen Mire near Abisko, Sweden - Bog_T0_2 | ecosystem: Environmental > Terrestrial > Soil > Wetlands > Peat | place: Sweden: Abisko, Stordalen Mire... | reverse complement strand
AGCGGGGTTCGCCGAATTTCGCGGGGTCGACATCGGCTTTGCTGCCGGGCAGGAGCACGGCATCGCAACCTTGCATTATTTTTGCGATTTCTGCGGGGGACTGGTCGAGCGGGATGCGCACGGGTTCGCCTCCGGCAAGTTTTACGCCGAGTTCGTATTGCGGGATGGAGCGCTCCGCATATTCGGGATCGGTGGAGTGCGGCATGGGAATGGCGATGCGCGGCGGCATGATCTTAATTCTATCGCTCGGTGGTTAGGTCATTCTCTCGATGGCCACGAGGGTTTTGGTTTGGCGGTAGTGGCGGATTTCCATGGTCAACGCCAGCACGAAGAGGATGCTGCCAACGACGGCGGCGCAGGGGATTGCGATTTGACGATAAGCCACGCTCATGTCGGGATGAATCTTCCGGATTACTGCGATTGTAAAGGTGCCGACGATTCCCAGAAAAAGGCTGACGGCGAAGGCGATCAGAGTTCCGATGAAGGTGAACAGCAAGACGCGCACTGGGATGCTGTACCAGCAAGGGGGGCGGGCGCGTTTGGTCGACGGCATACTTCTAGGCTACACCATGGGATGGGGTGGCATCGACTGAAACGGCCAAGAACACGAAAATCTTGACCGCGAAGTACGGGAAGAAAATCCGCAAAGGGCGCGAAGATTTCGATTTGACGAGGCAGCCATTTTTTCTCAAGTCTTGCCGTGTTTCGAAAACCTGATATTGTAAATCGGTTTGCGTGCACGTTCGATCCCCGGAGGGATGCGATGCGACCATGGCGTCCGCTTTTATTTGTCACTTTGTTTCTCAGCTTCATTCCCGGTCTGTTGTTCACGCCGGCGAGGGCACAGACGGGTTCACCGGCGAAAGACGCGCCTGATTTGACCAAGCAGCCCACGCTTTACGTGGTTGGGTATGCTCACCTCGATACGGAGTGGCGGTGGGAGTATCCGCAGGTGATCGACGAATATCTCCGCAAGACGATGGAGGAGAATTTCAAGCTGTTCGATAAGTATCCGCATTACGTTTTTAACTTCAGCGGAGCGAATCGTTATCGTTTGATGAAGGAATATTTTCCCGCCGATTTTGCCAGATTGAAAAAGTACGTGGATGAGGGGAGATGGTTTCCGGCGGGGTCTTCGATGGAAGAAGGCGATGTGAACGCGCCCAGCGCAGAGGCGATTCTCCGGCAGATTCTTTACGGAAATAATTGGTTTCGCAAAGAGCTGGGGCGGGCCAGCGCGGAATATATGCTGCCGGATTGTTTCGGGTTTCCGGCTTCGCTGCCGACGATTCTGGCGCACTCCGGAGTGAAAGGATTTTCGACGCAGAAACTGGTGTGGGGATCGTCGGCTCCGGGGGGAGGGGCGGAGTCGATGGAGAAAACTCCGGAGGGCACGCCGTTCAATGTTGGAGTGTGGGTGGGACCGGATGGCGAGAAGGTGATCGCTGGGCTGAATCCGGGTGATTACAGTGGAGGAATCAACAGCGATCTGAGCAAGCCACTGCCGCCGTTGCCGCCGGATGAGGTCCTCGAGAGTCTTAATAAGAAGTTGCTGCCGCTGCGGCAGGAACTGGACCATGCGGACCAAAACCATTCCACGATGGACGCAAGCCACATCGAAGAATACCTGGCGGCGCGCAACCTGCAGAAAACCGAATTACAAATGCAGCAGGATCGAGAATTGAATCGGCATCAAAGCGACTGGGCGGCGCGGGTTGAATTGAACGGCAAGGTGAGCGGGGTGTTCACCGATTATCACTACTATGGAACCGGAGACATCGGCGGAACTCCGGATGAAGAGTCGGTGAAGCGGTTGGAGGCGATCATCACGGGAGGCAAGGCCAGCTTGCCGCCGGATGTTGATTCGCTTTTTTCGCGTTTTTCTCATGAGCAAGGGCCCGCGGTGCAGCTTGGCGGTGGGCCGGTGCATGTGATCTCAGCGAACGCGGAGCAGATGTTTCTCGACATCACGCCCAGTGAGGCTGCGGGACTTCCTCGTTACACCGGCGAGATGGAGTTGACTAATCATTCCGCGGGATCGCTGACGTCGCAGGCTTATCAAAAACGGTGGTTGCGAAAAGAAGAATTATTGGCGGATGCGGCGGAGAAGGCCTCGCTGGCGGCGGAATGGCTGGGGGCGCGACCGTATCCAATGCAGCGCATGAATGATGCATGGACGCTGGTGATGGGCGGCCACTTTCACGATATCGCGGCGGGGACGGCGAGTCCGAAGGCTTACGAATTTGCCTGGAACGACGATGTGATTGCGATGAATCAGTTCGCCGGGATCCTTAACAATGCGACCGAAGGAGTGGCGGCGGCGCTGGATACCGAGACCAAAGGCGTGCCTATTGTCGTCTTCAACCCATTAAATATCGCGCGGGAGGACGTGGTTGAGGCGAATGTGAATTTTGCAGGAGGCGTTCCGAAGTCGGTGCGCGTCACGGGAGCTGATGGAAAAGAAATTCCTGCTCAAATTTCGAATGGGAAAGTTATCTTCCGCGCGAAGGCGCCTTCGGTTGGCTACGCGGTTTACGATGTGCAGCCGGGGACAGGCGCATTGGATAAGTCGACGCTGAAGGTTTCGGAGAGTTCGATCGAAAACCATTACTACAGCGTGAAACTGAATCAAGACGGAGACGTGGTGAGCATTTTCGATAAGTCTCAGGGGAAGGAATTGCTCAGCGCGCCGGCGCGGCTCGCGATCTCTTATGACAATCCCGAACACTGGCCGGCGTGGAACATGGACTGGGATCAGGAACAGGCTGCGCCGAGAGAATATGTCGGGGGGCCCCCGAAGATTCGCGTGGTGGAGAATGGTCCGGTGCGCGTCGCGGTGGAAGTTTCGCGGGAGACGGCGGGATCGAAGTTTGTGCAGACGATTCGTCTATCGGCTGGCGATGCGGGGAAGCGGGTGGAGTTCGCGAACGTGATCGACTGGAAGACGAAAGAGTCAAATTTGAAGGCAGCTTTTCCGCTGGCGGCTTCGAACGAGATGGCAACTTACAACTGGGATATGGGGACGATTCAGCGGCCGAGCGCGGCGCCGAAAAAGTTTGAGGTGCCGTCGCATCAGTGGATCGATTTGACGGACGCGAGCGGTGAATTCGGCGCGACCATTCTTACTGATTGCAAGAACGGATCGGACAAGCCGAACGATCATACGATTCGATTGACGCTGATCCGCACGCCGGGAACGCGCGGGGGTTACGCGGATCAGGGGACGCAGGATATTGGGCATCATGAATTTACGTATGGAATCGCGGGGCATGCGGGCGACTGGCGGCAGGCCGAAACCGACTGGCAAGGGCAACGACTGAACGATCCACTGATCGCTTTCGAAACGGCGAAGCACGCGGGCGCGCTGGGGCGGGAATTCTCTTTGCTCAAGGTTAGCAGTCCGCGGATACGAGTGTTGGCGCTTAAGAAAGCGGAGTTGAGCGACGAAGTGATTGTGCGCATGGTTGAGCTGGATGACAAACCTCAGTCCGACGTGCGTGTGACTTTTCATGCGCCGATCAACGCTGCGCGCGAAGTGAATGGGCAGGAGCAGCCGGTTGGTCCCGCGAGCATACGCGGTGGTGCGCTGGTGACATCTTTTTCGGCTTATCAGCCGCGCACTTTTGCGGTGAAGCTTTCGGGGCTGCGGACGAAGGTAGCGGCGGTGCATTCGGTTGCGGTGCCTATGCATTACGACCTGGCGACCGCCAGCGAGGACGGCGTGAAAACTCGGGGCGGATTTGATGGTGAGGGAAATGCTTTGCCGGCGGAGATGCTACCGTCGCGGATCAGCTTCAACGATGTGAAATTCGAACTGGCTCCTGCGAAATCCGCCGCACCTAATGCGCTGGTGGCGAAGGGGCAGACGATCGATCTGCCCGCGGGTCACTACAACCGTCTCTATATTCTCGCGGCGGCGGCGGGTGGAGATCAGAAGGCAGAATTCAGCGTGGGCGGCAGGGAAGTTAGTTTGAATGTCGAGGATTGGGGGGGATTCATTGGTCAATGGGATGATCGGCAGTGGAGCTCGAAAGATACTTCGCACGACGATTACGGCGAGATGACCGGGATCAATCCGGGGTTTATCAAGCGCGCGGACGTAGCGTGGTACTGCACGCATCATCACAACGCAGCGGGAGAGAATGTTCCGTATCGTTATTCTTATCTGTTCGCTTACTCGCTGGATCTGACGGAGGACGCGAAGAGTGTAAAGCTTCCGGATAACGATAAGATCCGCGTGTTCGCAATGTCCGTGGCGGCGGAGAATCCGGAGACACGGCCGGCGCAGCCTCTATATGATGTGCTGCCGCCGATGGCGGAAGAACAGTGAAGCGGGAGCGGTTGCGGAAAATGTGGAGACTTATAACTTTAGATGCCGAGCTCGGACGGTTGTTCGGGAATTGGTTCGATACGTCCCAGCAGGAAAACGTAGCCCCAAATTCCCAACAATAAGATGATGGTTGCGGTCACGAACGCGGCGGCGAATGATTGCGTCGTAGAAACGATGTAACCGGTCACGATGGGCGCCGAGATGGCAGCGATCTGGCCGGAGAAATTCACGGCGCCAGCCAGTTTGCCTACACTCTCGCGGGGGGATATGAGAGAGGGGACGGTCCACGCCACGGGCGAGGCCGCAGCGAGGCCTCCGAGAGCAAGGCTGATCCAGAGGAGCGCGGCGGTGGGGGTGTGAGCTGTGGCCGCGCCGAGAATGCCGAGACCGAAAGTCATGCCGATTGCCATTACAGTTTGACGAACGCGACTGGAATCGTAGCCGCGCTGAATGAGGGAGTCGACGAGCCAACCGCCAATCAAGATATCGGTGCACGTTGCAAACGCCCAAGGCACAGTGGTATAGAAAACCGAGTGCAACAGATCGACGTGAAGCGAAACGGAAAGATAACTGGGCAGCCACGTGAGCAAAAGAAAAAAAGTATAGTTGTATGCACCCCATCCCAGGGCGAGTCCGTAGGTTTTCCGCTGGCGTAAGAGGTAGCGCAAGGAACTTCCCTGGCGTGTTATGGCAGCGTTCATCATGTCGTGGATCGAGCCGGCTTCCGGCTGAGCTCCGCCCTGCGAGATGAAATCGCGTTCCCGGGATGAGAGTCCGCGATCTTCGCTGGGATTGCGGTAGACCGAGTAAAAGAGAAAAAAATAAATCAGACTGATGAAGCCGGTGGCGGCGAAGCTCCAGCGCCATCCGAAGTAAAAGAGCAGGACGCCGATCAAGGGTACGCCGATTGCGCTGGAAAGTTTCGCAGCGGCATCGGAGATTGCAGTCGCTAAACTTCGTTCGCCGAGAGTGAACCAGTAGCCGAGCGCTTTGGCGTTGGCAGGAAAAATCGGAGATTCACTTACGCCGAGAAGAAAGCGTGCACCGAAAAACCAGTTCAGGCCGGGAGCGATGGCGGCGGCGAAGGAGGAGAAGCTCCAGAGCAGAGCGCTGATGCGACCGACGCGGCGGACTCCCCAGCGGTCCAATAAAATTCCGCAGGGCATCTGCATCAATGCGTAAGTCCAACTGAAGGCGCTGGAGAGATAGCCGAAGGCGACTAGCGATAAGCCGAAAGAATCGTGGAGCGCGTCGCGGGAGACGGACAGGTTGATCCGGTCGAAGAAGTTGACCAGCACTCCGAAGGCGAGGAGGAAGGCGATTCGCCAGCGTCTTCGGGGCACGGGTGCGCTGGAATGCAATTGCGGAGCGGGGCCGCCGCCCGTGGGAACGCCAATATTCACTGGACTCCGATGCCGGCCAGCAGCCCGCCATCCACCAGATAATCACCGCCGGTGCAGAATCCGGCTCGATCGGATGCGAGGAACGCGGCGAGTTCGGCGACCTCTTCGGGAGTGCCGATTCGACCTAAAGGGTGAGCGGCAGCGAAGCGCGCGAAAGTTTCTTCGGTAGAGAGATCCGGCGAAAAGTTTGCGGCCGAGCGCGCGAGCATCGGCGTACGGATCGATCCGGGGCTGATCGAATTGACGCGTATATTGTCGGGGGCGTGATCGAGAGCGAGGGCGCGAGTCAGGCTATGAATCGCGCCTTTCGATGTGGCGTAGGCGGCGACGCCGCGCTGGCAGGCGTGGCCCTGAACGGAGGCGAGATTGATGATGGATCCGCCCCCGCGTTTTTTCATCTCGGGGATTCCGAAGTGCGCCAGAAGATAAACGCTGCCGATGTTCACCATCATGCATCGGTTCCAAGTCGCGAGATCGGTTTGCAGAACTGTGCCGAAAGGGTGAATGGCAGCGGCGTTGACGATGATGTCCAGACCTCCGAACGAGGTTGCCGTTTTTGCAATGACGGACTGCACTTGGCCGGGATCGGTCACGTCGCAGGTCTGTACTTGCAGCGGCAAGTTTTGTTTTTTGGCATGGCGCGCGAGGTCTTCGTTGGCGGAGGTTTCGATGCCGCAAGCGACGACCAGGGCTCCGCCCTCGGCAAAGCGTATGGTGATGGCACGACCGATTCCGGTGGTACCGGTTACCAGCGCTACTCGTCCTGCGAAGTCGTTCATGGATTTAATCCTCGGTCGACAAACTCGGTCAACAGTGCAGCTTCCCTTGGGAAGCTGGTCACTCGGCCAACTCGGGCATCGCATAGCGCAATCCTTGCACTACGCCACGCAGCTCGGCCAGGCCTTTCAAGCGGCCGACGAAGGAGTAGCCGGGATTTACTTTCTTTCCGATATCGTCACCCAGCAGATGTCCGTGGTCGGGACGCATGGGGATCTCATATTCTGCCCAATCGCTTCGGCGGCGATGCGCCTCTTCTTCGAGAAGAATCCGAATGACTCCGACCAGGTCGGAGGTGCCGCCAAGATGGTCGGCTTCATGAAAAGATCCGTCGGGCTCTCGAGTCACCTGGCGGAGATGAGCGAAATGAATGCGAGCGGCAAACTCGCGAGCCATGGCCAACAGATCGTTATCGGGGCGCGCGCCAAACGATCCTACACAAAACGTGAGCCCGTTGGCGAGCGTGTCGCTGGCATTAAAAATTGCACGAACATCCGCAGCGGTCGAGACGATGCGAGGAAGGCCGAACAAAGACCACGGAGGATCATCCGGATGTATGGCGAGGCGAACACCGGTTTCTTCCGCTACGGGAACGACCTCCTGCAGGAATGCGATCAGATTGTCCCGCAACTCCTCGGCGGTCACCCCGCTGTATTCCGCGATGAGGGCGCGAATGGTCTCGCGATCATAGGACGCTTCGGCTCCGGGTAGACCGGCAATGATTGTCCGTTCCAGGTTGGTTCGTTGCGCCTCCGACATGGCTTTGAAGCAGGCGTGCGCTGCTTGCGTGCGCGCTTCGGAATAGTCAGCCTCAGCATTTTTGCGCGCGAGCATGAATAAATCGTAGGCGGCAAAGTCGATCGCATCGAAACGCAGGGCGTAGCCGGTGGTCGGAAAGCGCCAATGCAAGTCCGTTCTCGTCCAATCCACCACGGGCATAAAGTTATAGCAGACGACAGAGACGCCGGCTTGGGCGATCGCGGCCAGCGAATCCTTCCATGCATTGATGAAATGCGCGAAAGGTCCGGAACGGAGCTTGATGGAGTTGTGGACTGGAATACTTTCGACCACGGACCAGTCGAGACCGGCGGCGAGGATTTCATCGTGGCGTTTCAGCACCTCGCGCAATGGCCACGCTTCGCCGCGATAGAGATGGTGGAGCGCGGAGACAATGCCGGTAGCGCCTGCCTGCTTGATGTGGTCGAGAGGGATCGGATCATGAGGACCGAACCATCTCCAGGTTTCTTTCATAGCCCGATGTAAAGTTTTTTTGGACGTTCCTTAGTCAGTGGTCGACCCCAGACTGCAGGGAGCGAGGTTTGAGGAGCGGAAACATGCCTGCATTCTAGCCGTTTTCGAACCCGGGTTGCTTGATTTGTTGAGTGACACGTTTTGCGATTCGGTTCGGCGGAAGAAAAATCAGCACGGCGTATAATCGCGGGCGAAAGAAAATGCCAATCACGAAGATAGAAGTTTTGGGGAAGATTCTGGCCTCTGGCCTGGTTGCGGTGATTCGAGCGGAGAGCGCTGACCAAGCCACTCGCATCGCCGACGCTTGCGCTCGGGGAGGCGTTGCCGCGCTGGAGATTACATTCACCGTTCCGGGCGCGGCGGGAGTGATCGAACATCTGGCGAAGAAATGTTCGGCTGACATTCTGCTGGGTGCGGGAACGGTGCTCGATGCTGAAACCGCGCGCATCGCGATTCTTGCCGGAGCGCAGTTTGTGGTGAGTCCGGCTTTGAATGCGGATACGGCCCGGCTGTGCAATCGTTATCAGGTTCCCTACATGCCGGGCGCCGCGACCATGCGCGAGGTGATCGAAGCGATGGAGTGCGGGGCCGATATTGTGAAAGTTTTTCCGGGGGAAATTCTCGGGCCGGCGTTTATCAAAGCGGTGAAGGGGCCGTTGCCGCAAGCTCATTTGATGCCGACCGGCGGCGTGACTCTGGAGAATGTCGGCCAGTGGATCAAAGCTGGATCGGTTGCCGTGGGAGTCGGAGGAAATTTAACTGCGGGGGCAAAGACGGGAGATTTCGCTTCCATCACTCATCTTGCCCGGCAATTCGTCGAGAAAATAAAAGAGGCGCGAGGGCAGTAAGCCCGGAAATCGCGCCCTTTCAGAACAATTTCAAACTGCACCACGATTCATCAGGCGGAAGGACAGATTCAGCCGGGCCTGAAGATCACTCCTCTCCGATGTCCTCATGCCAAATCTCGGGGTTGGAGAGAATGTAGTCGCTCAACATTCGTGTGCACTCTTGGGAATCGCAATCGATAACTTTTATACCCAGCGCCCGCAGCCAGTCGATGCCGCCTTGAAAATTGCGACTCTCGCCAACAACCAGCGTACTGAAGCCGAACTGGCGCACCAAGCCGCTGCAATACCAGCACGGCGCGAGCGTTGTGACCATGGTCAGCTTGCGATAGCTGCGCTGGCGTCCAGCATTGCGAAAAGCGTCCGTCTCGCCATGCAATGAAGGGTCACCGCTCTGTACACGCCGGTTGTGGCCGGCGCCGAGCAGAGTTCCGGCCTCATCGAAAATGGCCGCGCCGATCGGAATGCCGCCCTCGGCCAGACCTTTGCGGGCCTCGGCAAGAGCCACCAGCAACATGGCAGCGTGATCGGACGATGACATGGTCCGTAATTATATTCGCGTGCTGGCAGAGCATGTCCTCCTGCAAAACAATTTATTCGAAAAGTATCCACGGAAGTGAGGGTTCAGTCGTTCCGGAGCCGTAGTAGAAGAAAGAGCCGATAGTTGGAATTTCGGATACTCCGCATCGAAATTGTGCGTTGTACATGTGGCCGCCCAGGCGATATCACATAAATTGACGGAATAGCCTTGGAGTGGAGTGTGGGCTGCGCTAGCGGCCTTGGGCTCGAGTCCAGGAACCATCGATTTGCGGCACGAATTCACCTTGGGAGACCACGATGTCCCGCGTAAGGCATAGCTATGGCGCTCCGCCCGCGCAGGGCTTGTACGATCCGGCGCAGGAGCATGATGCGTGCGGGATTGGATTCGTGGCGAACATTCATGGTGAGAAAAGCCACGAGATTATCCGCAGTGGCGTGCAGGTGCTGCTCAATCTGGCGCACCGCGGGGCGTGCGGCTGCGACGCCGAAACCGGAGACGGCGCCGGCGTTCTGATTCAGATTCCACACGAATTCTATGCGCGAGAGTGCGCAGCGCTGGGCTTCCAGCTTCCGCAGCCGGGCGCCTACGGCGTAGGGATGACTTTTCTGCCCGTGGAAAAACATGCACGGCTGCAATGCGAAGGCATTGTTGAGCGCATCGTTCGTGAAGAGGGGTTGTCGTTACTGGGGTGGAGGGACACGCCGGTCTATGGCTCCGCCATCGGCCGGGTGGCGAGGGCTTCGCAGCCTTATATCCAACAGATTTTTATCGGACGCACGGTATCGGAAAGCTCTCCTGCCGGAGCGTCGGGCTCTGACGAAGATACGTTCGAGCGGAAGCTGTATGTCGTGCGCAAGCGCGCGGAGAATGAAATTCGCGAGTTGGGCGGCCGTGGGTTGGGCGATGAAGATGCTGGAATGTTTTACATTCCTTCGCTCTCTTGCCGAACCGTGGTTTACAAGGGGTTGGTGCTGGCTTCGCAGTTGACGAATTTCTATCGCGAGCTTTCAGATCCAGCGGTGGTGAGCGCGCTTTGCCTGGTGCACCAGCGCTTCTCGACGAATACATTTCCCAGCTGGCAGCGGGCGCATCCTTATCGCTACATCGCGCATAACGGTGAGATCAATACGGTGCGGGGCAATGTGAACTGGATGCATGCGCGGCAATCGCTGCTGGCTTCGCCGCTGTTTGGCGACGACCTGAAAAAAGTTTTTCCGATCATTGAGCCGGAGGGCAGCGACTCAGCTAATTTCGACAATGCGCTGGAACTTCTGCTGCAGGCCGGCCGCAGTCTTCCGCATGCGATGGCGATGTTGATTCCGGAAGCGTGGTCGGGAAATCCGCACATGCCGGCGGAGAAGCGGGCTTTTTATGAGTACCACGCCTGCTTGATGGAGCCGTGGGATGGCCCGGCTGCGGTTGCATTCACCGACGGACGGGTTATCGGTGCCACGCTCGACCGCAATGGATTACGTCCGGGACGCTACATTGTAACTCGCAGTGACGTCGTAATCATGGCATCGGAAGCGGGTGTGCTGGATGTGGCTCCGGAACAGATCAAGATGAAAGGCCGGCTTCAACCGGGAAAAATGTTCCTGGTGGACACGATGGAAGGCCGCATCATTTCCGATAAAGAGATCAAACGGAATCTGGCTGAGCAGCAACCTTATGCGCAATGGCTCAAGGATAATCAGATTTCGATGGACCAGTTGCCCGAGCCGTCGCGGACGCATCCTCCCGATCCTGAAACTCTTCTTCGACGTCAGCGCGCCTTCGGTTATACGGATGAAGATTTGAAGATGATGCTCGGCCCCATGGCATCGGCCGGGGAGGAGCCGGTTGGTTCGATGGGAACGGATACGCCGCTGGCGTGTCTCTCGGACCGGCCGCAGCCGTTGTTCAATTATTTCAAGCAGCTGTTTGCGCAGGTTACGAATCCGCCGATCGATTCCATTCGCGAAGAAATGGTGATGTCGCTGACCAGCTATATCGGCAGCGAGCGCAACATCCTGGAAGCGGCGCCGGAAAACTGCCACATGCTGAAGCTGGAGCACCCGCTGCTGACCAACCGTGAATTGGAGAAGCTGCGGCGCGTGTCGCATCGCGACCTACTGGCGACCACACTGTCTTCGCTATTCCGCGCCAACGAAGGTGAAGCTGGACTGAAGCGCGCGCTGGACGAGTTGTGCCGGAGAGCATCGCTTTCGGTGAAGGCGGGATACAGTTTGCTGATTCTTTCGGATCGGGGCGTCGATAAGGATTACGCGCCCATTCCTTGCTTGCTGGCGTTGGCGGCAGTGCACAATTTGCTGGTACGGGAGGAAACGCGAACCCAGGTTGCTCTGATCATTGAATCCGGCGAGCCCCGGGAAGTGATGCATTTTGCATTGCTCAGCGGGTACGGCGCGAGCGCCATCAATCCTTATCTCGCGCTGGAAACGGTGGAGGATCTGGCCTGGAGCGGCGATCTGGCGGATGGAATTACGCCGGAAGTAGCGGTTAAAAATTTCATGAAGTCGGTGAAGAAAGGTTTACTGAAGACGTTTGCAAAGATGGGCATTTCGACTTTGCAAAGTTATCAGGGTGCGCAGGTTTTCGAAGCCATCGGATTGAATAAAGAAGTGGTCGAGACTTATTTTGCGGGTACAAGCTCGCGTGTGGAAGGGATCAGTCTTGAAGTGATTGCGCGCGAAGCGCGGTTGAAGCACGAACATTCGTTGAGCCCAGTGACGGAGCATGAGACGGAGTTGACGGTGGGCGGTAACTATCATCAGCGGACCAACGGCGAATATCATTTGCTGAATCCGCTGACCATCGGGAAACTGCAACAGGCGGTGCGGCAGGAAAACTTTCAGACCTTCAAGGAATATACCGATCTGATCGATCAGCAGAGCGCCAGCTTGTGCACGCTGCGCGGTTTGATGAAGTTGAAGAAGAGCGACAAGCCCGTTCCACTTGAAGAGGTCGAGTCTGCCAAAGAAATTGTTAAACGCTTTACCACCGGCGCGATGTCATTCGGATCGATCAGCAAAGAAGCGCATGAGACGCTCGCGATTGCGATGAACCGCATCGGAGGAAAATCGAACACGGGCGAGGGCGGGGAAGATGAAGAGCGATTCCAACCCGATGCGAGTGGTGACTCTCGGCGCAGTGCGGTCAAGCAAGTGGCTTCGGCGCGATTTGGCGTAACCGCGAACTACCTGGTAAATGCAGATGAGTTGCAGATCAAGATGGCGCAGGGCGCCAAGCCCGGAGAGGGCGGGCAACTGCCGGGACATAAAGTGGATGAGACCATCGCGCGCTTGCGGCATTCCATCGCCGGTGTGGGATTGATTTCACCGCCGCCGCATCATGACATTTATTCGATCGAAGATCTCGCGCAATTGATTTACGACCTTAAGAACATTAATCCCCAAGCACGCATTGCCGTGAAGTTGGTGGCGGAATCGGGCGTGGGGACAGTGGCTGCGGGAGTGGCCAAGGCGCATGCCGATGTCGTTCTCATCAGCGGGGACAGCGGAGGCACGGGAGCATCCCCTCTGAGTTCGATCAAACATGCGGGCATCCCGTGGGAACTGGGGCTGGCCGAAACGCAACAGGTGTTGTTGTTGAACGATCTGCGCGGCCGCATTCGCGTGCAGACGGATGGGAAGTTGCAAACTGGCCGGGATGTGGTGATCGCGGCGTTGCTCGGCGCTGAGGAGTTCGGCTTCGCGACCACGCCGCTGATTGCGATGGGCTGCGTGATGCTGCGGAAGTGTCATTTGAATACTTGCTCGGTGGGCATTGCGACGCAGGATCCGGTGTTGCGAAAGCAGTTCCAAGGGCAGCCGGAGCATGTGATTAATTTCTTTTTCTTTCTGGCTGAGCAGGTCCGGCAATACATGGCGGAGTTCGGCTTTCGCAGTTTCGATGAAATGGTGGGGCGGGTGGATATGCTCGAGTTTGAGCCGGCAGTCGCGCATTGGAAAGATCATTGGAAGGCGCGTGGGCTCGATCTTTCGGCAGTGCTTTATAGCCCGCCGGTGCCGTCGCGGGTGGCGCGAAGGTGCGTGCAGGCGCAGGATCATGGGCTGGAAGAGGCGCTCGATCACAAGATTCTTTCCGCCGCGCGGGCGGCGATCGATACGGTGGTTCCGGTCGAGATCAAGTTACCGGTGCGGAATGTTCATCGCACGGTCGGCACGATGCTCAGCGGGGAGATCGCGCGCCAGTACGGATCCGCGGGGTTGCCGGATGAGACCATCCGAATTCATCTGACGGGGTCCGCCGGCCAGAGTCTGGGCGCGTTCCTGGCGAAGGGCGTGACTCTGACACTGGAGGGTGAGGCTAACGATTACGTCGGCAAAGGATTGTCCGGCGGACGCCTGGTTGTATTTCCGCCGCGCGGTTCAAGGTTCGCGCCGGAAGAAAATATTCTCATTGGAAATGTCGCGCTTTACGGAGCCACCAGCGGAGAAGCGTTTTTCAAAGGAGTTGCCGGGGAGAGATTTGCGGTCCGAAACTCCGGGGCGACCGCAGTGGTTGAGGGCGTGGGCGATCACGGTTGCGAATACATGACCAATGGATTGGTGCTGGTTCTGGGATTATGCGGGAGGAACTTCGCAGCCGGCATGAGCGGCGGGGTGGCCTATGTGTTTGACGAGCGCTTGAACTTTGCGGGAGAGCGCTGCAATCTCGGTTCGGTGGATCTCGAATCGGTGGTCGAACTTCAGGATGTGCAGATCGTGAGGGACCTCATCACGCGGCATTCGAAACTGACGGGAAGCCGCCGCGCGAAGTGGATGCTGAAGAACTGGCCGGAAGCGTTGCCACGTTTCATTAAAGTGTTTCCTCATGAATTCAAGCGGGTGCTGGGCGTCAGGCGCAGGCCGCAGCCTTACATTCCCAATCAACCGCCACCGGTCCGGGCGCACTCCGAAGAGCTACCCGCGCCGTATGTGCAGGTGCAACATGGGTAAGGTGCAGAATGGGTAAGGCGACCGGCTTCCTGGAATATTCGCGTGATATGGCGCAGCGACGGCCGGTTACCCAGCGGGTGAACGACTGGTTCGAGATTTATCTCGACGTTCCCGAAGAAACTCTGAAAAAACAAGGTGGGCGCTGCATGGATTGCGGCGTGCCTTTTTGCCAGACGGGATGTCCAGTCAACAATCTGATTCCGGACTGGAACGATTTGATTTATCGCGGAAGATTAAAAGAAGCGGTCCGGCAGTTACACGCCACCAATAACTTTCCGGAATTCACGGGCCGCATCTGTCCAGCGCCGTGCGAAGCTTCGTGCGTACTGGGGATCAACCAGCCTGCGGTCACCATCAAGCAAAACGAAAAAAATATTGTGGAGCGCGGATTTCTTGAAGGCTGGATCCGGCCAGAGCCGCCGAAGGTTCGCACGGAAAAGAAAGTTGCGATTGTGGGCTCCGGGCCGGCGGGACTGGCGGCGGCTCAGCAACTATGCCGCGCCGGGCATTCCACGGTGGTGTATGAAAAATCCGATCGCATCGGTGGATTGCTCCGTTACGGAATTCCGGAATTCAAGCTGGAGAAAAAAGTCATCGACCGCAGGCTCGATCAGATGGCGGCGGAGGGGGTTCAGTTTGCTACCGGCGCGGAAGTGGGGAAGAATGTTTCGGTCGAAGACCTTCGACGGGATTTTGATGCGATCATGCTGGCGGGCGGGGCAGAGCATCCGCGCGACCTGAATGTTCCCGGACGTGAGTTGAAGGGGATTCACTATGCCATGGAATATCTGCCGCAGCAGAACCGGCGCTGCCACGGGGATACGGTCGAAGCCGAGATCGAAATTCTTGCCAGCGGTAAGCGCGTGATTATTATCGGAGGCGGCGACACCGGCGCAGATTGCCTGGGGACTTGTCATCGACAGAAGCCGCTCTCGGTGCACCAGTTCGAAATTATGCCGAAGCCTCCGGACGAACGCTCGCCGCAGACGCCGTGGCCGTTGTGGCCTATGCAGCTTCGCACTGAGGCGGCGCACGAGGAAGGCGGAGTCCGCGACTGGGGCATTGCGACTACGAAATTCAGCGGCGATGGTGAACGAGTCAAGTTGCTGCACGCGGTGCGCGTTGGTCCTCCACCGCGATTTGAGCCGATTCCGGGCAGCGACTTCACGATGGAAGTTGATCTTGTGCTCATCGCGATGGGATTTCTCGGTCCGGTACGAAATGGGATGATCGAGCAACTGGGCGTCGCGCTCGATCCGCGCGGCAACGTGGCGACCAATCAGAATTACATGTCGTCGGTGCCGGGCATTTTTGCCGCGGGCGATATGCGGCGCGGCCAATCTTTAGTGGTGTGGGCGATTGCTGAAGGCCGCAAAGCGGCCGCGGCCGTGGATACCTACCTGCGCGCTTCCGCATCGCATCCGATTTCGTCGATTCCTGCAATTCGACAGCTCGCGTTGTGATCGCGATATGCGGCGTGTAAGATGACGGCGCGAGCGCAATGATCGGGATCGAGGACATCCAAACGGCGATGGGCCGGATACGCGAAGCGATTCGCGTTTCTCCCTGTACTTATTCGGAAGCTTTTTCTGAGCTTACCAAATCCGATATTTTCCTGAAGCTCGACAATCAGCAGCGTACGGGGGCTTTCAAAGAACGCGGAGCGTTGAACAAGCTACTCACGCTCACGAACGAAGAGCGAAGCCAGGGAGTAATTGCTGCGTCGGCAGGCAATCATGCGCAGGGCGTGGCTTATCACGCGGGACGGCAGGGGATTCGAGCGCTCATCTACATGCCGCTACCTACGCCGCTTACAAAGGTTTCGGCAACGCGGGCTTACGGAGCGGAAGTTTTTCTCCAGGGGGCCAACTACGATGAGGCATTCGAGAAGGCGGTCGAGCGCAGCGTGGAATGCCATCTGACTCTGATCCACGCGTTCGATGATGACGCGGTGATTGCCGGGCAGGGAACGCTGGGGCTGGAGATTCTGCAGCAGCAACCGGATATCGAGGCAATCGTTGCGCCGATCGGCGGAGGCGGCCTGATTGGCGGCATTGCCTGCGCGGCGAAGGCGATTAATCCGGCCGTCCGGGTGTTTGGGGTGCAGCCCGCGAAGCTGCCTTCGATGAAGGCTGCGATTGAGCATGGAAAGCCGGTGACGATTAAGCCCGCTGCGACGATTGCCGATGGCATCGCGGTGCGGCGGGCGGGGGCGCGGACATTTCCGCTGGTTCAGAAATATGTAGACGACATTGTTACGGTCGAAGAAGAAGAGATCGCGAACGCCATACTTCTTCTTCTGGAGCGGGAAAAAACGTTGGCGGAAGGCGCGGGAGCAGCCTCGATCGCGGCGGTGTTGAATCACAAGTTGCCGGTGGAAGGGAAAAAAGTTGCGGTGTTGGTATGCGGTGGGAATATCGACGTCACGCTGCTCTCACGCATTATCGAGCGCGGCTTAGTAAAAGATGGGCGGCTGGTGCGGCTGCGCGTTCATCTGCCGGATTATCCCGGCGCACTGCATCGACTGACGGGCATTCTTGCCGAGCTGCGCGCTAACATCGTCGAAACCGCATACGACCGCGCTTATCACGGAGTCAACCTCGGCGACACGGCGATTGACATCACCATGGAAACACGCGGGCCGGCGCACATCGCCGAACTGCTGGCGGCGCTGCTGGCAGCGGGTTACGCGCACGAGAGAATTTTGTAAACTGGTCGGCACCAAAACTGATCGAGACCATAAGAAATTTGAATTGGACTAGCTTGATTCCTGCCATTATCGTCTGCGGATTAGGGAGAGGACTGCGATTGAACGCAAATGGCGCTCGTCGGCCGGCTCTTTCCTGGATCAGCCCTTCCCTGCAGGATTCGCAAATGCAGTCGCGTCCGTTGCCTGCTGGAACTTTTCCGGCAGGCATCCGACTTTCAAAGAATTCACTCCTTCGAAAACAGGAGCACCAAACATGATTACGCGAGCCGACAGGCACACTCTGCGCCTGTCGTTACCGTTGACGTTCGTGTGGGCGTTCGTGCGGGTCATCACTATTATCGTTCTTGCCCTGGGGCTGCTTCCCACTTTGTCTGGGCGTTGCTTTGCCGATGACGGGCCAAAGCCGGATCCATCTGGCATTGCTACGGGAGATAAATCGAACGCAGTGGATGCCGCGGGCAATCCCTTTGTAGTGGCGGAGCCGACCGATAAGTCCGCTCCCGACTACGCGGCAAACAAGAAGGCCTTCGACGACTATCAAGCCCAGGTGGCCAAAGAACCGCTCGCACTTAAGCTGGCTGACAGCGTCGGGCACCTTCGGGTCGCGACGAATTTTGCCTGGACGTTGAACACCGGCTATCTGGTGCTGTTTATGCAAGCCGGCTTCGCGCTACTCACCTGCGGGCTGGTTCGGAAGAAAAATGCCGCGCATCTCATGATGCTGAATTTCGCGGCTTATGTGTTTGCGTTCCTCGCTTATTACGCAGTGGGATATGCCTTTCAATTCGGCGCCGTTACCATCAATGCTGCGCCTACCAATCTCGGCGGGATTCCAACTCTTAATCACTTTCTGATCGGGAGCGGTCAATGGGGATTTGTGGGCGGCAAGGGTTTTTTCCTGACTGGTCCCGCATATGACAGCGCCAGCAATTGTTTGACATTATTCGAAGTCGTGTTCATGGAGACGGCCGGCTACATCATTGTCGGCGCGGTGTGTGAGCGCATTACCTTCTGGGCGTTTCTGCTTTGCGAGCTTTTTATCGGAGCGATTCTCTATCCCATCTCCGGTTGCTGGACTTGGGGCGGAGGCTTTTTATCGCAAATTGGTTCCACGTTGAATCTCGGCCACGGTTATGTCGATTTCGCGGGATCCACTGTAGTCCATGCGGTGGGTGGGTTCTGCGCGATGGCGCTTGCGATCATCCTGGGACCGCGTTTGGGGAAGTACGGTCCCGGCGGGAAGATTCGCGTGTTCCCCGCTCACAATATTGTGTATGTCGTGACCGGCACTTTCATTCTTCTTTTCGGATGGATGGGATTCAATCCGGGTTCTACGTTGGGCGCGACCGACCTGAGAATCTCTGTGGTTGCGGTGAACACGAACCTGGCAGCGGTCGCAGGGGCGGCGGCGGCCATGCTGCTGTGGTATTCACTGTTCGGCAAGCCCGACGTGACGATGGCGTGTAATGGAATGCTTGCGGGGTTAGTGGCGATCACCGCGCCATGCGCTTTTGTGTCCCCGACATCGGCGACAATCATTGGCGTGCTGGCAGGCTGCCTGGTTTGTCTTGGGGTTCTGTTCAACGACCGGGTGCTCAAGATCGACGATCCGTGTGGAGCGATTTCGGTGCACGGTTACTGTGGCTGGCTGGGCGCCGTTTGTGTGGGAATTTTTGCCGATGGCGCTTACGGCGCGGGATGGAACGGGGTGGGAGGGTCCTCCTACCTGGGGCACGCCGGGCAAGGTGTGACTGGATTGCTGCATGGCGACACGCGCCAGTTCTTGTGCCAGCTTTTGGGAGCGACGTTGTATGCCGTATGGGCGTTTGGAGCGACTTATGCTGTGTTCTGGGTAGTGAACAAGGCGAAAAGCATGCGCGTGTCGGCAGCGGTCGAAGAAGAAGGACTCGACTATCCGGAGTTCGGCATGGGTGGATATCCGGAAGACGCGGTGGTGCCGGCACCTTACTAGAACAGGCCTGAATGTGCGGCGGGCGGTCAGAACACTGCTTTTTATTCGCCATTTATTCGCTTTCGTGGCAAACTGCTTTTGTCGGGATCTGCCCTGCCCAGGGTCTGGACTCTCGTCCCGATAAAAGGATGCGGGATGAAGTTCGCGGCGGCTCTTCGACAGGATTTGATTGCCCGCGCTCTGGAGTATGCTCGTGCGGAAAATCTGCC
>Ga0302319_10009240_pt1 | contig 19000 bp, 13 predicted proteins | sample Bog_T0_2_FD_203319 | JGI IMG/M metagenome (GOLD analysis project Ga0302319, IMG submission 203319) | Peat permafrost microbial communities from Stordalen Mire near Abisko, Sweden - Bog_T0_2 | ecosystem: Environmental > Terrestrial > Soil > Wetlands > Peat | place: Sweden: Abisko, Stordalen Mire... | reverse complement strand
CGACGAGCCGCGAGCCCTGGGCATCTCCGCTGAGAACGTACAGCGAATCGAGCCTCTTGCGTTCCCCCAACTTACGCAAATAGAACATGCTAGCGAAGCTGTAGCCTATCCCGCGATGGAGCTCTTCCGCTTACGTGCCCTTGAAACAGCTGAGTACAGCCTCTCTGACGAGGACATTCCTATCATTGCGCGCATCTGTGAAGCAGTTGGTGGCCTTCCCCTAGCGATTGAGATCGCAGCCGCGAAGCTCGCTCATTTCTCCGCTGCAGAACTCCTCGATTCCATCAGTCGGCATTTCAACGAATTCTGGAACGAAAGCGATGGCGCACATTTGCGGCATCGGACGCTTTCGGCGACGTTGGACTGGAGCTATCAGTTGCTCTCCACGCAGGAAGCGACAATATTTCGGCTTCTATCCGTCTTCACAAGTTCCTTTGAGTGGACCGATGTCACCAGTATGGCCCGACTGGTACATTTCGACCCTTACCAGACCACCATGGCGCTCGGAGCTCTTGTCTCAAAGTCACTGCTGTCGGCGGAAATCGATGGGGAACAGCTGCGTTATCGATTGCTGGAAAGCACCAGAGGATACGCTTCGGAGAAGTTATCACAGGAACCCATTGCACAAGAAGCGTATGGCCGCCATGCTGAGGTTATGTTATCCATTTTTACGAAGGCCGAGGCGGAATTCGCGTCGGTCGACAATCGCGTCTGGCGCGCACGATACGAGGCCCGGAGCGGAGACTTACGCAAGGCTCTGGACTGGTGCTTCGATGACGGGGGCGATGTATCCCTCGGCGTTGACCTCACTGTTTCTGCTATCCGCTTATGGAATGAGCAGTCGTCCATTTTTGAGCAACTCTTACAAGTTGAAAGATCGTTGAAACACTGCCCGTCGACACCGGCTGCGTTATCACAAAAGGTGGTGCTCGCTGCCGCGCGGGCATGGAGTATGACTCTTGCGCGAGAACGTAAAGCCGACATAGACGAAGCGTGGAAATATGCAGAGAATGTCGCCGAACTCAGCGGCAACGTTGATCGGCTTCTGGCGGCAATGTTGGGTCGTTCTGCCTTCCTCATCAGCACGGGCCGTAACGAACTGGCGGTCCGCTTGCTGGACGAGTACCATCAGATTGCCACCCGCGCCGGTGACCGGGCAGCAATCTTTGACGGAGCACGGCTGCGAACTCTTGCGGACTTGCATCTTGGTCACCTGCTTGACGTTCGGGTAAGACTAGAAGGGCTGGCAGTGGAGTTGGCTCAAGGTGTGCCCCCAGCGAAGATCGCGCGCTACCAAGAGGAACGGTACGTCTTCATCAACATTACGCTCGCATTGTCGAATTGGCTCACAGGTCGACACGAGCGCGCCTTCGAGATGGCCGAGGAAGTGGTGGTGAAGACCGGGCAAATTGGCCAGTTTGCGGGGCAGTCGATTGCCTTGGGGTTCGTAGCGATGCCGCTCTCACTTTGGAGCGGCAACATCGATAGCTTAGAGCGATACTCGAAAATGTTGGGGCGAATCTTAGACCGCGAAAAGGTATCTCTTTGGTGGCCAGTGCACCTTTTCTACGCTTCCGTTATTGGGTTCGAACGAGAGGGTGTGAAACATCTCGACGGTATCCGGTTGGCCGTCGATGAGCTTCTTCGAGACGGACTTAGAGCGCGCGCTCCAATGTACCTTGGGGTGCTTGCCAGCGCATTGCTCGAAGGCGGCGAACTCGCAGAGGCCGATAGCGCGATCGAACAGGCCTTCACTTTGCAGCGTGAGTCGAAAGAAGAGTGGTGCCTTCCCGAACTGCTTCGGGTGAAGGCACGGATATTGACCGCGTTCGGGGAGTTGGACAATGCCAAGGCAATCCTAAGCAAAGCGCGCGAAAATGCTCACGCGATTTGCGCGCGATCCTTCGAACTGAAGATTGTGAATGACTGGGCTGAAGCGGCAATGGCAGAAGGAAATATCGAAGAGGCGATCGAGCTTCTTGGGGCCATCTATAAGAGTTTCGAGGACAAGGATGCGACCGAGGATCTTAAAAGATGTGCTCGCCTGTTCACCGCCGCGAGCGCGAATCGGACTTCGACACTGCTATAGAGCTAAGGGCCTCACTGCGACTCGTCAACCAGACATGCCGACAAGAATCCAGAACCGCTGACTTTCTAGCCCGCCGTTACAGGGCTTCTCATTGCCCTTTACCGTGTCCAACGTGAACGTGAAGCGGTCGACTACATCCTGACTCAAAGTTTGGTGCAGCCGGGCAACTGCCGTTGGCTTCATCTTTTGGGTCAGTATATGAGGAAGATCCGGTGCTTAACCTCACGGTGCCGCTCTCGTTGACTCCAGTCTCTTGATCATGTCGTCTTCCCAGTTGGCATCGCCGGCGTAGCCGAGCTGATCCCACTGCCAAACGCCCTTCTGATCGAAAATCCAGTTCTGCGGAACTGCTCCGCCCAAGCCGTTCCCATTTACATAGTTGAAAGCCGAGAGTACGGGAAACGTGTAACCCTTCTCTTTCAAGTACGGCGCTACCAGCCCAACTTCTTCATCCACGTTGAAAGTCAGGATTTGGAGATCCGAACGGTTCCTGACGTTTTCATAAAGCTTTTGGAGGTGTGGCAGTTCCCGCTGGCAAGGAGCGCACCAGGTCGCCCACAAGTTAATGAGCAGTGTCTTGCCCGCGAGTTCCTTCAGGCGCCAGGTCTTGCCGGTGAAATCGGAGAGGTCGAAGGGAGAGAGCTCTTTCTTGGGTCTCTCCCAGCGGCCTGCGGCTAACTCCTCGGGCTTGCCCGCGGGCGGTGTGCTCCATGCTTTCCACGCAGTGTCCGTTCCGCCCAATTCCTTCCACAGAACGCGGGCTTCCTCGCCCAGATCGTCTTCGATCTTTCCCTGCCATTTGGGTGGAGGCTCGGAACGCGCATACAGCGCCAATTGGTAGTAGGCCAGGGCGTCAGCCCTGTGGCTCTCCAAATCTGCAAGCCGAGCGCGATTCCACCAATATTGCACTCGCTCCGCCTTCTTTTCAGGCAAAGGTATGTCGATGAGCGTTTGGATCGCCGCGGCCTCTTGAGGCTGTCCTGCCAGTTTAGCCGCTCTTGCTCGTAAGCCAGCCACAGAAGCCGCGAGGACCAATTCCCCATTGCGACGGTCATGCAGTTCCTCCGTTGAGAGATCGTCGTCTTGACTGGTTCGAACCATCTCCTTCGACAGGACCGTCTGCGCTGCTTCCAACATACGCAGGGCGCGCTCAGGTTGCAGGTTATGCTTCAATAGAAACTGGCCCGCCATCAGATAATTCCCTGTGGAGGACGAAGGCGAATCGTATTTCTCGATTGCGTCCAGGAATGTCTCCAAGGCCGCTACGCGATCGTTTAGAGGTACAGAATCGTCGTCCCGAACGGTGTAAAACCACACGTAGCGAGCCAGGACAGTCTCGTCTGGAAAGTCGTGAATAAAACCTTGCAAGGCCGCTCGATTCGCTTGTCGGTACTTGGCCCACGCATCCGCATCGTTTGAGTCCTTTGGGTCCTTATGAGCTTTCCGCCAACGTTGGGAGACAATCTCATAGGCTTCATTGGAGTAAGGATATTCGCGCACGAGACGGTCTTCCATCCGAGTTATGGTTTCCTCAGAAGCGCCGCTCTGTTTAAATCCACTCAGCAGGAATGCCAGCCACTGCGAATCCGGTGTCGGATTTAACGACTCGATCCGTTTCAGGTCTTGGCCCATTTGTTTGCGAAGCGCCTCATGTTCCAGCGGCGGGTGAATGCGGAACTCCAACCCCCAGAGATATCCATAATCCTTCAAACGCGAAGGATCAGTCTCGCTGGAGAGGCGAGTTCGCAGCGAGCCCGCGACTTTTCCCTGTAAGGCCGTATCCCCGACTTTGTTAAGCAGTGCTTGCGCCCACCACGGACCAGTATCGCCCCGACAGGTAGAAAAGAATGCTGCAAGGTTCTCGTAGGCACTCTTCTTGTCTTCGTGCTTCCCCTCGGAAAGAATATCGGCGAGAGCAAGCGGGGCCCAAGGAAACGTTGGCGCGATCGTTTTTGCCTTCTCAAGCATGCGGATGCTCTCCTGGGTGTCTTTATGCCAGAGGGCGCGGCCCGCCAGAAACAACGCGAAGGGATCGTCGGGATGTACAAGCGCCTCTTGTCGAAAACGCTCCTGTATCGCGGAAATCTGGTCGTGGTCGAAGAAGCGTCCAAAGTCAGCCAACTGCCGGGACGGCTCCAATTCCCGAGGATACTTCGCGACTAATTCTTCCAGCGCGGGGAGTCGCGCGGAAAGCGGCATCTCCCTGATAGCTTTGAGCTTTTCCGCCAGAATCCCGCTTATCTGAGTAGATGGCTCACATCCTGGTAAAGCCTGAGAAGATTGAGCCAGCGCGCGGTTTGCCACCATTGGCAACATCAACATCGTGCTGCATATCGCTGCTAACAGAGAGGAAAAGCGCATGGTTCTCCTTTATTGTCTTCTGAACAACTCTGCTCCATGGGCCGCACTTATTTACGGATCTCAGGTAAAGGAACCTGCCTCATGTGCATAGCATTCAATGCCATTGACGATAGCGCCGGACACGCCATCGAGTTCCGTCTGAGATGCAGCGGCGGTCCGGAGTTCTGCAAGAGAGCCTGACGCGACGGCCCAAGTAAACACGAAGATTCCTCACTGCAACTGACCTCGACCGCTGCCAAGCATCCGAAAAAGATGCTTGCTGGCTGTGCGCCCAACGAATCCTCGTTGCCCTCATGGGGCAAAGGGAAGGACGGAGAAATCGCGCTTGTCAGACCAGCCCATTCTGCGATCAACGTTGCCTCCTTACACAGGGTGAACCATACCAAACCCAACTTATGAGATGGCGGCAGCATTCTCGGCAGGTGTGGCGATCCAGTAGCCGAATGCTTGCGATACCCGAATCAGACGTTGGATGTCATTGTCGGTTGGCGGTGAGAGCTCCAACCCTGGTCTTGCAGGCCGGCCTGCTTCATAGAAGAAGCGGGCGAGGCGATTGTTGGTTGCGACAATCAGGTCTGCTGGCCGATCCGAGGAGTTCCGAACTACATGTTTCACTCCATCTGCGATGAGTAAGCTGCCGCCTGAGTCGATCACACGCCAGCCAGGTGCCTCATCGATGACGAACACCTCGATCTGACCGCTTAAGACGTAAAAGCATTCTGGATCAATATGACTATGGAGCGGGACGAGTTTTCCGGGAGCCATGTGAGTACGAAACAACACCGTATCTGATTCCTGCGTTCCCATCCTCACTATGGTTTCAAAACGGGCACCAACCATATCGATCAACTTGGGCGCGGCTGCTTGGGCTTTCTCTTCCATTTTTTCCCTTTCTCATAGAGCCTTATCGGGTGACACCCTCGGGGGCCAGTAAAGTGCTGGATGCATTTCAACGCGTTAGATCATCGTGGATAACCCTTCCCGGTTCGACCGTCGGCCTAGGTCTGCTGTAGCCTCCTAGGTTGGTGGATGAGGGGTTCGAACTCCCAAAAGGATCTCGGTTCAGCGTGGTATTGGCTTGGGTGGAAGCAGCTGTTCTACAGTGTTCGCTTTTCTGCAAAAGTGGAAGGAAGGAGAAGGGGCTGACGTTTCCAATACGTGAGCGAGCGCCACAACCACTCCGCCGGGCCAAATTGGAATCGGCGAAGCCAAAACCCACTCCAGAGCAGGTTCACTACCCATACACCCGCGACGACGTAGTACAACTGGTAATACTCCAAGAGACCATAGAGCTTCCAAGGCCCCCAAAAGAAGAGAATGTTGCACAAGAGGCTGGTAAGCAGGTAGTTGCTTAAGGCCATCTGGCCGACTGCAGCTAATGAGGTAAGCACGCGCGGAAAGAACTTCTTCTTGACGCAAAAAAGGCCAAGACTGGCTATGGCTAGCATCCCAGATACCCTACCAACGTCGTAAGTGAGGTAGAGCCATTTTTCGGAAGTGAGCATATCGAATCCGCTCTGGTAGCTTTTCCATGTAGCCATGCTTACCACAGGGATAGAAATTGCGGCACCGGCCAGCGCAGTCAGCCCATACGTCCGCGCAGACATCTCTGCTTTCAGAAAGCCAGTTTTACATAATGCCATGCCGAATAACATGATGGGCAGCATGTCAAGAAACACCAAACTGTAGAAGTAATCGCGCTCATATGCAACTACCGCTGGCACTTCCCTCCGAAAATTGGAGGCGATGCCTCCGCGCGCGGCCGCGAGATCAGCGGCTACCGCATCCGCACCCGGCCTCCATTCCTGCTCGCGGGTTTGCCAGGACTTCATATCGTCCAATTGGCCAGTGGAGAGCGCCTCTCCTTTAAGTCGCGCATGCTCCGCGACGAGCACTCGCTGATGCAGCCCGATATCTCGGATTGCCGTGCCACTGGCGAAGGGGTTGATGCACATGCACAACCCCAACAGGCATAGGCCAGCTATGGCCAGGGTTCGTGGCTGGAGATTACGGCAAGGATAGAGAAAGAGAAGCGCGATGAGCCCGTAGAAGTACAGGATGTCGCCATGGTAAAGCAAATAGCCATGAAGAACGCCGAACAGGACGAGCCACATATTGCGACGAAGATAGATGTCGGCCGCCCTTCCCAGTCCCTGACGATGTTCGATGCGACCGGTGAGCAAGATTACACCCGCGCCGAATAGCAACGAGAACAGAGCGCGCATTTTGCCTTCCATGATCAGCCAACGTGCGAACCACATAGCAGTGTTTGCGGCGGAGTGCGGACCGGTGAAAACGGCTTTGGATGCACTCAAAGGCACTAAATAATCCCACCCGGGAAGGCCGAAATCGGAAACGTTCGCAATAAGGATACCCAGCAGAGCAATGCCGCGCAGGACATCCATACTCGCGAAACGCTCTGGACTCCGAATTGGGGAAAATGCAGGAACAGGTCCAGCGATCTCTTCCTGGTCTACTGCGGATCGATTAGGTTGCAAAGAGATAAGTCCCATCTTGGATCGAAGTTTGCATTGCGAAGCGTGTCTTGAAGGCGTCGCAATCGCGAGTCTGTGTTTGATGTTGCCGAAACCGCCGTTCAGGCGTTTTGAGCACAACACTTGGCATAGCGCCCACGGTGATAACCGTCCTTCCGAACTTGCTTCCTCGCTCTCGGGAATGACCATGGCATGGATCATGATGGTTCTCAAGCCGACGCCATGCTGTCCGATATTGGCGTTCACTCTACTTCAACTGTGGTGGAACAGGCGCGGCCCGGGTACTGTGAAGGAACTGGATTTTCCAGGTGCCTGATTTCTTGACGAGAAAGGCGGACTCCAGCCATTGCTGATCAACAGCCACCGAGTCGCTGGTAATGGTGCCCTTGTTGATATAGCCAATCCAGGCAGAGTTACCTTCAAGGTGAACATCAGTTTCGGTCACTCGCCACTCGATGTGCTTGCCGGCGGAGTGAAGGCCCTTGATCATGGTCATGACGGAGTCAGCGTCGAACCGCTTTCCATTATCGAAGATATAAAAGTCCGGCGTTACGACGGAATTGAGCTTTGCAGGGTCTTCCTCATGTAACGAGGCAAAGAACAAGCTTATGGCCTCTACGACCTTCTGTTGTTCGACGTAATGTGGCCGTTGAGCCCGCGCGAAAGGTCCATTCGCAATGCCCATGATGGCGAAGGTCGCAATCAAAAGAACGATGCACAAATTTCGAAGCAATCAATCTCCTTAAAAACCTTGGTCAACAAACGATTGTATGGCGGTTACAGGGCTAGGCGTCCACAGACGCGAGATTGTCTCGATAGCCTTGTCGATCTCCTGAATATCCCGGGCATGAAGCCAGGCACCATGGCCAAAGTGACGTTGGTTGTTGAGGATCGAACAAGCGCAAAGTAATTCTCACTCATATCGGGTTACTTGCGGCTGGCCCTCTTCGCGCAACCATCGCAACAGCCTCCCGAATCAGCGCAGGTGTACTCTAAAGCGTCCCCGCAGACTAACTGATCGCTACCCCTGCTCGATACTATCTGTCTCCATCGGATCAAGTGAATGCCGAAAGATGTCAAATAGACGCCTGATCCTGTCACATGCCCTTGCCCGATGCGACGCTTTCAAGCCGGACGTAGGCTCCAAGCCAGCCCCGTAGGTTTTCTGATGGGATACGACTTCCAAAGTGCTGTGGGAGTGACAGGATTAGGCACTCATTTGACGGCATTTGATATTCACGAAAGACAGTATGACGGCCTATGGTGGAAGTAGACCAATCGAGCGGGCGTAGAGGTCTACCGTCCGTCGCGACTTTGATGCGAACTTCAAATGCCTCTTGACAGCTGCGCATCGATACAAGACTGTCATGCCGCCGCTTGTTCTGGAGATACTTCGATAACTTCGAGACATCCTGCGGCATGGACCTCCGAGGATGAGATTGACTGTCCAGTCTGCAGAGGCAAACTCCTCACCAGCGCTACACGTCAGGGAGGAAGACCGGTCGTCTCTGGACCGGTGGTGATCGGCTGACCTCCAACAGTTTCATAAATGGAAATGAGAAGAGTGATATGAAGTTGAACATTGCATTGATGCCCGGCGACGGCATTGGACCTGAAGTTACGCAGGAAGCAGTAAAGATGCTGGAGGTTGTGGCTGCACACGGTGGGCACCACTTCGAGTTTGTTCCGCTGTTGATTGGTGGAGCGGCGATTACGGCGAAAGGGATACCGCTGCCGACGGAGACATTGGAGCAGACTCTCGCATGCGATGCTGCCCTGCTCGGCGCGGTAGGAGATAACAAATTCAACCATCTTCCTCCGAGCCAGAGGCCAGAGGCTGGGCTATTGCAGATCCGTTCCGCGTTGGGAGGATTTGCAAACCTTCGCCCGGCGACGGCATACAAGGCGCTGGCGGACAACTCTCCGTTGCGGAGCGAGATCACCGAGGGCGCGGATATTCTCTTCGTACGCGAATTGCTAGGAGGACTCTATTTTGGAGAGCCTCGCTGGTGGGACCGCGAAAAGGAACTCGCACACAACACAATGGTCTATTCGAAGGCAGAAGTGATGCGCGTTGCGAAGATTGCCTTTCAGCTTGCGCAGAAGCGGAGGAAAAAGGTCACGTCCGTCGATAAAGCGAACGTGCTGGAGGTTTCTCAGCTTTGGCGCGCGGCTGTGACAGAAGTAGCAGAGGATTTTCCGGAAGTAACCTTGGAGCATCAACTTGTGGATTCCATGGCGATCCATCTCATGAATACGCCTCGTAGCTTTGACGTTGTTCTAACAGAAAACCTATTCGGCGACATCCTCTCTGATGAGAGCGGTGTGATTACTGGCTCACTCGGAATGCTTCCCTCGGCAACGCTCGGCGGCAAGGTCAATCTGTATGAGCCGGTGCATGGATCGGCTCCCGATATCGCCGGAACGGGCAAGGCGAACCCAATCGGCGCCATTCTCACGGCAGCTCTACTTCTGCGGTACTCCGCTGGACTCGAGGCTGAAGCGAAGGCCATTGAGGATGCCGTGACTGAGGCATTGGAAGAGGGTAACCGCACCGCTGATATCGCGCGTAGGAATACTTCCGGGCAGCGAAGTGTTTCTACAACCGAGATGGGTACGATCATTCTTGACAAGGTCAAGGCTTCGCTTAAATAAGGACAGGCAGATGGCAGCAAAAACATTGTTTGAAAAAGTTTGGGAGCAGCACATCGTCGTAGAGCCCGCGGGCGAACCGGCGCTGATCTACGTCGACCTGCAACTGGTGCATGAAGTTACGTCGCCGCAGGCCTTTGATGGACTTCGTCTAGCAGGACGACCGTTGCGACACCCCGAACGTCACATCGCGACCGTGGACCATAACGTCCCAACGACGAGCGCGCAGGACCGCCTGGTGATCGTTGACCAGGTCTCCGCTGCGCAGGTCAACGCACTCCGGAAAAACTGCGCGGAGTTCGGAATTGAGTTCTTCGACGTTCAAGATGCCTCCCAGGGTATCGTGCACATGATCGGACCGGAACTGGGCGCAACAAAGCCCGGAATGACGATTGTCTGCGGCGATTCACACACTTCTACGCACGGTGCATTTGGCGCTCTGGCCATCGGTATTGGAACGAGCGAAGTTGAACATGTGATGGCCACACAGACCCTGCCACAGTCGCGGCCGAAGACCTTTCTCATCAATGTTGAAGGCGAGCTTCCCTTTGGGGTGACGGCAAAGGACATTATTCTCGACATCATTGGGCGTATCGGTACTGATGGCGCCACGGGATGCGTGATCGAGTATGCGGGCTCAGCAATTCGTGCGCTTTCCATGGAAGGCCGCATGACGATCTGCAACATGAGCATTGAAGCTGGCGCGCGGGCTGGCATGATCGCACCGGATGAAACGACATTTGCCTATGTGAAGGGACGGCGCTTTGCCCCGAAGGGCGAGCAGTGGGATGCCGCTGTAGCGCACTGGAAGACTCTTCCAACGGATGCGGGTGCGATCTATGATCGCGAGCTGCATATCGATGCGACGACGCTTGCACCTGCGGTGACTTGGGGGACTTCGCCGGGAATGACGACGACCATTGACGCATCCGTTCCTACGCTGGATGACGCGAAGAGCGATGCCGATCGCAAGAGCTACGAGCGCGCCTTTGAATACATGGACCTGAAGCCGGGAACACCGATGGAAGAGATCCGAATCGACACGGTGTTTCTTGGATCGTGTACAAACGGTCGCATTGAAGATCTACGTGCTGCAGCCGCAGTGGTGAAGGGACATCACGTCGCAAAGAAAGTACGTGCGATGGTCGTGCCGGGGTCGCAGGCGGTTAAGCGACAGGCCGAGCAAGAGGGGCTGGATGAGGTCTTCAAAACGGCGGGCTTTGAGTGGCGCGAGCCGGGATGTTCGATGTGCCTGGGAATGAATCCGGACATCCTCCAACCGGGGGAGCGCTGCGCCTCAACCTCGAACCGCAACTTTGAAGGCCGTCAGGGACGCGGCGGACGTACGCATCTTGTCTCACCGGAGATGGCGGCAGCTGCTGCAATCGCCGGCCATTTTACCGACATTCGTAAGTGGAGGGACATCGCTCCCACGCTAGCAACGGAACAGATTCTCGTCGAAGGCGGTTCGCGCTCATGATTCCTATCAATGTTCTGACAAGCACGGCTGTGCCTCTTCCTCTGCCGAACATCGACACGGATCAGATTCTGCCGAAGCAATTCTTGAAGCGCATCGAGCGAACGGGATATGGCGACTTCCTGTTCTTCAACTGGCGCTACAACCTGGATATGCCCGAGCACATGGAGCCGAACGCCGAGTTTGTGCTGAGTAATCCGGAGTATAAGGGTTCGAAGATCCTGATCGCAGGGAAGAACTTCGCTTGCGGATCTTCGCGCGAGCATGCGGCGTGGGCAATCAGCCAGTATGGATTTCTTGCCGTGATTGCACCTTCCTTCGCTGATATCTTCTTTTCGAATGCGGGCAAAAACGGCATTATCCTGGTTCGCCTTTCGGAAGAAGATGTGGAGACGCTGGTGCAGCGTTCGACAGCCAACCCACACCACGTCATCACGATCAATCTGGAAGCACAGACGGTTACGGACGATCAGGGCTTTTCTGCAAGCTTCGAGATTGATCCTTTCCGTAAGTATTGCCTACTGAATGGGCTGGACGATATAGGTCTCACGCTGCGACACGTCGATTCGATCGACACGTTCGAGAGTAAACACGGAGGGGATTTCTGGATTGCGCCGAAAACCTGAAAGGAGATGAGCTCTGCGTCTCTGTTTCCAACAAACTTCCAATATCCAGACTCGATGCGTTGTGGAGGCTGATTTGCCTGTAGGTCCAGATATGATTTCCTTTGCACCACCCACTTCTTCCAGGTTTTCCAAGACGCTCCTGTGGGTTCTTATGGGAGTCGCCGTCTTAGCGGTGCTTCTCTTTACTGAGTTACCCATCCTGCGCGACGCTGCCCTCTTTCACGACTACCGCAATCACCTCGTTCGCGATCGCTATCTGCTCATCCCACACATATTTTTCGGTGCCTTGGCTCTCTTGAGCGGTCCCGCTCAATTTTCCTCGCGTCTCCGCAGAAGGCACCTTCGCTTCCATAGGGTGCTTGGTCGTGTCTACGTGACGTCTGTTCTTCTGGCCGCAGTGCTGGCTCTGCTCCTCTCTGCCGGCGGCGACCTCTTCATCGGCGAGTGCGTTCATGCGGGTGCCTGGATGATCTGCACCCTGGCGGCCTTCCTTACAGCGCGGAATCGCCAGATCGTGCAGCACCGCCAGTGGATGATCCGCTCCTATGCGGTCACGTTCACCTTCATACTGCTGAGACTTCCCAATAGCTGGCCTGCTTACGTCAACCTGAGCGATGCGTCCTTCACCGTCGTCAATATCACCACAACGTTCCTTGCAGTGCTCGGACCCGATCTTGTGTTCAACTGGCGCGAACTCACCATCCGCCACGTCTGAATCCGAGGCATCAACTATAAAGCAGTTGTTCCTGACGCAGTTCCCGCAACGCCCAACGACTCGTTGGGACTGTCCATTATTACCATTGGCCTTTTGGCGGCGCGGATCCAACACGCGGTACTCACGATCAAGCAATATTTCAACGTCACGGGACATATATGCACACCAACGAACTAGAGCTGAAACGCGGCTTACGAGAACGGCACATTCGTCTTATGGCATTGGGGTCGACCATAGGGGTGGGTCTGTTTCTGGGCTCAGCGACTGCAATCAGACTCGCCGGACCAGCAATCCTCATTTCCTATATAGTCGGCGGCCTGGCGATCTTCATCATCATGCGGGCCTTGGGAGAAATGGCCGTCTATAACCCGGTAGCTGGTTCTTTCAGCCGATACGCGCAGAATTACCTGGGTCCGCTACCGGGTTATTTGACTGGTTGGAACTATTGGTTCATGTGGTTAGTAACGTGCGTGGCGGAAATTACCGCGGTCGGCATCTACATGCGTATCTGGTTTCCAGATTCGCCACAGTGGATCTGGTCGTTGGCTGCGCTGGCCGGAATGGGTGCAGTCAATTTAGCTGCAGTCACAGCCTACGGCGAGTTCGAGTATTGGTTCGCCATGGTTAAAGTGGTGACGATTGTCTTGATGATCGTGGGTGGCGTTGCCATGATCTTGTTTGGTATTGGCAATCACGGTGTCGCAACGGGTATCAGTAATCTTTGGTCTCACGGTGGTTTTATGCCCCACGGACCTCAGGGCGTCTTGATGGCGTTGCAAATGGTAATGTTCGCCTATCTGGGAGTGGAAATGATCGGCCTCACTGCCGGCGAAGCTGACAATCCGAGCAAGTCAATCCCGGATGCTATCAATTCGGTTTTCTGGCGCATTTTGATCTTCTATGTGGGAGCGCTGTTCGTCATCTTATCGATTTATCCCTGGAATGAACTCGGGACGCATGGTAGCCCTTTCGAGGTCACATTCCAGCGTCTTGGCATCAGATCGGCCGCAGGCATCATCAACTTCGTTGTGCTCACGGCTGCGCTTTCTTCATGCAATGGGGGAATTTATAGCACCGGCCGCATGCTCTACAATCTTGCCCAGCAGGGTCACGCGCCGCGCATGTTCGCAGTCACCTCCCGAGGCGGCACACCCCATCGAGCCGTTCAAGTATCCATCGTTGCCTTATTGTTCGGTGTGTTGCTCAACTATCTAACGCCAGCCAAAGTCTTCGTTTGGGTGACATCGATAGCGACCTTTGGCGCTATCTGGACCTGGGCCGTCGTGCTTATCACTCAAATAAAATTTCGGCGGAGTTTGGCTTATGACGAACGTGGGCGGTTAGTCTTCCGCATGCCGTTCTATCCTTACTCGTCGTGGTTGACCCTGGCTTTCTTGACGTTGGTTATCGGATTGATGGCCTATTCGCCGGAGACACGCATCGCCTTGATCATCGGTCCGCTTTGGCTCCTGCTGCTGACGGCACTTTATTACATGCTCAGGCTCGGCAGGAATCCGAAATGATCCCTTATAAAACAAAGTATTTCGGCCCGCTAAGGAAGCAATGGATGAGTGAATCTTTCCGTCAAACTCCCAGCGGAAAGACGTCCATTACATCGCATCACGGCTCTATAGACAACTTTCACTATCTTGCTCGTACCGTTGGCACCCGTAACACTCACCCAAAGGCTCAAGAGCGATGTCAACATGAAAACGATAACTGTTAATAATGAAGTCCTATCAGCGGGCATGATTTCCGCACGGCTCGATCGGCTTCCGGCCACGTGGACGATCTGGAAGTTTGTTGTCCTACTCAGCCTCGGCTTTTTCTTTGAGCTCTACGACCTGTTGTATTCAGGCTATATCGCCCCCGGACTTGTCAAGAGCGGCGTCCTGACGCCTACCACCGTCGGATTGTTTGACATGACGGGTGTGGCGAGCTTTATTGCATCCATGTTTTCGGGGCTTTTCATCGGCACGCTTGGATGCGGGTTCCTCGCCGATCGTTTTGGCCGCCGTACGATCTTTACGTACTCCTTGCTCCTCTATACGTTCGCAAACCTGATCATGGCCTTTCAGACCACGGCCTCGGGGCTGAACTTCTGGCGCTTTGTGGCGGGGATCGGTATCGGCGTGGAATTGGTCACCATCGGAACGTATATCTCTGAACTCGTGCCCAAGGAGATTCGCGGACGCGCCTTTGCTTGCGAGCAGGCAGTGGGATTCATGTCCGTTCCAGTTGTGGCATTCCTGTCTTACCTGTTGCTCCCTCACAAACCGTTTGGTCTGGATGGATGGCGTTGGGTTGTCCTCATCGGTGCACACGGTGCCATCTTCGTCTGGTTCATTCGGCGCGCGCTACCCGAAAGCCCACGTTGGCTCGCAGAGCAGGACCGGCTCGCGGAGGCGGATCAGTTGGTATCGAAGCTAGAGTCTATCGTCGCAAGAGAGTACGGAGGTCCACTTCCAGTTCCAGCCGCGCCCGAACTCGTGGTGGCTGACCGTACCTTCCGCGACATGTGGGTAGCGCCATACGGTAAGCGCGTCACGATGATGAGCATCTTTAACATCTTCCAAACGGTCGGCTTCTATGGCTTCGCCAACTGGGTGCCGACACTGCTGATCAAGCAAGGCATTACCGTTACAAATAGCTTGTTGTATTCATCGATCATTGCGATCTCCGCGCCTGTCGGACCGATTATTGGGCTGTTTATCGCTGACAAGTTCGAGCGAAAGACGGTGATCGTGGTGAGTGCTGCAGCGATCATTGTGTGCGGATTGCTATTCAGCCAGATGTCGGCTGGGGCGCTCCTCATCGCAATGGGCGTCGGGCTTACACTCGCGAGCAACATCATGGCCTACAGCTTTCATGCCTACCAGACAGAGCTTTTTCCAACCGCAATCCGAGCAGGGTCGGTGGGTTTCGTCTACTCATGGAGCCGTTTCTCAGCAATTTTTTCCTCGTTTTTCATTGCGGGAATCTTGAGAGCATTCGGGGCCACCGGCGTGTTTGTTTTTATTGCTGCCGCGATGCTGATCGTAATGGCGGTGATCGGGCTCATGGGACCGCGCACACGCGATATTGCGCTAGAAAAGATCTCGCATTGAGGCTGCGCAGGCGGGACCCCGTACAGCGCTGCATTATCGGCTTTCCACTTTTTGGAATTGCCTCGGGAGCCCTTGCATCAACCATGGGTGCTTGGGAACAGGACAGACTGCAGCTGGATTTGTTCTGCAGGCAATTCAAGGAGTATTTATGCAAAATGTGAAGAGTGGCGCTATCAACTTTGATTCGGAGACACTACCACCGGGAAGTCCCGAGGAGTTGGCCGGTCCCGTTGAGGCACCTGTAAAGATTGGTCAGCGGTTCCCCACCCTAGACATACTGCGTGGATTTGCCCTGCTCGGCATCCTGATGCTCAACATCGAGGATTTTGCAGGATCGGAAGGACTCTCCGACATTCCGGTCGGCCTAGCCAAGGCCGCATTCGTTGGTTGGCATGCGCATCTCGACTGGGCCATCGTGATCTTCAAATGGCTTTTCGGCGAAGGGCGCATGCGCGGTATGTTCTCCATGCTCTTCGGTGCCGGGGTGATTTTACTCACGGAGCGAATTGAGCAACGGGCGGGGCAAGGAAAAGCGGCGGGCGTCTATTATCGTCGCAATCTTTGGCTGCTCTTTTTTGGAATCATCCATGGGTTCGTCATCTGGTTTGGCGATATTCTTGTCGACTACTCGGTGATGGCGCTTGTGTTCCTCTATCCGCTACGACGTCTCAGCACTCGAACGCTCATTGTTTGCGGCTTGGCCGTCTGGTTGCTTGGCGGCACTGCAACGCGCATTCATGCGGCTCATGTTGTCGAGATCCTGCACGAAGACGCGCTGTTGACTGCAGCCAAGAAGGCCGGCCAAAATGCATCGCACGTACAGCAGGCGCTACTTGCGGCCTCTCAGAAAGCGCAATTGGCACACGCCGCCGCTCTGACAGAGGACATTCGCAAAGGACAACTTGGCTTTCTAGACGGATGGCCGCACAGGATCGAGGCGGAACGGAACTGGGTTTGGGTTAAGTTCTCTTCCTTCCGTTTCGTGGAGTGGCTTGGCGCCATGATTACCGGAATGGGTCTCTACAAGGCAGGCTTTCTGACCAATCGGCGGCGGGTGGTGGAGTACGTTATCGTCGCTGTGGTCGGCTACGCTGTCGCCCTTCCGCTAACGCTGCTAGGACTATGGCATCTTTATCATGCAGGATTTACCGTCGCCGCGGATGCATTCTGGATTCGTATTCCATACACCACGGAGCTTTGCGCAGGCGCTCTGGCTAACACCTCACTCCTCCTTCTGCTGATTCGAAGCGCCCGGTTGAAAACAGTCTTCCGGCCGCTAGCAGCTGTCGGCCGGACTGCCTTCAGCAACTACATCCTGACCAGCATCATCTGCCAAACAGTGTTCTCCTGGGGGCCATGGAAGCTCTTTGGTCAACTCGAGTTTTATCAGTGGTATTTCGTCGTGGCCGGGGTTTGGACCTTCAACTTGGTCTTTAGTTCCCTCTGGCTGCGCTTCTTCGCCTTTGGTCCACTGGAATGGCTCTGGCGCTCGCTCACATATTGGAAAAGACAACCTCTGTGGATCGTTTGACAGGCCCCGTGTATCAGTCCTCCAACAAGAGGAGCAGGCGGGCAATATCTCAACGGGCTACGGGTGCTGATGTGCGCTTTGAAGCAACAAAACGTTGACCTCGGTGTTCTTTCCGAGGTGATTGACGAATCAATTCTCATTCGCACGCTGAATGACTTGTTCACGATCATAAGATCACAATTGAGAGAAAGAGATATGGACCAAAATAACTTTGTATTGTTCAACTCAGTCGAGGGAGAGACAAGGCGGCTTCTCACATATGTCGCTTACGCCCTTCCGCTGTTTATACTGGGTTGCGGATTGAACCGAAGCTCAGGCCCTGTTCCCAGCAACCCAACGACGACGGCCACGCAGCATATCCTATTTGTTGGAGACAGTTTTACGCACGGGAGGTATCTTCCCGTTCGAACCTACAACAATACGCCGGACACAGGCGGCATTGGGTCTACCGTTGCGTCTGCGCAAGTCGTCGACGAGAACTTCACTACGACGGTCAAGGCACGGAAGGAAACTCAACCGGGTGAGACAGGACCTTGGGGCGGAATCCCCGGGATATTCGCTCAACTCGCTCAAGAAGCAGGGCTGCCTTATGACGTACATATTGAGGCCATCTCGGCTACGCCACTGATTGAGAACTACAACGTCGCCCAAGACGTAATAGATCGGCCGCTGTGGAACGCGGTTGTATTGCAGGAAGCCAGCTTCCAGCCGATTCCAGTTGTTCTCTCTCAGAACAGCAAGAGCGATCCGGCCGTCTTCTGCAATGCGGTAGGAACTATAGAGCGGGGTATTCATAACGTCGCGGAGAATGCGAATGTCTATCTGTATCAGACCTGGGCTCCTGCCGATACCGCGTATTCGGACAGTTACACTTCTTCATTTTCACCCTCAGCTTATTTGACCTCTCTGGGCCAGCTGAGTGCCGCTTACCATGATGTCTATCTGGACGCCGCGGCACAGGATGGGCACATTGCCGGGATAGCGCCTGTGGGCGATGCTTGGTCGCGGGCATGGAACGAGGGTGTTGCCAATCCCGACCCCTATGGTGGGTCGGCGACAGGCGTCTCGCTGAGCTTTAACTATCAACCGGGAAGCGAGCCTGCGACGATCGATAAGCCGACAGATGCCGGATACCATCATCCCAGCATCTACGGCGCATACCTCAGTGGTTTAGTACTGTTCCAGAAAATCACAGGGTCAGATGTCCGTATCTTTGGAGCAACCGAGCAGGCCGCGGCCACACTGGGAATCTCGCCTGCGGTCTCGACTCAGTTGCAGTGGGTCGCTTGGGAGGCCGTTACTCAACAGAGCAATCAACTTGTGAAGCCTGATGTTGATCTCTGCAGCCTGACGCACTAAGAAGTAGTTCGGGCTCTCTACTCCTCGTCTACAGGCCTACAGAAAAGGCGGGTCGGACCGCAATCCGTTCGACCCGCTCACCTCTTTCACTTTGCAATGAATCTCTGTTCCACCAACCAATGGTGGAACATCTCCGGCCAGGCGCTCTCTTCCGGAATCCCCTCAGCGAGACCGGCTCCATGCTCACCATGCGCGAACAAGTGGGCATCGACAGGCACACCCTGCGCGCGCAGAGCGGCGATAAACAGCACGCTATTCTGCGGGCTTATGCGTGCATCGTCCATGCTCTCGAAGACAAAGGTCGGAGGCGTATGGGACGTGACATTCTTTTCCGCAGAGAGATACATCTGAAGGTGTCGCAACTCGGCTCCGTCGAATCCGCGCAGGAGATTCCGGTAGGAGCCCGAGGGCGGCACATCTGCAGGGTCCATCGAGATCACCGGATAGCCCAGTCCCAGCAGGTCCGGTCGTCCATGTTGCGAATCCACCTCGTCATGTACCGGCAGATCGAAGTCGCTGGCCGAGTGTAGCGCCAGAGTGCTCGCCAAATGACCACCGGCAGAAAATCCAAACAACGCCACGCGACCT
>Ga0302319_10009239_pt1 | contig 19000 bp, 6 predicted proteins | sample Bog_T0_2_FD_203319 | JGI IMG/M metagenome (GOLD analysis project Ga0302319, IMG submission 203319) | Peat permafrost microbial communities from Stordalen Mire near Abisko, Sweden - Bog_T0_2 | ecosystem: Environmental > Terrestrial > Soil > Wetlands > Peat | place: Sweden: Abisko, Stordalen Mire... | reverse complement strand
TCCCAGCATCACGAACGGCGACTTTGACCTCGAGGCCTATTGGGGGAACCGGAGTGTCAACTCCTTGACGACCGGCGGCAGTCTTACAATCGCGGCCGGGGGCTCAACCACCACCACCAGCACAAACTATGTTACGTGCGGCAACGGAGGCAGCCCGACCGCGGGTGCTACGGTGATCTACACGCTCACGAATACTTCTGCCGGTGGCTATTATTTGACCAATATTACCGTATATGGTGGATGGCGGGATGGCGGGCGCGATCAGCAGGCCTACACCGTCTATTATTCCAAAATCTCGGCACCCGCCACCTTCCTTCTGTTGGGAAGCGTCAATTACAACCCTGTCAACACCTCCAATGCGCCATCGGCCACCCGGGCGACCCTCGCCCCCGCAGCGGGTGCGCTGGCTACCAACGTGGCCGCTGTGAAGTTTGATTTCACCAGTCCAGCTTCGGAGAATGGCTACTGCGGCTATGCGGGAATTGGGCTGTTCGGAGTGCCCGTAAGCCCCGTCGTGGCAACGAACCCGCTGCCAGTGACGGCGGCGGATGTGGTGGGCGACCAGGTCACTTTCACTGTCGCCTTCACCGCTGCCACTCCGATGGCCTATCAGTGGCAGAAAATCAGTGGTGGCATCACGAACAATGTTTCCGGGGCCACGAACACGACGTTGACACTGACAAACCTTCAATTAACCGACACCGCAAACTATCAGTGTCAGGCCACCAATTTTTACGGCACAGCGGTAAGCCAGGCGAGTTCACTTACCGTCAGCAGTCTGCCCGCACCGGTGAATAATGTCGTTACGGCTATAGCAGCCCAAACCGGCACCGGCAGCGGCACGTTTACTCCGACGTGGACGGTGGTGACGAATGGCAGCCTGATTGCCGGAGCTGTGCCGAGCAGTTCGGCGGGGAACTTTTCAATGGAAATCCCCGGCCGCAGCGTCAATTCACTGACCGCCGGTGGCACCGGCGCACTGACGCAAATCCCAGCCACCAGCGGCTATACCACGAGCACGGACTACGTGACATGCGGCAATGGTTACGGGGCGGGTTCGTCAGTAGCCTACACGCTCAGCGGTTCTCCCACCGGCTATACTCTGACCAACCTGACTGTGTATGGGGGTTGGGCGGATGCCGGGCGGGACCAACAAGCGTACACGGTTTCTTATTCCGTTATCGCGGCGCCTGCGACCTTCATTCCCTTGGGCACCGTCAACTTCAACCCGGCCAATCCAGCCAATGCCCAATCTGCGACCCGGATATCCCTCATCCCAGCCACCGGAGTGCTGGCGACGAATGTGGCCGCCGTGAAGTTTGATTTCACATCGCCGGCCTCCGAGAACGGTTACTGCGGATACTCGCAAATCGCCTTGTTCGGGGTGCCAACGTGGGTGATGGCGACCAATCCAACGAACATTACGGCGCAAGTGATGCCAGGAGCGATGGCGTTTAGCTGGCCCAGCGACCATACCGGTTGGCGGTTGCAGGTCCAAACCAATGAGGTAAACGTGGGTCTGGGCACAAACTGGGTGGACGTTCCCGGCGCCACGGCCACCAATCAGATGATCATTCCTATCGACCCGGCGGTCGCCGGCGTCTTTTACCGGCTGGCGTTATGAAAGCCCGGAAAATTCATAAGGCGTGTTCCGGCCAAAGGCAAATGGCCATAAAGGGCCATGGTTGCCTGGTAGTGGCGTTAATTCTGGCCGCTGGTTCACACATTAAGGGCTGACTCCGTTCGCGGACCCATTAAATTGACACGAAAGAAACATAAAAATGAAATATCTAAAACACATCTTGACGTCGGGAGCCATTTTTCTGGCAACCGTTTGCCCGGCGGCGACCGTGACCGAAGACCTGCGATGCGAATATCTCGCGAACCCGGCCGGCATTGATGCCACCGTTCCCCGCCTGAGCTGGATCATCACTTCCCACCGGAGGGCGGAAATGCAGACGGCCTATCAAGTGCTGGTGGCTTCTTCTCCGGAACTGTTGAGCGAAAGCAAAGGCGACCTGTGGGACAGCGGCAAAGTGTTATCAAATGAAAGCGCCCAGATATCGTACGGGGGCAGTCCGTTGCTTTCCCGGGAGACGTGCTTCTGGAAGGTGCGCACATGGGATCGTGACGACCAGCCCGGCGAATGGAGCGATGCCGCCAGTTGGAGCATGGGTTTATTGCAGCGCGAGGATTGGAGCGCCAAATGGATTGCGCCGGCACCACCGGCGGAAATCACCAACGGACCGCTGATCATCCACCGCGCAACTTACGGGGCAGCGGGGGAAAACCAATCGGCGGATGTGACGGCTGCCCTGGCAAACCACATGGAACAGGGCCGGCTGAGAATCGTGATCAACAACAAGAACCTGGGCGTGGATCCCGCTTATAATGCAGTGAAACGTCTCCACGTGGAATACGAACTCGGCGGGAAAATGTTTCAAAAAGACGTGGCTGAAAACCAAGTCTTGACGCTCCCGGCACAGTCTTTAAATGTTCCATATTTGCGGAAGTCATTCGAGCTGCCATCGCCGGTGAGGCGGGCGGTTTTGTATGTTACCGCGCTCGGGTTGTACGAGGTGCGCATCAATGGCCAGCGGGTGGGAGACCATGTGCTGGCCCCCGACTGGACGGATTATCGGAAACGGGTTCGTTACCAGGTTTTCGATGTCACCGACCAGTTGAAAGCCGGTAACAATGCAATTGGCGCCTTGCTGGCCAATGGCTGGTTCAGCGGTCATATTGGCAATGGCGGCTTTGAATACTTTGGCAAGGAACCGGCGTTTCTGGCCCAGCTTGAAGTGACCTGTGCGGATGGACACACGGAACGCATTGTGACCGATGAGTCGTGGAAATCCCATGACAGCCCCATACAATCATCCGATTTTATGCTGGGCGAAAATTATGATGCGCGCCTGGAAGTCAAGGGATGGGATCAGCCCGGTTTGGATGATGCCACTTGGGTGGCGGTTTCGACGCGTGATGAATCCGCGCGACAGCTCGAATCCCAGGTGATGCAGCCGGTGCGCGAGGTTTGTGAATTGAAGCCGAAAACGGTCACGGAAACCCAGCCCGGCCACTGGGTCTATGATTTGGGACAGAACATGGTGGGCATCGTCCGGCTAAAGGTGTCCGCACCGGCGGGGACCAAGGTCACGCTGCACCATGCCGAGATGCTCAATTCGGACGGGACAATTTACACCACCAATCTGCGCGGAGCGCCCTCGGTGGATCATTATATTTGCCAGGGTACCGGCACGGAAACCTGGCAGCCGCGCTTTACTTTTCATGGTTTTCGCTACGTCGAAATCACCGGCTTGCCGGGCCGCCCAAAAAAGGATGCGGTGACCGGTGTTGTGATCGGCACGGCCACGCCGCGCACCGGCGAATTTTCCTGTTCCGATCCACGGATCAACCAGCTTCAATCCAATATTCAATGGGGCCAGCGTGGGAATTACATCAGCGTGCCAACTGATTGTCCCCAGCGCGATGAGCGACTGGGATGGATGGGGGACGCCGAGGTTTTTGTGCGCACAGCGACTTACAACTCCGATGTCGCCGCTTTTTTCACCAAGTGGCTGGTGGATGTGGATGATGGCCGCACGGCGGCCGGCTCGTTCAGCGATGTGAGCCCGAATACCGGGGACGGCAACGGCGTTCCGGCATGGGGCGACGCGGGTGTCATTTGTCCGTGGACGATTTATGACGTTTACGGCGACAAACGAATTTTGGAACAACATTTGCCGGCCATGATCAAGTGGGTGGAATACCTGCACAAACACAGCGATGGCCTGATTCGCGACCGCGACCGCGGCAATGACTACGGCGACTGGCTTTCAATCAACGCCGACACGCCCAAGGATTTGATCGGGACAGCCTTCTTTGCGTATTCCACTCATTTGGTGGCCAAATCCTGCCGCGCTGTCGGCCGGTTGGAAGAGGCCGATAAATACGATCACTTGTTCGAAGATATTAAACGCGCTTTCGTGCGCCGTTACGTGACCGATGATGGACACATGGCCGGCAACACCCAGTGCGATTACGCCATGGCCCTCCGGTTCGACTTGCTGCCGGACGACCTCCGGCCCAAGGCGGCCCAATATTTGGAGGACGACATCAAGGCCAAAGGCAACCATCTTTCGACCGGGTTTGTCGGGGTCAGCCATCTGTTGCCAGTGCTGGCTGAAAGCGGCCACGCGGACACCGCGTATAATCTGTTATTTCAGGATTCTTTTCCGTCCTGGCTTTTCTCGGTCAAGCACGGTGCCACGACCATTTGGGAACGGTGGGACGGCTGGACACCCGAAAAAGGATTCCAAGATCCGGGCATGAATTCGTTTAATCATTATTCGCTCGGTTCGTGCGGCGAGTTCCTGTTTGGCGGCATTGGCGGCATCCGGCCGGCCAGCCCCGGCTATCAGAAAATCCTTATCGAGCCGGTCATTCGCGATGGCCTGACTTGGGCCAAAACCAGCTTCGATTCCATTCACGGGACGATTGCCAGTGATTGGAAACGCGACGGCGAAAAATTGAGTTTGAACGTGACTGTTCCGGCGAATACAACCGCCACCGTCGGTGTTCCGGCGGCAGACGCGGCCGGCGTCACCGAAAGCGGAAAGCCCGCAGCAAGCGCGGAAGGCGTCACATTTTTGCGGATGGCAGAGGGAACCGCCCTGTTTGAAGTGGGCTCGGGCACTTATCATTTCAGTTCCACTTGGCGGAGAGACCTGGCCGAAAAGTCGAATGGCAACTTTTGAAGGACGTGAATGGGGGCGGCCGAAAAATCCACCGAACTAAAAATGCCAGCAAGAAAAGACGGATGGCAGTTCGTCCGCTCCCTGAGCTGCAGTTTTAATCATTACCCAGGCAGTGGGTGGCTTCGCCGTGGCAGCCGCCCAATCCTGCTGCTCGTCGCGCTTGTTTTGGCGGCGACCTGGCCACCCGCCCACGCGCGCGAACCGCGTATCGTCAACCTCTACAACTTTGTCCGCAACTCGGATTATCGCCTGGCCGATTCTCAAGAAGTTCTCTTTCAAACCACACGGCAGCAAATCGAACTGCTCAAACAGGCCGGACTGCCGGCGACCTGGGCCTTGCAGTATGATGCCTTAATCAACCCGCGCTACCAGCAGCTCTTTAAAGAGCAATTAGGACGACGCGACGAAATCGCGGCCTGGTGGGAGATTCCGCAGCCCTTGGCTGAAAAGGCCGGCCTGAAATGGCGCGGTCAGCATGAGTGGGACCCGGCGGCGGATGTCGGTTTTTCACCGGGCTACACTCCGGACGAACGGCGCCGGTTGGTGGACGCCTACATGGCCGATTTCAAAAGGATCTTCGGCTGCTATCCGCGCACCGTTGGCTCCTGGTATATTGATGAAGTGACGCTGGCTTATATGGCCGGCAAATACGGCATTGTGGCCTCGTGTAATTGCAAGGACCAGGTCGGCACGGATGGCTATACACTGTGGGGTGGCTATTGGAACCAGGCTTATTATCCCAGCCGCCTCAACGCCTATATGCCGGCCCAGACCAAGGCGGGACAAATCAATGTGCCGATCTTTCGCATGCTCGGCAGCGATCCCATTTATCAGCATGGCACCACCCCCGGCATGTGGACGCTCGAACCGGTCTATCCGGGCGCCGGTGGTTCGCCTGAATGGGTGACCTGGTTCATGAAGCAAATGATCCAGCAACCGTCGCTGGCTTTTGCCTACACCCAAGCGGGGCAGGAGAACTCCTTCGGCTGGCAAGCCATGAAAACGGGATTGACGTTCCAAGCGGGCCTGCTTGCCAGGCAGGCAAAGGCGGGAGACATCCGAGTCGAGACGCTGGCGGAATCAGGCCGGTGGTTCAGGCATCATTTTGCCGTCACGCCGCCGACCTCGGTGGTGGCTCTGGATGATTGGAAAAATGAGAACCGCAAGAGCATCTGGTATGACAGCCGGTTTTATCGGGCCAATATTCTTTGGGAGAATGGAGGCTTCTTTATCCGGGATCTTCATTACTTCGATGAAAATGTCGTCTCAACCACCCACGACGTTGCCCTGCGGGCCAAAGCATTGGCTTATGAAACGCTTCCGATAATGGATGGCGCCCGGTGGTCGGGCGCGGAACGTGCAGGCATCTGGCCGGTCTGGCTTTCAAACAACGGCGAAAAAGCGCGCATGATTGCAAATGGTCCGCCCGTGGTGACGGAGTTGAACGCGACGGATCTGAGCATCGTCCAACCCTTGAATGGTGGCGGCACTTTCACAATGGTTTGCCGCGAATCCAATATCACCTGTGCCGGCGTGGATGGGCAGGGACACCCGTTGAACTGGGCTTGGGAGATGGTCGGTGGGACGGGGCAAAAATCTGCCGTGCAAACGATCGCAAAGAACCGTATCACGTTTCGCTGCGCCGATACAAACTATCAACTGCAGCTTGCACCCGATGACAGCTCGTGTGAGCCAATGCAGGATGGTGCCGTTCGGCTATGCCCTGGCCGCTCGGGCAAACTTCGCCTGAACCTGGCTGTTCCCGATACGGCAGCAAATCCCCGCCCGGCCAGTTTTTAAGGGGCGGCAGGGGGGGACGGCTCACCGGTTTCGGTGATGGGGGCTTAACCACGTTAGGGGATATACGTTTTCAAGGAAGTGTTCTACCTTACTACAAACCAACAACACAGAACCAATGAAACGGAAAAACTCTTTGGCACCTGTGTCTTTAAGCAAACGTGAGCAGTAAAAAAATACGGGTCGCCTGACCTTCGATCGCCAGCCCTGACTCCAGATTGAAATAAAAAATAACCCCACCCTAGAAACCATTATGAGACCACAACTACCCAAACTCAAATCAGCGACGAGCCTGGCTTGCCTGATGAGCCTCATCTTCGCCGCTTCCGTTTCGGCGCAGGTGACCGTCACCACCTCCAACCAGACCGGCTCGGCAAATACCTGGCCGTTTACGCCGACCGGCTCCAACTGGGCGGTTGACCAGGCCGACAGCTTGATTTATGGGCAGGTTCCCACTTCGGCACCGGGCAATTGGAGCTTGGAAATCGCCGGCAGGAATGTCAACAGCCTGACGCTGAACACGAATCTCACGATTGGCATCATTCAACCGAGCACCACCACCAGCACCAATTATGTGACTTACGGCAACGGCAGCGGGGCGGGTTCGTTGCTGGTTTACACGCTTCCGGCGAACGCCAACGGATACAACATTACGAACATCTCGGTCTATGGCGGTTGGGCCAACAGTGGCCGAGACCAGCAGGCCTATGCCGTTCTTTATTCCACCGTGGCAAATCCCACACAGTTCAATTTTTTGGCCTATGTCAATGATAACCCTGGCATTACTGCCAACACCCCGGACGCCGTCAAGGCAGTAATCAATACTCCATCGGGCGGGGCAGTGGCCTATAATGTTTACGCCGTGGAGTTTGTTTTGAACTGGCCGGGCGTGGAGAATGGCTATTGCGGCCTCTCGGCCATTACGGTGGGGGGCACTGCGGCTCCCAGTGTGGCCTCGCCCGTGGTTTCGATTACGTACTCAAACGAGAACGGGAGCAATCCGTTGACGCCCACCTGGTCGGCGGAGACGCCTGACCTGCTTGCTGGACTGCTCCCTACATCGTCGGCCGGCAATTTCGATGCCGATGGCGGTGAAGGCCCCCTCTCAGTTCTGACTGATGGCACCATTGGAATTTCCGGTACGACCAGCACCATGGTTAGTTGTGGCGGGAATGCGGGCAGTTCGCTCATCTACACGCTTACCAATAATCCCAGCAGCGGCATGGACGTGACCAATGTCGTGGTTTATAGCGGCTGGGGTGATACTGGCCGTGACGGTCAATATTACACGCTTTCCTATTCCACGGTCGCCGCCCCAAATACGTACATCCCGATCACCACGGTGTTTTATTGGCCGGGACTTCTCGCTGAAAACGGCGGCGGTGCAGCCCAGGCGAACCGCGTGGCCATCGCCATGAACAACGGCGGTGCCCTCGCGAGCGCAGTGCAAAATATCAAGTTTGACTTTGCCGGCCCTCCCGATGCAGGAGGCTTCAATAATGGATGGCAAGGATACTCCGAAATCATTGTGCAAGGCACGAACACCACTGCGCCGCCGCCGCCGCCTTCGGCGCTCCTGGTCCAGGATATCTTGCCGGCATCCGTTTCCACTTTCGTTGGCGATCAAGTTATTTTCTCGGCAACTTACAGCAATTACCCCCCGGTTACCGCGCAATGGCAGCAAATCACCACCGGACCGCTGGCTACCAACAATATCACCACCGGGGTCGTAAATGTCACCAATAACGGAGCCGTGACCTCGACTCTGACGCTCAACAATGTACAACTGACCAGTTCCGGCACCTACCGGTTGGAAGGCCTCAACACGACCAATGGCGCAGCGGCGCCTTCGTTTACCACGGGCGCGCCATTAACGGTCAATAGCGTGCCGGCCCCGGTCAACAACGTCATCGTCGTCGCATCCGGCGAGCTCGGCCTGGGGGCCATCAGCCCGGTCAATGCCAGCACAAATTTCTATCCCACCTGGATTGAAAACACGAACAATGACCTGGTGTTGAATTCGGTTGATGGAGGATCATTTCCTGGAAATCCCGGGGAAGTATATGCCGGTGGGGGGAATTTCGCCCCGTTGGATTCGGCCTGCAATGGTGATCCGGTCATTTTGTCCGACGGATCGCCCGGTTATCAAAACTCTTATCCGGGCGTGGGCGGCAATTTTACTTTGGATGCCTGTGGTAACGGAGCCGGATTGTCCGTCATCTATACGCTGCCGACTGCTCCCAATGGGAATGGCTGGAGCCTGACGAACATCAGTGTTTTCGGCGGCTGGGGTGACGGTGGTCGTGATGAGCAGAAATATCAGGTGCTTTATTCCACGGTGGCCGCGCCTACCGTCTTCAACAACCTCATCAGCGTGGATTATCTTCCCACGGGAGTTCCAGCAAACATTCCGTCGGCCACTCGCACGATGCTGACGCCGGCGGCGGGAGCGATGGCTTTAAATGTCTATGCCATTGAGTTTAATTTTAACAATGCCGGTTCTCCGCCGGAAAACGACTGGGAAGGTTATTCTGAAATCGTGGTGGCCGGCCAGCAATCACCCTTCGTGCCGATTTTGTTGACGAACATTACGCCAGCCACGGCCGAGGATGTGGTGGGCAGTTCCGTTATCTTGACGGCAAGCTTCAGCGACGCCACCAGCTATCAATGGGTGAAAAACGGGACGAATCTCCCCGGTGCCACCAGTTCCACGCTGACGCTCAGCAATCTGCGGCTGAGCGACACGGCCACCAACGGCGGTTACAAATTAGTGGCCTTCAATTCGGCGGGCAGTAATGTGACGGCGACATGCAACGTGTACGTTGACCCGGCACCCACCCAGGTGGACAACATTATCACGTCCGTGGCCTACCAGACCTCGCCGTCGGATGGTTTCACCCCCACTTGGGACATTTCTAATCTGGGTGCAAGTTTGATTTACGGCCAGGATCCTCCAAGTGGCGGCTACGACCCAATTGGCGATTTCAATGATCCAGACGTTACTCCGAGCGCCTACAACCAGGCGGGGGGACTGCCCGTGCTCACCGACGGCAACTATGGATACTTTGTCAATAGCGGCCCGCACCCGGCCTTTGCCACCGGCGGACCTGGCGGTCCCACCCCCGGTGCCGGCAACTATGTCACTTACACGCTCGGGGCGAATCCCAACGGTTATGATGTCACGAATATACAAATATCCGGCGGCTGGAATGACAACGGTCGGGATTCGCAATTCTATACGGTTTTGTATGCGACGGTGGCAAATCCGACCATGTTCTTCCCGATGTTAGCGGTCGCAAACGACCTCAGCTCGGGCAACGCGCTGGGCGGGGGCGATGGCGGTGCGGTACCGTCTGGATCGGGCATTCAGACGACCGTCCGCACCACGTTCGCACCAGCCTCGGGAGTGCTTGCGAGCAATGTCGGTGCGATCTTTGTGGACTATCAGTATCCGTCTGGAGTTCCAAACGGCTATTCCGGCTACAGTGAAATCAGCGTCTTTGGTTCACCCTCGGCATCCGCGCCGCCTGCGGGCCCGGTAATCACCACTGGGCACGAAGAAACAAACAACATCTGGACACCGGAAACACCGAACCTGATTGCCAATCAATTACCCTCCAGTCACGGGCCGGGCGTCTTCACGGGTGAGGGCTGTAATGTGACCAACCTGACCGATGGCGTGCTGGGCTTCGGCAACCTATACTCTGCCTCTTGCGGTGACGATACCAACAATTCCGTCTCGTGGCTTGTCTTCAGCTCCACGACGGGAGGCTGGAACCTCACCAACATCGTGGTGTACACGTTATGGCATGATTACGGCCGTGATGGACAGTACTATAATCTGAGCTATTCAACCGTCTCGGCGCCGAACACGTTCCTGCCGCTGGCCAGTGTGGCTTACAATCCATTTGTGCCGCATGATGGCCGGGCCACGGGCAACCGCGTGCAGATTGCTCCGCCGCCGGGCCAGAGCCTGCTCGCCGCCAATGTGGCCGCCGTAAAGTTTGACTTCACCTCGCAAGGCACTGAGGACTTTAGCTGGTCCGGCTACACGCAGATTATCCTGCAAGGCACCAATGTAACGTCGGCCGCCCCAACGCTGCCGACACTGGCCCATCCGAGGGTTTCGGGCGGGAATCTAATATTGACTGGCACCGGCAGTTCGCCGAGCTACGGTTATACCTGGCTGACGACGACCAATTTGGCAACCCCGTTGACCAATTGGACGGTCGGCGCAAGCGGAATAATTGATGCGACGGGTTCGTTATCGAACGCGATTCCGATCACGGCCACCCCGCCGACCAGCTTCTTCCGGTTGCGAATGCCGTGAAGTTGGTTGGTTAAAAATAAAAATCGGGCGGCCCGGGGACTCGAGTCCCCGGGCTTTGGCCTGAACAGTTAAATTTAGGCAACCCGGCTGGACGTTCGGGACAACCCGGAATCATTCCGGCTCCAGGCGGGAATGAGTGTTAGTGTGACGATATGAATATACTTAAATTGAATAAACCGGCAGAGAAGAGCGGACTTCGGTCCGGACCGGCGTTCACCTTGATTGAGCTGTTGGTGGTGATTGCCATTATTGCAATTCTGGCGGCGATGCTTCTGCCTGCCCTGTCCCAGGCCAAGAGAAAGGCGCAGGGAATTAGTTGCATCAACAATTTAAAGGAACTCACGCTGGCGGCCCATATCTATTCTAGTGACAATCAGGACAGCATTCCGGTCAACGATACCAAGGCGGATGCCTGGGTTACGGGCGATGTGAGCGGCAGAACCGGCATTGACGGGATTACCAATGCAGCCAACCTCACTGCGGGCGTGCTTTGGGCCGACAACAGGTCATTGGGCATCTACAAGTGTCCGGGCGACCAGGATGTGGTCACAGGGGTCAGTTTGCCCCGGGTTCGAAATTATTCATTAAATTGCATGATGGGCAATAACACGGCCCCTGATGGAACTACCGTGGCCACCCAATGTCATCCATCCACCCGTGAGCACCTCAAGCTTTCCTCGGTAAAAGCCCCCGGACCTTCCGACGCATCATTCTTTTTTGATGAACAGGCCGGCGCGACGTCGGCCACAACGAGCATTGACGACGGTTACTTCGCCGTTGATGACGGGACAGGCGGTTCGTATTACACCTACAATTCACGGCAATGGCGGAATGTTCTGTCCGCTCGCCATGGCAATCGTGGTCAGCTTTCCTTTGCGGATGGACACGCTGGTTTGTTCAAATGGCTGGAGCCGGACACACAGACTTTGCAGGGAGTTGACGCCCAATCTGGAGAGTTTAACAATACGGACAAGGAACAACTATGGTTGTCAACCTATGCTTCAGGGTCGGTTCCGGGGGTTCCTTGGTAAGGTGGCGCTGGTTGAAGAGTTTGCTTTCGGGCGGCGTTTCGATATCCGACAGGCTTGTTCGTTGACTCACCTCCAAAAGTAAAAGCCACTGCACCCATTTTATGAAGATTTCAAAGAATTTTGTCAACGGAGGGGTCGCGGTCATTATATTCATGGCGTGGCTGGGCTGTGTAAACGTTTCGGCGGCCTTGACTCCGGTTGATTTGCGCTGTGCCTTGCGGGTGAATCCGCTGGGCATTGGAGATGCCAATCCCCGTCTTGCCTGGCAATTGCAAAGCACCGGTCAAGTGCGGGGAGAAACACAAAGCGCCTACCAAATCCAGGTGGGTTCGACGCCCGGGGCGGCGGACCTCTGGGACAGCGGGAAAATCGTCAGCAGCGCAACGGTGGATGTTTTATACGGAGGCCAGCCGTTGACGAGCGGAGAGCAGTGTTACTGGCAGGTGCGCGTCTATGACGAGAGCAACAACGTGTCAAGTTACAGCGCAACGGCCCAGTGGTGCATGGGCCTGCTTGCCTCCACAAACTGGCTGGCCCAATGGATTGGATATGATGCGGCCTATAACCTGTCCCCGGCCCAGGCACTGAATCGCGCGTTGTTCAATACATCGGGGCTCGGCTGGATCAGCTTTTCAGGACAAACGCCACAAGGGAACCGTCACCAATCTTCATTGCGCAAGACGATTCTGCTCCCGCCTGGGCAGACCATTACGAACGCGGTCGTGGCCCTTTATGCGGACAATACTTGCGGTGTTTTTGTGAACGGCCACGCCGCGACGAACTCAGCCGCGCGCTGGGAAGCGACCGCGTGGGTCAATGTCACTCCCTGGTTGCATCCGGGTACCAACGTGCTGGCGCTTGGGGCTACGAACTCGGACGCGCAAGAGGCCGCCAGTGTGATTGGCCAATTGGTGGTCCAGTTTGCCTCTGGCAGCGTTTCAAATATTCCCGTTGACACCTCTTGGAAGGCCGCGCAGTGGCCCTCGGGCAGTTGGACCCAGACCAATTATGATGATTCCTCCTGGGGCACGCCGGGCAGCGGGGGCACGCCTTGGGGCACGCCGGCGCTTAACGACATCGTGCGGGTTCCCGCGCCTTATTTGCGGAAGAATTTTGCCGTGAACCAGACGGTCACCCGCGCCACCGTTTACGTCACGGCATTGGGCGCGTATGAATTGCGTCTCAATGGCCAGAAAGTCGGGAACGATGTCCTGACGCCGGGCTGGACACAGTTTACCAAGCGGGTTTATTACCAAACCTACGACGTCACGGGAATGGTGCAGCCCGGCTCAAATACCGTCGCCGCTATTCTGGGCGATGGCTGGTATGCCAGCGACCTGGCGTTCAAGGGCACGCGGCTTAACTACGGCGGGACGCCCCGCTTTCTTGCTCAACTTGTGCTCCAGCTTTCCGACGGCAGCACGCAAACGGTGGTCAGCGATGGATCGTGGAAGGCCAGCTATGGGCCGATTCAATTTGGCGATTTGCTGATCGGGTCTGAGTATGACGCCCGCCTGGAAATGCCGGGCTGGGACACCACCAATTTCAATGACAACGCCTGGTCCCCGGTGGCGACGGGCCTGAGTGCCACCAGCGGAGGTTATACCAATGTAACGACCCTTGTCTCTGGCTTGGAGACCAACAACCAACTCAATTTTGTGGCAGGCAATACCTCCTTGGGCGGTGATCCTGCCTACGGCGTTGTAAAAACGTTCCAAATCACCTTCCAACTCGGGGGCACCAACCAGACATTGTCTTTCGGGGAAAATGCCACCGTTCAAATTGGCGGAGGCGGCCTGCCCTTGACTGTGATCCAGGCGCTCTACGGCAATGCCGCCGCCTTTCCCGGACTCGGCGGAGTGCAAATCCAAGCGCAAGTCACCGAGCCATCGCGCTGTCTTGAAACCGTGACCCCCGTCAGCCTCACCGTCCCCAGCCCGGGCTGTTATACATTTGACCTTGGTCAGAACATGGTCGGCTGGGTGCAACTGAACATCAGCGGCAGCACTGGCGACCGCATCACGGTGCGGCACGGAGAAATGCTCAATCCCGATGGCACGATTTATACGTCCAATTTGCGCGGTGCCAATGCGACGGACTTTTATATTTTCGGCACCAACGGCACGGTTGTTTTTCAGCCGCGTTTCACTTTCCACGGCTTTCGTTATGTTGAGGTGCGGGGTCTGACTGTTCCGCCCACGCTCACTTCGGTGACCGGCATCGTCGTCCATTCGGACATTCCCCGGACCGGTACGTTTGCATGCTCCAGCCCGCAGGTGAATCAACTCTACAGCAACATCATCTGGGGGCAGAAAGGCAACTATCTCGAGGTTCCTAGCGATTGTCCACAGCGGGATGAACGCATGGGCTGGACCGGGGACACGGAATTCTTTGTGCCGACCGCCGCCTACAATTTTGATGTCCAGTCCTTCTTCCGCCGGCACATGGTCACCTTTTGCCAGGACGCGCAGCAGGCAAACGGGTCTTATGCCGTGGTCGTGCCGGATATGGGAGCAGGCTATGGCGGCACTGGCTGGGGCGACGCCGGGTGGATCTGCCCCTATAACATGTACCGAGCCTATGGAGATACGAACATCATTGCCGATCATTACGCCTCGTTTGCACTGTGTGGACAGTTCGATGCCGCCAATGCCTCGAACTATGTCATTGCCAGCCTGCCTGGTGACTTCGGCGACTGGCTAAACTTGGGCGGAGGGGCTTCGTCGTCCGTGATGGACACTGCTTTTTACGCCTACTACGCGCAGGCCATGTCCGAAATGGCGGCCGCCATTGGAAACACTGCTGATGCCGCAAGTTACTCCAACCTTCACAGTAACATCGTCGCGGCATTCGCAAACTTCTTCAACCCTGACGGCTCATTCACCGATGGCAGCAGCCAGACCGGCTATGCGCTGGCTTTGACCTTGAATCTCGTGCCCCCGGCGTTGCGGACCCAGGTCGTGCAACAATTTGCGAACTCCATTGCCAGTTTCGGCAATCATCTGGCCACCGGATTCATTGGCACACCCCGCTTGTTGCCCGCCTTGCACCTGGCCGGTCGTGACGACCTGGCGTACACATTGCTCCTGCAACAAACGTATCCGTCCTGGCTGTATCAGGTAAACCTCGGCGCGACGACCATGTGGGAACGCTGGGACGGTTGGACTCCCAGTGCGGGTTTCGAAAGCGTCACCATGAACTCTTTCAACCACTACTCTTTTGGCGCAGTAGGTCAGTACTTATACGGCGCGGTCGGCGGCATCAATCCGGCCACCCCAGGCTACAAGACCATTTGGATCCAGCCCGTACCGGGTGTGGGCCTCACGTGGGCCAACACCAGCTATAATTCCACGCGCGGGATGATTTCAACTGCCTGGACCAACACCGGCAGCACCTTCAATCTGGCGGTGGCTGTCCCGCCAAACACCACGGCGCAGGTCTGCGTGCCAACCACGAATTCCGCGGCCATTACTGAAGGAGGCGTGCCCGCAGCGTTGTCTCCCGGAGTTACCTATATAGGCATGACCAATGGCTATCCGATCTACGCCGTTGGCTCCGGCAGCTATATGTTTTCATCGCCCTTTGGCATTCCGGTGGTGCCGAGCGTCATCATTACCACGACCAACCAGACGGGCAGCGGCAGCGGTACGTTCTATCCAAGTTGGACCATTGTGACCAATGGCAGCTTGATTGCCGGGCAGCACCCGGCCACGGCTGCTGGAAATTTCAGCGAGGAGGTGCCGGGGCGAAATGTGAATTCCCTGACGTTGGCCGGCAGCCTGGGCCTCACCCAGATCGCGGGCACGTCGGGGTACACCACCAGCACGAATTATGTAACGTGCGGCAATGGCAACGGTGCCGGGTCATTGATCATCTACACGCTCAGCAATTCCGTCACCGGCTATGATCTCACCAACATCACGGTTTACGGCGGCTGGGCGGATAATGGCCGGGACCAGCAGGCTTACACCGTTTATTATTCAACGGTTTCTGCGCCCACCAATTTCATCTCGCTCGCAATCGTTAATTTCAATCCCAATATCGCCAGCAGCATCCAGTCGGCCACCCGGGTGACGCTGACTTCCTCGGTGGGCGTGCTGGCCACCAACGTCGCCGCCGTGAAGTTTGATTTCACCAATCCCGGCTCGGAGAATGGTTACTGCGGTTATGCGGGAATCACGATTTTTGGAACGGCGAGCGTTCCCGCCGCAGTTCCTGCCGCCCTGGTGGCAAGGTACTTGACCGGCAACAGCTTTGTGATGAACGTGGGCAGCCTGGTGCCTGGCCGCAATTACACCCTGCAAAGCTCCACCAATCTGGCGGCCACGGTTTGGTTTCCCGAGACGAACTTCATCGCCACGCAGGCGGCGATTTCTCTCACCAATTCCAGCGCCTCCGGTCCAAGAAAATTCTACCGCGTCGTGGCAAATTAGGGCACCAACTGAGGCTCGTGCGCCATCATCCCACTGCCGGATGGCGCCATGGGCTTCGATACGAACGGCGCAGCAGTTCAGTGGCCTCGGTGTCACCAACCACCTTCCGTTTCACTGGATCATAACTCAATGTCCGTCCGACTTTCATGGACAGGTTGGCCAGAATGCAGCTCGCCGTCGAAATGTGTCCCTGCTCAATGTCGGCGACCGGCCGCGTGCGCTTCTCGATGGCCGCGAGGAAATCGAGCATGTGGCGGCGGGTGGCCGGAGCTGCGTTCAGTTCGATATCTTTCTCCTTAAGGTCATCGGGGTATTGTTCGCGTTCATACACGCAGTCGAAATGAACCGGCTTGGCGTTCCTGTCCGCCGGGATGAAGTCTCCGCGCATCGTGCTGATCTTGAGGGTTCCTTTGTCGCCGTGAATAAACAATGCCCACGGATAATCCGGGTCGGGCGCTGTCCCCCAGGTGCGGTGTTGCCACACGGCGTTGAAGCCGTCGTACTCAAAGATGGCCGTTTGGGTGTCGCTGATGTTTGACTTGCCTTCCTTCTGCACGAAAATGCCTCCCGAAGAACTAATCCGTTTGGGCCAGCCCAAATCCAGCATCCAGCGCGCCCCATCAAACATGTGAACACACATGTCTCCGAGAATGCCGTTGCCATATTCCATGAATGCCCGCCACCAGCCTCGATGCGGGAGACCATCATAGGGTCGCAAGGGTGCCGGTCCGGTCCACATTTCGTAATCCAGAAAGTCAGGCACGGGCTGAAGCGGCCGGTTTTCGATCATGCGCATCGGATAATAGCAGCACATCTCCACCAGCCCGATCTTGCCGAGCAACCCGGCGTCAACAATCTGTTTTTTTGCGTCAATCCAATGCGGCGTGCTTCTCCTTTGCGTGCCCACCTGAACCACGCGTTCCAGTTTGCGGGCCGTTTCCAGCATTGCCTCGCCCTCGATAACGTCAGCGCTGATGGGTTTCTGGCAATAGACGTCCGCTCCCGCCGCCATTGCCGCAATCGCAGTGAGGGCGTGCCAGTGATCCGGCGTGCCAATCAAGACGATGTCCAGGTCTTTTTCCTTGAGCATTTCGCGAAAATCCGAATAACCCCGTGGTTTCTTTCCGGACTTTTGCCGTTGGCTGGCCATCTCCACCGCGCCGGCAAGCATCCGCTGATCCACATCGCATATCGAGACCACCTCCACGGGCGCCACTTGCAGCAACCGCCACAAATCACTTTTGCCATACCAACCCGCGCCAATCAACCCGACCCGCCGGGGTTTGCCACTGACCAAGTCCAGCGCGTCGGCCCCCAGTGAAGGAAAGGCCGCCAGCGCCGTCAATGCGGCTGCGGACTGCAGAAAGCGCCGGCGCGAAATATCGAACGGCGCCGAAGCATTCCGGGCAGCGTTGAATGAATTCATGTGCGCAGTATTAACCGGTCAAATTCCGAGCGCAACCTCCCATCCGCCCGAAAATGAGATTTGCGAAAACATGGGTGATGACTGCTTATCTAAGATTCTTGCCAGTGAGAGTTTACAAAACGCGCTCAAAATGTTTAGGTTTGTCCACTCTCATGCAAAAATTTAGAACTTCGGGTTCCGCCCACCCCAACGCTCCAGAATGTTGTGTGATCCGGCCCTTCGCTTGGCGGCGCCCCAATGCTTGGTTATTGGGGGCGGTATTCTTTATTTTTGCCGTTCTTCCTTCTGCGCGGGCTGGATTGCCGCCGGGTTGGAGCGACGCGGATATCGGAGCCCCCGCGGATCCGGGTTCCGCCTCTGATTTCAACGGGGCGTGGACTGTCGCGGGTGGCGGGTCAGACATCTGGGGTACCGGCGACCAATGCAACTTCGCCAGCCAAAACTTCAATTGTGATGGCGCGATCGTGGCGCAGGTCATCAGCATACAAAACACCGATCCAAGCAGCGGCTGGTCCAAAGCCGGCGTGATGTTCCGCAACGACACCACGCCCGGGGCGATTAACGCCTTTATGACCGCAACCGCAGGCGAGGGTGTCAGTTTTCAAGTCCGCACCACGGCAGGGGGCTCGTCGTCGGACTCCGTAATTTCCGGCGTCAACCCGCCGGTATGGCTCAAATTGCTGCGTGAAAGCGATCAGTACAGCGGCTATTATAGTGTGGACGGAACCAACTGGATCCAGGTGGGAAGCACGACCACCATCGAGATGAATGGTTCCGTTCTCTCCGGGTTGGCCGTATCGGCCCACAACAATGCCGCGCTGAACACCTCCACTTTTACCAACGTCAGCATGGCCTCGCCGGTTTTCGGCATTTACCGGGAGATGTGGACCAACCTCCCGGCCAGTGTCGGCAACACTCTGGCGGCGCTGACAAACACCACGGACAATCCGAATTGGCCAAATCAACCCGCGGCGCCTTACACGCATATTTTCAACAACTTCGAAACGGAAATTAACACAGGAGTAAACTATTTCGGTCAGCGTCTGCGTGCTTTTGTCGTGCCGCCAGCCAGCGGGCTCTACACGTTTTGGATTGCCAGCGATGACACTTCTCAACTTTATTTGAGCACCAACGAGAACCCGGCTGCGATGCTCCCAATCGCGTCTCAAACATCTTACACGGCATCGGAAGACTGGACCGAGTTTGCCAACCAGCAATCGGCCTCC
>Ga0302319_10009238_pt1 | contig 19002 bp, 11 predicted proteins | sample Bog_T0_2_FD_203319 | JGI IMG/M metagenome (GOLD analysis project Ga0302319, IMG submission 203319) | Peat permafrost microbial communities from Stordalen Mire near Abisko, Sweden - Bog_T0_2 | ecosystem: Environmental > Terrestrial > Soil > Wetlands > Peat | place: Sweden: Abisko, Stordalen Mire... | reverse complement strand
TGGAGCGCCAGGATAGATAACACTCTGCTGTCCCGCCACGAAGGCGGCGCCACGCCCTCCGACCTCGGCCGGCGGCAGATCCGGATCCCAGCGCAAGCCAAGTGTGAGAGTCAGCCCGGGCTTGACTCGGTATTCGTCGTTGACATACGGATCGATCAACCATCCCTGCACGTCGGAAAGTTCCCCCGCTCCTTGTTCGAAGCCGCTCATGTAACCCAGAAGCCAGTCGGCCACATTATTGCCGGTGTACCCGCCGCCGAAGCTGATGATGGCGTCTTGCGGGTACTGGGTTGTTTCAACCGCCCGCTGGTGGATCAGATCGATGCCCGCCGAGAGAGTGTGACGGTGGATGGTCTTGATCAACGTGTCGGAGAGGCCCAGCGTGCCGCGGACTTCATCGCTTGGTTCGGTCCAGCCACCGCTCGCGCCCCCGAATCCTGCGCCTTCCATATAGCAGGCCGGCTCGACGATGGAGATATAGCGCGACCAGCACATCGGCTTGCCACTGCCGTCAAGGACCGCAGTCCCGTTATGCGAGCTCTGCTGGGTCCAAAAACCGGTGAAGGTGTTGACTGTGTTGGCGTTCACCGTCCAGGTGTGCTGCGCGATCTCGTTGAAATACCACATCTGCTCGCCGAAAGTCTGATTCCATGTATTCAGGTTCAGGACGGAGAGAACGTTCCCCGGCGTGTCTCCGGAAGGTTGAACGAACTTGTCGACGAACGAGCGCAAGGTCAGGCGCTGGCTCTTGGTCACGTCGTAGTCAACTCTCCCTGTGTACTCGTTCCATGTGGAGTTCTTCAAGGCAGCCGAAGCGTAAAGCATGCCACCTGCCAGGTTTTGAGCTGCGGACGTCGGAGCCGCAGTTCCGGAAGCTGGAGCGGAATGCCCCGGCAGCCCATCGTTGGTAATCTGCGCAGCCACCGGATCGATTCCACCGGCGCCGCCCACCAACTGGTTGGGAATGCCATTTACAACCTGAAATGGGCCATTGAGCCAGCCGCAGTTGGTTGTCTGTTGCGATGAAGGTACGGTGTAGCCCGAGCCGCAATTCGAGTTGTGCGCTTGAGCGTAAGCAATTAACCCGCTGAAGTCTCCGTTCAGCATCTGAACGGTGGGCGTCGTGGTCCCATTCGTCGTACTGCCGGGCCCGCCTACCTGGATGGTTCCCTGGTAGTTGAAGAAGAAGAATAACTTGTCTTTCAGGGCGGGCCCGCCAAGAAACCCGCCAAACTGATTGCGCCGGTAAGTGTCCTGCTGATGGTTGCTCCAGTTCGGCGCGTCAAAGTCTCCGTTGCGCATGAATTCGAACAACCCGCCATGCCATTGGTTGGTGCCACTCTTGGTCGCCATCGAAACCACGCCGCCAGATGAGAATCCATAAACTGCGCTGAAGTTGCTGGAGATCAGGCGAAATTCCTGCGTGGCATCCGAGTTGGGTGTCGGGGAGTTAGACCCAAGGTATGTGTCCATATTTGTTACGCCGTCCAGCATGTAGAACGTGCTGCCCACGCGACCGCCATTCGATGAGGTCACTGACTCATTTGGGAATGAGAAGCCACTCTGCTGCCAGGCGACACCGGCCTTGTTTCCATCCACAATGCCCGGCGACAGAAGCGCCAGAGAGGACGGGTCGCGGCCATTCAACGGCAGTTCGCTTACTGACGCCTCGTTGATCGTCATCCCCAGCTCGGCCGAGGTCGTATCGATCAGCTCTGCGTCCGCGGTCACGCTTACCGTTTCGCCTTTGGCGCCGGCCACCTTGAGCTGAACATTCTGTGTCGCGTACAGATTGGCATTGATCACAATGCCCTTCTGCTTGTATTCGGCAAAACTCCCCGCGTTGACCTTAAGAGCATAGTTGCCCGGCGGGACCAGTTTGAAGAAATATACTCCCTGGCCATCGGTGACTGCGCTTTGTGCCTGGTCCGTGTCGACATTGGTAAGGGTGACTGCGGCCCCTGGAATTGCCGCACCCGAGGGATCGGTGATCTGTCCGGTGAGGCTTCCGCTGATGCCCTGCCCCAAGGCGCTTGTTCCAAAGCTCACAATGCCAATGAGAATGAGCAACAGCAATCCCCGGATGTACGTCGCTTTGCTGAGTTGCATGGCTTCCTCCTGAATCTGGTAAAACTCGTCGATCTAGGCTTCGAGAATGCGCGTTGTTTGCTCTGAAAATGTTTTCAATTCAGCTCGAAAGCTGACTCTGGGGAACACGTTCTCTCTCGCCGCGCATACTTTGCATTCACTAAGGAGAACGAATTCCGAGCCGAGGCGAATCATACGCCGCAGTTAAGAAACCTTACAATCCGCCGAAAGTCGGATTTCTTCAACTATTTTTCGCTCGCCCGTTTTCCCGCTTGGATGACGCCTAATCCATCTGTTTTGCTCAGCTTGCCTGCGCCCAGCAATTCCTCAACACGATTCACGCAATCCGACTATCATCAATTAGCCTTCCCAGCCGAGGCCTCAGCCCCTTCGCGTGACGGCCCTCGTCATCCTGTACTAAAATGAGCGCGCACAACCTGATGTGCTCGCAAAATGACATCGTTTTCTATCGAGCAGCAGGTGAGACGCATGAGGAGGCCTGATCCCGAATGACCAAAATGTCCAACATGCGCCGCGTCGGGAGCCAGGTCACGCTCGCAGTTCTCCTCTGGTTTCTCACGCCCTCACTTGGCCTTGCCTCATGCACGACTCCGCCCGAATTGGGCGCCCGCCTCAAAGCCTCACCCAATAGCCAGACCTACGCTGAAGTCGGCAACTGGTATGCCGCCCAGAAGCAATTCGATTGCGCCGCCACTGCGTTTGCCTCAGCCTTCCAGCTCGATCCCAATTCCGCTTCTCTCGCCTACCTGTGGGGGCTCAGCCTCTATTCCGGGGGGCACGATGAACAGGCCATTGCTTCGCTCAACCAGGCAAAACGCCTCGATCCCAGCGATACCCGCACCCACCTGGTTCTCGCTGCCGCATTGGATCGTTCGAAGAAGATCGCAGACGCACAGATCGAGTGGCGCGCAACTCTAGCCATCGATCCTGACTCGGCGCCCGCGCTCGATGGTCTCTCGCAGGACCTGCTCGACCAGAAGGACTACGCCGGAGTGATAGCGCTGCTCAACAAGCCCGGATCGACCCGGATTCGCACGTCGCGGCAGAGCCTCAGTCTGGGAGGGGCCTATGTTGGTTCCGGCCAACTCGATGCGGCAACCGAGACCCTCCGTGGCGCCTTGAACACCGATCCGGATTCTCTCCCCATTTCCGACGAGCTCTCTCTTGTCCTCATGCTGCATGGTCGAGATGAGGAGGCATTCCGGGTTCTCGATCTCGCCATCGAGAAGCACCCCGATGACCAGCGGACACAGGTTCTTTACCTGCGCATCCTGGTCTCAAGTCATAACGCCAAGGCCCCCGAATTCGCTCGCAAACTGCTGGCGGCATATCCGAATCAGTGGGAAGTGCTCTACCTGAATGGTGTCCTGGAATCCCGTGAGGCCGACTCTTCCGCCGCTCGCACACATCTCGAGCAGTCCATCGCGCTCAATCCCGGCAACTATGAACCCCACGCCCAGTTGGGAACGATTCTCGCGCAAATCGGGGAACTTCCCGAAGCCAAAGCACAACTTGAAAAAGCCATCGCACTCGGCGATACCGAGCCGGAAACGCGATACTCTCTCGCAATGGTCTTCAAGCGCCTAGACAATCCCGCGCAAGCCCAGGAAATGCTGCAAACCTACCAGCAGTTGAACAAGGCGCGAGCCGACAAAGTGCAAGCCGCTGGCAAGGCTGAAGAGGGCGATCAGGCCATGACCGCCGGCAATGCCCCTCAGGCCGCATCCCTCTATCGCGACGCCGTTGCCTCCGCGCCCGATGAACCTGTGCTGTATTACAAACTCTCCAAAGCACTCGACAAGACAAAGGATATAGCCGGCGAGAAGACCGCGCTCCTGAAGGCAATTGAGCTCAACCCGAATCTCGCCGAGGCCCAGAACCAGATGGGTTACCTCGCCATTCAAGAAGGAGACGCATCGCAAGCTGAAACCTACTTCCACGCCGCCATCCACGCCTCTCCCTCCTACATCGGCGCGTGGATCAACCTGGCCGCCACTCTAGCCAGCCAGGCCAGGTGGCAGGACGCGAAAGACGCCCTCGGGCACGCACTTGAAATCGACCCGGATAATGCTGACGCACGCCGGCTCTCGCGCGCGATCGCCAGCGCAAACCAAGGCCCGTGATCTCAGGAAATCAATCTCAAATTCACGTTTACCTAAAACTCAATCCGCAAAGCACGAATTGAGTGAGTCCGGCAAAAATGCCTGCACCGCAACCATGCGAGGTCCTCTTCCAACCCATGTCGTCCTCGTCAACATCATTCCGCGGTTGGTCGCGCAGGCATCTGCTCCAGACCATCCCCGCACTGCTCACCGCCGCAATCCTGCGCCGTAAAGTATCAGCGCTCCCCGCCAAAGCCGCGGATTACCCGCCTTTTTCGCAATTTGTCGATGTCGCTGAAGCCGCAGGCCTCACCAGGGCAATGCCCTATGGCGAAGGCACATCCGCTACCTACCTCACCGAAATCATGGGCGGAGGCTGCGCCTTCATCGACTACGACAACGACGGATGGATGGACGTCTTCATCCTCGGAGGTCGCCGGCTTGACAGCATTCCCCCTGGAGCAAGCAACCGTCTTTACCACAACAATCGCGACGGCACCTTCACCGATGTCACCCAGAAGACCGGACTCATCGATGCCGGCTGGGCGGTCGGCGTATGTGTGGGCGACTATAACAACGATGGATTCGAAGATCTCTTCATCACTTACTTCGGACAGAACAAGCTCTACCGCAACAATGGCAACGGAACCTTCTCCGATGTAACCACGCAGGCCGGCCTCGGCAGCAAGACCGCCCGCTTTGGCTCCGGCTGCACCTTTGTCGATTACAACCGGGATGGCTGGCTCGATCTCTTCGTCTCAAACTATGCCGATGTCGACCTGGCCACCATGCCAAAACCCTCCCTCGACCGCCCCAACTGCAACTTCGAGGGTGTGCCCGTCAACTGCGGCCCCAGCGGCCTTCCCTTTCCCACCCATCTGCTCTACCGCAACAATGGCGACGGCACCTTCACCGACGTTTCAAGAGAGTCCGGCATCGGCGCGCTGCGCGGCTCTTACGGTCTCACCGCCTGCGCCTTCGACGCGGATGAAGACGGCTGGCCCGACATATTCGTCGCCTGCGACTCAACCCCCAGCCTGCTCCTGATCAACAACCATGACGGCACCTTTCGCGATGAAGCCTTATTACGCGGCGTTGCTGTCTCCGACGACGGCAAAGAGATGGCCGGAATGGGCGTCGCCATTGGCGACTACGAGTGCAACGGCCGCCTCGACATTGTTCGTACCCATTACATGAATCAGGCCACCGGTCTCTATCGCAATCAAGGCAAAGGAGAATTCGAAGACGTAACCGCAAAGGCCGGCCTCATCCACGAAAGGCGCTTTGTCAGCTGGGGCATTGGCCTGTTCGATCTCGACAACGACGGCAACCCCGATATCTTTCTTGTTACCGGCCAGGTCTATCCAGAGCTTGAACCGGTCAATGCAAAGTACCCGCGCCGCGGCCCGCGTCTCCTGTTCCGCAATCTCGGCAATGGAACGTTCCTGCAAATCCCCGAGACAACCCAGCCTGCCCTCGATGCCCGCCATGTCAGTCGCGGCTGCGCCTTTGGCGACTTCGACAACGATGGCGATCTCGACATTCTCATCATGAATCAGAATGAGCCGCCCTCCCTGCTGCGCAACGATGCCCCAAAGGGAAACCACTGGATCAAGGTCCGCCTCTACGGCACAAAGAGCAACCGCAGCGCCCTCGGCGCCCGTGTCACCATTCGCAGCGGAAACAAGACCCAGGTGCAGGAGCTCATGAGCCAGTCCAGCTATGTCTCGGCTAACGATCCCCGCCTTCACTTCGGGCTTGGCTCCGCCACCTCTGTCGACCTCGAAGTGCGATGGCCCCTGGGTGCAATCGGAGTCTACAGAAATTTGCCTGCCGACATGCTAGTCACTTTGCACGAAGGCTCTCCGTCCATCCGGGCGGAAAAACTAACTCCTGCCACACAATCCGCAGTCCGCGGGAATTAAGGACCCTCTGATTAAGTCGAAGTTTTGAAAAGGCACGACTTCCGTCGTGCCGCAAGTGCCGCAAAATCAAGCTGCGCTTTACATGCTGCGGAAAAACCCGCTCGTGTGGTAGGCCGGGGATTCATCCCCGGCACAAAGCCCATAGAATCAAATGGGGCTTTAGCTCCTGAGCGATGCCTTCGTTGAGAAGTGACACTCGTGCGGAGGTTCCTTAACGTAATCACCAACGCTGTCAATATCGGCATGGAATTGAGCAATCAGGCAGCGTTGAATGTAACTTTGACGGGAGGCGCCATGCGATGGGCAGGCGCATTCTCCTTGATCGGGCCAACTGCAATGGAGACGCTGAGCGGTGTGTTTTTCGATAAGGTCTTCATCGGCGCCGGCGAAACCTCTCACCTGGGCCAGTGGCAGCCCGTCGCGGGTAGCTCCTGAACGGGAGCGCATCGGAATGCCGCAACAGGCGTAAAGCCCTGCACGCCCTTTGCGACCAGAGGGTATCTTCTTCAGGATTCCGATCGATGCGGTATCTTCATGCCGATAAGCACAATTGCCGCTCAATCCGTTCGATGCTGGCAAGTTGCGTTTTGCTCTTCGAAAGATCCCGACCGGTCACTTCGACCGCTCGGCAATCTTCACCCGATAGGGTGTTAGCAAATCACCAGTGGAGTGGCCAACCGCAGCCAGCGCAATCCGATAATTCACCTGTGTCTGCAGCAGTGTCAGTTCGGCTTGCGCCAGCCTCGTCTGCGCATCGAGCACAAAGAAGTTGGTCTCTGCGCCAAGCTCGAACTTGCGCTGCTCCGAGGCCAGAGTCTTCTGCGCCAATTCAAAGGATGTAGTCCCGGCAGTCAAGGCCTGCCGAGCTTCGTCGAGTTGATGAGTGGCGTTGCGGACCTCGCGCGTAATCTGCTCGCGGATCTGGCCCCCGTAATAAAGATCGTGGGTCCGCGATACCAGGGCGCTACCCAGCGCCGCCTGGCCGCCCCGGTTCCTCACGGGCAGAGTCAGCGAGAGCGTACCGCCATAACCGGGATAGCCAAAGCCGAAGAGCTGGGTCATTGAAGAACCGAATCCCCCGGGAGCGATCACCTGCCCGGTCGAAAGGTTATATTCATTGCCGCCCAGGCCGCTGCTTTGGTAAAAGCCCTGCAATTGCAAATTGGGCTCGAGCTGGTTATGGGCCAGGCGAATGCTTGCAGCATCGATGGCAAGTGCATCTTTCACCGCATCCAGCTCCGGCCTTTGGCTCAGCGCCTGTGCGAGCGCTGCCTCCGCGTCCGTGTTCTCAAGTTCGCCGCTGGGTTCCGGCTTTTCCGTCAACTCCAATGGCAGCAAGCGCAACTGCGGATCGCGATCCGCGCCAACGCTCAGACGTAAGTCTTCCTCAGCCTGCGTCAGCGAGTATCCCGCCTGGATAACTTCCACCCTGCGCGCGGCAACCTCCGATTGGGAGCGATAGATATCCAGCGGAGGCAGCGCCCCCAACTCGAGCGAGCGTTTGTCGCGATCATAGCTGGCCTCCGCCAGTTTGATCGATTTCTGCTGCACTTCAAGCGCCCCACGAGCCTGAACCACCGACCAGTATTGTGTAACCACCTGAAGGATTGCATCGTTCACTTCGGCTTCGAAGTTCGAGCGCGACTGCGCAAGCGACCGCCGTCCAATTATGATTTGGGCGGTGTTGGCAAACCGTCCCGCGCCCTTCAAAAGTGGCTGCGTAAACTGAAGACTCAAAATCGAGTTGAAGTAGGGATTGAAGTAGTTATACGAGCTGTTGGTCGAGAACTTGTTACTGGAAATCGTGGCTAGAATATTGGTGCCCGGTGTGAAAGTCTGGGTATAACTTATTTGCCCCGTCTGACTCAGCGAGTTAAGAGTCGGATTGCCCGTTACGCCCACCCCCTGTAACTGGCTGTAAGTCGGGGATGAGTATCGATTGATGTTAAGGCTGCTTTGCAGCGTGGGATCGAAGGGCTGAAACTGGCCCAGCAGGTTGAACTTCTGCGCCTCAACCTGTGTCTCTTCAATCTGTACATTACTGTTGTTCTCCAGCGTAAGCAGAATGGCGTCCCTCAGGCTGAGGCTAAGCTTGCCATCCTTCACATAGTCCTGTAAATGCTGCGGTGGCGGAAGCTTATCCGCGCGGACACGCGCTGTGAGCATGCCGCGATAGCTTTCCGGAGACTGCGCCTGCTCCGGTACGACGGCAACCAGGGCAAAGAGCGAAATGACTACAAGGCGAACGAATCTCATCCAAGGACTCCATCAATAAGCGGAGATTGCCGGTAACACAAGAATCGGAAATGAATTGGCTGCCGTCCAAAGCGCGCGATGGCCTCACTCATAGCGAATGGCCTCAACCGGATCAAGGCGCGCAGCCTTGGTGGCTGGGTAAATTCCAAACACAAGGCCCACGGAAATTGAGACAAGAAAAGCCAATGCAATGGAACTGAACGTCACGATGGTCGACCACCCGGCAAGCCATGCAATCAGCCGCGAAATGAAAAAGCCAAAGGCCACGCCAATGGTTCCGCCGGCGAACGAGATCATCGTTGCCTCGACCACAAATTGCCGCACGATGTCGGATTGTCTCGCCCCCACCGCGCGTCGCAAGCCTATTTCGCGAGTGCGCTCCAGAATGCTGGCCAGCATGATGTTCATGATTCCGATGCCGCCCACCAGCAATGAAATGGAAGCAATCGCCACCATGACAGTGTTGAACAAGTGTTCCGTTCGCTTCTGTTCGGCGAGAAGTTCGGCGGGCACCACGATGCTGAAGTCGTCCGCTCCGTGGTGCGAGGAATCCAGAACCGCCCTGACCACCTGCGCGCTCTCCGGGATGTTCGCATTGTCGGCAAGATTGAAATAGATGCCGTCGATCTCGTCCCGCACATCGCTATAACTATCCTCAAGACGCAGGAATGCCGACTGCAGCGGGATATAGATGTTGTTATTCACATCCACCGAAGCTGCCCCTGAACTATCGCTCTGTGAGCTAAGCTGAGGGCTGACCACGCCGATCACATGGAACCACTGCTCGTTGACTTTGACATACTGTCCAATTGGATTCGACGACCCGAACAAACTCCACTTGGCCGCTGCGCCCAGCACGCACACCGCCGACCCATGATCGTCGTCTCTCTGATCGAAGAACCTTCCGCTCATCACATGCAGCCCGGCAATCTGCGGATAAGTCGCGTTAACACCCATTACATTGGGCATTCCCTGCTGGGCCTTGGGAATGATCTTTGATGGCGTAAGCTGCTTGCGCGGAGTAGCCGCGACTATACCCTCAAGATCGTCGTGAATAACCCGATAGTCCTTCAACGTAAGTCCGGGAGAAAGCTTGCGAACTTTTTGATGGGCCTGCCATTCCACAGTTTCCTTGGCTTCCACAATCAGGTTGTGCACCCCCATTTGCTCAATCAGCGCCATCACTTTCTGTCGCGCGCCCGCACCAATCGACAGCATCGCCACCACAGCGGCCACGCCAAAGATCATCCCCAGCATGGTGAGCAGCGACCGCATGCCGTGAAGCAGCAGGTTCTGCATCCCCAGCTCCGCGTCTCTCGTCCATTGCTGATAGCCCAGCAGGAGCCGTCCCGGCAAAGGCGAACCGTTTTCAGGCATCACGGAGTCCCTTCAGTGCTTCCGGTTGCGGAGCCGGCGCCAGTTGTCTTGCGCGGCGCAGTGGGATCGACAAGTGCCACATGTGTCCCTTCTTCCAGTCCATCAATAGCTGCGCGGCTTTCGTTCTCGCTCTGAGTCTTTATCTCTTTCTGCTCATATCCGTTGCCCTTTTTCGCGTAGACAATACGCTTGCCATCCTTCAGAAAAATCGCCTGCCTGGGCAGAAACAGCGCATTGTTTTTGCTCGCTCCGTGAAAGATGATCTGCGCCGTCAAGCCGGAACGAAGACGCGCATCTTCATTCGCAAGTTGAATGACGACCTCAAAATTTCCGTTCGTGTCTGAGGAGAAGGCCTGCCGTACTGACATGCCGCCAACGCTCTTTACGGTTCCATGAAAAAGCTGTCCGGGTAACGAATCGAACACAACATCAACCATCTCGCCCACCTGCACATGATCGCGATCCTGCTCCTCAATCTTCGAAGTCAGGTCCAGGCCCTGTGGGTCGACGACCTGTGCAATCGAACTGCCAGGCTGCACCTGGTCGCCCTCATGATAGTCCGGCAACGACATCCCCGTGAAAAAGATCCCGCCCGATGCGTTGGTATTCTTTTGAATGGATACCAACCCATCCATTGGCGATGTAACTCGCATCTTATCCAGATTCTGCTGCGCCAGATCCATGCCTAACTTGGCCTTGTTATATTTTTCCTGTGCCAGGTAAGTGGCCGCCTGGCCCGAGGCTTTGTGGGTTTCAATGTCTTTCTCCTCTTCCTCAAACACTCGCTTGGCCTGGCCCAGGGCAAGCTCATTCTTGTCCGCGTCAATCTTGCTGACTAACTCGTTCTTCTGCACATCCAGTTCGGCCCGGCGCACGCTGTAACGGTCCTTCAACAGCGTGACCTTGTCTTCCGCGGCAAGCACCGCGGCATCCGCCTTCGCCTTGGTAATCTCCTGTTCAGCCTGTTGCAGTTCCGAACGATTCTGCTCCAGCTTGTATAACTGCTCGCTCGGATCGAACTCAAAAACAACTTCACCCTTCTTGACAGGCTGGCCCGTCTGGATCAAATGCGTAATCTGCAGCGAATCTCCACCCACGGACGGTGCCGAAAGCATGATGGAGTGGCTGGCGCGAAGTTCCGCCGTCGCGTGCACCGCAACATCGATCTCGCCGCGCTTGACCTCAGCCAGGGGAATATCATCGCCCTGGCTCTTCAACGGCACGCGACTTGATGCCACAACAACGCCGATCCCAGCCACCAGCAGAACGCCGACGACAGCAATCACGAACATGCGTTTCCGCTTGATGCGCGCCATCTCACTCCTTCCCCGTCGGGTCTTTGAGCGCCACCAGGTCGCCAGCCTTCAGGCCACTGGATACCAGGATTCGGTCACGGCTTCTCCGTTCAACCTGAATCGCGCGTTCCTGAAATGCGGAGCCATTCCACACATAGGCCACGGTCTGTCCTGATTTCAGGAAGGATGCCTGCGCGGGGATGGCTATCGCGTCCGAAATCCGATCGACGATCACCGTGATCTGTACAGTCATTCCGGGCTTGAGGCGCGGGTCTGCCTGATCGATTGCGAACTCGAGATCGAAGTTTCGAGGGATCGGCCAGCCAGCCGAGAAGTCCGACGTCGCTATCGTTCCGATCCGCTCCACCTTGCCCGTAAACTGCCGGTCGGCAATCGCATCCAACTGCAGCGTTACCGGCTGCCCCACTGCCAGGCGGCCACGTTCGGTTTCGTCCACGCGCGCCGCGATCCGCATCGATGCCGCATCGGGAAGCTCTGCAATTGGCGTCCCTGGCCATGCGCGTTCCCCCGCTTTGAACGTGCTCTCCCCGCCATTGTGCCATATCGAGAGCAGGCTGATCGTCCCATCCGCCGGCGCCCTCAACGTCATGGCGGCCAGCGCGGTTTCGGCGCGCTTGGCATCGAACTCCGCCTTGCGGCTCGCATTCTTTTTATCCTGAATTGTCGATTGATCCACCGTCGAATCCGACTTCAACTGCTGCTCGGCCTGGGTCAACGATTGCTCCGCATCCGCCAGTTTGAGCTTGGCTTCAGCGCCATCGATCCTGGAAACAACCTCGCTCTTGCTCGCATCCAGCTTGGCCACCTCCACGTCGTACTTCGCCTTCATCACCGCGGTGGTGTCGACTTCCTCGTTCAGATTGCCCTGCGCGCGAACCTGGTCGATCTCCGCCTGCGACGACTTCAGCACGGACTGGTCCTGCGCCAGGTCCTGCTGCGTCTTCGACGGATCGAACTCGACAATCACTTCCCCTGCTTTTACCTGCGATCCGTCGGTAGCAATTTTGACAATCTGCAGATCGCCCGCATTGGCGGGCGCGGTAATGGTAACGGACTTCATCGCCTTCAACTGGCCGCGAAACTCCAGCACATCCAAAAATTCCCCGCGCTTCACTTCAAACGATGAGGTCGTCGGCGTCTTCTTCGAATAATGAGCAACCCCGTAAACCGCTGCACTGGCCGCCAGCAAAACTGCGACCACCAGCGCAACCCTGCGCTTCATCCAGAAGTCTCTTAGCCTCGTCGTCACTTGGACCCACTCCCCGCGCTCATGGCGCTTGCCGCATCCACATCGACCGCTGCGGAAAGATCGGGCATCAACCGAGGGTCGTGGCCCTGAATGGAGAAGGTGGCCGAAAACTTGCGAAGCTTCGACGAGAAGTCGCCGGGCCTGCCCATCGGATCAATCGATTCCAACTGGCCAGGAAACACCAGGTCGCTATACGCGTCCAGACGCACATGAGCCTTCTGCCCGAGCTTCAAGCTGGGCAAATCCACCTGGTTCACCGGGACGTGAACTTCCATGATCGCGGGGTCCACCACTTGCATAAACGGCACGCCGGGGCGCACCTGGTCGCCCTCCTGCACTTCGCCCATGTTTCCCTGTTTCCAAATCGTGTTGAACACAACAATGCCGTCAATCGGCGCGTGAATCTCCATCAACGCGGAGTTGGCTTGCGAGTGCAGCATCGTCTCGCGCGTCCGGTCGCGCTGAATCTCAAGAATGCGAATCGAAGCCTGCGCCGCTTTGCGCTTCAGGTCGAAGGTCTCCTTCAACTGCGCCAGCGTCGCCTGAGCCTCGTCCAGGTCTTCCTGCGCCTTTTCCGCATCGATGCGGCTCAGCAGTTCCACCTTCTCCATCTCCAGCTTGGCCTTCGCCAGGCTGCCTTCCGCCTGCTTGATTTCGGTCTCGTCCTTGGCTCGCGCCGCGGCTTCTTTCGCCTGCTCCTCGACCACCTTTTCATTCTCGGTGTCGCTTTGGGCCTGCTTATCGATCGAATCCCGCAGTTGCGCCTGGCGATCGAACTCCACCAGAACATCGCCCCGTTTGACCCGCGTTCCGCTCGGAACCAGCTTGGTAATTGTGAGAGAGCCCACCTGCTGGCCTGATATCTGCGGAGCCATGATCGATCTAGCCTCAACCGCCGCCGTCATCCCCTTCAGGCGCACAGCCTGCGGCGGCGCGCCCGACATCGGCGAAGACTCCGCGGTAGAACCGACAGGGACCCTAGCTCGCGAAGGAACGAAAAGGATTGTCGCGGCAACCGCGATCGCCAAGACGACACATACCGCCGCGATCACGCCCCACCGCTTGCGCTGAGATCCACCGCCGTCCGCCGGCTCCGGCCCCTCAGGCGAACTATCGAGACGACTCATCCGAGCACCACTTCAGCTGGAATGAACTCCATGCGCGCACTCCCGTGCCAATCTGTCCCACGCAAACATACATCCTCAGCCTCTCCCCATCGGGAAATGGGATAAGTGAGCCCGCATAAACTGCGCTCTTAGAGAATGATCTCTTCCATTGGACGATTATTAGACGAATTTAGCCCCAGCTTCGCTCGAAGTTTTTCATCCAGGGGAATCGGAAGGCCCATCGCGAGGCCGTCTTTCCAAGCAAGCCCAACACGAACGATAGCCGCGGCGCTCCCGATCACAGGGCTTCTCGCGGCGGCAATGCTAGTTGCCGCTGCCACCTTCCGAAGTTGTTCTGGATGCCGCCCCATTGCCCGTCCCCGCCAGCGCAATGCGTTGAAACTCGCTCCAGCTGCATCCCTCCGCTGCCGTCCCGCATCCGTCCACCTGAACCAACTGGCTGGCTGGCGGAGCCGTTTGCGTTAGTTCCCGCAAGCTCCGCATCTGACCCAGCGTCTGCATCGATGCCCGCACGCGAACCGACCACTCTCCGCGCGGGCTCTGCCAAAGCTCAAACGCCAATTCGGTCCCCGGCGGCGTGTCGTCCCTGCGTCCATCCAGCTTCCAATGCAGTCCCAGCAGCGCCGACACCCCCGCAAGATTCGTGTCATGCCCCACCAGCACCACCACCTTGCTCTGCACCGGTCCCACCGCATTCGCCGCCGGTCCGCCCTTCACATGCTGCTCGAGGGTGCCTACCATATGCTGCAGCAGGTTCCCCGCCTCTATCCGCGCCAACGTCGGCGTGCGATGAATCAAGTCGAAGTACTCTGTATGCAAAGCCAGAAACCGTCTCAGCTGCGGTTCATCCACCTTGCCCCAACCGACCTTGTTCGCTGCCATTCCATCGCCATACTCCAGCAGGAAATCCTCGGCAAAGCTCGAAGCCTCCGCCAGCGGTCCCCGCAGTTCAACAAAATGATCACCGCCTCCTCGCGTCGCTGCCACACCACCCGCCGCCAGCATCTTTGCCGGTTTCTGCGCAGCGGAACACGCAGCCTTCGGCGCGCATCCCAGCAGCACATTCTGCATCTCGGCGATCAGCTCACTCCGTTCCGGATCGGCCTCGGCCTTCACTCGCGCCGAGAGCTCCGTAAACGCGGCATCCGCTGCCCCGGCACTTACCTCCCCTTTGCCAGGATGAAACAGCCGGTCATAGGTTCCAGCCGCCACTCCGTGTACCGCCGGCGCACAGCCCGGAAACAACCCCTCCGCAAGCGCCCGCCCACTCTCCATCGTCCGCTGATCCGTGTCCGCCCAGATATAGGTCGCCGCCGCATCCGCGCACCCCTGCGGAGCCAGCAGCCCTGCCCGCGCCAGCGAAATCCGATCATAACTCCCAAACTGCTTCACTAACTCAAATCCGCGCTCCGTCAGATAGCCCGGCTGCGCCTTCCATTGAGGCCAGGGCTGTGCCGAGTAAGCATCGAGCCTCTCCTGCGTCCATGTCGACGAACGAACACCATGACGGCTCAGCATCACCACGAACTTCAGCCTTTCCCGGCCTTCGCGCCGATGCGTACGAGCATTCTTTCCCGAGCTCAACACCGCGTGTTGCGAGTGCAAATAAGAAGTCGATCCGGTCAGAATCAGCGATGCAACCAGTACAAGGCGGCAGACGCCATTAGCCCTCATCGCTTCTCCACGCTTCCCGCTTCGCTGTCCATGCTATTCCCATCTGCCAAAATCAACCCCGCTGCGAGCATCTGCACCCAAGCCAGCCCCATTCAAAGATCCTCATTCGCATTCGATGAGCGGGCGTCAAAGCAATGCTTCAATGCCCGCTCTTGATCCTACTTCTCAGCGCTCGATGACCACCGCAAGCTCGCCTCGTAAGTCGGCTTGTAGTACTCGCGCTGCGTCATGTACTCCGGGCTGCCATTATAGAAGCCGAAGACTTCGTTGTTGAGATTGAGACCCTGCACCTGGAGATGCAAGCCGCGATAGATTCGTGCGCTCAACTGCACGTCCACCTGGAAGTGCGGGTAGAAGTAGTTGTCGCCGCAAGGACCGTTGATCGGTCCATTGAGAGGCCCAGGATTCGGGTTCGCGCCGTTGTTACACTCCGCGATTCCGGATGCGGTCGAATAATACTGGTAAGCGTTGATGTTGGCAGCGTTGTACGACATCCCAAGGTGAGCCGAGTAGCGGCCAAGCTCGTACTCAGGTTCGAGGTTGAATGCGTGCTTGGCCGTTCCCATCAGCGAAGGCGAGTCCGTGCGGTTGGGAAGCCCGTTGATGGCCGAATCACTATAGGAGTAATTGGCCATCAACCCAAGACCACGGAAGTTGCCAGGCAGGTTCGTAAATTTCTGCTGCAATCCGAATTCCAACCCGAATACCCGCGCGCTATTACCGTTGGCATCTTCTTGAGCCAGCGAGCCCGCCGGTACACTTCCCACCGCAGCCAGGCAGGTGCCCGTGCAAGGAATGTTGGCCGTCACAATCGGATTGGTGAGCTGCTTATAGAAAAACCCGGCTTGAATCAGGCCAAATGGTTTCAGTTCCTGTTCCAAAAGCAGATCGTAGTTGTTGGCATGGGTGGGCAGTTCGCCAGGATCGCCGATGGAGGCCACCACTGGGTTGTTGCCCGTCGGATTCACATACGGCACCAGATCGTATTGATTGGGACGGGAGATGCCGCGCGCATACACCGCCCGGATGGCCGTCGCGTTCGTGATCCCATAGCGAGCCTGCACGCTTGGCAACGGATCGATGTAAGACTGGACATTCGAAACCGTTGTCGTTCCAATCCAGTTGCCGTTGGCATCCATTCCGTCGCCATATGGGCCTGCAGCTGGGTTCACCAGGAATCCCCGCCCATACTCATGCGTTGCTTCCAGGCGCAGCCCCGTCTGCAAGCTCAGATGCGGAAAATGGAACGTGTTCATGATGTAACCGGCGGAAATCCGCTCGATCAGGTCGTAGTTGGCAGAGTCAGACCCACTCCGCGTGGCCGGCACATCCAGGGGAAGCAAGCTCGGATTCTGTGCAAGGAACTTATCCACTTTGTAGTGGTCCGTCGTTTCCCCCATGTGATATGTGCCGCCGTAGTAATGCGGATCCTGAAAACCGCTGGCGAAGATCTCGGAGTTGACCGGGGTGGCGTTGTCAGCCGCTGCGGAACAGATGGGAGAATTCGGGTAACCAGGATCAGCCTGCGGGCAATAATCGAATGTGGGAGTGTAGGCATTCTGGCCCTTGTGTGCGTTGCGGAATTCGCCGCCGAATTCCAGCGTGGCGGGAATCGAGCCGGCGTGATAGTTGAAACCCATCCCGCCCCACTCCTGCAGGTTTAGCTGCGTCGCCTGACCAGAGGTCGTGTTGATGTTGTCCAGCGTGTAATTGGAGAGGCTGAAGACGTTGGCGGACGGATCCGCGCTATTCGCCTGCATGCAGTTTGGCGACCACTGCGGACGGTAAGGATCACCATTCAGCAAGCCAGTGTAGTTGCAGTTGTTCCCAACAGCCTTCAGTGCTTTGCTGGCATCGAACGCGCCTCCGGGATTACCACCGGCATCGAGTTCGCGGCCACGCGAGATCGCAGATCCCCATGTGATCCATTTGTTGCTGAAAATGTGGTTACCGCCAAGCGACAGGCTCCCGATCGCGAAGTCCGGTCGACGAATGGAATACTTGAACTTCGGCTTGGCATTCGTCTGGATCGTGTACGTCCACTTGTCGCCCCAGTCCTTGAAGTCGGTCAGAATAAAGTGCGCAGCAAGGCTCGAGTGATCGCTCAGTTTATAGTCGGCGCCCATCGTGCCACCCCAGCGCAGGCGCTGGTGGCGATATTCGCGAATATCTATCGAGTCGTAATACGGATTCGTACTCGCATCCGGGTTCAGGTCCGGCTGTGGTTCAATGTCGTTGTATCCGCGACCGTTGTAGTCATAGCTCGCGCTTCCGATCACGCCCCAGTGTTTGGTCGCGCCGAAACGTTCACCCACTGTAAAGTCCACAAGGCCCATGTACCGCCCGTTCTCGATTGGCGAATATCCCAGCGTTGAATTGCCGCTCAGAGTCGGCGTTTCGCCGGCCAGCTTCGTAACCATATTCACTGACCCGCCAATTCCGTCTGCATCCTGGTTGGCGGAGAGCGTCTTGTTCAGTTCCACCGATGCCACCATGTCCGCCGGAATCGTGGCCAGCAGTACCTGGCGCACATTCGACTCCGGCGAAGGAATCGTTACACCATCAATCGTCGTGTTCGTCAGGCGCGGATCGAGTCCGCGTACCTGCACATAGACAGCTTCGCCCTCATCGCGCTGCACCGTCACACCCGGCATGCGGCCAATTGCATCGGCCACATTCGCGTTCGGCAAAGCCAGAATCTCCGTCTCCGGCATCACCTGCAAAATGTTGGGCGATGTAATCTCCTGGTTGATCGCTTGCAGGACATCGTGCCCGCTCGCCGCCGACACCACAACCTGGTCGCTATTCGCCCCTACGGCCAGCGCCACATCCGCATGTGTCGCAGTCCCGTTGCTTACAACCACGCTCTTGGTGAAAGTGGTGAAGCCAACGCTGGTCACCTTCAATGTGTAACTTCCCGGCGCAACAGCCGAAAACACAAATTCTCCCAGCCCATCGGAAGTCGTCGTCAAACCGGAAGGCGTGAGCTGAACGGAAGCTCCTTGTATCACAGCACCGGTCGCGTCCGTTACGCGTCCGCTAAGTATGCTCTTCCCCGATTGCCCCATTCCAGCAACCGCGGAGATCAATAGCAGCATGAGCAAAAATGGCAAGCGTCTCATAGGGTCTCCTCGCACAGCCTGTTGCTCTGCCCAACTTCTCGACACGCAACTTTGGCTGGCTACAAGCTGCACCCTAGGCGGCTTTGTTAAAGGGGCGTTAACAATCCGGTAAATATTCCCTAAGGTTGGCATCAACCGTGCCCTTCATCACAAATCCCATGATGAAATGGAATTACGTTCACACGCGCGCTATGTTCTCGTAACGCGCAAGTAACAGGGGAATGATGCATGCGTATCCTGGTTGTCGAAGACGATGTCCGCATGTTGGAGCTGCTGTGCAACGGCCTCACTGAGGCCGGCCACACCGTCACGATCGCTTCCGACGGAGAGGCCGGACTAAGCCTCGCCGTCGCCCAGGAATTCGACGCCATCGTGCTCGATGTCGGCTTGCCAGGTCGCAGCGGTTACAGCATCGCGGAGTTCCTCCGTCATCGCCCCACTCGTCCCGCCATCGTAATGCTCACCGCCCTCAACAAGGAAGACAACATCGTCTACGGCCTCGATGCCGGCGCGGATGACTACCTCACCAAGCCCTTCTCTTTCCCTGAACTCATCGCTCGCATCGCCTCCGCCGTGCGTCGCGCTCGTGTCGCCTCAACTGACCATTTCTCCTTCGGTCGCTTTTACCTCGATATCGCCAAGCGCCGCCTCTTCTGCCAGGGCGCCGAAGTCCACATCACCCGCAGCGAATACCTGCTGCTGCGGGCGCTCGCCATGCACCGCGGAGAAATCGTCACCCGCCGCC
>Ga0302319_10009236_pt1 | contig 19002 bp, 14 predicted proteins | sample Bog_T0_2_FD_203319 | JGI IMG/M metagenome (GOLD analysis project Ga0302319, IMG submission 203319) | Peat permafrost microbial communities from Stordalen Mire near Abisko, Sweden - Bog_T0_2 | ecosystem: Environmental > Terrestrial > Soil > Wetlands > Peat | place: Sweden: Abisko, Stordalen Mire... | reverse complement strand
CCCCGTCGATGGTCACGGTTGCGTCGGCCATGAGCCAGCGCATCTCCAGCTGGCCCATCCGGACCCCCTGCTTCCCCCCAAGGTCATAGTGGGGCATGGCGGCGAGGGTCAGAGCCTCCCGCGGCTCCTGCATCGGGAAGATCTGCTGGAGATCCCGGGCCGCGACCAGGGGACGGATGGCAATGTCCGGTGATGTGGTCCCCATATCTGCCTTGGCTTCGCCAGGGGAACTGAGAGTCTCTTCGCCGAGGCCATAGTGGTGGAACAGATCCTTGGTCTCGACGTGCTCCGCCTGGTCGTGCCCGGAATCCTCCATGAAGGCGCTCAGGAAATCGTCCTGAGGAACCTGGGCCTGGATTTTCGTCTCCGGGCGGCGGGAGGCCGCGGCCCCTGGGATGAGATCGACCTGCGGACTGGATGCAGGCTTACCGGGGCCTGGGTTCGTTTCAAGGGCGTGGTCATTGTGTCTTGGGGCCATGTTGATCAACCTTTGAGTGAGTCCACTGCCTTCGGCTTGTGCTTGAGAAATAGCCCATGGGCCTTTCAGCCCATGGGCGTTGTTCCGAAACCCTTAGGCGTTTGCCCCGACGGATTCCTGCTGGTTCAGGATCTTCTCCTTGAACTCCTTGGCCAGCGCCGCGGTCACGGCCAGGCTGGACAGGTCCTCGGAGCCCATCTTGCCGACCAGGGTCCGGACTTCGTTCTTGCCCTGGAAGGACAGGTTCTTGAACTGATCGAACGGCAGCCCCTTCTGGGCGACGCCTGCTTTCTCGTAGCCGGTGTTCAGAGCATTGAGCACAGCCTGGCGGTCCTCGGGGGCGGCCATCGGCTTCTGGTCGGCGGGGGGCGGGGTCTCCCGGGCACGCGAGACCGAATCGAGGTCGATCAAGTTCTGTTCCTTGAGGCTTCGGGCTTCACCCAGGGTGTAGCCGACGGCGGGATCGGCCGGCGCGGGGAGCTGGACACCCTTGGCCTTGGCCGCTTCGATCGAGCGAGCGTAGATGCCTTCCGCCGGGATGGCGACGTTCAGGTCGCGCGTGGCCCGGCCAGCACCTTCAGGCTTGGGCTGGGGGGTCGGGTAGAGACGAACCCCCTGGTCCTCGGCCAGCTTGTAAAGATCGGTCCGGTTCGTCGTTTCGAAGGCCTGCTTGAAGTTGGCCTCGATGGCGGCCGGCTCGAAGTTCTCGGTCTTGATGGCCATCTGGTTCGCGTAGCGGACCGCATCGCCCAGGCTGGGCTTCGTTTCCTGGAAGGAACCCTTCTGGTAGGGGCGGTTCTGGACGGTGGCGAGGGCCTGGCTGCCGGCGAGGGCGTCCTTCACGCGGCTGTCGACCCCGTTCGGCATCCTCGAGTCCACATCGGCGAGCGCCTTCCCGATGGCGGTCTGCTGGGGGGCGGGAGCGTTCTCGGGGCCAGCCTCGGGACCGGCGGCATGCTCGGGGGCCTTCTCGGCCGCGGCCGGAACCGGCTTGATTGCGTCGGCGATGATGGCCTTGACCGCCCGCTCTTGACCTTCGCTCTTGAAGTTGAACTCGCCGGTCTCCAGGCCGGTCTTCACGATTTCCTGGACGGTCTTGTATTTGAAGGTGCCGCTGGTCAGCGCCTTTTCGAGCGCGGCCCGGACGTTGGGATCCTTGGCCAGTTCGGTGACCGACCGCTCACCGGTGGCGGGGCCTTCACTGGCAGCCGGTCCCTCGGGCTCCGGACCAGCGAACTCCCTGACCAGGTCGTTGTCCAGCACGGGCGAGCTCGGCCGTTCGGCCCGCTGGGAAACCTGGGAGGAGGCCGACATCATCTCTTCGGCAGATAGCTCCTGATCGGGAGATTGATCAATTTCTGCGCCCTGTGCGGGGGCGTCCAAACCCTGTTTGCGTTCCATAAGCTCGCCTCCTTATTGGGCATAACAAATTGTAGGGTTTGAATTGCAAGCCCCTATTTATGGCACTTCCATTTGCGCAATGCATGCACGATAGGTTTGTTTTTATGGGTTTAACCGCCATATATGAGTTCTGGCGCGCAAAACGGCTGCGAATTCTCTGCGGATGCGCGACAATCGACACCAAGGAAATACAAAGGGGGAAGAATGGGCGTGGATCCGGGGACATTGAGCCTGAGGGACTTTGAATCCGTTGCCGGCGTGCGTTTAAGAATCGAGCACACCGTCTCCAGGGAAGGCTTCGAGATCCTGCTGCTCGACGCGAAGGAGCGTGGCTGCGACCTCAATGACATCTACCGTGAGGTCGTCGAATCGGCCCTGCGTGACTATATTCGCCGCAGGATTGAGGAACGATCCCACTGGGCCAAGCCTGTGAAAGCTGAGGCTGCGCACCGCGAACGGAGGGTCTTCACTTCGCCCACCCCTGTTGTTCCAGAGCGCCGGAAAAACTCAGCCGTCGTGCCGGCGGTCGTCGAGGTGGCCTTGGGCACGCCCACCCCGAGCCTGGTCCAACCCGCCCCTGGCGAATCCGCTGAACCCAAATCTCCCAAGAAACAGAAAATACAGCGCGTTCCCAAAAAGGCCCAGGCTTCCGAGCCTCCACCTCCCCCGCCGATTCTGGAAGCTCCGGCTTCACCCGCCGGTCCCGCCCCCAAAAAGGCGCGGAAGCCTCGCGTTGCCAGGAAGCTCCCAGCCGCGGTGCCGCAACCGGAAGTCGTGCGCAAACGGAAAGCCAAGTCGGCAGTTCCCGTCACCCCTGCCCCTGCACCCGCGGCCAAGGCGGGCCGGAAGCCGCGCTCGATCCAGCCCAGCGAGAATCTGCCGGCACCTGCCGGCGCGCGAAAGGCCGCCAAGAAATCGAAGAAGAGGAAGCCTCTTTCCCTCGGCTGATTTCCCAGCGGCCGCCAGGCATGCTCCTGGACACAACCCCTAGCTTGGCGTGGAGACTTCAGGCCATGGCAGGGCGCAGCCATCATTGTCAGCCAGTCCTAGCGCTATCGCTATTCCCAGGCCGCCCTTCACGCGGTTGGTGATCTCGGTGCCCTCATCGAACCACAGGTCGCTGAGAGGCCCCATGCAATACGACAGTTCGGGCGGTTCGCCCTCCCTGGCCGGCCACCCGAAGGTCGTGAGGCGGATCCAGTCCGAGGTCTGGATGGGGTCTTTCTGCCGGAAGGGGAGGAACAAGGTCAGGTAGCCGGGATCGGCGACATCCCAAAGGACGATGGCGGGGCCCTCCGTGTTCCTGTAGGGATGCCCCTCCGCGGGGATCTCCCTGAAGAGCGCCCTGAGAAAGTCTTCTTGCTTCATGCAATCCATTGCCTCTCCCATTCGTTCGCGATGTGGTCCAGATAAACCTGGAAAACCTTTGGCTGCCCTCGGTTCTCGATGAAGCAGCAGAGGAGTTCCGTTTTTTCAGGTGTGGGCCAATTCGGGTCCCTTCCTTCACTTTTCTCCAAGAGAACCAGTGTGGCCAGGTCCCGCTTCCAGCTCGATTCCAATCCATTTGCCCGCACGTAACTCAGAGCCAAAAGGTAAAGCGAATGGACGTGCCAGCCCATCCGTTGCCCGGCCCGGAAAAGTGCGACTTGCGCCTCTGAAGGGCTATCCGTCAATAGCAGGATCCGTCTCCGCCAGCGATTCGTCTTCGGCAGCCCGTTCCTCAGCGAAAGCCTCGAATTCGCTGTTCAAGCCATGCTCCGCAATGAAATCCGCCAGCACCAGCTGTCTGGAATGGACGTTCCATCCGGTCCGGGGATACAGGTTGTCCAGAACATCAAGTGGCCGAGTCTTCTCCCTTTTACCGCTCTGGTCTGCATTCTTGATGTCACCCATGAATACCCCTTTCTTTTGCAGGGTTTATGCCCCTGAGAAGCAGATGGGAAGCCTGATTCTATCTTCGGAATTTTTGCGCAGGGTAAATCCACCCTCCCGACTCGGTTGGCTTTTGCGCAGCTTCTCGGAGCAGGCCCCTGAAGGAATCTTCGTGGGAGAACCTTGTATCTCCACCTCGGCGAAGAAGAAGCCAACCTACTTGCCCAGGACGGCCACTAGGCGGGGGGCCACCTGCTCGGCAAGGGCCCGGTAGGAGTTCGCGGTCAAGTGCACGCCGTCGGCCTGAAATTGGCAGGAGGCGATCGCGGCCCGGTCGATCCAGGCGACGTGCACCTCGCCGGCAGCCTGCGCTTGCATGGCACGCACCAGATTGAGGGAGGGCATCTTGGCCGGATCGCCGGCCGGAGGTCCGAGGGCGACGATCTGGGCAGACGGGAAGGCTCGCTGGAGCTGGGTGAGCAGATCCACAAAGTTGAGCTCGTACTGGGCCCCGACGTGGTCCACAGCGTCATTCGTTCCGAAGGCGATCAGCACCAGGTTCGGGCGCCATTCTTCCGCCCAGGCAATGCTCTGGGCATAGGGAGGGCGGCCCTGGGTGAAACCGCGGAGGAGGTCCTTCGTGTGGGCCCCCTTCACGCCCACCCGGGCGTACTCCACGGGGTAGTTCAGGGCATTGGACAAGGCGCTGGTCATTCCGGCCTCGACGGTGGTGTGCGAATCCCCGAAGGCCAGAACCCGATAGGGGGTCCCGGCCCGGGCAGGGAGGACGAGCTGTGCCAGGAGGAGGATGGAACGGACGAACCCCCAACCGTTCGGGGATTGGCACCCACCACGTCGCTTCATGCCTACCTCAAGACCCTGAGGCCGTGCTTGTGCAACCACTTGTCGATCTCGTTCGGGCAGGCCTCGATGTCCACGTGCGCCAGGGCGCCATCCCAGTCCCCGGCCATGTCCAGTTCCAGAATCCGTTCCCACCAAGCCCTCACCATCTCGGGGGTAAGGCCCCAGGCCTCGGTCGGGTCCACCGGGAACCGGCCGCAGCTGGAGGCGAACGGATCGGTCACGGAGATGGAATCGTCCGTGGTCACGATGGACACGGCCTGCCGGCCCGGCCAGGAAATCGAATCGACGATAGCCAGGGTTCCAAGAGAAGGATTGGGTGATGCGGTGGTCATGGACCGACTCCAAGGGATTCCTGATTCTCCCAGGGAGGGTTTGAGCAGTTCTGCCTCGCCGAAGATGCCCTAGCGGAGGAACAGGCCGAAGCCGCCGCGGCGCCGCACGGGGTAGCCCCAGCGCTTCGGCCAAAGCCTGAGGGTGAGGTGGCCCTTGCTCACGCAGGCCCAGAGCCCGAAAGGAACGCTGAGGGCCAGGAACGGGGAGGTGAGCACGAACGCGCTGATCGCGACCAGGATCGCCAGAGCCGGATTTTCCGACATGTAGCTGTTCCGGGAGATGTGGATTTCGTGATCGCGGTGCCAGGCCTGCCTGGCATAGCTGTCGAGGGTCTTGCGCAGCTTCAGCCAGCTCAGGTCTTCCTGGGAGGCCTTCAGGTAGGACATGTTGTTGAGCCTGGTCCTGGCGATGAGCCGATCCAGGGCCCAGAGCACCGGCATGGTGTGCAGGGCGAAAACGAACAGGGCGAATCCCAGCCAACCGAACATCAGGAAGGACTTGAACGGGAAGGCCAGCCGCTTCTCGATGAAGCCGGAGGGCCCGAACACCTTGTTGTCCAACCAGTGAGCCCAGATCGATTTGGTCTTTTCTTCGCCGAAGATCCCCCTGACAGGCATGGGTTTGGGGAGCTCCGCGCCCATGAACCTGCGGCCTTGCTCCTTCATCCGCTGGACGTGCTCCCGCTTGGCCGCCGCGTTTTGGGTGGTGGCACGGGTGTTCTCCGCCTTGAGGGCGTCGTAGATCTGTCGATCGTATTTGGCGTTCAGTTCTTCCCGGACCCCGGGCCGGGCGAAGCACTCGAAATCCCTCGCTTCATCAGGCGTGCAGAAGTGGTAGATGGAGCACGGATCTTTCTGTTTCCTCTCCTCGATCAGGGCATCTGCGGCTTCGGGATCCCACTGGTTGCGCACCTCGAGGGCCAGGCGGCAGGAATTCCGGTAAAACTCGTGGGCCCCACCCTGGAAGTTATCCAGCAGGAACCGCAGGGATTCCGCGGTCTTGCCGCGGCCGAGCTGAGAAAACGCGGTGCTGATCTCCATGATGTTGAAGGAGATGCCGTTCTGGGGCTCGGGAGTGAGGGTCACGTCGACCCCGCTCCCCCGCCAATCGTCGTTGAAGGCCCTTTCGCTCCGGATCCAGGTCTGGTTGAGACCTTTCCTCAGAACCTCAAGGAAGGCCTCTTCGGCATCAGGCACCAGGCGGTTGTCAGCCCCCCACTTCCGGCCGAGGAGATAGCCGCCTACGCCGCCTCTGCGGACGGAATCCAGCAGAGCGGGATAGCCCACCGGGTGGACCAGCATCTCCTCCCCTGCGGCCAGGACCATCCATTCGCTGGGCCGGAACTTGACCACCTCCTGGCCGGCAGCGAGATTCCAGAGGAGTTGGACAGCCTCGGTCTCCGGGCGCTTGGCCAGAAGAGCGACCGCCAGCATGCAGGTTTCCTCGGAGAATCCTTCCAGCGCAAGTTTGAGATCTTCAAGGGGGGACGCTTCCGACAGCAGTTCAGGGTGCGGGTAGACCTTACGGTCATCCCATCCGTCCGGGCAAGGATAGGGGAAGACACAGTTCCCATTCCTGGCCATGCGGTTGGCCTGGCTGACTCGGTATTGCGCACTCCAGTTGTCGATCATGGAACACCAGTGGGTTTTTGCGCTTTGCGCTTTGCGCTTTTGCGCGGTACCGGATTATCCCACAAATTTCGACACTGGCAGACATTGAGGCCCCGTCTCCCAGAAATTCTGGGATGCGGTCCGTGCCCTGATGTTCAGCCGTTTGCCGGTATTCCCGGGCCAGGCCCTGTGCCGGGAATTACTGGCGCAGGGCCGGGCTTTTTACTGGAAAATTTGAAATCACATTAGCTTAGGCTGTGCCCCTTCCCTGCGTCTTGAGGAAGTTCTCGATGGCTTTGTAGTCCTGGCCCCTCGCTGCGATGTGCGCCTGGCGCAGGGGTGAATCCAGGAGGGAGGCCAACTGAGCCACCCTGGGATCCTCCAGTTGGTAGAGGATTCTGGGTTCATGGGAGATGTTGCTGCCCTTGCGCGCGGTTCGAAGCTCATTGGGGATGGCCTTGAAGCTGTTGTCCGCGCCGGTCATCAGACGCCGGAAATCGCTGGTTGTCAGGCCCTTCCGGGGGTCCACATCCAGAGCCGCGCGGTAGGGCGGGTAGTTGAAGTAGCCCCGGCCAGCCTCAACCATCTGGTTGAACCCCTTCGAGGTGTTCGCTTCCTTGAGCTGGGAGGCAACGATCCGAGCGGTCGAGGGCTGCATGAATTCCCGGTTCGCCAGGACCTTGGCCCGGTCTTCATAGGCTTGCCGGTTCGAGGCGATGAACACGTCCGCCATCGAACGGACCTTGGCTTCGTCGGGGCGCACCTCGCCAAGCTGCAGGACCCGACCGCTGGTCTTGATGTCGGCGTAGGCCATGGCGTCGGCCTCAAGCTTGACATGGGCGTGCTCCAGGTAGGCTGCTGAGACGGCCTTGTTGTAGTCGCCGCTTATGCTTTCGGCCAGTTCCTGGGGATCCTTGACCTTGGCGATGGCTGCGCCGTCGATGAGCAGGTGGGCGTGGGGAGCCGGCGCCTGCTTCCGGAGTTCAGCGTGGTGGTTCACGTTGATTCCGTAGGTTTGCATCAATGCGGCGGGGGTCTGGAGCCCTTCCTTTGCGAACAGGTGGAGCCCGACTTCCTGGATCCGATCCGTATCGTGCTGGTAGCCGATGAGCAGGGCCTGGTTCCCGTCCCCGGGCGAATGGGCGAGGCCGATCCGGCTGCCGGCGATCGTGTGGTCGCCCCAGCCTGCCGGGATGCTCAGGCCGCGCCGCAGCTCACCCATGTTTCCAGCCCCCGACTTGAACTGGCACTCGTCGGCGAAGAAGTTCCTCAGGTTCCGGGCCGCGGCCCGATCAGGTGAGTTGGCCTCGGTGATCGGCCCGTTGGGGCCCCTGGTGGACCGGCCGTAGTAGTGGTCCAGCTGGTGGTAGGCGTCCATGCCACCCTGGGCCACGATCTCCGCGTGGTGCGGCGAACGGGCGACAAAGTCGCGCCAGGAAGCCTCAATGGACTTTTCAATCCCCTGCTTCTGGCTGAAGGCCTTGGCGAGTTCGTCCGGGGTGACCCGATGGATCTCGTCGCCGATCTTCATGGTGGCCAGGCGGTTGACCAGGCCGGAGGCCCCTGCCCCAAGGGCCTGGGAAAGGGTGCCGCTCTTCGCATGGTTCAGGATGGCCGTGGTGGCGCAGGCCTGGAGGTAGACCTGGCGTTCCTGACGTTCCATGGAATCCACCACGGACTGGTAGGTGGCGAAGTCCTTTGAACCGGCGCCGATGGTTGCGACGTTCTTCTGGAGCTCCTCCCAAGAGAGGCCACGGTAATAAGCTGGGTTGGCGTTCAGAGCCTTCGAAATATCCGCTCCGGTGGCATTGAGGTCCGGGTTGGAGCTCATGGCCAATTCGTGGGCGGCGGCGGCGTGCAGTTCGTAGGCGTTCCCGTTCAGGCGGGCCTGGTACTGCTCCTTGAACTGGGGCATCCCTGCGACCTGCTCGCTCATGATTTGCTCGGCGTGATCCAGGTCGGGAGCGCTGGGGCAGATCTGGTCCATGTGCTCCAGCTGGTTGGACATCTTCTCGGCCCATTCCTCGGCGTGCTGCCGCTGTTCGAGGGTGTACTGGGCCACTGCCGACTTGATGTCCTCGTCAGCCTTGGTGAGTTCGTGGACGGATTGCCGCAGGTGCTGGCCAACTTCACGGGTCGTGGTGGAGAACCCGGTGGCAAGGTGGTTCAGGGCCCGGCCCGGATCCGCGTTGGGATTCACCGCGGCGAAGCCAATCTCCGTCGCAATCCCCACGGACGCCGTCATGATGGCGCCGATCGCGTTGGCGGCTACGAAGAACCGTTCCCGGCGGATGCGGACCTGCGCCGCGTCCTCAGCAGCCTTGATGTCCTTCATCAAGTTGGCGAGGCCGACGGTTTCCGGGGAAAGCATGGTAGGCCGGAACTTGTTGACCGCAGGGTCCACGTTGGGGAACTGGTGGCCCTGATTCAGGCCGGAGGTGCCGGCCCCTCCCCCGCCCGGGCCGCCGTCACCCGGGGCAGCCGGTCCACCGGTGCCGGCCGACGGTGTCCCGGGAGACGGCGGGTTGATCTGGGTCGGGTCCGAGGGCCCGGCGCCCTTCCCTGCCGGCGAAGCGGCATCGGCCCGGGTCTCGACCATCAGGGGGATGGGAAGAACCGTGGTGCTGCCCTGCAGGCGTTCGGCCAGGGACGGGCCGGCAGCCGGGGCCTCCATGATCGTGGCGTCCAGGTTGGTCCGGTGCTGCTGCAGCGCCGCCTGGTGGTCCTTCAGCATGGCTTCCAGGGCCGGATTCTGGAGGTCGAGTTCCTGGATGGGCGACTTGAGCTGGGCGGCCAGCGCCCTGAAATTGGGCGCGTTCGGTTCGGCTAGGATGGCGTGGGAAACGACCTCTTTCCGGCTGAGGGGTAGGTCATCAGCCCTCTCCATGCCGGTGAAGACGCCGTTCACCGTCGGCCGGGGCACGCCCGTGCCAAGGTAGCCCTTCCCCATTTCATGGGGGAATTCCGCCGGGGCGCCGCCGCGGGCGACAGCTTCGTAGTGAGACTCCAGAGCCGCAGAGACGCGGCCCGGGGTCTGCTTGAGCACATCCAGGTTCTTCTGCGCCGATTCCCGCGCCTGGGCTACCGCCATGATTTCCATGGTGGGTGCCGCGGACTGCACGAGGCTTTCGTGCTTGGCCAGGGCCATGACGTAGGGTTCCGTTCCCTTGAGTCCCTTGGATTCCATGTCGCCAAGGGCCTGGGCGGACTCGACGATGGAGGTGTTGAGCCGGTCCTTGAAGGCCTCGACGGCCTGGACCTGGCTGGGAACGAGTTTCGGCATGCCGGTGCTGTCGGCGGTGGAGTAGACCCCGGGCGACTTGTCCAGGGCCGGGTTGCGCACCTGGGACACGACGCTGGTATTGAGTTCGATCCGGGGCGCCGCGCGCAGGACATTCCGCTGGTAGTTCTTCAGCAGTTCCCGGTCTTCCCCGGGAACCAGGAGGCCGGCGGAGGATTTCAGGCTGGCCGCGACCTGATCAACCCCTTCCCCTTCGGAGATGCGGGTGAAGAGTTCCCGGCGGGCGGAGCCTTCGGGCGCTGTGGCGTAAACCTGCAGAGCAACCTTGTCCCGCAGGAACGCATGGTCAGCGCGATTGACCATCGGGTCGAGATTGGGACGAATCCGAGACGGTGCGTCCGGGGTCTCGAGCGTGGGGATAGCACTCCCGCGTTCCATAGGGATCCTCGCTTAATTGTCGATGTGGTAGGCGTCAAATTCGACGTTCAGTCCTCGCTTGTTCAGGAAGGCCTTGGAGGACTCGATCGAGTCGTCGTCGGCAAACCGGAGTTCGAGCGGGGGGTTGCGGAAACGCACGGCGGAGTTGCCGAGGCCGTGCGGGGGGGCGAAGCCGACGTAACCCTTCTTGCCGGCGTTCCTTTCGAGGAAGGTGGCCAGCTGGTCCACCAGCACGTCCAGTTCGACGAGCTTGGCCTTCTTGAAGGCCTCAGCCGAAGCGATGAGCTGGACCTTCTGGGTTTCGAGGCCGCCCCGCAGGTCCGGCGGGAGGGACTTGCCCTTCGACATGAGTTCGTTCGTGGCCAGGAGGGTGCGGACGGCGCTGATGGTGTCGATGACCTGGGCCCGTTCCTTCTTGAACGCCTCGAGGCCGGCGGGCGTCATCGCGACCACGTGGACCCCCTTCTCCCGCTCAGGGGAGATCATGCGCTGCAGGGTCTGCTGGTAGTCCGCCACCTGGGGGTGACGCTCGACGAAGTCTTTCGCGGAACTGAGCTTGATGCTGGTCGCGAACTCGGCCTCGTCCTGGAACTGGATCGGTTCCTTGTCGTTGACGACGTTGGCCCGGCCGTACCTGATGGCCTTGTAGTAGCCCGGCGCCACGGTCGTCGCCACGCCACTGCCGGAGACCCGCACACCGGTGACGGCATATTTGCCCGGGGTGCCATCGATCGGGTCGGATCCCTTCACTATCGGGATGTTGTAGGTCTTGGCCAGGCCAGCCCCCAGGGGGACGTTCTCGGGCAGCGGCTTGCGCGCCATGAGGACCGGAATATGGCTCTGGCTCGCGTTCAGGCGGTAATCGATCATTTCGCTGGTCGAGAGACCCTGCTTGATCATCTCGGGGGCCGGCCGGCCGCCGTCGTCCATGAGGCTGACGACGCGCCAGGTTCGGGCATCGGCGATGTCGCGAACCTGCTTCAGGCTGGAGGGGTTGAAGGCTTCCGGGAGATCCTGTTCGGGAGCGATGTAGGCCGCCGGCCCGGAAGGTTCCGGGACGGAATTGTAGGAGTAGACAGGGAAACTCTTTACCCCGACGCTCCACGGTTCGTGGTCCTGGGCATTGGCCAGCAGGGCACGCTGCACTTCAGCGGGGCTGTAGCCGGCCCGGTGCGCTGCGACGAGAGCCGAGTGCGTGTAGAGACGCATCGTTTCGTCCAGGTAAGCGGTCGAGGGGCCCGCGTTCTGCAGCACACGTTCCACCAGAGCCTTTTCCTGGGGGTTCATGGTGGTGCCGGACATCTGCGCGTCCACGTAGTCTTTCGCCAGACGGCTGGCATCCTTCGTCGAGAGCGCGACCGTCTTCCTGTCGACATTCTGGACTTGGCTGCCGACCAGGAGCCGGACGCTGCTGTACGAGGCCGCAGTATTGATGCAGGTCTGGACCAGGTCCGCATACTCGGCCCGAACCGTGTCGAAGTACTTGCCACCACGCGCCAGGGCCTTGTCGAACGGGGTGCCCACCCGCGGGGAGCCGTCCGGGAACGTGAGCGGGGCACCGGTCGTCGCATCCTTCCACTGTTCACCAGGCTTTTTCGGCCAGGCGCCGAGGATGTCGGTCAGGTCCTTTGAGAGCTGCTCCAGGACCGCCTTGCGGAGGTTGTCAACCGCGACGTATTCGCGATGCGCGGAAGCGGGGACGCTTCGCTTGAAGCTGTCCTCCGGGTTGTCGAACAGCCGGAACGTCCCCTCGATGGGCTTGCCTTCCTTCTTGGCGATGTCCGTGGCCAGGACGCGGAAGGCGGTGATTGGATCCATGGCCGCGGGATCCTTGCGGATCTTCTCCACGGTGTCCCGGAGCGTTCCCAGCTTCTGCATCGTGGCGGTCATCTGGGCATAGAGGCTCTTGATGGCCCCGTCACCCAGCCTGGCCGCGGAGCGCATGATGCCGGCCTGGGCCGCGTAGTCCTGGACGAGCCCCTTTTCGAAGGCACCGAGGCCCTTCACGACGTTCTGGTCGCCGGTGTGGAACAGTTCCAGGCCCTTGTTGATCACGTCGTGTTCGTTCACGGCTTCGGCCAGCTTCAGCACGGCGCGCGCGCTGGCATCCACCTCGCTCAGGCCCCGGAATTCCTTCGGCAGGTCCGCATTGTGGAGGGGGGCCTTGGAGACGGGCTCGAAGCCCCTCTGGCGGAGCTGCTCCAGGCACTCCCGCTGCTGCTCGGGCGTTTCGATGGGGAAAGAGCCTGCCAGGTGCCCCTCGGTCTGGCGGGTCAGATGGCGGGTCTCCGAATTGGTGACGCCGGGGATGAATTCGACCTTGCTGACCAGGTCGAGCGCCCGCTGCCCCTCTTCATCCACTCGGGGGATCACTCCGAGGTAGGCCGGATTGCCATCCTCTCCCCGGGCCTTCTTGAACCCGTAGACGGGCAGCTGCCCGGAGGCGCCGTTGTCCATCCAGACCTGCGCAAAAACCGGCCGGCCCGTCGCCGGGTCGCCGAAGGGGGCGACAGCGTTCATCGCCATGTATTCCTTGGTGACCCGGGTCTGCTCGTTCTGGCGGACGAAGGTCGGGGCCAGCGCGGGATTGCCGGCTTGGAAGGCACGGGCCAGCGGGGCGTTCACCGCCATGATCAGGGCCTGGTGCTTCTTCTCGGGGTCCCGGGCCTGGTTCGCCGCCTGGCCAAGGAGATGTTCCGGCTTGGACATCTCCCACTTCGCCGTGTAGGTGGAACTGGACTGCATCTCCACCTCGCCGGATTCCTGGATCCGGGGGGTCAGGCTGGCGCCGGAAACGATCATGCCGCTGATGTGGTTGGTGAAATTGGACTTGCGCCGCTCGTCGTTGTAGATCTGGACCAGTCGCTGGTATCCGGAGGCGCTGCCGGCCTGGTTGACGTTCGACTTGGACTCACGCTGGGCTGCCAGCAATGCGGCGCCGATTTCAGGGCCACGGTTGATGACAGGCTCGGGTTTCGGCGCGAGCGCTACGGTGGTTTCAGGGCTGGGCGAGTTCTTCAGCTGGTTCATAAGGACCCCTTCATGGTCCCAGCTTATGTCTCAGCCCCTTTTGTTTCCCGTATTTGCGCGCTGGTTTACCGCCTTTATCCCTTCCAGAAACGTTTTCACCGGTTTGTCCGATGAAAACCGCTTTTGCGCTTTTGCGCAGGCATATCCTCGGCGAAGAAGACCGCGCAAAAAAAGGAATTCAAACTGATGGCGGAGTAAAAACATGTCCGATCTGCGTGTAATCCTTGCCGAAAAGCCTTCCATGGGGGCCGCCATCGCCCAGGCGCTGGGCCTTCGGTCCAAGGGAAAGGGCTATATAGAAGGTACCGACCCCAAGGGCAAGCCGACCATCTGCACCTGGGCCATCGGCCACCTGGTGGAGGCCGTTGCACCGGAGAAATATGATCCTGCCTGGGAGAAGTGGACCTGGGACATCCTGCCGATGATCCCCGAGGCGTTCAAATACCAGGTGGTCACCAAGACCAAGGACCAGTTCGACATCATCAAGGCCCAGCTGGCCAAGGCCACCGAAGTCGTGGTCGCCACCGACGCCGGGCGGGAAGGCGAGCTGATCGCCAGCCTGATCATCGACAAGGCCAAGTGCAAGGCCAAGACCCTCCGCCTCTGGACCAAGAGCCTCACCGAGGAAGCCGTCCGCGAGGCCTACTCCAACATGAAACCCTGGGACAGCTATAAGGGCCTTCGCGACGCAGCCTATGGCCGATCGATGGCCGATTGGCTGGTCGGCATGACCGGCAGCCGTGCCATGACCCTCCGGGCCCGCGGCCTCGGTCGCCAAGAAAAGGGAGCCTGGCCCGTCGGCCGGGTGATGACCCCTACCCTCGCCCTCCTGGTGGATCGCGAGCTCGAGATCCAGAAATTCGTCTCAAAAGACTTCTTCGTTCTCGAGGCGACCTTCCTCCACCCCGCCGGCACATATAAAGGGAAGTGGTTTCGCGGGGACCAGGATCGGTTCGACAAGCCGGAGGAGGCCCAGGCTCTGCTTTCCGCGCTCAAAGGCCGTCCTGCGCGGGTCTCCAAGTTCGAGACCAGGAAGGAGAGCAAAGCTCCGGAGCAGTTCTACGACCTCACCACCCTGCAGAAGGAGGCGAACAAGCGCTTCCACTTCAGTTCCGAAAAGACCTTGGGCCTGGCCCAGTCGCTCTACGACAAGAAGGTCATGAGCTACCCCCGAACCGGGAGTCGCTACCTGACCGTGGCCGATGCCGCCAAAATCCCCGCCTGGCTAAACACCCTGAAGAAGCTCCCGCAATTTGCCGGGTTCGTTGGCGAGATCACCAGCAGCACGCTCGGGAAACGGTTTGTGGACGACGCCGAGGTGGAGGACCACACCGCCCTGATGCCCACCGAAGAGGCGCCCAACTGGGCATCGCTTTCCGATGACGAGCAGAAGATCTACGACATGGTCGCGCGGCGATTCATTGCGGCCTTCTTCCCGGACCGGATCGAGGCGAAGACGACCCTGATCACCGAGATCCTTGCCGAGGCCGGGCCCGAGACCTTCAAGGCCACAGGAACGGCCGTTCTCGATCCGGGCTGGAGCAGGATTGATGCTCCCGCCCAATCGAAGGCGAAGAAGCGGTCCAAGAAGGGTGACGAGGAAGAGAGCGAGGCTGAAAAGCCCCTGGTGCTTTCCGGCGCCCCCATGAAGGCGGGGGATCCCGCCAAGGTCACCGAACTCGGCAGCCTGGCCAAAAAGACGGCGCCCCCCAAGCGGATGACCGAGGCCGATCTGCTCGCGGCCATGCAGTCCGCCGGCAAGGACCTGGACGAAGAGGAACTCCGGGCAGCGATGAAGGAGTGCAGTGGGATCGGAACGCCCGCCACCAGGGCGGCCACCATCGAAAAACTCGTCGACAAGGGAACGGCAAAGTATCCCAAGGTCCCCCTGGTGGAACGGCAGAAGAATTTCCTCATTCCTGGCCAGAAGGGAATCGACCTGGTGCTCATGCTGCCATTCAAGGAGCTGCGCAGCGCTGAACTGACTGCCCGCTGGGAGACGGAACTGGAAGCCATCAACAAGGGGAAGGAGAACCTGCCCGCCTTCGTGAAACGGATCGAACAGTACACCCACGACATGACCAAGGCCCTGCGAGGTGGCGCCGATGGCACCTCAGGAGATGGAATGGACGAGAATCACACCCCTGCCCCGCCCCGGGGCGCGCCGCAACCGCTCGCCGAGCCCTGTCCCAAGTGCGGCCAGGCCGTTCACCTCAAGTCCTGGGAGGGGCGCTACTACACCAAGTGCTCGAACAAGGAGTGCTACTTCGGCTTCGACACGGACCCGAAAGGCATCCCCAGCGTCAAGTGCAAGGCATGCCAGGGCCGGGTCAAGACGACTCCGAATGGCGGGAAGGTCTGTGCAGACTGCGGGCAATGGCAGGACAAGATCGGCGCCCCCGGCGGAGACGGTGCCCGTCCGGCGAACGCGGCCCCGCCGGTGGCGCTCGGGAAGTGCCCGCGGTGCTCAAAGGGAACCCTCAAGGTTCGCCAGGGTGACAACGGGTTCTGGGTCGGCTGTTCGGAGCGCGATGCCTGTGGCCTTACCTACGACAGCGACCGTGCCGGCAAGCCCAACTCCGGTCTGCACGCCAAGTGTCAGGGGCCCATCAAGACCTTCCGTTCAGGGAAGAAGCGCTGCACCGTCTGCGATGAGTGGATCAGTCAATGATCCCGGCCAAAAGGCCGGAACTTGAAACTGAAAGGAGACAAGTTCATGTTGACCAGGGGTAGCAAGGCCAGGGCTGGCAGCCCGACTCGCCGCAAGGTGGGAGAGCCTTGCTCCGTTGGGATCAGCGCCAAAGACTCGCGGCACCATGCTTCCTCAGTGGTGCCCTCCGAAAGCCCCCGCAGCAGACAAGCTGGGTCAAGCACGAAACGGGCGGTGGCATCAGGCCGGATCTCAACATCCCCGAGGGGAGCGGGCAGGAGTGTCAAACCTGCCCCGTCACGGGTCGAGGCGCAAGCCGAGGCCCAGCTTGCAAGTGGTAACGCTTGTGTCTTTGTGCTGGACAAGGCGGGCCGGCCCCTGATGCCGACCACACCTGCCCGGGCTCGTATTCTGCTCCAGAGCAAGAGGGCCGTGGTGGTTCGCTTCCACCCCTTCGCGATCCGACTGAAGGATAGGATCGGCGGCGGGGTTCAGCCGATGCTGCTAGCCCTGGACCCAGGTTCCAAGGCCACCGGTCTGGCTCTGGCCCGGGTGGTCGGGTCGACCCGCTTCGCCCTGTGGCTGGGGGAACTGATCCATCGGGGCGCCACCATTCGGAAACACCTCGAACAGCGTTCGGCCTTCCGCCGCCGGCGCCGGAGCGCCAACCTGCGCTACCGGGCGCCCCGCTTCAACAACCGGGCCAGGTCTGAGGGTTGGCTGGCTCCCAGTCTCCAGCACCGGGTTGATACCACGCTTTCACTGGTTCGTCGCCTCCAGGCGCTGGCACCCATTGGGGAGATAGCCATGGAACTGGTTCGTTTCGACCTGCAGGCCATTGAGAATCCAGAGATCAGTGGGGTCGAATACCAGCAGGGGACTCTCCAGGGCTACGAGGTCCGTGAGTATCTCCTGGAGAAATGGGGGCGGGCCTGCGCCTACTGCAATGCGGAAGAGGTGCCCCTCCAGGTCGAGCACATCCATGCCAAGGGGAACGGCGGATCGAACCGGGTGAGCAACCTCTCCCTGGCCTGCCGCCCATGCAACGAGGCGAAGGGCACCCGGGACATCCGGGAGTTCCTTGCGCACGCCCCGGAGCGGCTGAATCGCATCCTGGCCCAGGCCAAGGCACCCCTCAAGGACGCGGCTGCCGTCAATTCTACCCGCTGGGCCCTGTTCCGGGCCCTCCTGGGCACCGGCCTCCCGGTCCGCACCGCCAGTGGTGGGGTGACGAAATGGAATAGAACCCGGCTGGCCGTTCCCAAGACCCACGCTCTCGACGCCCTGTGCGTTGGGACCGTCGATGCGATCCTCGGCTGGAGCCTGCCAACCTTGGTGGTCAAGGCTACTGGGCGCGGCAGCTACAAGCGCACCCGGGTGACGGCCTTTGGCTTTCCCCGGGGTTATCTGATGCGGCAGAAGGCCGTCCATGGCTTTCGTACTGGGGACCTGGTCCGGGCGATTGTTCCCAAGGGCAAGAAGGCGGGGGTCCATGTGGGCCGAGTTGCGGTTCGGGTAACCGGAATCTTCGACATTCAGAACCACTCGGGGGTTGTCCAGGGCATCGGCTATCGGAGTTGCCGCGTTCTGATGCACGGGGACGGTTACGCATACGACCTACAGCATTTCTGCCCCCCCTCGCCCTGAAGGATGGGAGTTCTCGAAGCCAAAGTGGTGAGCCGGAGGCTAAACAATCGTGTTTGCTCCGCTGGCTTCCAAACGGAACAAAGCATTCAACCTCCACAACACAAGGATCCCTATGCGAATCACTCTCTTCATCCTGGCCGCCGCCCTTTCCATCCCCCTTCTCGCCAGCGCGAAGCCATACTCGACCACCTCGGAGTTCCGGGACGACAAGATCGTGAAGGGCTACCTCAACATCAAGCTGGGGACGTACGGAAAAATGTTCGAGGAACCCAAGGGGACAAGCTGTGACTGGGTTTTCGTTGACCCCAGCTTCAAGGTCGAGGACATCCGGAAGGAGTCCGTGCTCCTGTATCCCGACTCGATCACCCGGAACGGTGGCTGGGACGACTCCTACTGGACGATGTTCGCGGGGCTCTATGGGAACGGTCTCGTGAGCTCCTTCGAGTCCGGAGTCAGGACCCGGGGGGTTCAGCTGCAGCATCCCAAGCCTCAAACCGTGGCCGTTGCCGCGCCGGCCGCCACCGAGCCTCCCTCCCCAAGTGCCATCGAGCAGAAGATCGAGGTCGATCGATACGAGGACGACAAGTCCAAGGTCGGGCTGGACGAAGCCATCAAGCGGGCCGAAGCGCGCGGGGTCAAGCGGCGCGAGGAATGGCTCGCTAAGCAGGAGCAGAAGCAGGCGGAGGCCTCTTCGCCGGCCAAAGGCCCGGAGGATACGAAGGGGTGGGTTCTGGTGGTGTACATCACCGAATCCAGCGTGAATGCCAACGGAGCCGGCTGGATCCCCTTCGTTCCCATGACGAACAGCACCACCGGCGAGTTCCTGCTCCTGCATGACGGCAAGCCGATGCTGGCCGCCAGGCACAACTCGGTCGGCGCCTACTCGAACTCCTCGCCCAAGTGCGGGACCGCCCTGGCCTCCGCCTTCGACATCAAGATGGCGAACTAAGTCGGTCCCCATTCCACCGCCCCAAACCCCCATCAAAGAAAGCCCCTGGGTTCTCCCGGGGGCTTTTTTTGGTGCCCTCATGGGCCTGACCAGTTGGGCAAATCATTGCGCACCAGGTGGTGCCTGATGACCTCACAGGTTCATGGAACCCTTATCAATAGGGAGCGGAGGCACGATGATCTTCTCTTCCTGTTCCTTTGGCAGCGACCTCAGCCGCTCCAAAAGCGTCTGGAGCACTGGTTCCGGTACACCTTGGCATGCGGCTTCCGCTTCCGGTAGCAGACCAGCCACAGCCTTCAGGTCCATCCGGGCCTCCTCCCGGATCAAGTGGATAAGCGCCATGCCCTTCAGCAGAGGGTATTTCCTTCCCGACGGGGGATTCGACGACGTACCCGACCGAGGACCATCCGCCGGTCCCTGTCGGGGATTTGGGCACCTGCCGGGTGACCTTCCACCCGCCGTTTAACGTGTGTCCGGTGAGCATTTCGG
>Ga0302319_10009232_pt1 | contig 19010 bp, 14 predicted proteins | sample Bog_T0_2_FD_203319 | JGI IMG/M metagenome (GOLD analysis project Ga0302319, IMG submission 203319) | Peat permafrost microbial communities from Stordalen Mire near Abisko, Sweden - Bog_T0_2 | ecosystem: Environmental > Terrestrial > Soil > Wetlands > Peat | place: Sweden: Abisko, Stordalen Mire... | reverse complement strand
ATGCCGGGGCAGGGGGCGTGCTGCCGCCTGAACTGGTCGGCTTTGACCGGGACGCGGAGACCATAACCGCGAATTATTCACTGACCTCGGGGCCGGCGACCCTCACGATCATTGACTACCCCACGCCGCCGATGGCGATTGCGCAGGAAGCTAAAATTCGCGCGTACCTGCAGGCCGGCAGCCAGGCGAATCCTCCGTGGCCCAAGCCGTTGGCGGATTCCGACCATGCATCGCTCGAAGTCCGGCGCAGCGGACCGCTGGTGGCGATCGTGAGTGGCGACGCCGTTCCTGACGAAAGTCATAAGCTACTGGCCACGGTCCACTACGACGCGGACCTGATGTCGATTCCCCAGCCGACTCGGTCCGAGGTGGCAAAGACCGGCCAACTGCTGTTGGGAATTGCCTCCCTGGTCATCATTGGGGGCAGCGCCGCTTTACTGCTGGGAGTCTTTATGGGCGGTTTCCGTGCCCTCTATCGTGTAGCGCGTGGCAAACCGGCCTACTCGATGTTCGAGGGGGAGTTTACAAGCCTCCATTTGCGGGATTAACGGTCCCGGTCGCCCAGTACTCCGCGTCGAATGCGCGCATTCCATTCGATAGGCTTGCGGAAACGCGAGGACGGACACTCCAGGCCTCGGACGCTGCGCGCTCAAATCGACGAGTATTTAATCGCCCAAAAAACGGAAAGAGCCGCCCGGCAACAGGGCAGCTCTCTCCTCAGGGAGAATAGTTCCAACGGAGGCAAAACCATCAGAACTTTCTGGCTGCATAGTAGGGGCGGCTGAAGGGAGTGTCAAGGAGAAATCGGTGCCGAAATAAGTGCTTTATATTCAATCACATACAGATTAATTTCCGAAGCATGCCCAGTGGTTACTTTCGTTTCTTCTTCGCCTTTTCATTCCCCCTTACTCCAGTCTTTTCAGGGTGTTTCGTCGGGTTTATGCCATGTTTTCCACAGGATTTCCACCCCTCGGAGGGTTCATTCTTCTCTACATGCGGGCGGCGCGACGTGCGCGGTTCAACTTTACCTTCCACGAGCGCAACGATACAATCGGAAAGCGGGCCGAAGTAGCTCAGTTGGTAGAGCAGCTGATTCGTAATCAGCAGGTCGTCGGTTCAAGTCCGACTTTCGGCTCCATCCCTTGTCCACAGTTTGAATGGACGCTCTTCCGTATTATCCATTGAACGAGAATATTCCGCGGCTTAAGGCGCAATTTCTGTGCCTCAGGCTCCTGGCAAAACTTTTTTGATGACGGCGATCAGGTCGTTTCCCGAAATCGGTTTGACGAGCCAGCCCGTTGCGCCCTGCCGCTTGCCTTCGTCGCGTTTTCCAGTGGCGCTTTCGGTGGTGAGGGTCAGGATTGGGATGAATCGAAAGGCTGGCATCGCACGCACTTTCCCGATTAATTCAATTCCCCCCATTACCGGCATGTTGATGTCGGTAATGATCAGGTGGGGCTTGATTCCGGCGTTCAGTTTGTCCAGAGCTGCCTGGCCGTTGTTGGCCGTCTGCACCTCAAAGCCGCTCATTGAGAGTGTGGCCTTGAGGCTCATCAGCATGGTCACGGAATCATCGACAATAAGAATACTTTTTGCCATGGAATTTCCTTATGCCCCGGAACCGTGCACGGCCTGGAGACAGTGGTCTGCTTGATTCATCGTCAGGAATTGGCGGAGGGTTAGCGAAAGCCACGGCGCACGAGGCAAGAGCTGATCTCAAAGACACTCGTGACCTTTGGTACGGGGCAGGCGAGGATCTGGCAGTTTTTGCGGGAATTCTGACCGGGTTTGGTCCATGGAATACCGCTCTTCCATAATCAGCCTGACGCCTTTATGTCCAAACGAACCAAGTCTGATACCCGTTATCCACTGATTTTTTTATTGCGGAGGTAGATGTGGTCTGCTTATCCACGCATACTCTTGGCATAATCGCAGCAAGAGCGGTTCCTCCGTACTGTTCCAAAGGCTACGTCCACAACCTGATTTGAATATGAAGGCAGGGACAAAGTTCGGAACACGAGTTCAACCCCGAGGCCGTACCGATTCACCTGTGGGAGCACTCAAGAGTGACCAGCTATAGTCGTCAGGACGTGTTGCGCATTTTGCAGATCAGTTCCCGCCAGCTACAGGGGTGGGAACGAGCAGAACTGATCCCTCAACGCGAGACTTACACGTTTCAGGACTTGGGCCAGTTGAGGACCGTTCGCGCGCTGCGTGAGGAGGATGTGTCGGCAGCGTCCATCCGTCATTCTATTGTGGCGATGAAAGCTGTTGCCGGCATGGCGAATCCCATGCTGGAGGCCTGCCTGGTCCGAACCGGCACGCGGCTGGTTTTCCGCCACCATGGCGCGATGGTTGACCCCATCCGGCGGCAGTTGCTCTTCGACTTTGAACGAGTTGACCGGATGAACCAGATGGGGCAGCCAACAGTGGTTTCCAGCCCGTATCCGCTGCGCCGTCCCGGATCGAATGCACCGCGCGGCGTACAGGATCGATTTCTGGCGGCAGTCCAAGCTGAGGAATCGGGCGAAAAGCAACGGGCCATCGCTCTCTACGAGGAGATTCTGGCGAGCGACCCTCAATATGCGGCAGGCTACATCAACCTGGGGACGATTAATTTCCACCTGCGCCAATTTGGGCGGGCGGAGGAACTTTACCGGCAGGCCACTGTGGTGGATCCGAGCTATGTGCTGGCGTTCTTCGACCTGGGGAATGTGCTGGATGAGCTGCAGCGGCCGGATGAATCCATTGCCGCATACAGGAGGGCTGTTGCGCTTGCGCCACGGTATGCGGACGCCCACTACAACCTGGCGCTGGCTTACGAGCGCAAGGCGCAGCACCGGTGCGCTCTTCGGCACTGGCTGGCCTATGTGAAGCTCGACAGTCGCGGCCCGTGGGCTGAACACGCCCGCGGTCAGATTCACAAACTCCTGAGCCGCGAGAAGCTTGCGATTGCATCGCGCTCAACCGGCTACATTCCGCCACGCAAGGGGACGGCAGCGCTGGAGCTGGTTTGATACACTGCGAGGCCGGAGGCAATTTTCGCTTTGGCCCACGTATCCCCGACCCCGCTCGCACGACTTTCTGAAGACGAGAATCTTTTCTACTCCACCGTAAAGCAATTTGCGGAGGAGGCTATTGCGCCGCGCGTGCGCGCCATGGACGATGAGCAGCAATTCGCTGCAGGCCTGGTGAAGCAGTTGTTTGAGCTGGGCTTGATGGGGATTGAGGTTCCAGAAGAACTGGGCGGGGCGGGTGGAAGCTTTTTTGACGCGGTCCTGGCGATTGAGGCTATTTCTACAGTCGATCCCGCTGTAGCCGTGCTGGTGGACGTGCACAATACGCTGGTGGTGAACGCGCTGCGCCGCTGGGCTACTGAGGAGCAGAAAAAGCACTGGTTGCCGAAGTTAGCTGCCGATACGGTGGGGGCTTATGCGTTGAGCGAGGCTGGTTCCGGGTCCGATGCGTTTGCGTTGCAGACTCGCGCGGAGGCTATTGCTGGTGGGTTTCGGCTGAATGGACGCAAGCTTTGGATCAGTAATGCGCGTGAGGCGGGGTTGTTTATTGTCTTCGCTACGCTTGATCCGGCGGCGGGGTATAAGGGCATTACGGCGTTTCTGGTGGAGAAAGGGACACCGGGATTTACCGTGGGGCGCAAGGAAGACAAGCTGGGCATTCGGGCCAGCAGTACGTGTGAACTGGTCTTTGACGGGTGCGAGTTTCCTGAGGCAAATGTGCTGGGCGAGCCGGGCAAGGGATACAAGATTGCCATTGAGACGCTGAACGAAGGGCGTATTGGCATTGGCGCACAGATGCTGGGACTGGCCGAGGGGGCATGGGGACACGCGGCGAAATACGCCAAGGAACGGAGGCAGTTCGGGAAGGCCATTGCTGAGTTTCAGGCTGTGCAGTTCACGCTGGCGCAGATGGCTACGGAGATTGAAGCGGTGAAGCTGATGGTCTACAACGCGGCGCGGCTGAAGGATGCCGGCGAGTCGTATGTGCTGGAGGCAGCGATGACCAAGCTGTTCGCGTCGCAGGTTGCAGAGCGCGTGGCCAGCCAGTGCGTTGAGGTTTTCGGTGGGAATGGATTTGTGCGGGACTACCCGGCGGAGAAGTATTTCCGCGACGCGAAGGTGGGGAAGATTTATGAGGGCACTTCGAATATGCAGTTGATGACGATTGCCAAGCTTTTATTGGGGCATTAGCCGCTAACCAGCCAGCATTACGGCCATCAGCAACCGAATGAGGCAATGTACCAGTGTTCGGTGAGTGCGGAGGGCCCTGGCACTCGGAGAGCCCCGTAGCCGCAGCCAAGTTCTGAATTCTGCGCACGGGCCTTCCAATTGGAGGTTTGCATGGCTGGCTGCCGTAAAATTTCGTCGCTTTCGTCGTAAATGAACCCACGTGACGCCCAAATCATTCCCCCCAGATTGAATGTCGACAGTTTTGGCTCTCCGTTTGGTAGGGTCGCGCGGACTGTTTCTGTGTAGGAATGGTGCATTACATAAAAATGGACGGTGTCTCCAGCGTTGTTGCAGGAACGGATGAATGGCCAAAAGTTGAAAGCGACGCATAGCACTGCCAGAGGCAGAACAAAACTGGTTGCCGCCTGTTTCCACATGCGCTTCCGCATCTGCCGGCAGGCGAGAATCGCAGCCCAAATTCCCGCGCCAGCCCAAGCGTGCAAGAGCGTTGGCACACCGAGCATAACGAAAACGAAATTGGGCGCAATTGGACTGGCTTGGAGGATGATAAGCAGGATCGGAAATCCGATCGCAATCCAAAGGGGCCAGCACTGAACGCATTTCTTGCGCGATGTGTCCGACGGTTCAAACATGGAAGACCCCGATTACTTCAATTTGTAAGACTGCCGGACGGGCTAACTTTGCATCGCAAAGTTAATCTCCATATTACAGCTTGGCCAAAAAGGATTTGATGCCGGGATTAGGTATTTTGCGAGGCGGCATGCATCACCTGGCTGATATGCGCGGGGCGCGTTCGGCAGCATCCACCTACGATTTGCGCGCCTGCGGCATACCACTGCTCGGCCTGTTTGCCGTAGCGCTCTGGGTCGCCCGTGCCTGTCCAGCAGCGGGCTTCTGCGTCCCATCCTTCGCCTGAGTTGGGATAGACGACGATGGGCTTGTCCGACGCAGCGCGTAACTCGCCGATCAGCGATGGCAGGAATGCGGGTTGGGTGCAGTTGATGCCGATGGCGATGGTCTGCGGAAAGCGCGCAACCGCAGTGGCACATTCGCTAAGCAGTTCGCCGTGGGCTACGTGCTGCTCGTCTTTGCAGGTGAAGCTGAACCAGGCGGATAGGTCAGGCCATGCGTTTAGGGCTTCGCCAATCGCCTGCGCCTCTTCGAGGGAGGGAAGCGTTTCAAATGCGAGCAGTTCGGGCGCCTGACCATTTGAGGCATCCGCCAGTACTTGAATTCGCTCTTGATGGAACGCAACCAGTTGGCTGAAGGGGACGTTGTAGTTGCCGTGGTATTCAGCGCCGCTGTGGAGGGCTGCGCCGTATGGGCCGAGCGAAGCGGCTACCACGATGCGCCGGGCAGGGAACTCCGCCGTAGCGGAACGTGCCAGTGCGACGGATTTAAGCAGGGCCGAATCGGCACGCTCCACCGGGAGTCCGAACTCCGCGTAGCCCATGCGCGAAACCTGGTAGCTGGCCGTGAGAATGCAGTCTGCGCCGGCCTCGATATAGGCGCGGTGCACGGCGACTACCTTCTCCGGTGCGTCTTCAAGGACGTGAGCGGACCATAGAGGGCCATCGATATTTGCGCCCTGGTATTCAAGCTCCGAGGCCATGCCGCCGTCGAGGACGCGGACGTCGTGGAGAATCAAAGCACGATCTCGGATTTGCGCTTGCATGAAGGAATGCTAACGTAGGGGGCGCGCCCTGCAGTAGAACGGATGCGGACGGGACGTCCGCACTACAGCCGGTCTGGAGACCGGCGCTACCGTCGCGCCTTCGCAGAATCGCGCGCTCATTCGCACTAGCTGGAGGAATCTCGCTGGCGTGTTGCCTTGACTGCTGACAGAATTCCAACGCCAATCAGGACAACTGCACCTGCAAATATCCATTGCAAAGGCATGCGCATTAGATGAGCTGCATAGGCCAGTCCGGCGATCACGATCGCGAATCCGCCGGCGTAAAGTCCGAATGACATAAGTTCTCCTTGGCGAGCTAGCCCTAGCGTGGCATTGCTCCGAGGAAAAACCTGTGCTGTTCAGACCATGCGACCTAAAGGGACTCGTAGATTCGAGATTAGAGCTTCTGTGTTCGCTGCACGGCGCGTACGCCGGCTACGCGGCGCAGGCCCAGCACCATGCGGTTGAGATGATGCAGGTCCTCGGCTTCCACCACAAATTCCACGATGGCTTCGCCGGTTTCTTCCCGCTTGATTTCGACACCGCGGATGTTGGTGTTGTCGTCGGAGATCACGGCAGTCATCTCCTTCAACATGCCGGTGCGATCATCGCAGAAGACGGTGATCTTGACCGGGTAGCGCTGCGGGCGGTCTGTATTCTGATCGCCAACGCGGGACCACTCCACTGCGATACGGCGGTCGCTCTCGTAAAGCAGGTTCTGGACGTTGGGACAACTGCGTGCGTGCACGGCAACGCCCTTGCCCCGCGTGACGTAGCCGATGATTTCTTCACCACGAATGGGATTGCAACATCGCGCACGGTAGACCAGAAGATCGTTCTGCCCCTCTACCTGCAGCGAATCGGAACCGGTGAGGTGCAGCTTACGCACCGCTTCGGACATAACCGATTCAACGCTGCCGGGCTTGGTTTCCGGAACCTCCGCAACATCGCCCTGCGTGGAGAAGCCCGGCGCGAGCTTGTTCAGTACCTGATGCGCGGAGTGCTTGCCCTGGCCCAGAGTAGCCAGCAGGTCAGCTGCCGTAGCCACTCCGTACTCGTTGGCGATGCGTCCAAGGTCCTGGTCGGCAATTTGGCTCATGGGCACCTTGAACTTGCGCGCCTCACGCTCCAGCAGCTTGCGGCCGATCTCCACGGCGCGAATGCGTTGGTCTTCATTGAGCCAGTGCTTGATCTTGTTGCGCGCGCGTGGGCTTTTGACGAAGGTAAGCCAGTCGCGGCTTGGCTTATGGTCTTTCTGGGTAACGACTTCGACGATGTCGCCGGTACGCAGCTTAGTGCGCAGCGGCACCATGCGCCCGTTGACCTTGGCGCCTACGCAGGTATGACCCACTTCCGTGTGGATGGTGTAGGCAAAGTCCACTGGGGTAGCATCGTTCGGGACAACCACAACCTTCCCCTTGGGTGTGAAGGTATAGACCTCGTCGGGATAGAGATCCATCTTCAGGCTGGAGAGGAATTCGTTGGGGTCAGTCATCTCCTTCTGCCACTCAACGAGCTGGCGAATCCAATTCAGCCGCTCTTCGTCGCGCGAGGTGACGGCCCCGTCGCCAGCCTTGTACTTCCAGTGGGCGGCGATACCTTCTTCCGCAATCCGGTGCATCTCTTCGGTACGAATCTGCACTTCAAACTGGTGGCCGCCTTCGCCAATGACCGTGGTGTGCAGCGATTGGTAGCGGTTGGCGCGGGGAATTGCGATGAAGTCCTTGATGCGGCCGGGGACGGGCCTCCAAAGGGTGTGGATCAAGCCGAAGACGGCGTAGCAGGCCGCCACATCCTGGGTAATGACGCGGACGGCGAGCAGATCGTAAACCTGGTCGAAGGAGACTTTGGATCGCTCAATCTTCTGGTAGATGGAATAGAGGCGCTTGATGCGCCACTCTACGCGGGCCTCGACATTGTTTTCGCGCAGTTGTTCCACCAGTGTATCTTCGACGCCGCGCAAAAACTGCTCGCCCTCAATGCGCCGGGCTTCGACTGCGGCGGACACCTGTTCGTAACTTACCGGATCGGTGTAGCGGAATGCCAGGTCTTCCAGTTCGCCGCGCACTTTGCCCATGCCGAGCCGGTGCGCAAGCGGAGCGTAGATGTCCTGGGTCTCGCGGGCGATGGCCTCCTGGCGGTCTGGTTTTAGATGTTCAAGCGTGCGCATATTGTGCAGGCGGTCGGCCAGCTTGATGAGGACCACACGCACATCGGAGACCATGGCCAGAAGCATTTTGCGCACGTTTTCGGCCTGGCGGTCTTCACGATTTGCGAATTGAATCTTGTCGATTTTAGTGACGCCTTCGACAATGTGGGCCACCTGGTCGCCAAACTCAGCCGCAATTTCTTCGTTGGTGGCGGGTGTGTCTTCAACGGAGTCATGCAACAAACCGGCTGCGATGGCGGTCGCATCCATTTTCATTTCCGCGAGCACTTCAGCCACTTCAAGCGGGTGGATGATGTACGGCTCGCCGGAGGCGCGCATTTGCCCCTCATGGTGCTTGACGCAGAACTTCCAGGCCTTGCGAATGAGGTCAATATCTTCGCTGAAACGGTTGGATTGGACCTGCTGAAGCATTAATTCAAAACGTCTGTCGATGGAGGGCTGGTCAGTTGGATAGGGCGCTGCGACGCGCGAAGAAGCGGGCGATTCTGCAAGCAGAGTCGGGTCCCCATCGGGAGACGGGGAAGGGTTGGGAACATCCTCCGGAATGGCCTGCCGGACAGTCGCCATGCTTTATTATAGGCCGCGAGCGTTGAGCCTGCATGAAATGCGGCCGCAGGCTGGTAATCATGATCTCCGCCTGGCGCAGATCGCGGAAACTCAGGAGCATGAAACGAGATAACATTGCCCGCGTAAGAGCTGCAGTCATCCACTTAGTAAATGCGAGCACTGACTTATTACCTATGAAACAAGTGCGGGGAGCTAAACGACAGAATTGTAAGAGCGCAAATTACCGTCGCGTTAAAGCGGGATTGCATAGGCGGAATGCGCGTTTCCTGGATAGTTATCATCTCTGCGAATCGGAGTAATGAGCGCCGCTGAGGCATACTTACACATGGCGATTATGCCTATAAATATTAGGCTTTTCTTAATTAGCGCGTCGGTGGCGCAGGGCTCATTCAAGTGTGCTGTCCGTCACATCGCAAGTACGCTGGCAAAGGAGTAGAGTCCCACTCGGACTAGAGGTCCAGAACTGAGGAACTTATGTTGAAACGCCTCTTAGTTACAGCCATAACCGCAATTGTTGCGGTGGGCATGTGCTATGCAGATCAAACCACGACCAAGGTGACCATTCCGGTGGGCAAAACCACGGCGTCGAATGGCAAGCAGATGTATGTCAGCTATTGCGCGTCGTGCCACGGCGTGGACGGCAAGGGCCAAGGCCCAGTTGCCCCCGCGCTCAAGACAGCGCCGGTTGACCTTACGCTGTTGACAAAACTAAACCATGGAAAATTCCCCGACACGCACGTTGTCTCCACACTGGAGATGGGCGCGGACTCACCGTCGCACGGCTCAGTCGAGATGCCCGTCTGGGGACCCATCCTTGGTAAAATGAACGTGACTAACCCCCAGGACAGACTGCTCAGGGTCAGCAATTTGAGCCGCTACCTGGAATCGATTCAGGTGAAGTAGGGGCCGGCGGCCCAAATGCTCCCGGCCTGGGACCTTGAAAAGGCCCCAAGGGAGCAACTTGAGCAAGCCGCGCACAGCACCGCCTGCAAAGAACAAAAGGGCGCCCGGGAGCAACTTTTCCGGGGCGCCCTTTGGACTCACTCACGAGAACCCATTCTCGGCGCAAACACCGGCCGGAAGGGGCCTGAAGTCAGGCGATTCGCTGAAGAGCAAGAATGCCGGATTGAACCGAACACCATCGAAGCCCCCCGTACGCGGCCTTGGTGCAATCGTGAACAGGCGTGCTGCGGACCGGCTGCGCATCGGCTACCTTTGGGTCTACGCCTCGGACATTGAATCGATTGAGCTCCCGAATTCGTCCACAAACAATCCTCCCGCACTGCTGTCTGTTGCTGATTCCCGCGGCATTCTGCTGGGAACTGCGCTCTATAGCCCCTCCTCGCAGATTGCATTACGGCTCATTTCGCGGGAGGCTTTGGACGAAGCCGCATGGCTCAAGTTGCTGGGTATCCGCCTGCATCGGGCGATTCTTCGGCGCCGGTACCTGCTTAATGAGCAGAATGATGCATGCCGGCTCTGTTTCAGCGAAGCCGATGAACTGCCAGGCCTGATTGCGGACAAATACGGCGATCTTGTCATCCTGCAACGGCTGACACAAGGGTTGCTCTCGGATCGTGTGCGAGACACCTGCGTGGATGTGCTGCGCGAAGAATTGGCCCCAGCCGCCATCCTGGAAAGGCCCGACCCGCGTTTGCGCGAGTTGGAGGGGTTAGCAGCCCCGAATCTCGAACCGCTTTTTGTGGCGGGCGGGGTGGCAGATGTGCTGACCGAAGCCGGCGCTTCACCAGCCATCAGCACGCAATTCAGGCTCAATGGGCTGCTTTTCCACTACGACGCGAATTCAGGGCAGAAGACGGGCGCATTCCTCGACCAGCGAGCGAATTATGCCGCGGCGGCAGAGTGGGCCCAGAGGCTGAGCGCCGTGAATGCGGGTGGAACCGGCCGAGCGCTCGATGTTTGCTGCTACCAGGGCGGCTTTGCCCTGCACATGGCCCGCGTCTGCCGCCAGGTTACAGGGGTTGACGCATCGCGCGCATCCCTGGAGGTGGCCGAGCGAAACTTTGAAGCCAATCGCGCAAGCTTAACCGGGGCCGTGGACTGGGTAGAAGCGGATGCATTTCAGATTCTTCGCGACTGGTCAGATTCCGGAGAGAAATTCGATGCCATCGTTCTCGATCCGCCTGCGTTTGCCAAGAGCCTTCGGGCCGTGGAGGGAGCTTTGCGCGGCTATAAGGAGCTGAATCTGCGAGCTCTCAGGATGGTTCGGCAAGGCGGTCTCCTGGTGACCTGCTCCTGCTCTCACCATGTGAGCTGGACGGACCTTGAGGGTTCAGTGGCCTCTGCGGCTGCGGATGCGGGTCGACGTGTGCGGCTTCTTGAACGCCGCGGGGCAGCTCTCGATCATCCCGTGGTGCTGAATCTGCCCGAAACCGAATACCTGAAATGCCTGGTCCTGGAAGTGGAGTAGGCGACTTGCGGGAACCATTCGCCTACGGATTGCGTAATTGGGATTGGCGCGCTGGAGTGTGAATGGCCTTGGCGTACCTGGTGCAAAGGAGAACTGCATGCGTTCGATTTCACGTGTTGCCGCGGTAATTCCAATCCTCTGTCTCACGCTTCCGGCTTTATTCGCAGCGCCGTCCCCAGCCCCCAAAGGGAGCCCGGGTTCGATTGTGATCGTTTTCAAAGATGGCCACCGGCAAAGCTTCAATCTGTCAGAGATTGAGCGGGTGGAGTTTCCGGGGTCCGCCAATGTTGCCGCTGGAACCACGCCTTCGAATGCGCCATCGCGGGGCCGTTTCCTGGGGAAATGGGAGTGCGGCGACGGGAATGGCGGCACTTTCTACATCAAGCTTGAAGAGAGCGGCGATGCGACTCGATCGATCGGCGACGTGCACGGCAAGTGGGTGTACGTGGACGGTGAGGCGCGCGTGACGTGGGATGATGGCGCGCAGGATGCGATCCGCAAGGTCGGTTCGAGGTTCCAGAAATTCGCCTATTCCTCAGGTAAGAGTTTCACGGATGAGGCGGATAACGTTACGAATGCACGTAACACCACGCCGCATCCCATTTAGGGCTTGACCCGCTTGTTTTAGGACTTGGCAAGCTTGCTTTAGGGCTTGTTAGGACTGTGCCGCATGCGCCAATGAAACCAGGAATGCCTGGACGGCGCGGCGTCTTGCGGCTTACCCGGGGTTTCACCCGTTCGCAGTTGCGCGAGGGCTTGCTTCACTTCAGCGCGAAGAGCTTCCGCCTGAAACGTGCAGGAGCGCAGATAAGCGGAGACGGAGAGTCCCGCCTCTGTGGCGCGGGTGCGCAACTGGGCGCATTCCGTTTGGCTCAACCGGATGGTAATGCTCGCGCACTTGAGACTTTTTTCACGCGGCGAGATCGGTGCGCGGGTCGGCAAGACGGGCGAGACGTTCGCCGGGCTCACCCGCCCAGCCTCTGGGAGAACGACATCCCAACTTGGGCGGACTTCTTCCGGATTCACTTCGCAAATGCGGATTGAACCTGCATCCGCAGCCTGTTTCGGCTCCGCGACAATCGCATCGACAGGGCGGTATCGAGCATGAGCTCGCAAGGCTCGTTCATAGCTTAGAGTCGCGACGTCGTCCTCAAGTTCGTCATTATCCCAGGCGGGTACGCGCTTCGATTGAGGGGCCGCCAACGCAGCCATCAATCCGGCAAAGCTGGATTCTTTGGGAGAAGGTAAAGGTGCGATCTGTTGCTCCATGGTTTGGAGAATACGCCGACCAAGGGCCGAGGACATGAGGCAAATTCGAATCGGTTGTGCGCGCGAATCTCGGAATGGGAATTCTGTTCGGTAATTCCCCAAACCGAACTACTCTTTGAGTTTCTACTCCAGTCGATTCATTTGCGGACGGACAGTTGGCCTGTCTCCGTCCAGAGAAACGTGAGTTGGTCGGCGTCGTCCTGAACCGCCTGGTCGACACTTACGCCGGCCGAGTGACCGCCACTGAGACTGTAATGCAACAGGATGGGCCGCCCGCTGGTGGAGGCAGACTGGATGAGGGCCGTCATTTTGCGCGCATGGAGCGGATCGACACGGGTGTCGCTGTCCCCGGTAAAGAACATGATCGCGGGATAGGGCTTGTTGGGCTTGACGTTCTGGTATGGCGAGTACTTCAGCAGATAGGGAAACTGCTTTTCCTTCTCCGACGAGCCGTACTCGGTGACCCAATAGCGCCCAACCAGGAAATTCTGATAGCGCAGCATGTCGAGCAACGGATAGCCGCACCATACAGCCGAGAAAAGTTCGGGCCGCTGCGTGATTGAGGCTCCCATCAGCAACCCTCCGTTGGAGCGGCCGGAGATGGCAAAGTGCTCCGGCGAGGTGTATTTGTTGGCGATTAGATACTCAGCGGCAGCAAACCAGTCGTCGAAGACATTCTGCTTTTTCTCGAACATTGCCTGCTCGTGCCAGGTTTCGCCGTACTCGCCGCCGCCGCGTAGGTTGGGCAGCGCAAACCAGCCTCCCTGCTGCAGCCACCACGCGAACATTGGCCTCCAATATGGGGTCATGCTGAGGTCGAAACCTCCATAGCCCGTCATCAAGAGTCGAGTGGTTCCGTCCTGTTTCAGGCCTTTCTTGCCGGCTATGAACATGGGAATCTGCGTGCCGTCCTTCGATTTGAAGAACACTTGTTTCAACTCGAACTGGCTAGAGTCAAAAGGGATCTTCGGCTGGAAGAAAACCTCATGCTTCCCGGTAACCGTGTCCAGACGGTAGATGGTGGGCGGCAAAATGAATGACTGAAAGCTGTAGTATCCGTAGCGGTCGGTGGTGCGCCCATAAACTCCGGAGGACGCGCCTATGCCGTCGTAATCGATGGTGCCGGCCGGTTTTCCATCGAGGGTGAACACGGACGTTTCGGTTTTTACATCCTTCAAGCGGTTCACATAGATTTTTCCGCCGACGATGGACCATCCATCGATCACATTCGGCCCTTCGGGGACAATGGTCCTCCACACATCGGGCATAATTCCTGGATCAGCCTGCAGGATTCTTCCCTTGGGAGATTTGTAGTCGGTTTTGACATACCATGCGCCCTTTGCGTGGTCGGCTTCAAAGCGCGAATCGAGACCCCAAACCAAGACTTCGAATGGGGAATCGGGCTTGGTGAGATCCCGGTAAACAATATCGACCCGCTTTGCGGGTACACCCCTTCCAATCTGAATAACCAAGTACTTGCCATCGTCGGTCACTGCGCCGGAAAACAAGTCATTGCCGGCTAGTTCCTCTCCGCGAAACTCGTGACCGAAGATCAGCGTGTCGCGCGAAATTCGCGTCCCCAAGACATGTTGGAACAGCAGCGTTCCATCCTTGTTGTTGCGCGCGTAGTAGAAGCTGGCGCCATCCGGAGCAAAGCTCAGACCAAAGTAACGGGCGGCGGGGAGTTCGTCCTCCAGTGTTTTGCCGGTCTTCACATTGAAGAGCTTGATGCTGGTTTCATCTGCCCCACCCTGCTTAACTGAGTAGGCAACAATTGTGCCATCGCTCGAAACATCGAAGATCCCGATCGATGTGTTGGGATCGCGGCTGATTGTGGCTGGATCGAGGATCCGCTGATCCTTGCCGGTCCAGCCGTGGCGCACATAGATGGAGGCTTGCTGTTCACCGGTCAAGCGCCTGCCGAAAAAGTAGCTGTCTCCGCGTTGTATGGGAGCGCCTGTCTCGGAAACATTCTCCAGGGCGTCGAGGTCGTCCACCATATCTGGCCGGATGCGCGCCTGCTTCAGGTAGCGGGCTGTGTAGGCATTCTGGGCGTCGATGAAGGCCCGGGTCTCCGGACTCTTGGCGTCTTCAAGCCAGCGATAGCTGTCGATAATCTTGGTTCCGAAGTAGTCATCGGAAACGGGCGCGGCATCGGCGGAGGGTGGTGGCGGAAGCGTAATGCCATCCCGCCCATGAATGGTCTGGGCAATCAAATTAACCCCCGCAATGAGCAAGAAAGCCAATCCTAAGGTCCGGTGCATGTTTTGCCTCATGCGAAAAGGATACCCGGAACAATGGCGATCCCACACTGATCTTTACATCTTGTTTTTAGCGCACATGAGGGCCATGCAACGCACAGGCTTGGCTCCCGGTAGAATCAACCTTAGTGTCAGGGTCCTCCTCAACTCCAATTTCCCCGCAACCGCGCTCCCTGTGGGCGCGCCTCGTTGGAGTCTTGCGCCCTTCGCACGCGCACACCGCGTACAGCGCCACTGTGCTGCTGATGACCTCGGCTTTCCTGTCGCGGATCATCGGGCTGGTGCGGGTCAAATACATCGTTTGGCTGTTCGGCAGCGGTACGGGCGCGGACTCGCTGGCTGCGGCCTTTGTGCTGCCGGACATGATCTCTTACTTTCTGGTGGGCGGGGCAGCTTCCATCACTTTCGTCAGCATTCTTACGCGCTACCGGGAAACGGGGCGCGAAGCGGAAGGCCAGCGCTCGCTCTCGGTGATTGTCACCACCATGTGCCTGGTGCTGAGTGCGGCCATCGTAGTGGCGGAGTTCGTTGCTCCCTGGTACATCCATTGGTGGTTCCCGGGCTTTGACAAGGAGAAGGCGGCGCTTTGCGTGCACCTGACGCGCATTCTGCTGCCAGCGCAGTTGTGCTTTTTTGCAGGTGGAGTTTTTGGCGCTGTTCTGCTGGTTCGCAAGCAGTTCAGCGTGCAAGCCGTTGCGCCACTGATTTATGGACTGGGCACCATTGCCGGCGGCGTGCTGCTGGTTGGCCGGATGGGCGTCTCTTCGCTGGCAGTTGGAACCGTGGCGGGAGCGTTCTTAGGACCTTTTTTGCTAAATTTCATTTTTGCGCGCCTGGCGGGGACGCATTATCGGCCCATTCTCGATTTGAAAGACGAGGGCTTCCGCGAATGGGTGCGCCTTTCGCTCCCTCTGATGGCAGGGGTTACGCTGGTGACGGCGGATAGCTGGATCATCGCCCATTTTGCCTCAGACACCAGCGGCGCGGTCTCGCTGATGAGCTACGCCAAACAGCTTTTCACGGCGCCTATGGCTGTTCTGGCTCAGGCGGCGGGTGCTGCGTCCATGCCGTTTTTCGCGTCGCTGTGGAGCAAGAATCGGCACTACGAATTTGCGACGCAGGTTGCGGATTCGGTTTCCCGCGTGTCCGCGCTGGGAATGCTGGTGGCTTCAGGCATGATTGCCCTGGCGCCTCCGCTGGTGGAGCTGCTGTTTCTGGGCGGGCGATTTTCTTCCGGAGACGCGCGGGCATGTGCGGCATTCTTCGCCGTCTTTTCAGTCTCCATGTCTTTCTGGGCGGCGCAGTCCATCTACGCACGAGCGTTTTATGCCGCGGGCAACACACTGATTCCCATGGCGGCGGGCACGGTTGTGACCTTGGTCTCCTGGCCGATCTATGCCGGCCTCTACCACTGGCAGGGCGCCATGGGTCTGGCAATTGCGTCGAACGTGGGCATCGCGCTGCAGACGGGGACGGTTGCGTTGCTGCTGCACCACCGCCGCATGGTTTCGCTGGCCAGCCTGGACTACCGTGAACTTGGCCGTTGCCTGCTGGCCGGGCTGGTAAGCGGCGCAGGTGTGTGGACTTTGACCTGGAGTCTGGGAGTTCTTTCCGGTCGTTTCCTGGGCGTGTTACGGCCTTCGGGGATTCGGTGGATGGATGTGGCGGAGCTGCTGGCGGGATCGACTTTGTGGATTTCCATGGCCACATGGATTCTGGACAAAACGGGATCGGCGCTTCCCAGGGTGGCTATGAAGCGACTGGGGATCGGGTAGAGCTGCCGCATCGAGCATCGATAGAGGCAAAGCCCCCGCATTTGCAGGGGCCTTGTGGTGTGTTTGCGGTTTGCGTCTTTTGATCTAGGCCGTTTTGGGAGCTTCGATTGGCGCGGGGGCTGCACCCTTGGCGTCGGGCTTGCGAATGTCGATTCCGCCCTTGAAGAACGCTCCATCTTCAATGCTGATGCGGGCTGCAGCCACGTCGCCACTGAGCGAGCCTTCCGCACGGATATCGACGCGGTCCGTGGCAGTAACATTGCCGCGCACCTTGCCTAGGACTACGATCTCGCGGGCAGTAATGTTGGCTGCAACCTGGCCGTTGCGGCCTATCGTGACGCGATTTCCGGGAAGATTGATACTTCCCTCGACCTTGCCGTCGACAAACAAAGACTCCGATCCGGTGATTTCACCCTTGATGAAGAGTCCCTTGCCGACGGTGGCTTGTTCGCCGGTAGAAACCGGAGCGGGACGGACGGGTTCTGGCGCGGGCGTGGCGATTGGCATAGGGCGAATTGGCTCCGGTGTAGGGGTTGGGGTGGGTGTGATCGGTGCGGATTGTGCTGGTTTCCACATAGCCATAAAGGCGATTCCTTTTCTGTCCTGCTGGGACTGGGGCTGCCAAGGCAAAGGCCAATGCCGCGGGCCCAAAAAATCTCATGGGATGAACCGCTCGGCAAACCGCCTGCGGCGACCCCTTCAACGGCCAACGATACGGCTCTTTGCCTTCGCGGTCCGCCAAAAAGTTGCTTCCCCGCTATTCTAAGACCGGATGGGGCAAATCGGCGAATCTGCGTTTTCGCAAATTCGCGGGTAGCCAAGTGTGGCAACAGTGCGCATGGCCTAATCTTGATCTATGACCGATCGTGAACTGGTGGCGCGGATTGCCCGCTCCGCCGGCCAAAAAGCCGGATACAAACAGCTGGTCCGCGAGTTGAACCTGGGCGGAGGGATGCATCGCCGTCTGCTGTTGGAGCAGCTTGCCCGCCTGACTGCCCGAGGTGAACTCGTGAAGCTGGATCGCGAGCACTGGAGCATTCCGAAAAAGACTTCCGGCCGAGAGGGAACGCGGGAGAACCTTTCCGCCGGGCGGCTCGATCTGCATCGCGACGGCTACGGATTTGTGCGACCGAATGCTCGGCAGGCCAGCGGGCAGGACGACATTTTTATTCCACCGAACGAGATCAACGGCGCAATGCAGGGCGACCAGGTGCTGGTGGAAGTGGAACCGCCGAAGGCCGATGGACGCCGCATGGGGCGCATTGTCCGCGTGCTGGAGCGGCGCAATCCAACTGTGGTCGGCATCTTTCACTACGCGCGTTCGGATAAAAGTTTGGGCCATACGGTTGCGCCCTTCGATGAGCGCATGACGCAGCACATTCTGATCCCACCAGGAAAGGAGATCCCTGAAATCGCCGAAGGCACCACAGCGCATCGAGTGCTGGGAAGCGAGGCCATCGCCGGCGAAGTGCATGACAGCCTCGAAGGACTTGTCGTCGATGTTGAAATCACCAGTTTGCCAACGCCAACGCGCCCTCCTGTTGGCCGTGTGATTGAAGTGCTTGGTGATCCTGACGATTTTGGCGTCGACGTGGAGATGATGATTCGCAAGCACCAGTTGCCGCGAGTTTTTCCGGACAAGGTGCTGGCCGAAGCGCGCGCTGTCGCCCACCTGGATCTCTCTGAAGTTTCGCGTCGTCGGGATTTTCGCGGACTTCCTATTGTCACCATCGACGGAGAAACCGCGCGCGACTTTGACGATGCTGTGCTGGTGACTGAACGCGCTGGCGGCTTTGAACTCCAGGTGCACATAGCCGATGTGAGCGAATACGTGCGCGCGGGGACGGATCTGGACCTTGAAGCTCGCCTTCGGGGGACCAGTGTCTACTTCCCCGACCGCGCGATTCCCATGCTGCCGCATGAGCTTTCGACGGACATCTGCAGCCTGCGTCCAGATGAAGATCGTCTGGTGCTGAGCTGCATTATGCAGCTCGATTCCGATGGCCGCATTGAAAGCTACGAAATCGTCGAGGGCGTGATCCGCTCGGCTGCGCGCATGACGTATACCGCTGTCCACGCCATTCTCGAAGGCGATGAGGAGACTCGTGCGCGTTACGCCACAATGGTTCCGAACTTCGCGCGTATGCGTCATCTTGCCGGGCTTATGAACAAGCGCCGCGAGGAGCGCGGCAGCATTGATTTCGATCTGCCCGAGCCGGTGATCGAATTCGACGAGCAGGGCCAGATGCGCGGCGTTACCAAGTCGGAACGCACCTGGGCAAACCGGCTGATTGAGGAGTTCATGCTGGCCGCCAACGAGTGCGTCGCTACATGGCTGGAAGATCTCGGCGTGCCTTCGCTCTATCGCATCCATGAAAAACCCGAGCCCCGTCGCGTGGTGCAGTTTGAGGAGTTGGCTGCGGCTTTCGGCTATTCGCTTGGACTCGGCGCTCTGCCCGTGAAACGTATCCAGACCCGCGGCGACCGGCGGGACGCGCAACGGACCGGCCGCAATGCGCATACACACGAGATCCCTGAGGACATTGCTGTTACGCCGCGCATGTATCAGAAGCTGGCCGCACGGATCGCAGGCAAGCCCGAGGAACGCATCCTGAGTTACCTGATGCTGCGCTCGCTCAGGCAGGCGCGCTATT